>Ga0075428_100005221_pt1 | contig 14441 bp, 16 predicted proteins | sample RhiMetdeltSRZDD2_FD_75291 | JGI IMG/M metagenome (GOLD analysis project Ga0075428, IMG submission 75291) | Populus rhizosphere microbial communities from Tennessee, USA - Rhizosphere MetaG P. deltoides SRZDD2 | ecosystem: Host-associated > Plants > Roots > Rhizosphere > Soil | place: USA...
CGGGGATGATCGGAAAGGTGATCGTTATGGAGCCGGCCGCATATCAGGCGTGGCTCACCGGTGGACCAGGAGCCGGCTCGCTGTCGCAACGCGGGGAGGAGCTGTTCAACGACCTCGCCTGCAACACCTGTCACCGCAGCGACGGCTCGGGGCGAGGGCCCTCGCTCGTCAACAAGTTCGGCGCGCCCCAGGAGCTGGCCAATGGCACCAGTGTTGCCGTCGATGAAGCGTACGTCCGCGAGTCCATTCTGACACCGCAGGTCAAGCTCGTCGCCGGGTATCAGCCACTGATGCCGACCTTTCAAGGGCTCCTCAGCGAAGAGAACGTGATGGCGCTCGTCGAGTACGTGAAGTCGCTCAAGACCGCCACCAGCGGGGTGAGTAACGTCTCCGCCGCAGGACCCGGCGAAACACCGCCGGCCGCGGTGCAGGAGAACAGGTAAGACCATGGCATCCACAGCAGCTCGGCGTGTCACGTATCTGAACCACGAACACAGCGTCGCGTCGTGGCTCCTGACGAAGGACCACAAGCGCATTGGCCTGATGTATCTCGTCGTCGTCACGATGGCATTCTTCGTGGGCGGTCTGTTTGCGACCGTGATCCGCCTCGAGCTGGCCACGCCCGCCGGCGATCTCCTCTCGAGCGACGATTACAACAAGATGTTCACCATGCACGGCGTGGCCATGGTGTTCTTCGTGCTGATCCCGGCGGTGCCCGCCATCCTCGGCAACTTCGTCCTGCCGCTCATGCTAGGAGCCAAGGACGTGGCCTTTCCGAAGCTCAACCTTCTGAGCTGGTACATCTTCGTGATCGGGTTTCTGTTCACCGTCTATGCGATGGTGACCGGCGGCGTCGACACCGGATGGACCTTCTACACGCCTTACAGCAGTCGCGCCAGCAACTCCAACGTGATGATGACCGGGCTCGGCGTGTTCATCACGGGTTTCTCGTCGATTCTCACCGGCCTGAACTTCGTCGTGACGATTCACCGGATGCGGGCCCCAGGACTGACCTGGTTCCGCCTGCCGCTGTTCGTGTGGGCCGTCTACGCCACGAGCCTGGTGCAGATCCTCGGAACACCCGTGATCGCGATCACGGTGCTCGCTCTGGCGATCGAGCGCTTCCTCCATTTCGGCATCTTCGATCCTGTTCTGGGTGGAGACCCGGTGCTCTTCCAGCACATGTTCTGGTTTTACTCGCACCCGGCGGTCTACATCATGATTCTCCCGCCGATGGGTGCTATCAGCGAAGTCATTGCCTGCTTTTCGCGCAAGAGCATCTTCGGCTACTCGTTCGTCGCCTTCTCGAGCCTAGCCATCGCCATCTTCGGCTTCCTCGTGTGGGCGCATCACATGTTCGTGTCAGGCATCTCCGTGTACTCGGCGCTGGTGTTCTCGTTCTTGACCTACGCCGTTGCGGTCCCGTCCGCCGTGAAGACGTTCAACTGGACGGCGACGATGTACAAAGGCGCGATCTGGCTCAAGGCGCCGATGATCTGGGCGATTGCCTTCCTCGCTCTGTTCCTTGTCGGTGGGTTGACGGGCCTTATCACGGCTGCCCTGGGCGTCGACGTCCACATCCACGACACGTATTTCGTCGTGGCGCACTTCCACTTCATCATGGTCGGTGGCGCGGTCATGGGGTTCTTCGCGGGGCTGCATTTCTGGTGGCCGAAGATCACCGGCCGAATGTATTCCGAGATCTGGGCCAAAGTAGCCGCGATCATCGTGCTCTCCGGGTTCATCCTGACGTTCGGGCCGCAGTTCATCCTCGGATATCTCGGCATGCCGCGCCGGTACCACGTGTATCCGCCTGAATTCCAGGTGCTGAACGTGCTGTCTTCGGCCGGTGCCTCGATCCTCGCCGTCGGCTATCTGTTCGTCGGCATTTATCTGACGGCGTCGCTCTTCTGGGGCGAGGAAGCCGGTGACAACCCCTGGCACTCGACCGGTCTCGAGTGGACGACGCAATCGCCGCCGCTGCCACACAACTTCGCGACGCAGCCGGTCGTGACCGAGGAGGCGTACGAATATTCGAGGCGGGAGATTAAAGTTGTCTGATTCAGTCGCTGCGCACGCGAGTTCTCACGGCACGCACGCCGCTCATCACCGAGATCTCCAGCATCACTTCGACTCGCTGGATCAGCAACACGAAGCAGCGACGCTGGGGATGTGGCTGTTCCTCATCACCGAAGTGCTGTTCTTCGGCGGACTGTTCCTCGCCTACATGCTGTACCGCGTCTGGTATCCGGTTGCGTGGGCAGAGGCTAGCCGCGAACTCGACATCGTGCTCGGGGCCTTCAACACCGCCGTGCTGATCGGCAGCAGTCTGACCATGGCGTTTGCGGTGAGAGCCGCGCAGACCGGGAAGCAGCGCGCGACAGTAGTCTGGATCCTCCTCACGATGGCGCTCGGGCTCGTCTTCCTGATCGTCAAGTACTTCGAATACAAGGAAAAGTTCGAGCACCACCACGTGCCGGGACCAGACTTCGCGTTTGAAGGTCCGCAGGCGGGGCCGGCGCAGATCTACTTCTCTCTCTACTTCCTGATGACCGGGCTGCATGCGACACACATGATCATCGGGTTCGTCATCCTGGCCGTCATCGCGTGGATGGCCCACAAGAAACGCTTCTCACCCGAGTGGTATACGCCCGTCGAGATAAGCGGCCTGTACTGGCACTTCGTCGACATCGTCTGGATCTTTTTGTTCCCCCTGCTTTACCTCGTGGACCGGGCGGGACACTTCGCGTAAGAGCTATGGCTGGACACATTTCGCCCAAGAGCACCTACTACGCCGTTTTCGCAGCGCTGATGGTCGGAACGGCCATCACGGTGGCTGTAGCGTTCGTCAATCTCGGGTCGTTCAACTTTCCCGTGGCAATCGGGATCGCGATTACCAAGGCCACGCTGGTGATCCTGTTTTTCATGCACGCGAAGTACAGCAGCAAGCTGACCAAGCTGTTAGTGGGGACCGCCTTTTTCTTCCTGCTGGTTCTGCTGACGCTGACGATGACCGACTACCTGTCGCGAGGTTTGAAAACCTACCCTGGCGGCGCTGGCGGGTCCGGGTACGGCGTGCGTACGCCGTCTGCGACCGGTGGGGCGGCGGCGGCTCCGCGCGAGGGCGCACACTAGGTTTTCACGCGCTTGACAATCCGAGGCAGCAGTCATACGTTGCCTCGTCACCATGGATCACCCTCCCGAGACCACAGGCCCACCGCATCGCCGCGGTCCCTCCGTCGACCTCGACCCGAGCGGGATCGTGACGGGCAAGAGTCCGGATCGTCAACGTCGCCAGTTCCTGAACTATTCGTTCTATCGGCTCGACGGCGTGTTCCGGAGACTCCCTGCCGACGAGCAGCGCTCGGCAGCGACTGAGTTCATCGAACTGGTGCGGAAGTGGGAGTCGCTGGACGAGGTGATCCTGCGCACGTACTCGCTCGTGGGCCTGCGCGCAGACGTCGACTTCATGCTCTGGCGGATCGCGTACGACCCGATGTGCTTTCAGTCGATGGAAGCGCAGATTAGGCGTTCGCGGCTGGGCGCCTACCTGTCGCAGGTGCACAGCTTCCTCTCGCTGCAGCGCCGGTCGCCGTACGTCAACAAGATGAAGGGAGCTGGGGAGGGCGTCGAACTGCTGCCGGGGGAAGGCAAATACTTGTTCGTGTACCCTTTCACGAAAACGCGGTCGTGGTACCGCCTGTCGCCCCACGCGCGCCAGGGGATGATGGACGAGCATATCGCCGCCTCCGCCCCGTTCAAGGGCGTTCGCCTGAACACGAGCAACAGCTACGGCATCGACGACCAGGACTTCGTGGTCGCGTTCGACTCGGACTACCCGCAAGAGTTCGTCGATCTAGTGGGGCGGCTGCGTTATACGGAGGCGAGCCTGTATACGCAGCGGGACACGCCGATGTTCGCGTGTGCGAAGGCACCCATTGACACGATCCTCGCGCAGCTGGCGAAGACGGATTAACGACTCGCGTCTGATCCCTCGATGGAACCTGAGACCGCGGACGGAGTGCGACGACCGGCAGGGCTCTGGCTGCTGACCGTCGTGCTACTGACCAGCCCGGTGTTTCATCTCCTCGCGTTGTTCTTTGACACGCGTTGGCTCAACTTCGGTAGCCGCCAGCCCTTTGACGCGTTGGTCTACTTCATCATTGCGCCGGTGGTCGGCGCGTTAATGCTACGCCGCCACGAGCGGGCGCGATTCTCGGTCTACGTCTTCCTGTCCTGCGAGATCCTGCGTGCCATCCGAATCCAATCGTGGCCTCTCGGTCTTCTGGCGGCGACCTCGATCCTGTACCTGCAGCTGCCCGCGGCGCGACGGTTCCATCCATCGGTGGACCCGCGCAAGGTGATGGCGCGGCTGCGCCTCAGGCCACCCACGTCCTGAGGGGGCTATCGAAAAATTTCGCACGACAGAGAAAAATCCGCGACGGACACCGCCAGTTCGAGCATGGGTTGCAGTGTCTTCGACGATTGGCGTGTGTTCCATGGTCACTGCGCAGCACCGGCGGAGGCACCACGCTTGCACTAACGATCGCATAGAAAGGCGCAGGCCAGGTACCAAAGCGGCTACTGCGCATTGCGCGAGAAAAAGGAAACGCGATGTTCCGCCACCCCGATCCTGAGGTCCTCGTCGTCGGTGCCGGGCCGGTCGGTCTCGTCGCGGCCCTTTTCCTGCAGCAGTACGGGGTTCGTGTGGAGATCGTCGACACGCACCAGCGGACGACCCAGCACAGCTACGCTCTCGCCATCCATCCACGCACGCTGCGGATTCTCGAGGAGGCAGGACTCGCCGATGCGCTGATCAACGCGGGACGGAAGCTGACGAAAGTCGCTTACTACGAAGGGCGGGAGAGGCGCGCCGAGATCGACTACTCGCGCCTCGCGTCCACGCATCCGTATCTCCTCGTTGTCCGTCAAAGCCTGCTCGAGAGGACGACGGAGGAGGCGCTCCGCCGGAAGAAGCTCAAGGTCCTCTGGGGACACCGACTCCAGGGCCTCGCCGTCGAAGACGCCACTGTCCGGACAGAAGTCGCCACACTCGACCAGGTCGCGACCGGCTATCCCGTCGCGCGAGCCGAGTGGCTCGTCGTGCGAAGCGAGTCGATCAGACCGACGTATGTCATCGGTGCCGACGGGTACGATTCGGCCGTGCGGCGGATGGCTGGTATCGAGATGGCCGACCATCGCGCGGCGCAGGTCTTCTCCATCTACGAGATCGAAGCAACCGGGGAGCTTCCCGCTGAAGCGCGCGTCATCTTCGATTCCGACCTGACGAGTGTCTACTGGCCTCTCGAGACTGGACGCTGCCGGTGGGGCTTCCAGATCCGGGACGCCGCCGCGCACGAGACATCGATGGAGCGGCTCGAGCAGCTGATCGCGGCGAGGGCTCCCTGGTGCACGGCGCGGCCGACGCAGATTTACTGGTCGACACTCGGGTTGTTCGAGTCGCGCCTGACGCGCAGCTTCGGCAAGGGAGGCGTGTGGCTCGCCGGGGACGCCGCGCACCAGGCACCTCCGGTCGCCGTGCACAGCATGAACTCGGGGCTGCTCGAAGCGCGCGAGCTGGCCTCCCGCATATCGCAGATCCAGCGCGCGGCGGGCGCGCCGTCACTTCTCGAGCAGTTCGCGACCGGGATGCACGAGACGTGGGAATGGCTCCTCGATGCTGGCCGGGTGGTTCGCGCGCTTCCGGGCGCAGACCCGTGGGTCCGGCAGAACGGGGAGAGAATCCTCGCCTGCATGCCTGCCTCGGGAGACGACCTCGAGCCGCTGCTCCAGCAGATCGGCCTTACAGCTGCGCCCTCAGGGCGCGGCGCCGGTTTCGGCTCGTCTCCGCCGCGAAGCGGCTTCGGCGAGGTCTCACCGGAGCGCACCTGACCAGCGTGCGCGGAGGCGGTTTCCTTCGCGCGAAGCGCTATGGCGAGACCTCGCAGGAGCCTTTGGCGGAGGCGAGCGCTTGACTCCAGCGAATGCGCGATAGTACAAACGGCCACTTTCCAAATCGGAGCGAACAGGTTTGGCCCAGACCGAAGCAGAATTGCTCGACAACCCTGTCGCGGGCCAGCCCACACTGATCCTGCGCTCGCCGGATTTCCATTCCATCACCGAGGCCGTCGCGGGGCCGGTGGAGGGGCCCGCACCGATCGGCTGGTGGCTCTACTTCATCCCTGCCCTCGCGCTCCTTGGCCTTCTCGGTGTGGCGGTTTCGTGGCTTTTCTGGGAGGGGATCGGCATCTGGGGACTCAACGTCCCGGTCGGCTGGGCGTGGGACATCACGAACTTCGTCTTCTGGGTCGGCATCGGCCACGCCGGGACGCTGATCTCGGCGATCCTCTTCCTCTTTCGGCAGAAATGGCGCACCTCGATCAATCGAGCCGCAGAGGCGATGACCATCTTCGCGGTCATGTGCGCGTTGCTGTTCCCGGGGATCCACGTCGGACGTGTCTGGGTTGCGTACTGGATGTTCCCGATCCCCAACCAGATGAGCATGTGGCCCAACTTCAGGAGCCCTCTTCTCTGGGACGTCTTTGCAGTCAGTGTGTACGGAACTGTCTCCGTCCTCTTCTGGTACGTCGGCCTGATCCCGGATCTGGCGACGATGCGCGATCGGGCGAAAACCCCGATTCGTAAGTTCGTCTACGGTTTCTTCGCGCTCGGATGGCGCGGCTCCGTGCGGCAGTGGAACCATTACGAGAGCGCCTATCTCGTCCTCGCGGCCCTCGCGACGCCGCTGGTCCTCTCGGTTCACTCGGTCGTCTCGATGGATTTTGCCGTCTCTATCCTCCCCGGGTGGCATACGACGATCTTCCCGCCCTACTTCGTCGCCGGCGCAATCTTCTCCGGGTTCGCCATGGTGGTGACGCTCATGGTGATCTGCCGCACAGGGTTCGGCCTCGAGCACATCATCACCCTCAAGCACTTCGACTACATGGCGAAGATCATGCTCGTCACCGGGTCGATGGTCGGCTTCGCCTATGCCACGGAGTTCTTCACCTCGTGGTACAGCGGAAACCCGTACGAGGGCTTCACGTTCATGAACCGCGCGGGCGGACCGTACGCCTGGGCCTACTGGACCATGATCACCTGCAATGTGATCAGCCCCCAGATCTTCTGGTTCAAGAAGGCGCGCACCAGCATTCCGATCCTGTTCGCGCTGTCGATCGTCATCAACATCGGCATGTGGTTCGAGCGGTTCGTCATCATCGTCACGTCGCTGCACCGTGATTTCCTTCCTTCAGCGTGGGGCTACTTCACGCCCACGATCTGGGACGTGTCGTGTCTGCTAGGGAGCTTCGGGCTCTTCTTCACGATGTTCTGCCTGTTCGTGCGTTTTCTACCGATGGTGGCAACGTCCGAGGTCAAGACCGTGCTGCCGCAGGCCGACCCGCATGGGCAGGCTGGCGCCAAACGCGAGAGCAGAGGCCACCACGCCGCACTGCCGGGCCAGCCCACACCTGAGGGAGCCTCCTGATGCCCTTCGATCCGCTTCGCTCGCTCAGCGCTATGCCGCTGGTCAACCGGCTGCCGACAGGGCCTTACTACGGAATCCTCGCCGAGTTCGCCACGCCGGCGGACCTCTATCACGCGTGCGAGCGAGTGCGGGACGCAGGCTTCACCAAGTGGGACGCCCACACGCCGTTTCCCGTCCACGGCCTCGAGGGAGCGATGGGAATCCGGCGTTCCCCGCTTCCCTGGATCGTCCTCGGCATGGGTCTCACCGGCGCCGCGCTCGGGTTCGGCATGCAGTGGTGGGTTCACGCCGACGCCTACCCTCTAGTGATCAGCGGCAAACCGTACCTCGCCTGGCCGGCCTACATTCCGATCACATTCGAGCTGGGAGTTCTCTTCGCCGCGCTCGGTGCCGTCTTCGGCATGCTCGGTCTGAACCGGCTGCCGATGCACTACCATCCGCTCTTCCGCTCAAAGGTCTTTGAGCGTGTGACCGACGACGCTTTCTTCATTTCGATCGAGTCGTGGGATCCACGGTTCGATGCGTCGGCCACCGGGAAGCTGCTGGAATCCCTGGGCGCACGAAGCGTCGAGCTCCTGGAGACCTGAATGACCTCTGAACGCGATCACGTGGCGCTGCGACCCGAGCAGGCCACAATCCCGCCGGGACACTCGTGGAACCGCCTCCCCGTCATTGGCGCCGTCTGCGCTCTGCTGGGCGCGGTGGGCTGTGCGATTCTGGGGCCGGCAAATCCGAAGCAGTTCTTCTTTTCGTGGCTCGTGTCGTTCATGTTCTTTCTGAGCCTGGCCGTCGGCGCGCTCTTCTTCGTGCTGATCCAGTATGCGACGCAGGGAGGATGGGGGATCGTCGTGCGGAGGATCGGGGAGACGACGTTCGCCACGATCCCGGTGATGGCGGCGCTCTTCATCCCGGTGCTGCTCGGTCTGCACGATCTCTATGAGTGGTCACACGCCGAGGCCGTCGCCAGCGATGCGCTGCTTCAGTGGAAGGCACCATACCTCAACGTGCCGTTCTTCCTGATCCGGGCGGCCCTCTACTTCGGATGCTGGTCTTTCATCGCTCTCCTCTATTACCGCCACTCGCGTGGTCAGGATGCGACGGGGGACCCCGCGGTTTCCGCCCGCCTGCGCCGCTTCGCCGGTCCCGCGATCATCGTCCTCGCGCTGACCCAGACCTTCGCCTCGGTCGACTGGATCATGTCGCTCACGCCGCATTGGTATTCCACCATGTTCGGCGTCTATTTCTTCGCCGGCGCCTTCGTCGGGTTCATCGCGCTACTCTCGGTCGTTGCCGTAGCCATGCGCCAGGCCGGCCTGCTCGACACGGTCATCAGCCCCGAGCACCTGCACGACATCGGAAAGCTTCTCTTCGCCTTCATGGTGTTTTGGACCTATATCGCCTTTTGCCAGTTCTTCCTCATTTGGTACGCGAACCTTCCAGAGGAAACGATCTGGTACAGGGCGCGCATGGAAGGGTCCTGGATGACGGTCTCGCTCCTACTCATGGCGGGACATTTTGTGGCGCCGTTCTTCTACCTGATGGGGAGGACCGTCAAACGGAAGGGAGCGACTCTGGCCATCGGGGGAGCGTGGCTCCTCGCCATGCACTTCGTGGACCTCTACTGGCAAATCATGCCGACGCTCCATCCCGAAGGAGTGCGTCCGTCGGTTCTGGACGTGGCCGCGTTCCTCGTCGTCGGCGGGTGCTTCGTGACAGCGACGGGCTGGCTGATGCGACGACAGGCGCTCGTACCATTACGTGATCCGAGGCTGGAGGAATCGCTCGCATTCGAGAACGTTTGACTTGTCCGCCGAAGCCTTGTCGGAGGCGGAGGTCGGACGCTGCCTTCAGCGCCAGCATCTGATCGATAGTCGCCACGCGGCGATCTCCACCACGAAGAAATCACTAAGCGCGTTCTGTCGACCTTGACAGATGCGAGCAAAAGAGGTTTCAGATCAGGTTGAGGACGTTGACGAATGGCGAGTCCGGTTGACGAATAGCGAGTCCGGTGTAGAATTCGCGCAAAAGGGGACCTGCTGGGCTAACTACTCGCTTAACGACGGACCACAGGGGCGGCGTCTGCGACCACGAAGGAGATAGGTGGACAATGACCAAGGACCTGATCATGCTGGGGAGTCGGAACCGTTTGTGGCTGGCGGCGGCGGTGGTCGCGGTATTGGGCTGGCCGGGCGTCGCTGTCGCAGCAACCATCACCGGGGCCGTCAACTTCGACGGGAAACCTCCCGCGCTCAAGCCGCTCGACATGCAGGCCGAAGCTGTGTGTCACAAGAAGCACGGAGGAAAACCCGCACCGAACGAGGCACTGGTCCTTGGAACCGGGAACACGATGGGAAACATCATGGTTTGGGTCTCGAAGGGACTGCCGGCGGGAAAGACGTACCCCGCTCCCAAGACTCCGGTGACCCTTGATCAGGATGGCTGTGAGTACAAGCCGCACGTGATGGGGATCATGGTCGGGCAGACCTACCGGATCCTCAACAACGACGGCATCCTGCACAACATCCACACGCTTCCCAAGATCAACACGTCATTCAACCGGGGACAGCCGGCAACGGTCAAGGAGATGACGACGAACTTCCCCAAGCCGGAGAACATGTTCCAGGTCAAGTGCGACGTCCACCCCTGGATGAGCGCTTACATCGGCGTCTTCACTCATCCCTTTTTCTCGGTGACGAGCGCGGACGGGAAGTTCACGATTTCGGGCCTCGACGCGGGGACCTACGAGATCACCGCGTGGCACGAGAGGCTGGGGACGCAGACGGCCTCGGTCACGGTCGGCGCTTCCGACACGAAGACACAGAATTTTAAGTTCGCCATCCCCGGCAAATAGCGAATCGGGAGAACACCCGCATGAGTGAGCCAGGAGCTGTCACCGCCCATCCGTCGCACGTCGCGCACGAAGTCCATCACGAGGAGCTCGGCTTCTGGCGCAAGTACGTTTTCTCAACCGATCACAAGGTCATCGGCATCCAGTACGCCGTCACGGGTCTCCTGTTCCTCCTCTTCGGCTTCTGCCTGATGATGCTGATGCGCTGGCAGCTCGCCTACCCAGGCGTGCCGCTGCCGCTGATCGGCGGGCTCTTAGGCGAAGCGCGCATGCCGGGCGGGACGATGCTCCCCGAGTTCTATAACGAGCTCGGGGCGATGCACGGCACCATCATGGTTTTCCTCGGAGTAGTGCCCCTCGCCGTCGGAGGATTCGGGAATTTCGTGCTCCCGCTCCAGATAGGCGCCCCGGACATGGCCTTCCCGAAGATCAACATGGTGAGCTACTGGTGCCTCTTCCTCGGCGGCATCACGATGCTCGGCAGCTTTCTCGTCCCGGGCGGGGCCGCGCAATCGGGGTGGACCTCCTACACGCCTCTTTCCGTCATCGCAGGCACGGGTCAGACGTGGTGGCTCATCGGGATGATCTTCTTGATCACCTCGTCGCTGCTCGGAGCGCTCAACTTCATCACGACCACCATCCAGCTGCGCGCCAAGGGGCTCACCTTCATGCGGTTCCCCTTCTTCTGTTGGGCCCAGTTCGTCACCGCCTTCCTCCTGCTCCTGGCCTTTCCGCCGCTCGAAGCCGCGGGGGTCATGCAGCTGATGGATCGGGTGGCCGGCACGAGCTTCTTCCTCCCGAGCGGCCTCGTCGTCAGCGGCCAGCCGCTCACCAACGCCGGCGGAGGCAACACGCTCCTCTGGCAGCACCTGTTCTGGTTCCTGGCGCACCCGGAGGTCTACGTCCTGATCCTTCCTGGGATGGGAATCGTTGCCGAGATCATCGCGAACAACACGCGGAAGCCGCTGTGGGGCTACCGTTCGATGGTCTACTCACTCGTGTTCCTCGGCTTCATGTCGTTCATCGTCTGGGCCCACCACATGTTCATGACCGGCATGGGGACCGCGATGGCGGCGTTTTTCCAGACGACCACGATGATCATTTCGATCCCGTCGGTCGTGATCCTCACGGCCCTGATCATCTCGCTCTGGGGCGGATCGATACGCTTCAACACGCCCATGCTCTTCGCGGTCGCCTTCCTCCCGATGTTCGGCATCGGCGGGCTCACGGGCCTTCCGCTCGGCCTGAACATCGCGGACATCCCGCTGCATGACACGTACTACGTCATCGCCCACTTCCACTACGTCGTCGCTCCGGGAACGATCTTCGCCCTCATGGCGGGGATCTACTACTGGTATCCGAAGGCAACCGGGCGGAGGATGAACGAGACGCTCGGCAAGATCCACTTTTGGGGCTCGCTGGTCTGCATGAATGTCGTCTTCATGCCGATGTTCATCATCGGGATGGCCGGGGTCTCGCGACGCCTGTTCGATGCTGGAACAGCCTACGCCTTTGCGCAGCCGACCATGCACTGGAACGAAGTCTCGTCATGGGGCGCCTGGACCCTCGCGCTCTTCCAGCTTCCCTTCATCTTCAATTTCTTCTGGAGCATCCGGAAGGGGGAGACGGTCGGGGAGAACCCGTGGCAGGCGACGACGATCGAATGGTCGGCGCCCTCGCCTCCGCCGCACGGCAATTTCGTCCACGCCCCGCAAGCGTACCGCGGGCCATACGAATACAGCGTTCCCGGAGCGGGCAAGGACTTCGTGCCCCAATACGAGGCCTGATTCCCGATGGACATCCCTTACACCGTTGAGGTACGCCGCGACACCGGTCTGACCAACGGGAAGATCGGCATCTGGCTCTTCCTGGCCTCGGAGGTCATGCTGTTTGGAGCTCTCTTCGCGAGCTACATCCTGATCCGAGTGGGGGCACCGAGCTGGCCGCGGGGAGACACGATCCTGGACGTCCCGCTCGCCACGTTCAACACAATCGTCCTGATTTCGTCCTCTGTCACCATGGTGATGGCCTGGGCGTCGCTCATGCGACGTCGCTTCGGGACCTTCCGGATCTACATGGGGGGAACAGTCCTGCTCGGGCTCGTCTTCCTCGTCGTCAAGTACTTCGAATACGGCCACCATCTCCAGTTGGGGGAATATCCCAGCACCAACAACTTCCTCGCCATCTACTACACACTGACCGGCCTGCACATGCTCCACGTGTTCGGCGGCATGGTGGTGAACGCCTATTTCTGGGGCCCCGGCGCGAAGCTCTGGAAGACGAATCCGGTGTGGTTCACCAACCGGGTCGAGCACTCGGGCCTCTTCTGGCATTTCGTGGATCTTGTGTGGATCTTCCTCTTCCCGACTCTGTATCTCCTATAGGCGGCATTGATGGCGAGCGACCACGCAACCGACATGACCAGCGATCACGCAGTCGACATCGACAAACACGTCAGGGTCTACATCACCGTTTTCGTTGCGCTCATGGTCCTGACGATCGTCACGGTGGCAATCTCTCGCTACCATTTTCCCGTGCCGATCGCCGTGACCATCGCGCTGGTCGTCGCCACCATCAAGGGATCGCTGGTGGCGTGCTACTTCATGCACCTGATCTCCGAGAAGAAGCTGATTTACGCGGTCCTCGCGCTGACGGTTGCGTTTTTCGCCGTGCTGCTGGCCCTTCCCGTCCTCACGTACAGCGACGGCTACTGGATTCGGTAATGAACCTCAGGTGGGTACACGCATTCCTCATCCTCCTCTCCGCGGCACTCGCGGTGTTGTTCGGTCTCTGGTGTTTGGACCTGTACGGGCGGGAGGCCGGGACCGCAACGCTCGTCGCAGCCATTGCGTCGTTCGCCACGTCGTTCGGCTTGGTCATGTACGACTCGTGGTTCCTGCGCAAGACAAGGACACTGCGATGAACGCACCGTCGATCCACCTCGGATTAACGCGGGTTCTCACGACGGCGGCTGCCATCGTGATTGGCGGCAGTTCGAGCGTTCTTGCCTGCCCGGTGTGCTTCGGCGCGCACGAGACTTCGATCATCGATGGGACCAGGCTTGGCGTCCTCGTCCTGCTGGCCATCACGCTTGCGGTACAGGGCGGGTTCTTGGGCTTCTTTCTCTATCTCCGCAAGCGCGCGAAACGCATTGCGGACATCGACCTCGACACTGAATGGTCGGAGCTCCAAGGAGGAGCGTCGAGAACATGACCGAATGGCTTGGGCTCCCGCCGCTCGCCTCGGCTCACGGCGGGCAGATCGACAACCTGATCGGCTGGATTCACATCTTCATGCTCATTCTGTTCGTGGGCTGGGGAGGGTTCATCCTCTACGCCATCGTTCGTTTCCGGAAGTCGCGGAATCCGGTGGCGGACTACAGGGGGGTCACGTCACACAGGTCGACCTATCTCGAGGTCGGCGTGGCCGTAGTGGAAGCGGTTCTCCTGATCGGATTCGCGATCCCGCTGTGGGCCACCAGGGTCGAGGCCCTGCCTCCGGAGAACGAAGCGCTGGTGGTTCAGGTGACCGGCGAGCAGTTCGCCTGGAACATCCACTATCCCGGCGCCGATCGGATATTCGGCCGTACGGACATCAAGCTACTCGACCTTCAGTCGAACCCCCTGGGACTCGATCGAGAGGATCCTGCCGCCAAGGACGACGTTACGACTGTCAATCAGCTCCATCTGCCTGTGAACACACCGATCATCGTGAGGCTCCGGAGTAAAGAGGTCATCCACAGTTTCGGCGTGCCGGAGTTTCGAGTAAAGCAGGACGCCATCCCTGGCTTGACAATCCCCATCTGGTTCATCCCGACCGTCACAACCGCAGACATGAAGACCCGGACGGGCAATCCGGAATTCGAGTACGAGATCGCCTGCGCGCAGCTGTGTGGCTTGGGCCATGCCCGAATGCGTGGTTTTGTCACCGTCCAGACCACCGAAGAATTCCAGAAGTGGCTGGAGGAAACGACCGCGGAGCAGGCCGGAGCGGCCGCTGACCCCTTCCGTTAAACATCAACTCCCAACGTCCAACTCCCAACTTCCAGTTCCGAGCTCTCTTGGGAGTTGGTGGTTGGAGGTTGGGAGTTGACAGGCTTCCTGTCCG
>Ga0075428_100005224_pt1 | contig 14436 bp, 13 predicted proteins | sample RhiMetdeltSRZDD2_FD_75291 | JGI IMG/M metagenome (GOLD analysis project Ga0075428, IMG submission 75291) | Populus rhizosphere microbial communities from Tennessee, USA - Rhizosphere MetaG P. deltoides SRZDD2 | ecosystem: Host-associated > Plants > Roots > Rhizosphere > Soil | place: USA...
GCGGACAAGCTGCTGACGTCGGCGGCGTTCATCTCGCTGGTGCAGCTCGATCTGGCGCCCGCCTGGATGGTGTCGCTCATCATCGGCCGGGAGTTTGCCGTCACCGGGCTGCGCAGCCTCGCGTACACGAAGGGCGTCACGATTCCGGCTTCGCCGCTGGGCAAGATCAAGATGGCCTCCCAGGTGGTGGCCATCCTGCTGCTGATCCTCGGCTCGCGACCGATGCCGTCGCTCGCACCGTTCGGACGCGTGGCGTTGTGGGTGGTGATGCTCGTGGCGGTGTCGTCGGCCGTCGACTACTACCGCCGCTTCCAGGCGCTGACCGCTGCGCGCGTCGTCGATGTCAACATCGCGCGCGAGCGGAAGGCGGGGTAGGGGGCGCGGCGAAGGTTATTGCTCGGGCCGCATCGCGACGAGGTCGCCTTCGGTGAAGGCGTCGCGTGACAGCGTGACCTGCAGCGTCGAGGCGTCCTTCCTGACGTCGACCGCGATCGCCTCGCCGAGCTCGTAGAGGAAGTTGTCCGGCTGCTGCACGCCGAGCTCGTGCTTGTTGCGGAACACCACGAAGCGCGCGCCGGGCTTGACGCCCTGGTCGCTGCCGCGGTTCAGCACGAAGTAGTCGCCTTTGCCGAAGCTGCGGCGGCGATCCGTGCCCATCATCACCCGTCCATAGTTCTTCTCGGGCTTTGCCTCGCTCGTCGAGGCCACAGGCATCTGCGGCAGCGCGAACGGCTCGAGGTAGTCGCTGATCTCGATGGTGTCGCAGGCGTGGGTCACCGTTGCCAGCGACATCTTCGGGTCCACGGCGTAGATGCGGATCCAGCCGGAGGTCCGGACGGTTGCAGGCTGGTCGCGGCTGATCGTCTTCTGTCCAGGGGCGTACACGCGACGGACGTAGAATTCCTGCCCGATCTTGATGCCGTTGTCGGAGCCGGCGTTGACCGTCACCAGATCGCCCGGGGCGTGGATGCGCCGCACGAAAGAGTCCTGGCCGCCGGTGATGCGGAGTTCGACCGTGGGAGCCTCGTAGGTCAGCGTCGGCGCGCAGGCCAGCGAGAGCACTTCGGGTGGCAGCTTGAGCTGAGTGGCTGCCGGCGCCCGCTGCGCCTCGGTTGCAGTGCCGCCGGCCAGCGCGGAGGCCAGCAGGATGCCGGTGATGCGAGTCTTCGACGTCATGCCTCTCTCCCGGGGCAGACCTTTACGAATCGGCACGCCGCGCGAGGCTGCCGCATCGACGGGAGAGGTCTGCCCAAGCTATTGAGCTTGCAGCTCTTTGAGGCGTTTTTGGGCTTTCTCGAGGTGCTCGCTGGTCTTGTATTCGTTGACCACGCGGTCGAAAAGCGGGATCGCCTCGGCCTTGTTATCGGCTCGGGCGAAGCATTCCGCCATATAGAAATAGACCCCGTCCATCCCTGAGTATTCCGGGTCCTCTCTGAGAATTTCGCGGAAACGGCTCACGGCGGCGGGACAGAGCCGCCACGTGCGCTTGTAGTAGCTGACGCCCACTCGATACGAGTGCTCGCTGAGGCGATCACGGGCGACCCGCCAGTTGGTTCTCGCCTCCGGCATGAGACTGCTCTTGGGGAACCGCTCGAAGAAGATGCCGAACTCGGTCAGGGCTTCCTTGGTGGGCGTCTGATCGCGATCGGCCGGGTGCATCTGCTTGAAGTACGTCATCGCCAGGCTGAACTGGGCGCGATCGGCGAGCTCGTTGGTTGGGTAGAACATCAGGAAGTCGCGGAACTCGGCGGCCGCCAGCACCAGAGACTCCGAGGATTTCTCGGCAAGGTAGCTCTCGCCGATTCCGAGCTTGGCCTCGGCGCGATAGCTGCTGTTCGGGTAGTTGTCAACGACCTTCCGGAAGTACTCGCGGGCGTCGATCCACTTCTTCTTGGTCAACGCCTCTTTTCCCTTGTCGAGCAGGAATCGGTCGGCCTGCGCGGGGTCGCTCGGAAGCGCCTCCTTCTTGCCGGCGCAGGCAGCGGCGCCGAGCGAGATCAGCAGCGCGAGAACGAAGCCGGCGCGCCAATGGCTGGTCAATCGCGACAAAGAATCAGTCATGCCTTTCGAAGTCGTTCGTTCCGTGCGCAGAGCCACAGGATGACTCCGCAGCGTGATGCGAAGCGGGCGGTACTATTGTAGACGCCCAGGGGCCTTCCCTGGACGGCCAGGCCAAGGCCGCCGCAGTTTTCGCGGCCAGAACCCTCACGGCGCCAGCATCTCGCGGACGCGGGACGGCAGGCGGCAGGGGCGTCCGCTGGCGTCGAGCGCGGCGTGAACCGTGTGGCCCACCGCGGCGGCCTGGCTTTCGCCCGGCCTCAACAGTTCGTAGTCGAACCGGACGCGCACCGGCGTCAGCAGCGTCGCGCGCGTCCGGATCTCGATTTCATCGTCGTATCGGGCCGCCCGGCGGTACTCGCAGTGTGCGGCGATGACCGGCAGCGAGACGCCGTCGGCCTCCATCTCGCGGTAGCTCCAGCCGGTGCCGCGAAGCCAGTCGGTGCGCGCCACCTCGAACCAGATGAAATAGTTTGCGTAGTACGCCACACCCATCTGGTCGGTCTCGGCGTAGCGGACGCGAATCTGAGTCCGGCGGACGGCACGGTTCGCGTCTACGAGCTCACTCATGACCCCTGGAGGCCGCAGCGCGAAGGGCGCGCGTGGCCTGCTCGGCGTCGCCGCCGCCAAAGATCGCATTCCCGGCGACCAGGATGCGGGCGCCGGCCGACACGACGTCGGCGACGGTCGTGCGATCGATGCCACCATCGACCTCGATCGGCGCCGAGGACCCCGCGGCAGTGAGCACGGACCGGACTCGGCGAATCTTCTCCAGGCTGTGCGGGATGAACGTCTGCCCGCCGAACCCCGGGTTGACCGACATCACCAGCACGAAGTCGAGCACTCCGGCCACGTCCTCGAGCATCGACGCCGGCGTGGACGGGTTCAGCACCGCGCCGGCGCGGACGCCGAGCGACTTGATGTGCGTCAGCGTCCGGTGCAGATGCGGTACCGCTTCGACGTGCACCGACAGCATGCTCGCGCCTGCGCTCACGAAGGCGTCGATATACCGATCCGGCTCCTCGATCATGAGATGCACGTCGAGGGGCCTGGTGGCGACGCGCTTGATGGCCTGCACGACGGGCGGGCCGATGGTGATGTTCGGCACGAAGTGCCCGTCCATCACGTCGACGTGAATCAGGTCGGCGCCGCCGCGCTCCACTGCGGCGATGTCCGCACCCAGCGCGGCAAAGTTGGCCGAGAGAATCGACGGCGCCAGCTGGATGCCGCCGGGCTCCGTCACCGGCTCACCTCGAGCGAGATGGCATCCGCCGAGCCCACGCGTGCCCCCGCCGCCGGCTGCTGGCGGACGACGATGCCGGCCGGAAGGCCCTGGTACGACTGGGAGCCGGAGGTGCTGACGCGGAAGCCGCGGCCCCGAAGCACGGTCTCCACCCGCCCGCCGTCCATGCCGACAACGTCTGGCATGACGTAGGTAACGTCCGGCTCGCCGCGGTTCACGAGCAGCGCCACCTTGGGCGCACGCTCGGAGGGCGGCGGCGTCTGGGCGACGATCGCGTCGGTCTGGTAGTCGCCGGAACGGAACTCCGAGACGGTCGTGGCCAGCCCGTCCTGCTCGATGCGCATCCTGGCCGTGCGATCCGTCTGGCCGACGAGGGCCGGCGCCTGGATCAGCGGCGCACCGGAGCTGAGCCAGACCCGGATCGTCCGCTGGGGACGGACTTCAGCGCCGGGCGGCGGATCCTGCTGGAGGATGGTGCCGACCTTCACTTTGTCGCTCGGCCGAGGCTTCTCTTCGGCGAGCAGCCGGAGCTCGAGATCGGCGGTCAGCTTGCTGGCGTCGCTGACGGTCCGGCCCGTGAGGTCCGGCACCTGCACCTGGCCGGCGCGCATCGCGACCCGCATGGAGATGAAGAAGAAGACCAGGAACGTGACACCCCAGGCGCCGACGAGGAACAGGATTTTCCCGATGCCCCAGACCCGGGTGCCAAGTTTCATGCGGTAATGACCATCGTACCACGATGGTCGATCGGGATCCGGGGCTCGGGACTCGGGACTTGGGATCCGGCCTGGCCTGAGCGAGCGAACGCGTCGATCGCGAGTCGAAGGCGGCTGGGGACCTGGCGTTACGTTCGCCTCACGAGCGCCGCTGCGAAGAACGCTTCGAGCCCATGGGCGAACGGCAGCGTTCGCAGCATCCCCTCCTCGTCGACGAGCGGCTGCATGGCGGACGGGAACTCACCTCTGAGATCCACCAGCGCAAAATCCGGGTGCGCCGAGAGGAAGGCCCGGACGACGAGCTCGTTTTCCTCGGGCTCGCTCGAGCAGGTGGCGTACACCAGCCGGCCGCCGGGGGCGACGACCGTCGCCGCACGCACGAGCAGCTGTGACTGCCGCGCCGCGAGATCGATCAGCTCGGGCGCCGTCCGCCGCCAGCGGATGTCGGGATCCCGTCTGAGCGTGCCCAGACCCGAGCACGGGGCGTCGACGAGCACGCGGTCGAACCCGGCTGTAAAGGGGAGTGAACCCGTGGTCGCGACGTGCACGAGGTGCGCCGACCGGGCTCCACTGGCTCGGACGGTCTCGCGCAGCAGCCGCACCCGGCGGCCGCGGACGTCGCAGGCGATCAGCAGGCCGGTGTCGGCCATGTCAGCGGCCATATCCGTCGTCTTTCCACCGGGCGACGCACACAGGTCGAGGACCCGGTCCCCGGGCTGCGCGGCCACTGCGCGGGCGACGACCTGCGAGGCTTCGTCCTGCACGACGAACGACCCGTCTGGCGGTGCCCCGAGAGGGTTTCCCGACGTCACGCTCAGCCCACCCGGTGCATAGGGCGTCGGCTCGGATGCGATGCCGTCCGCAGCGAGCGACGCCTGCAGCGCCTCTCGTGTCAGACGCAGTCGATTGACGCGGAGGGTGAGCCGCGGTGGCGTGTTGTTGAACTGCACCCATCGCTCGGCCGCGTCGAAGCCGTGACGATCCAGCCACCGCTCAACCAGCCAGTCCGGGTGCGAGCAGGTGACGCCCAGGTAGGCGAGCGAGGCGCTCCGGTCGGCCGCCGTGTCGGGCCGCGCCGGCAGCGGCAATCGACCACGGTTGCGAAGGGCAGTGCGCAGCACCGCGTTCACGAACCCTGATGCGCCGCCGTGGCGCGCCGCCCGGCACATGTCAACCGCATCGTCGACCACCGCGGCCGCCGGGACGCGATCGAGGTGGAGGATCTGGAAGAGGCTGAGACGAACGATGAGAAGCACGTCCTCGTCGAGCGCGTGGAGAGGACGGTTCGAGAATCGGGCGATGACGTGATCGAGGGCGCGCTGCCACCGCAGCGTCCCCGCGACGATCTCCAGCGTCAGCGCGCGGTCGCGGGCGTCGTGGAGCCCTTCCCGGCTCCTGGCCAGGGCCGACGGCAGATCGGACCGGCCGGCGTGAATCGCGCGCAGCGCCTGGAGAGCCGCGGTGCGCGAGGGACCGATCATCGATTCCCGAAGCGGGCTCCCGGCGTGATCGGATGCCCGGCGAGATAGTCGCGGACAGCCATCGCACGGCGTCCTTCGGGCTGGACCTCCCGGATGGCAATCTGACCGCCCTGGCCGGTTGCCACCAGCAGGCGGTCGGGCAGGATGCGCACGATCGTCCCGGGGGACTCATCGCTCCGGTCGGCGGCGACCTGAGTTGCCGTCAGGATCAGTCGCTGCCCATCGAGATGACTGTAAGCGTGTGGCCAGGGTGACAGTCCGCGGACGCGGTTGTGAATGTCGGTCGCGGGAAGAGACCAGTCGATCAGCCCTTCCTCACGGGTCAGGCGCGGCGCGTAGGTCGATCGGGCGTCATCCTGCGGCTCCGAGTGAGCGCTTCCAGCGGCAATGGCGTCAACCACGTCGACGAGTAGCCGGGCGCCACGGTCGGCCAGGTCGTGCTCGATCGTTTCGCTCTTCTCGTCGGGACCGATCGGGCGCGTCGCGTGGGCGAACATGTCGCCCGTATCGAGCGCCTCGGCGACCCGCATGATGGTGACGCCGGTCTCGGTTTCCCCGGCGATGACGGCGCGCTGTACCGGTGCCGCGCCACGGTACTTCGGCAGCAGCGAGGCATGCACGTTGATCATCCCGTGAAGCGGGACGGCCAGCAGCACTGGCGGAATGATCCGGCCGTACGCGGCGACGACCCCCAAATCGGGCTCCCAGGATCGGAGCGTGGCTTCAACGGACGGATCGCGCAGCCGCTCGGGCTGAATCAGCGGGATCCCGTGTCTGACCGAGAAGTCTTTCACCGGCGCCGGCACCACGCGCTGCCCGCGGCCGCGTGCGCGATCTGGTTGTGTGACGACGCCCCTGACTTCGTGGCGCGAGGCGGCGAGGTGCTCCAGCGTGGGCACCGCGAACTGCGGCGTCCCGAAGAACACGACGCGCAGCGCGCGCCCTACCATTTGCCGGCGCGCGACAGCTTCCTGATCTTGCGGACGATCAAGTCCTTCTGCAGCCCGCGAAGCCTGTCGACGAACACGGTGCCTTCGAGGTGATCCATCTCGTGCTGAAAGCAGCGCGCCAGCAGCCCGATGGCTTCGACGCGTTGAGCGCGTCCTTCGCGATCGAGGCCCTTGAGCACCGCGCGTGAGGGTCGGGCGACAGTGGCATTGAACCCGGGAAGACTGAGGCAGCCTTCCTCCTCGAGCTGCATCCCATCGCGCTCCTCGAATTCGGGGTTGACGAACGTCAGCAGATCGGCCGGATTCCGGCCGGCAGAAATATCGGCGACGAAGAGTCGCAGCCCCACGCCCACCTGCGGTGCAGCCAGGCCGATCCCCGGTGCCGCGTACATCGTCTGGATCATGTCGTCGATCAGCTTCTGGATATCGGCGGTGATCTCGCTGATCGGTGACGCCGGCTCGTGCAGCACGGCCGTGCCGTAGCGGAGGATGGGGCGAATCATCCTCAGCTCGCCCTGGGGACGTCGTCTGGACCCTTGAACCGGCGATTGACCTGTTCGGCCGTCGCCGAATAGTGGCTCTGGATCTCGTCGACCGAGTCGCCACCGAACTTCTCGAGGAACGCGTCAGCCAGCACCAGGGCGACCATGGCTTCGCCGACCACGGCAGCGGCGGGGACTGCGCACACGTCACTTCGCTCGATCGCCGCGGGCGCCTCCTCTAGCGTCGTCAGATCCACCGACCGGAGCGGGTTCATCAACGTGGCGATCGGCTTCATGAAGCCGGTGACGCGGACCTCCTCTCCGTTGGTCACGCCCCCTTCCAGACCGCCGGCGTTGTTGGTGGGACGGAGCGGCACGTGTGCACCGGCCGCCGGCGGCAGAATCTCGTCGTGGACGCGGGAGCCGGGGCGGATGGCGACCTCCGGCCCGATGCCGATCCCGACCGCTTTAATGGCGTGGATGCACATCAGAGCCTGGGCGAGACGGCCATCCAGCTTCCGGTCCCATTGCACGTAGGAGCCCAGACCGGGCGGCACGCCCGTGACGATGACCTCGAAGGCGCCCCCGAGCGTATCTCCGGCGGCCTTGGCGGCATCGATCGCTGCCATCATCTGTCGCTGCAGATCCTCGTCCACGCAGCGAAGCGGTGCGTCGTCGGGAAGGCTGCTGGCCGCGGCGAAGGAGACCGTCTGATTCGCTGGAACCATGATGCCGCCGATGGCGGTCACGTGGCTGGCAATTCGGATCCCGAAAAATTCCAGCAGCTGACGGGCGAGGCTGCCAGCGGCTACACGCGCCGCCGTTTCGCGTGCGCTGGCACGCTCGAGGACGTCGCGGATATCCGAGTGCCCGTATTTCACGGCGCCGGCGTAGTCGGCGTGCCCGGGCCGTGGACGCGTCACGTCGGCGCGCTTGCTGCCGGCTGCGTTCTCCGGCATCACCGGCTCGACATACATCGTCTGCTGCCAGTTCACCCAGTCCTTGTTCGGGATGAGGAGGGCGATTGGCGCGCCGGTCGTGCGTCCGTGGCGGACGCCGGACATGACCTGGGCGCGGTCGCTCTCGATCTGCATTCGCCGGCCGCGGCCGTAGCCGCCCTGGCGGCGCCGCAGCTGCTGATCGAGCGCAGGAACGTCGAGCTGGAGTCCCGCTGGCACGCCGTCGATCGTCACCATCAGCGCCTGCCCGTGGGACTCGCCTGCGGTGAGGAACCTGAGCATGCTGAGGTCCAATTCTATACGGATGCCCTCGCGGGCCCGACGGAGCAACGAAGGCACGACCGTCATAGATCCGTCGACCCGAACCGTATGTGGCTTCCATGTGGCGGACGTTAAACGTTTGTAAAGCCGGCGATTCGAGACTATTCGGACTAGTATTTCGAATGATAATGACGCCCTGCACCGGCAGGCGCCGGACATTAGCAAGGAGATGTGAATGCGACGTATTTCCTTCTTGGCAACAGCAATCGCGACAACGCTCCTGGTTGCCGGCCTCTCTGCGCAGAAGGCCGATCTCTCAGGTAAGTGGACGCTCGTTCCCGATCCCAACGCAGCGGCGGCCGGCGGCGGCGGTGGCGGTGGTGGGCGAGGCGGCGGGCGCGGCGGCGGCGGTGGCGGATTCTGCGGTCAGGAATGCACGATCACGCAGGATGCCACTACGCTGACAGTTACCCGCACGACGCAGGCCGGCGAGCAGAAGGCCGTGTACAAGCTCGATGGCAGCGAGAGCAAGAACGCGGGCCGCGGCGGCGCCGAAGTGGTGTCCAAGGCCGTGTGGGAAGGGCCCAAGGTTTCCATTTCGACCCAGCAGCCGGGTCGCGATGGAGGTCCCCCGACTACGGTCAATATGAAGATCGGCGTGACGGGCGGACAGATGGAAGTCGAGACCGACGCCGGTCGGGGTCCGCAGAAGCAGACCTACAAGAAAGGCTAGTTCGAGTTCGTCGCACGCGAAGGCGATCGCGATCCCCCCACGCGATCGCCGTTCTTCTTTCCCTCCGCCACTCAGGATTCACCAGCCCGAGGGTCGGTTCAGGGTGCAGTAACTGCCACCTCTCCGGAGGTCGCGCGGAATTGCGCCATGAAATCGGTTGCGCCGCTCATTGCATGAGAGCGACGGCATGTCGCGACTCGTCGGCGACCGCTATTTCGAGTACGACTCACGGCACGCTCTCGACCTGGCCACGGGAGAACCGGTCAGGCTGGAGGACGTACGCGCATCAGAGGCTTCCGAGCCGGCCCCGGCGCCTCTCGTCGAGGTCCTCGAACAAGGCCGCGAGGGCGCGCCTCGATGGCTCGTCGCTGTCACGCGCTCCGGCGTGGATGACCTTCTGGCCAGAATTGCCGCTGACGCCGCCAGACGGGGCTTCGTGCCGGTGGCAGTGGACGTCTACGCCCGTCTCCGCGAGCTCCTCGAGGACATTCTCCGGGACCGTTCGCTCGTGCTCCTCGGCAGAGGACGCGCTCAGGGCGGTGTGGCGCGGCTCGCGCTGATCGATGCGGCGTCCCGCTCGCCTCGCCCGCACGTGCTGTTGACCTTCCGGAGCGAGCCGCATCATGGCGGCAGCATCGTGCGCGAGGCGCGGTCGGCGTATGGCGTGAAGCCTGCTCGCGCCAGGTCGCTTCCACCGGTCGAAACCGACATCGAGCACCACCTCCGCCGCGCGACGCGAGCGTCTGCGTTCGTCGAAGCCGGACGGCATGCGGCCGCCGAGCGACTGCTGAGAGACGTGGCAGCGGCGCTGGCTCGAAGGAGCCGCCACGCGCATGCCGGACGAACGCTGGTCGATCTGGGACGAACAATTTTCGAGCGGGGGAGGGCGGCAGAGGCCGATCGCGTCTTCGAGGACGCGTGCGCTGCGGGTGTCGCCTCAGGCGACGAAGCGCTGATCGTTGACGCGCGGCTGTGGCAGGCGGCCGCGCGCACGGACGCCGGCCGGCTCACCGAAGCGGAAGCCATCTGTCGGGCACTCCTCTCGGCGGCTGCGCTGGACGACGGGGGAAGAGCTCGAGCCCAGGCGGCGCTCGCTCGGGTGCTCCTGTGGCAGGGCCGGCTGGCCGAGGCGCTGGAGCTCGACCTGTCGCTCCCCGAGCATCACGGTCTCGATGCGTCTGCCGCCGCGACGGTGCAGGCAATGGAGGTCAGGTTGCTGCTGGTGGGAGAGCGGTTGTTCGATGCCGGATTGCGAGTCGGACGGCTGGTATCCGGTACCGGGGCGGCTACCCCGGTGGCCCGCGTCATTGCTGCAGGCGCCAGCCTCCGATGGCTTCTGGCCGCTGGCGATCTCGATCGGGCAGAACACAGCCTCGGCGAGATCGCGTCTCTGGCGCGGCAAGCACGAGCGCCGCTTCGTGGTGCGCGCGCGCAGCTTCTCTGGGCCGCGGGTCTGATGCGCGCTGGCAGAACGGTCGAAGCACGTCAGGCGCTGCGCCGGCTGGAACGAATCTGCCGCGCGGCGCCGCCGCTGCTCAAACGAGCGATCGGCGAGCTCCTGCGCGGCCCGATATCAGGCGGTCGTGTCCAAAAACCAGGGACGGCACCTGTGCTTCGCCTCCAGGAGCGATCCCTCGTCGCGGACATGATTTGCGCAGCGCATGAGGAGGAGGCGGATCGCGACGCCGTCGCCCGGGTGATCGAGGTGGCGAGCGTCGGTCTCGGCACGAGCCGAGTCGACGTGTGCTCGAGCGACGCCGGTCCAGTCAGCACGCTCCTCAGCGTAGGAAGCGGGCTGCCGACGCGGCTCGGCGAGCGGGTGCTCGACACCGGCCTGACGCTCGGGCCCGAGACGATTGCCGCCGGCTGCGAGCTCGGCGTACCCGTGCGTCGAGGACGACGGCTGATCGGGGCGTTCGTCGCGCGATGGCCGGTCGATCGCGTGGCGCCTTCCGGCGCCCGCGAGCTTCTCGAAACGGCGGCTGTCGTCGCAGGCCCGAGGGTCGAGGCGTTGCAGGTGTCGGCGCGGTCCGCCGCCCAGGCCGTCACCGCCGTTCCCGAGCTGATTGGGGTCAGCGCGGCCATCGAGGATGTGCGCTCCGCGATTGCGCGCGCCGCGTCGGCTCCCTTTGCCGTGATGATCCAAGGGGAAAGCGGCGTCGGCAAGGAGCTCGTGGCACGTGCGATTCACCAGCTGAGCCCGCGGCGCCAGCGGAGGTTCTGCGACATCAACTGCGCGGCGCTGCCCGACGATCTGCTCGAATCGGAGCTGTTCGGGCACGCCCGCGGCGCGTTCACCGGCGCGGTGAGCGACCGCCCCGGGTTGTTCGAGGACGCAGACGGCGGCACCGTGTTTCTCGACGAGCTCGCGGACCTGTCGGGCCGTGCTCAGGCCAAGCTGCTGCGCGTGCTGCAGCAACAGGAGGTCCGCCGCGTGGGGGAGACGTTCAGCCGGAAGGTCGACGTCCGACTGGTCACCGCCGCCAACCGCGATATGGCCGCCGAAGTGGAGAGCGGCAGATTCCGACAGGATCTGCTGTATCGCCTCGACGTCATCCGCATTCGCATTCCGCCGCTGCGCGATCGGCCCGAAGACGTCGCGATCCTGGCGCAGCACTTCTGGCAGTCCGCCGCTCCGCGCGTGGGCACCACGGCGCTGCTGACACACGGAGTGCTGGCAGCGCTCGCGCGATACCACTGGCCTGGAAACGTGCGCGAGCTGCAGAACGTGATGGCGGCATTGGCCGTCGCTGCACCGTCGCGCGGCTACGTCCGCGCCAACCTGCTGCCCGCGGCCATCACGGGTGCGACACTCGTGGTGGCGTCGCGGCTGGCCGAGTCACGTGCGCAGTTCGAGCGCCGGGCGATCGAAAGCGCCCTGGCGCGTGCGGGCGGAAGCCGCACGCGCGCGGCGCGCGAGCTGGGACTGTCGCGCCAGGGACTGCTCAAGATGATCGCGCGTCTCGGCCTGGGACCCAGGGTTGCCGAGCCGCCGGCGCCGCAGACGGAGACGTCCGACGACGACCGACGCGCGCGTTGACGACTGCGTCGATCGTATGGTGTCCCGGAACGTTAGAATGCCGCGGTGCTCCGTTTCCTCGCACGACGGCTGCTGCTGACGATCCCGGTGCTGCTCGGCGTTGCCACACTCGTCTTCTCGCTCATTCACCTGATTCCCGGCGACCCAGCGCAGGCGATGCTCGGCGAGACCGCTTCACAACAGGACATCGACGAACTGCGCCACCGCCTCGGTCTGGATCGGCCGCTGCTCGAGCAGTACGTGAGCTTCCTCGGCGGTGCCGTGCGCGGCGACCTCGGCACGTCGCTGCGCACAGGCGACCCGGTGACGACACAGATTCTCGATCGCATGCCGGCGACCGCCGAGCTCGCGATGGCGGCGATGGTGGTTGCCCTTGTCTGCTCGCTGCCTCTCGGTATCGCCGCGGCGGTCTGGCGGGGCACGGTGATCGATCACGCGGCGATGACCGTGGCGCTGGCCGGGATCTCGGTGCCGAATTTCTGGCTCGGACCGCTGCTCGCCATCGTGTTCGCCGTGGAGCTCGGCTGGCTTCCTGTGTCGGGCCGCGGCACGCTGCTGCACCTGATTCTGCCCGCGATCTCGCTGGGTGCCGCGCTCGCGGCGATCCTGGCGCGCATGACGAGGGCGACCCTCCTGGAGGAGTTGCGCGAGCAATACGTGGTGGCGGCCCGCGCCCGGGGCGTCTCACGCTTCCGTGCGGTGATGCGGCACGCGTTCCGGAACAGCCTCATCCCGGTCGTCACGCTGATGGGCCTTCAGTTCGGCGCCGTGCTGACCGGCGCCGTCATCACCGAGACGATCTTTGCCTGGCCCGGGATTGGCCGCCTGCTCGTGCAGTCCATCGGGTTTCGCGATTACCCGCTCGTGCAGGGATGCATCCTCCTGATTGCCGTCACCTACCTCGCCGTGAACCTGCTCACCGATCTCGCATACGGGGTCCTGGACCCGCGGATTCGTTATGAGTGAGATCGAGACGTTCCGGGTTCCAGGTTCCGGGTTCCGGGTGCGTCCCGGTTCGGGCTCGATGTTCTGGCTGGATAGGCGATGTCGCGTGTAGGTGCCGCGATCGTCCTGATCGCCGTGCTGGCCGCGCTTGTCGGCCCGATGCTCGTGCCCTACGACCCGGCGGCGCAGGAGCTGGCGCTTCGTCTGGAAGGGCCGACCGGGTTTCACTGGTTCGGCCTCGACGAGCTGGGCCGCGACATCCTGGCGCGCGTGCTGGCCGGTGGCCGGATCTCCTTGCTCGTGGGCCTCGTCGTGGTGAGTGTCTCCGCCACAGTCGGCGTCTGCCTGGGCGCCGTGGCCGGCTACTTCGGCGGATACGTGGACGAGGTCATCAGCCGGGTGATCGACATCCTGCTGGCCTTTCCGGGGCTGCTGTTGGCCATCGCGCTCGTGGCGGTCCTGGGTCCGAGCCTGGTGAACGCGATTCTCGCCCTGACGCTGATCGGCTGGGTGGGCTACGCCCGGCTCGTGCGAGGTCAGGTGCTGCGGGCCCGCGAGTTCGAGTACGTTCAGGCCGCGCGGGCCCTGGGCGCCCCCACGCTCCGAATCCTGACTCGACATGTCATCCCCTCGACGCTCCCCGCGGTGACCGTCCAGGCGACTCTGGGGATGGGCGGCGCGATTCTCTCGGAGGCGGCCCTGAGCTTTCTCGGACTGGGCGTGCAGCCCCCGACCCCCAGCTGGGGGACGATGCTGAGTTACGGCAAGGCGCACCTGCTCGACGCCCCGCACCTCACGGTTTTTCCCGGCCTGGCCATCGCCATTCTCGTTCTGGGCTTCAACTTCCTTGGCGACGGCCTGCGCGACGCGCTCGACCCCGCGCTCGACCGTCGCGAAAGGTAGCGTCCCCCGGCAGAAAGATCCGCCTGGATCGAGACTTCCGTGGAACATTCGCCGGGCCTCGGGGTCTAACTCCTATCGAGGCGGTGCTACACTTCATGCAGACACCCGTTGTCGGAGACCTGGTGAAGAACGCTGGCGCCATCAGTTGGTCCCCCGTCGACAGCCGCGAGGCGGCGCTGGTAGAGCGCTGCGCCTCGGGCGACGAATCGGCCTGCGCCGAACTCGTGGCATCTCATCAGCGCATGGTGTTCGGCCTTGCGCTGCATCTCCTGGGCGACCGCGACGAAGCGCTCGACCTCTCCCAGGAGGTTTTTCTCCGTGTATTCCGCACCATTTCCAGCTTCCGCGGGCAGTCTGCCCTCCGAACCTGGATCTACCGCATCGTCGTCAATCAGGCACGCAACCGGCAGCGCTGGTGGCGCCGGCGGCACCGCGGCGAGCAGGTGTCGCTCGATGAGCACCTGCAGCAGTTTGGCGACATGGAATCGGTTGCCGACATGGCGCCGGATCGGCTCCTGGCGAGCAAGGAAACGGCTGCCCGCATTTGGCAGGCGCTCGACCGGCTGCCCTTCGATCAGCGCACCGCACTGATTCTGCGTGAGGTCGACGGCCTTCGGTACGAGGAGATCGCGTTCTCGCTGGGCGTGGCCGTCGGCACGGTCAAG
>Ga0075428_100005228_pt1 | contig 14428 bp, 10 predicted proteins | sample RhiMetdeltSRZDD2_FD_75291 | JGI IMG/M metagenome (GOLD analysis project Ga0075428, IMG submission 75291) | Populus rhizosphere microbial communities from Tennessee, USA - Rhizosphere MetaG P. deltoides SRZDD2 | ecosystem: Host-associated > Plants > Roots > Rhizosphere > Soil | place: USA...
GCGGATCGACGCCGGGTCCTCGCGCAGGACCGCGGCGTTCCGGCCCTCCGGGTCGGGCGGCCACGGGAGCCACGGACGCGGCCCGGCCCACCCGTGGGCGGGGGTCGCGTCCCAGGGGATGGGAGCCCGGCAGCCGTCCCGGAACCCGGCGGGGTCCTGGACCTGTTCGGGCGGCACGACCGCATCCTCCAGCCCCAGCTCCTCGCCCGCGTACAGGAACGGCGTCCCTCGCAACCCAAGCACCAGGACGGCGGCTGCGCGGGCCGCAGCCTCGCTGCCCAGGCGGGTCCGCTGGCGGGGGATGTCGTGGCTGGACAGGACCCAGGTCGGCCAGGCGTCGCGCCGGTCGAAGGCCGTGGCCGCCAGGTCGAGGTGCCGCCACCACGCGTTGCCCTCCCAGGGGAGGAACAGCGGCGTGAAGTTGAAGGCCAGGTGGAGCTCGCCCGCGACCGCGCCCACGTACTCGGCGACCTGCTCGATGTCGAGGATGTAGACCTCGCCGACCGCCAGCCGGTCGCCGTCGTAGGCGTCGAGGACCTTGCGGATGCCCCGGAGCAGCTCGTGGGTCCGGCCAGGGTCGACCGGGCCGTCCCGTGTGCCGTCGGTGAGCAGGTCCGGGTCCTTGCCGATCTGGTGGATGACGTCCATCCGGAAGCCGTCGATCCCCCGGTCCAGCCAGAACCGCAGGGTGTCGTGCATCGCGGCCACGACGTCGGGGTTGGCCCAGTTCAGATCGGGCTGCTGGGGCGTGTAGCGGTGGTAGTACCAGGCTTCGGTGCCCTCGTCCCAGGTCCACGCGGGACCGGGCGGGAAGGTGGCCTTCCAGGCCGTGGGCGGCTGGTCCGGTGAGCCGTCCACCCACAGGTACCAGTCCCGGTGGGGGTCGTCGCGGGACGACCGGGAGGCGACGAACCAGGGGTGCTGGTCGCTGCTGTGGTTGGGGACCCAGTCGAGGAGGACGCGGAGCCCCCGCTCGTGGGCCTCGGCGACCAGGCGGTCGAGATCGGCGAGGGAGCCGAAGACCGGATCGACGTCGCAGTAGTCGGCGACGTCGTAGCCGTGGTCGGCCATGGGCGAGGGAAAGATGGGCGACAGCCACAGGGCGTCGACGCCCAGCCAGGCCAGGTGGTCGAGGTGGCGGCGGACCCCCTCCAGGTCCCCGACGCCGTCGCCGGAGCTGTCACAGAACGAGCGGGGGTAGATCTGGTAGACGACCGCGTCCATCCACCAGGGACGGGACGGCGGCTCAGGGGTCACGCCGGACCTGCAGGATGTCGGTCAGCTCCTCCACGACCATGGGGACGAGGTTCGGCATCGCGCAGCGGGTCAGGGCCTGCGCGAGGGTGGCGGCGATCGCGCGGGCCATCTCGCGGTCCAGGGACTCGAGGGCACCGAACGAGCCCGATGGCGGTTGCGGCGCAAGCTCGGCGGGGTGCGGGTCGAGGCGACCGTTGGGCCGCACCGCGGGGTGGGCCTCCGGCTCCGGTGCCCGGGGCCACGCGGGCTCCGGTTCCGGCTCCGGCTCCCGCACCACAGCCTCGAGCTCCTCATCGACCTCCCACTCGATCGCCGTCTCCACCGTGGGGGGTCCGGGCTCGGGCTCCGGCTCGAGCTCGGGCTCCTCCTCCGGTTCGAGGTCCAGCACCTCGGGCAGCGGTTCGGCGTGGACCACGGCCAGCCGGGTGGTGGGCCGGGTCATGGCGACGAACAGCGCTCGCAGCCCCTGGGGTGACTCGGCGGTGATGTGGGCCGGCTCGACCACCACGACGTGGTCGAACTCCAGGCCCTTGGTGCCCTCGGGGCCGACGACGGTGATCGGCGCCACCGCGGCGTCGAGCTCCGGGGACCAGCTGAGCCCCTCGGCGTCCATGGCCTCGGTGACGGCCGGACGGTCCTGCGCGGCAGCGATCACGCCGACCAGCCCGGTGCCGGGCAGCGACCGCAGCGCCCGCACCACCTCGTCGGCCAGGTACTCGGGATCGGTGGGGAGCACCGTCACCCGGTGGCTCGACGCCCGGAGGGACTCCGGGCCGCGCAGGCCGGGGGCGATCTCGGGGAGCAGTCGCATGGCCACCTCGTGGACCTCGGCGGGGAGCCGGTACCCCAGGGTCAGCTCGGCGATCTCGGTCGGTACCCGGTCGCGGCGGAGGTGGAGGGCGACCTCCTCCCACGACGTAGGCGCCCAGGGGCTGGTGGCCTGGGCCAGGTCGCCGAGCACGGTCATCCAGCCGTGCCGCGACCGCCGGCGGACCGACTCGAACTGCATCGGCGACAGGTCCTGGGCTTCGTCCACCACGACGTGCTCGTAGGTCTGGGCGGCGCCGTTGAGCAGAGCATCGGCCAGGTCGAGCAGGGCCACATCGTCCACCGCCCAGGTCCGGGGGGCGCTGAGCCCGGACTCCTTCGGCAGCACGAGCAGCTCGATCTCATCGTCGGTCAGCACCCCGGTCGCCGCGGCATCGAGCTGCTGCCGGTTCGAGAACAGCTCGAACAGGAACCCCTGCGGCGTGAGCGTGGGCCAGACCCGGTCGAGGAGGGTGTCGATCTCGCGCACGGCCTCGCCCTGGAGGGTGATCTTCGGTGCCGCAGGGTCGCGCAGCGCCCGCTGCTCGAGCTGGGCACGGGCCTCGCCGACCAGGAAGGCCCGCAGCGCGCGGCGGGCCTCGTTGTGCGGATGGCCGGACACCTGGCGGGCCCGGGCGAGCAGGCGGTCGTCCTCGATCTCGACGCGCCGGCCCTCCACCGTGAACTCCATGGAGCCGCGTCGGATCCGTTGCCGGTTCCGGACCGCTCGAAGGAGCAGGCGGAGCATCCGCCGGTCACCCTTGAGCCGGCGCACCTCGAGGGGGTCGACCCGATCGATGGGCACCCGCGGACCCAGGTTGGCCAGGGGGAGCTGGACCACCGCACCTTCGCCCAACGCCGGCAGCACCGCCGAGACGTAGCGCAGGAAGGCCGGGTTCGGCCCGACGATGAGCACGTCGTTGGCCTGCATCTGCTCCCGCCGGTTGAACAGCAGCCACGACACCCGGTGCAGCCCGACGACGGTCTTGCCGGTGCCCGGCCCGCCCTGGACGATCAGCAGCTGCTCGGCGTCCCGGGTGACCACGTCGTACTGCTCGGCCTGGATCGTGGACACGATCTCGGCCAGCGTCCCGGACCGCTCGCGGCCCAGGGACTCCAGCAGCGCGTCGGTGATCTTCGGGGTAGCCATCGCCTCCACGGGAGGCGGGGCCGCGGGCACGGGGATGGTCGGCGTGGCCGGCTCCAGGGGGTCCGGCTCGCCGGTGGTCTCCGGGACGGGGGTGGGAGCGGGGGCCGGGACCGGGGCGGGGGCGGCCGGCGGCTCACCGTTGCGGACCGCCGCGGCCACCCCGTTGAACACCGTCTCGTCGATGTCGAGGATGCGGTTGTCCTTGCACCGGTAGATCCGGCGGGCGTCGAGACCGTGCGGATCGTCCGGCGTCGCGGTGTAGAAGGGCGCCGCGACCGGAGCCTGCCAGTTGACGACCAACAAGTCGTCGTTCTCGTCCCAGATCGCGCCCCGGCCGATGTACCACTGCTTCCCGTCGACGTCGATCCGCCCGAAGGCGACCGCCTGGCTGGGATCGACCACCCCCATGGCACCGACCCGGCGGCGGAGGTCCGCGGAGGTCTGCGGGTCGGCCGCCAGTGACGCCGCCCGATCGAGGTTGGCCTCCAGCCGGTCGCGCAGGTCGGCCGCACGGTCGAAGTACGCCTGCTCCTGCGGCAGATCCGGGTGCATCGTCCTCCCCAGTGCCCCGCCTGCACAATGATCCTGGCGCAGCAGGCTACTTCCCGCAGCCGGTCAACTCTCGGGAGTGTCAACGCAGGAACGATCGGCGTCCGGCCGGGCGCTCTATCGTTCGGGCGAAGAGATCGGGGAAGGCAGGGCGAGACGATGGGCAGTTGGGGATCCAAGCCGCGCCGCCGGGCGCTGCCGCGCCTGTTGGCGCCGACGGCCCTGGCCGTCGCGGTGGCCGTCGGCACGCTGGCCGCCTGCAGCGGCGACGACAGCGATAGCGGGGACCAGGCCTCGGCCGGGAGCACCACACCGACCACCCTGCCCATCGGCCAGGTCCAGACGTTCGACGGCCTGTCGCGGAGCCACGTCGACCACACCGTGGACTACCCGCAGACGCCGCCGGTCGGCGGCGACCACGCACCGGTCTGGCAGAACTGCGGGTTCTACGACCAGCCGATCTTCAACGAGACCGGCGTCCACGCGCTGGAGCACGGCGCGGTCTGGATCACCTACCGGCCCGACCTGGCCGCCGACCAGATCGACCAGATCCGGGCCCTCACCCAGCAGCCGTACACGCTGGCCTCGCCCTGGACCGACTCCGAGCTGGGCGCGCCGATCGTCTTCTCGGCCTGGGGCGCTCAGCTCGCCCTGGACGCCCTCCCCTCCCCCGCGGCCGACGAGTTCCTCGCGACCTACCGCGAGGCCGCCACCGCCCCTGAGCCCGGCGCCCCGTGCACCGGCGGCTACGGCCAGACCAGGTAGCGGCGCCGTGCTACGACGCGCACTGTGGCTGGTGGCGCTGGCGGTCGTGGTGGCCGGCGGGATCCGTCTGGGCATGAACGTCGCGTCCGACGACGTCCCGGACGAGGGCTCGGTCGAGGTCGGGTTCGCCCGCGACATGCGGACCCATCACGAGCAGGCGGTCGAGATGGCCGAGCTGCTGCGCGAACGCACCCGCAACCAGGACCTCAGGCTGCTGGCGGCCGACATCGCGCTGACGCAACAAGCCCAGATCGGCCAGATGCGAGGCTGGCTGGACGTGTGGGACGTCACACCGACCAGCACCGACCCGCCGATGGCCTGGGCGCCCGGCCACGGCGGGACCGACGGCGACGAGATGCCGGGCATGGCCAGCGAGGAGGACGTCAGCCGCCTGGAGGCGTCCAGCGGCGACGAGGCCGAGGTGCTGTTCCTCCAGCTGATGATCCGGCACCACGAGGGTGGCGTGCACATGGCGCTGCTGGCAGCGCCGCTGGTCGACGAGCCGAACGTCCAGGCCATGGCCCGGAACGTCGCGGAGACCCAACTGGCGGAGATCGGCTACCTCGAGGCGCTGCTCACGGCGCGGCACGCCGAGCCGTTGCCGAGCATCCTGCCCGCCGACGCCGCCGAACTGACGGCCCGCCTGGGCACTCACGACGAGGACCAGGCACAGGACCTCCTCGACCTTCTCGGCCGGTGGTGGCTGGTGGGCCTGGGCGCCGTGGTCCTGCTGGTCCTGATCCGCGACCTCCTGCGCCGGCCCCGGGCAAAGCGGTCGTCGCCGACGCCCCCGGCGATTGCCGCAGGGGAAACCGAGGTCGCTACCGTGGCCGAGGCATCCGATGACCAGCCCGACCGAGCCTCCGAACGAGCGACCGAGCGGGGTGACGACCGCGCCGAGCGGCTCGGCGACCTCGACCTCGACCGCATCCCCGTCGACGACTCCAGCTTCGACGACGTCTAGTGCTTCGGGTGCCCGGGGGGGCGCCGGGACACCCGAAGACCGGATCAAGCTGATCGCCGGCCTGGTCGCGATCGGCGCGGCGGCGCTGTTCTTCATCGGCACGGTCGCGGTGGTCACCGGACGCGGCAGCGATGCGTCCGGTGACGATGCTTGGGGCGGGACGCTCGTCGAGCCGGCGCTGGCCCGCCCGGACTTCACGCTCACCGACACCGACGGGCGGCCCTACGACTTCGGGGCCGAGACCGCCGGCCGCCTCACGCTGCTGTTCTTCGGCTACACCCACTGCCCCGACGTCTGCCCGGTCCACATGGCGACCCTGTCCGCCGCCCTGGACACACCCGGCATGCCCGATCCGACGGTGGTCTTCGTCACCACTGACCCGACGCGGGACGACCCGGCACGCCTGCGGGAGTGGCTGGACCAGTTCGACGCGAGCTTCGTGGGCCTGACCGGCACCGCCGAGCAGATCGCCGCGGCCGAGGATGCGGCCCGGGTGGGCCGGTCGGCGCCGATCCCGACCGAGGACGGCGCCGACGCCGGCGACGGCACCGATTACCAGGTCGGCCACGCGGCACAGATCGTCGCCTACACCCCCGACGACCAGGCCCATCTGGTCTACCCGTTCGGTGTCCGGCGACAGGACTGGGTCAACGATCTGCCCCGCCTGCTCGACCAGTGGGATGAGCCGGCATGACCTGGTGGTGCGCGGCATCGAACGAGCCGTGGGACTGGTCACCGCGCGCCTACCCGGGGATCTGGCTGTTCATGGTCCTGCTGCTCGTCGGCTACCTGTGGGTGTGCCGCGAGCGCCCTGACCGCCGCAAGCGGTGGTTCTTCCTCGGCGGATGGGCCCTGCTGTGGGCGTCGACCGACTGGCCGCTGGGCACGCTCGGCTCGGGCTACCTGGCCAGTGCGCACATGGCCCAGTACCTGCTCTACACCATGGCCGCGGCTCCGCTGCTGATGCTGAGCCTGCCCGAGGCGCCGTTGCGCCGGGGGCTGTCCCGCCTGCGCGCCTACCGGTTGGTCCGCCTCGCCGCCCGACCCCTGGTGGCGGGGGTGATCTTCAACATCGTCCTGCTGGTGACCCACGCGCCGGTGACCGTGGACACCATGCGGACCAACCAGGCCGGCTCGTTCCTCCTCGACCTGGCGTGGCTGGCATCGGGCCTGCTGCTCTGGCTGCCGGTCTGCGGTCCGCTCGACGAGCTCAAGCCGTCCTATCCGGCCCGTTGCGTGTACCTGTTCCTCGCCGCCGGCCTGGTCCCCATGGTCCCGGGCGGGTTCCTGACCTTCGCCCCCACGCCGCTGTACTCGGTCTACGAGCTGGCACCCCGGGTCGGCGGCTTCGACGCCCTCGACGACCAGCAGGCCGCCGGGGTGATCATGAAGGTGGGCAACCTGCCGCTCCTCTGGCCGGTGCTCGGCGGGCTGTTCCTCCGCTGGGCCGCCGAGGACCGGGCGGCCACTCCTCCGGTCCAGGTGAAGACGGCCGACAAGACCTGAGGGCCGGCGACGTCTCCCGGGTCCCGCGGCGCCACGACGGCGAAAACCGCGAGAGAGTAGGGGTCCGAAAACACCAGAGATCACGAGAAGAGGGCGGGATGACGTACTACCTCGGCATCGATCTCGGCACCACGTTCACGGCGGCGGCGGTCTGGCGGGACGGACGGGTCGAGATCGCCACTCTCGGCACACGGACGCCCGAGGTCCCTTCGGTGGTGCTGCTGCGCGAGGACGGCACGGTGCTCACCGGCGAAGCGGCGGCGCGGCGGGCGATCACCGAGCCCGAGCGCATCGCCCGGGAGTTCAAGCGGCGCTTCGGCGACCCGACCCCGATCATGGTCGGCGGCACGCCGTACTCCCCTGACGCCCTGACCGCCCGGCTGCTCCGCTGGGTGGTCGAGCACGTGAGCGAGCGGGAGGGCGAGCGGCCGGCTGGCATCACGGTCTCCCACCCGGCCAACTGGGGCCCGTTCAAGCAGGACCTGTTGCGCCAGGTCTTCCGGCTCGCCGATCTGGGCGACGTCACCACGATCACCGAGCCCGAGGCCGCGGCCATCCACTACGCCTCCCAGGAGCGGGTGGAGGTCGGCGCCGTCATCGCCATCTACGACCTGGGCGGCGGGACCTTCGACGCCGCGGTCCTGCGCCGCACCGATGGCGGTTGGGAGGTGCTCGGCGAGCCGGAGGGGGTCGAGCGGCTGGGCGGTGTCGACTTCGACCAGGCCGTCGTCCATCATGTCTCCACCGCGATCGGCAGCTCGCTCGACGAGCTGGACCCGAACGACGCCACCGCCATCACCGCTATGGCCCGCCTCCGCCAGGAGTGCATCGACGCCAAGGAGGCCCTGGCCAGTGACGTCGACGTGACGATCCCGGTGCTGCTGCCCACCATCCAGACCGAGGTGCGCCTGACCCGGTCCGAGCTGGAGGACATGATCCGGCCGGCGCTGGCCGACTCCATCGGCGCGCTGCGGCGAGCGCTGGCCTCGGCCCACGTCCCGCCCGACGAGGTGACGTCGGTGCTGCTCGTCGGGGGTTCGTCCCGGCTGCCGCTGGTCGCCGAGCTGGTGGGGTCCGAGCTGCGGCGCCCCGTCGCCGTCGACGCCCACCCGAAGCACGGCGTGGCGCTCGGGGCGGCCATCATCGCCGCCGAGCGCAGCGCGGGCCGGAGCCTCGCGACGGAGGTCGTGCCGAGCATCGAGACGATCACGCCGGCCGAGGTGCACGCTCCCCGGCCGGCCGTGATCCAGGTGGCGGCGACGGCCGCCGCAGCGCCGCGCGGCACCCCGAAGGAGAGCGAGGAGCACGGCGAGCAAGCCGGGCACGACCGGGAGGCCGATGCTGCTCCGGCGGCCGCGGCCTCCGCCGCGGCACCCACGGGAGTTCCGGCGGGCGCCGCGGCGATGCTCGTGGCCCCGGTGGCCGAGCGGCCCGAGGCCGGTGACGCGACCCAGGCCATGCCAGCCCCGGCCGCTGGAGCGGGGTCCGGTGGCGGCACCGCCTCGGCGCCGCCGCCCACGGTCCACGTCCCGGCCCCGCCGGTCCGCCGGACCACCTCGACGGCACCGGTGCAGCCGCCCGCCCGGCCCGCGGTGGCGCCGGCCTCCCGGCCTCCCGGCGGGGGCGCCAACGGCGGCGGGGGTGGGTCACGGCGCCGGGGGCCCTCGTCGTCCCCGCCGTGGGCGGTGATCGCCGGTGGGCTCGTGGTCGCCGCAGCCATGGTCGCCGCGGTCATCTTCCTCACCAACGACGACGGTGGCGGCGACGACACCCGGACCGACGACACCGAGCAGGCGGTGACGACCACCACCGACAGCCCGACCACCTCGGCCTCGACCACGTCGACCCCGGCGACGAACGGACCGACCGCGACCCTGACCGACGTCAGCCTCGCGCCCGGCGACGACGGCCTCGACCACTACCTGGTCACCTACACCTGGCAGGGGTTCGAGCCGGACGCGGAGAACCCGGATGCCCTCCACTTCCACTTCTACCTGGACACCACGGCCGCCGAGAACGCGGGGACCAACGGGAACCCGCCCGGCGACTGGCACCTCACCGACGCGCCCGGCGAGTTCCTGACCAAGTACGGGCCGGACAACCGGGGCGAGGCGACCCAGATGTGCGTCGTCGTGGCCAACAGCGCCCACGAGGTGGTGGACCCCGCCTCCGGGAACTGCCTCCCGCTGCCCGCCTGACGAGCCGCGTGCCGCCGGCTCAGGCCGCGGGTGCGCTGGTGGTGGAGGTAGCCGTCGCGGTGGTCGTGGTGGTCTCGGGGACGGTCGTGGCCGGAGTGCTGGTGGTGGTGCCCGCGTCGCGGGTGGTGCCCGCGTCGCCGGTGTCGCCGGTCGGCGCGGTGCCACCGTCGATGCCCAGCGCTTCCGTCACCGTGGACAGATCGAGGGTCTCGCTCGCGATGGTCTGCTCGCCATCGCTCAGGGTCACGGTGGCCGAAGGCGCGTCCCCGAGGGGAGCGTCGACCTCGAGCCCGACCGTCGTCCCGGCCACCACCCCGGGCAGCACGTTGCCGAGGGTGCAGGTGAGACCCTGACGGTCCGCGGACACGTCGCAGCCTTCGGGCAGCGCGACCTCCAAGGCCACCCGGGCACCGTCATCGAGGGCGATGGTGACCCGGGCGTCGGCCACCGGCGTCTCGAGGTCGACATCGGCCCCACTGCCGCTGAACGACACGGTCGTGGTGATGATGGTGCTGCTGGTGACGGCGGGAGTCGTGGTGGCCTTCGACCCGGTGACGACGAAGGTGAGCTCCCCCCGACCCGGTGCGGTCGCCGTGCAGACCACCTCGGTCAGCTCGGCAGGCGACGCGGCCCCGACCGTCGTCGGCGGCATCGGCCCCCCGGCCGAGCTGTCGGGGGCCCCAGGCACGGTGCATGGCATGACCTGGGACGCCCGCACGGCGTCCACCGCGGTCGGGCTCCCCGGATCGGGCGCGTCCAGCGTGGTCCCCGGCGGCGGTGGCAGCGCCGGGTCCTTGCTCTGGACGTGCGGCAGGCGCGTCAACCCGAGCAGCAGCGCCGCCGTCGCAGCCGCGCCACTGGCCACCGCGCCGAGCTGGTGGAGCCGGACCCAGCCGGCGACCGAGCGGCGCACGGCAGCGCTCCCCGCCTCAGCCGCGTTCGCGGCCTGCACGCTCTGCGCCACCTGCGCGGCGCGGCGGAAGTGGGCGCCGCCCGTCCCGGCCCCGGCTCCGGCCCCGGCGGCGAGCGCCGCGGTCAGAGGCCCAGCCGACACCGGTCCGAACAGCGGGAGGACCGACCGGGCCAGCAGCCGGTTCACGTCCAGCAGCTCGGCCACCAGCCTCCGGCAGGATCGGCAGTGCTCGAGGTGCTCGATCGTCGCCCGGCGTTCGCGGGAGCTCAAGCCCTCGCGCACGTAGGACCCCAGGTTGGAGCGATGCGGCTCGCACTCCGGGTGGGCCGCCGCCTGCAGGTGGGCCTGGAGGTAGGCCTGCCGCAGCTTCTCCCGGGCCCGGTAGGCCAGCGCCGCCACCGCGTTGGCGGACATGCCCAGGAGCGACGACAGCTCACGGGGGTTCCGGCCCTCGACCGCGGTGTGCCACAGGATCGCCTGCCAGCGACCAGGCAGCGACTCGAAGGCGCTGGTGACCATCTGGCGTTCCACGGGATCGATGTTCGACAGCGAGCTGACCGCGGCCAGCGGTTCGGGCACGTCGCCGAACGGCCACTCCTGGGGCCGGGCGGCCTGCTCGGCCGCGAGGCGGCGCAACGTCACGAACAGGTAGGCCCGGAAGGCCTCGGTCGGCCCCCGGCCCCGACGGAGCGCACCGAGCACCTTCTCGAAGGCCAGGTCGACCAGGTCATCGGCCTCGCCGGACCGGCAGTAGGTCGCCGCCATGCGCGAGGCGACTTCGCGATGCCGTGAGTACAGCTCGGTGAACGCCGTCTCGTCGCCCTGCCGTACCAGCTCGAGCAGGTCGGCATCCGTCAGCGTCACCAGAACTGAGCCGATCACCACCACATCCCTGTTGTCGGGCCACGCCCGTCCGCCATCGATGACCTGCGCGCCGCTCCGCCGTTACACCTCGCCATCGCGGTTGTCACCTCCCCGCCTCGCCAATGGAGTTCCGTGGGTTTCCCCGGCTGCGGCGCCGCCGCCGATGTTAAGGACGTCTCTCAGGCAAGAAGGCCAACTACTGGGAGAAATTCGGCTACCCCGCGAGTTTCGTTATCGCCGCTACGTCATCCCCAGCGCCGGCCCGGAGCGGTCCGAGGGTCCTAGGACCGCAGACCGAGGCCAGATCCGGCTCCCGTACGGTGCCCCTGACCTGGGCATCTCGTACGGTCCTCGCCATGCACGCGATCCGGCAGCACGAGTTCGGACCCCCCGAGACCCTCCGCTACGAGGAGATCCCCGACCCCGTCCCGGCGGAAGGCCAGGTCCGCATCGCCGTCGAAGCCAGCGGGGTACACGTGATCGACACCTCGATCCGCCGGGGCGCCACGGCGGGGCCGCATCCCCTACCGGAGCTGCCGATGACGCCGGGGCGGGAGGTCGCCGGGACCGTCGAAGCCGTCGGCCCCGCTGTCGACCGGTCCTGGATCGACCGGCGGGTGGTGGCCCACCTCGGCCCGGCCAGCGGCGGCTACGCCGAGAAGGCCGTGGCCCGGGTCGATGGGCTGCACGAGATCCCCGGGACGCTCGACGCACCGGCGGCGGTGGCGATGATCGGGACCGGCCGGACCGCGCTGGCGGTCCTGGACATCGCCGCCTTGGCCAAGGAGGACGTGGTGCTGGTGACCGCGGCGGCGGGCGGGCTCGGGACGCTGTTCGTGCAGGCCGCCCTGCAGGCGGGCACCCAGGTCGTGGGGGTGGCCGGCGGGCCCGGCAAGGTGGAGCGGGTCCGCGCCGCGGGCGCCGCCGGCGCCATCGACTACCGCCGCCCGGACTGGGCCGACCGTGTGCGCACCGCCCTCGGCGACCAGGCGATCACGGCGGTGCTCGACGGTGTGGGCGGCCGCCTCGGCCGCACGGCGCTGGAGCTGCTCGGCCCGGGTGGACGGCTGATCATGTTCGGGTCGTCGTCGGGCGAGCTCACCCCGCTGACCGCCCAGGACCTGGCGGCCAAGGGGCTGACCGCGACCTGGGCCCTCCGGCTGCACGCCCTCCAGCGACCGGGGGCCCTCCGCGAGCTGGAGACCCGCTCGCTGGAGGAAGCAGCGGCCGGCCGCCTGGTTCCCGCGGTCCAGACCTACGCCCTCACCGACGCCGCCGTCGCCCACGCTGCCCTGGAGGACCGGGCGACGGTCGGCAAGGTCGTGCTCCTGCCGTAGCCCCACCTGCTACGGCAGGAGGCCGTGGTCGTCGATCGTGTGTCCCATACCGGTGGCCACCTCGGCCACCGTCAGCCATGGGTGCGCGTCCGAGTTGTAACCCCAGGCCACGTTCGTGCCGTCGTAGGCGAGCTGGACCGCTTCCAGTTGGACCGCCGTCTGGACATCGAGCGAGGTCTGGAACAGAACGGCTCCCGTGTCCAGGTCCCAGACGACGAGGTTCACCTCCTCGGCCATGTTGCCCCCCACGATGGCCGCCACCGACCGGCCGTCGGGCGCGAGCTGCACCGCGTTGGAACGGAACAGGTCGATCGCCGTCGGGGCGGTCGCCAGGCTCTCGCCGGTGGCCAGGTCGTAGATGCCGACGCCGGAGGACTCGTCGTAGAGGACGACCCGCCCCGCGGCCGCGGACCATCGGTTGTCGAGCGCTGTGCCGTGGCCGAGACCGGTGTCCCGGTCGGCACCGGTGGCGAGAACGATGGCCCGCAAGCTGTTGGCGGCGTAGTCGTCCGGTGAATCGACCGGCCCGGCGTGGCCCGACTGGTACACCGCGACCGGGCCGTCCGCGCTGTCGACCACCCGGACCGCACGCGGACCGCACGCGGGTGCTTGCGTGGGCAGGATCTGGTAGGGGTCCGTCTCGACGGCAGGAAACCAGATGAGCTGGTCGGTGCTCTCGCCTTCGCCGGTGGTCCCGCCGCACACCACCCAGCCGCCTCGGCCGTCGGCGCTGGCAGCGCGGATGTTGGTCGCCGGCTCCAGGCTCCGCGACCCGGTCGGGGAGCCGTCGGGCCCGTAGGTGCGGACCTCGTTGCCCACGATGACGGCCTCGCCGGCGACGACCGGACCGGCCGGGGTGGTCGGAGTGGCCGTGGTGGTGGTCGTGGCCGATCCGGGCGCGGTGGTCGGGGGAACCGCGGTCGAGGGAGTCGAGCTGCTGGTGTCGGTCGGTCGAGTCTCGACCTCCGAACCGTCGTCCAGCTGCCGGACCACCACGACGCCGACCAGGACCGCGGCGGCGGCTGCGACACCGATGGTGACCTCGAACAGCCGCCGTCGCCGCCGGCGGGCCTCCTGGGGCCCGTCGACCGAAGGACGGCGGCCGGCGGGCTCGGCGGGAGGGAGGGCGTCGGCCGCGGCTTGCAGGCCTCGGCGGAGGCGCTGCTCGAGGAGGTCGGGAGCGTTCATCGCTGGTCCTCCAGTTCCTGCTGCAGGGTCTCGAGGGCCCGGGCCAGTCGGCTCTTCACCGTGCCCTCCGGGATGCCGAGGGCGGTAGCGGTGGTCTCGACCGACCAGTCCAGGTAGTAGCGGCACACGACCACGGCCCGGTGGTCGGTGCTCAGGCCGTCCAGGGCCTGGCCCAGTTCCAGGTCGCCGGGCACGGTAGGCACGGCCCGGTCGGGGACGGCCCGGCGGTCGCGCCACCGGTTGCGTCGCTGCCGGCTCCGGGCCCAGTTCAGCCCGACCCGGTAGGCCCATCCGGCCGGGTTCGCGTAGGTGCCGACCTCGGCCCAGCGTTCGTAGGCCCGGGCCATCGCCTCGTCGGCGGCTTCGGCGCCGAGGTCGATGTCGGCGAGGGCCAGGCACAGGGCCCGCCGCACCGCATCGGCGTGGAGCCGGTAGAAGTCGTCGAAGGAGGTCCCGACCGGGCTCACCACCGGACGGCTCGCGAACGGCGCCCGGCGGGCGCGGTCACCGAGCGACGTGATGTGGATCGCCATGGCCCCCAAACGCCTGGGCGGCCCCTCAGGTTCCGTCCCACGGGCTCCGTCGCGGCCACCAGGCGGGGACGGCGTCCCGGTAGGACGCGTAGGCGGGACCGAAGCGCCGCTCCAGGGCCGGCTCCTCGTACCACCGGGCGAAGGCGGTGACCGCCGCGCCGAAGACCAGCGCGTACGGCACCAGGACCGGCTGCCCGAGCAGCAGCGCCTGGCCGAGGATGGTGGCCGCGACCGCAAGGTACATCGGGTTGCGGACGTAGCGGTAGAGGCCCGTGACCACGAGGTGCTCGGTCGGTGCGATCGGAGCGGGGGTCCCGAGGCCGTCCAGGGCGAAGCGCACGAACGCGTGCAGGAGCACCGCGGTGCCCACCGCCACCAGTGCGGCACCGACCAGGCG
>Ga0075428_100005229_pt1 | contig 14428 bp, 13 predicted proteins | sample RhiMetdeltSRZDD2_FD_75291 | JGI IMG/M metagenome (GOLD analysis project Ga0075428, IMG submission 75291) | Populus rhizosphere microbial communities from Tennessee, USA - Rhizosphere MetaG P. deltoides SRZDD2 | ecosystem: Host-associated > Plants > Roots > Rhizosphere > Soil | place: USA...
CACGGCGCCGGTGTGGTCGCTCTTCGCGACGCGCTCCTTGGAGTAGTACTTCCACTCGTCGGCGATGCCGCGGCTCCACACCTCGTCCGTGACGGGCGCAGGCGTGAGGAAGCTGCCGACGAGCGCCGCGAGCGCGATCGCGTAGCCGGCCGGCCGCGCGGTGCCGAAGAGCAGGAATGCTCCCTGCTCGAGCAGCAGCAGCAGGAAGGGCGTCACCGGGACGAGCAGGCGCGCGAACATGAAGTCGCCGCCGACGTGCACGACGTAGAACGCGTAGGTCGCCGCGAGCGCGGCGGCGAGCGTGAGCGCGCCGCCGGGATCGAGCTCCGCGAGGCGTCGGCCGCGTCTGCGCGCGAGAACGAGTGCGGCCGCGAGGAAGAGCGGTCCGAGCGCCAGCGCCCAGTAGCGCTCGAAGTAGAGGCGCAGGTAGTGCGCGCCCTGCTCGTACCACGCGAGATTGGCCGACTTCGCGTAGTAGGTGTTCGGGAAGAGGTCGCCGTAGTAGGAGACGCGCCAGGCGAGGAACGGCGCGACGACGATGCCGACCGCCGCTGCGTAGAGCAGTGCGCTCTTCCAGCGCGGCTGCGCCACGAGGAGAAGCCACGCGCCCGCGACGGCGGCGGGCAGCATGCCGTCGGGCCGCGTCAGCGCGGCCGCGCCGAATGCGAGGCCCGCGGCGACGAGCCAGGCGGGCCGCGCGCGCGCGCCGACCACCGCGAGCGCGTAGCCGAGGAGCAGCAGGAACGTGAACGCCGACGTCTCGAGCCCGCTCGTCGCGAAGATCGACCACTCGGGGTTCAGCGAGGCACCGATCGCGGCGAGCGGAAGGAGTGGCGCATGGCCGTCGCGGCGGCGCGCGAGTGCGACGCCCATGACGGCGAGCAGCGCGACGCTGCCGAGGTAGCACGCGATGCCCCATGCGTTCGCCCACGCCGCGGCGTCGAAGCCGAGGCGGAGGCCGGCCGCGCTCCACACCGTCCACAGGAAGTTCGAGTAGCCCTCGACCCGCTCGCCCGCGTTGAAGACGAGCCCCAGCCCGTCGAGCCAGTTGCGCGCGTAGCGAAACGAGATGAAGGCGTCGTCGGTGGTCCAGCGCATTGCGACCGCGCGCCAGCCGGCGAACACGAGCGCACCGGCGCAGGCCAGCCGGAACGGGAGACGCGTGGAGCGGGCCGTCATCACCGCGGCAGATGCAAGCAGAGCGCGTTAGGCTCCGCCCTCATCTCATCCAGCCACCGGAGGAACCCCCCATGGCCCGCGAAGCCGTGATCGTCGAGAGCGTCCGTACGGGACTCACCAAGGCTCACCGCGGCTCGTTCAACATGACCGAGCCCGTCGACTACACCGCGCACGTCCTGCGCGAGGTGGTGGCGAAGGTGCCGAAGCTCGATCCGGCGGAGATCTACGACGTGATCCTCGGCTGCGGCATTCCGGAGGGCTGCCAGGGCATGAACATGGGCCGCATCGCCGCGATGGCTGCAGGCTTCCCGAAGGAGGTCGCGGCGACCACGATCACGCGTTTCTGCTCGTCGGGCTCGCAGGCCGTCATGATGGCCGCGCACCAGATCATCCACGAGGGCGCGGACGTCGCGATCGGCGCGGGCGTCGAGACGATCACGATGATGCAGGACGGCACCTCGAACACGACGCGCATGGTGAACAAGACCGCGCGCGATCGCTTCCCGGGCCTGTACTTCCCGATGGGCGTCACCGCCGAGATCGTCGCCGAGCGCTACAAGGTCTCGCGCGAGGATCAGGACAAGTACTCGCTGCAGAGCCAGCAGCGCTATGCGAACGCGGTGCAGAAGGGCTGGATCTCCGAGGAGATCGCGCCCATGAAGGTGCGCCGCAAGGTCGCGAAGAAGGGCGAGGAGCCGTACGAGGAGGACGCCGTCGTCGACCGCGACGAGTGCAACCGCCCCGACACCACGCTCGAGGGCCTGGCCTCGCTGGCTCCCGTCTTCAAGAAGGCAGAAGAGGGCGGCAGCGTCACCGCGGGCAACTCCTCGCAGCTCTCCGACGGCGCGTCGGCCACGCTGCTGATGTCGGCCGAGCGCGCCAGGCAGCTCGGCATCGAGCCGCTCGGTGTCTACCGCGGCTCGGCCGTTGCCGGCTGCGGCCCCGAGGAGATGGGCATCGGCCCGGTCTTCGCGGTGCCGAAGCTGCTGAAGCGCCACGGGCTCTCGATGGACCAGATCGACATCGTCGAGCTGAACGAGGCCTTCGCGTCACAGCTGCTCTACTGCCAGCGCCAGCTCCGCATCCCGAACGAGAAGCTCAATCCGTCGGGCGGCTCGATCTCGATCGGCCATCCCTTCGGCATGACCGGCTCGCGCATGACGGGCGTGCTGCTGCGCGAGCTGCGCCGCGACAAGAAGCGCTACGGCATCGTCACGATGTGCGTCGGCGGCGGCCAGGGCTTCGCGAGCTTGTTCGAGGCCGCGTAGCCGGGTCTATTTCCAGGGCGCGTTCTTCGCGCGGTCCCAGCTCGCCGTCGTGCCCTTGTCGCCTTCGCCGGCGCGGATGCGGATGCGCTGGTACGTCAGCGCGCCGACGGCGGCGTCGCGCTTGACGAGCCCCTGGAACGACATCGAGCGCACGACGACCTGCTCGAGGTCCACGCGGAAGCGCACCGCCCCCGACGCGGGATCGAGGACGACGAGCGAGGCCTTCGGCACCTCCTTCTGCTGCGCAGCGAGCTGGAAAAGCGCGACCGCTGGTCCCGAGATCGGCATGGTGAACTTGAGCTCGCCGAAGCGCTCGCCGGGAGTGCCTTCCTCCTCACCGTCCGTGGAGAACGAAAAGTTCACCAGCGGGAAGGCTTCACTGCCGAGCGGGTTGGTGGGCGCGGCGCCCTTCACGCCGTCGATCTGCATGAGGAGCGACGGGACGGGGTCCGCCTGCGCCGCCAGCGCCATCAGCAAGGTCGTCGTGCACACGGCCAGGTGGAGCGCGAGGCGTCGGGTCGGAACGTGCGGGGACGAGGCCATCGAATCCTCCTGCGCCGCGAGGACCGGCGCGTCGTTTCGCGAAAGGGGCGCCGAGACTACCGGAAGGACGCGCATTCCGGTCCGGCGCGGTGTGCGGGCCCCGGTGCCGAGCGGATTTTCGCGGCTCCAGCGCGCTTTTCGGCTCCGGTTCTGCCGGCGTGTTGCCGATGCGACCGACCGGGAGGTGCCGTGGGAGGCCGGAAGGGAGCCGCGTGTGCCGGCGCGTGGATCGCGCTCGGGTCGGCGCTGCTGGCGCGCGGGCGCACGCGCCGCGCGCGCACGGTGCTCCAGCGCGCGCTCCGGCGCGATCCGGACGCACCGCGCGCCCACGAGTTGCTCGCACGCGCCAGCCTGCGGCAGCGCCGTCACGCGGACGCCGAGCGGCACCTGCGCGCCTGGCTGCGCGCGGATCCCCGAAGCGCCGAGGCGCATGCGGATCTCGGCGCGCTGCTCTCGCTGCGCGGCGAGCTCCAGCGCGCGGAGTGGCACCTCCAGCAGGCGACAGGACTCGCGCCGCGCGACGCGCGCGTGGCGTTCGTCCTCGGCGTGCATCTCGAGCGGCTGGGCCGGTCCGAGGCGGCACGCGCGCAGCTCCTGCGCGCCGCACGCCGCGGGCTCGCGCCGGCGCAGAGCGCGCTGGCATCGTTGCAGGCGCGACGTGCCGACACACGCGCGCGACGCGCGGCGCTCCGCTGGTGGATCCGAGCGGCCGGCGCGGGCGACGCGGATGCGTGCTTCCAGCTCGGCGTCCGCTTCGACACGGGCGAGGGCGGGCTCCCCCAGGATCCGGCGCGCGCTGCACGGCTGTATGCGCGCGCGGCACGCGCGGGGCTCGCCGCGGCGCAGCACAACCTCGGTCTCCTCTACGCGCAGGGACGCGGCGTCCGCCGCGACGACGCCCGCGCCGCGCGCTGGTACGCACGTGCCGCACGGCGCGGCGAGGTGCATGCACAGACGAATCTCGGCTGCTGCTACGCGCAGGGGACCGGCGTCCCGCAGGATCTCGCGCGGGCGCGCTTCTGGTTCGAGCGCGCGGCCCGCCGCGGTCACGCGCTCGCGCAGTTCAACGCCGGCGTGCTGTGCGAGAGCGGGGAAGGGGGGCCGCGCGAGCCCGTGCGGGCCCTGCGCTGGCTCCGCAACGCCGCGCGCCGCGGCTGTGCGCCGGCGGCCTTCTACCTCGGCGTCCTCCACGAGATCGGCGACAGCGCGCCGCGCGACATGCGCAAGGCGCGTCGCTGGCAGCGCCGCGCGGCGGACCAGGGTCACGCGCCCGCACAGCTCCATCTCGCGGAGCGCGCTCTCGCTGCCGGCGGTTCGCGCGACCGCGAGGCCGCCACCTGGCTCACGCGCGCGGCCGCCCAGGGCCACGCGGAGGCGGAGTACCTGCTGGCCTTCCTGCACCACCAGGGCCGCGGCGTCGCCAGCGACCCGCGCCGGACCTTCTGGTGGATGAGCCGCGCCGCGCATCGCGGCCACCTCGACGCACAGGTGTGTCTGGGCGTGCTGTACACGCGCGGCGAGGGCGTTCGCAGCGACCCCGAGGCGGCGGCCGCCTGGTTCGCGCGCGCCGCCGAGCGCGGGGATGCGCCGGCGCAGCGCCGGCTCGCGCGCTGCTACGCGTCGGGTGTCGGCGTCCCGCTGGACGTCCCCGAGGCGTTCAAGTGGCTGATGCTCGCCGCCGAGGGCGGCGACGCCCGCTCACGCCGCCTGTGCGAGGCGCTCGGTGCGGAGCTCAGCGTGCGCGAGCGCTGGGAAGCGCGACGGCGCGTCGCGGAGTGGCGCAAGCAGGCCGGTGCCTAGAGCCTGATCCGACACTGTTTCGGTAGGTTGTCGCCATGGGCACGCTTCCGAAAGGACAGCGGGCGATCGACGACCTTCCCCGCTTCGGACTCCAGCAGTTCCAGTACCGCTTCCCCGACCAGATCGAACGCGTCGCATTCGGGGTCGGCGGCGACGTCGAGAAGCCGCTGTGGGTCGAGGAGCGCTTCCTGCGACTCCCGCGCGCGAAGCAGGTGAGTGACCTCCACTGCGTGACCACATGGTCGAAGTGCGGCCTCGAATGGTCCGGGGTTCGGTTCCGGGATTTCTACGAGGAGCTCGTCGTTCCCGAAGTGCGGCCAGCAGCGGATGCCCGTCTCGTCGTCTTTCGGGGACAGGACGGAAACCGCGCGAGCCTGCCGCTCGAAGACCTGCTGGCCGACGACGTCCTCCTCGCCGACACCCTCGACGGCCAGCCGCTCTCGATCGCCCACGGAGCGCCCGTGCGACTCGTGGCCCCCGGCCACTACGGCTACAAGAACATCAAACATCTGCGGGCGATCGAGTTCTGGCGCGACGCGCGGCACTATCGCTATCCGGCGCCCAGCTTTCTCGATCATCCGCGAGCGCGCGTCGAACACGAGGAGAGAGCGGTCGGTCTGCCGAACTGGATCGTACGACCGCTCTACCGACTCGTGATTCCCTCCACACGCTTCATCTCTCGCATCTTCCTCGAACGACACCTGAGGAAGCGCGACCGCTGATCCGCCGAGGGCGTTTATCTGGCGCGGGCTGACGGATGGTCAGCGCCTTCGCCAGTGCGTCCCTTCGGCAGTGTCGAGCAGCTCGATGCCGCGGTCGGCAAGCTGCTTGCGCAGCGCGTCGGCGCGCGCGAAGTCGCGCGCCTTGCGCGCCGCATTGCGCTCCGCGACGAGCGCGTCGATCTCTGCATCGTCGGCGCCGGCGGACGGCGCGTCGTCGAGCACGCCGAGCACGCGGTCGGCGTCGCGCACCACTCCGATCGCGCGCGCCGCGTCCTGCTGCGAGGGACCCGCCCTGTTGACCGCGGTCATGAACTCGTGGAGCGTGGCCAGCGCCGCGGAGGTGTTGAGGTCGTCCTCGAGGGCCGTGCGGAAGTCGCGCTGCGCCCCCTCGCAGAGCGCGGCGATCTCCGGATTCGCGGGTCCCTCCGGCCGCCGCGCCATCTCGAAGCCGACGAAGTTCTCGAGGCGCTCGCGCGTGCGCGCGGCCTCGTCGAGCAGGGCAGGCTCGAAGGGCAGCGGCGCGCGGTAGTGGTGCTTGATCAGGTACAGGCGCACGTCGCGCCCGCTGTAGCCCTGCGCGAGCAGGTCGGGAACGGTGAAGAGGGTCCCCTCGCGCTTGCTCATCTTCTTCCCGCCGAGCTCGAGGCGCCCGCAGTGGACCCAGTAGCGCGCGAACGGCACGCCCGTGACGGACTCGCTCTGCGCGATCTCGCACTCGTGGTGCGGGAATTTGTTGTCCGGCCCGCCCGTGTGGATGTCGAGCGTGTCGCCGAGGTAGCGGCGCGCCATGGCCGAGCACTCGATGTGCCAGCCCGGGAAGCCGCGCCCGAAGGGCGAGTCCCACTGCTGGAGATGCTTCGGGTCGCTCTTCCAGAGCGCGAAGTCGTGCGGGCTGCGCTTGTCGCTGCGCTCCTCGACGCGCCCGGACGCCCCGGCCTCGAGCGCGGCGAGCGTGTTGCCCGAGAGCGCGCCGTAGCGCGGGAAGGAGCGCACGTCGAAGTAGACGTTGCCCGAGGCCACGTAGGCGTGTCCGCCGGCGATCAGCGCCTCGATCATCTCGATCATCTGCGGCACGTGATCCGTGGCGCGCGGGTAGACGTGCGCGGGCAGCATCGCGAGCGCGGCGAGGTCGGCGCGGAAGTTCGCCTCCTCCTCGCGCGCGATCTGCCACGGGTCGAGCGCGCGCTGTCTCGCCTCACGCTCGAGCTTGTCCTCGCCGGCTGCGTCCGCGGCGTCGTCCTCCGTCAGGTGGCCGACGTCGGTGATGTTCATGATCTGCGTGACGCGGTAGTCGAGGTACTCGAACGTGCGCCGGAGCAGATCGGCCAGCGCAAAGGCGCGGAAGTTGCCGACGTGCTGGCGCTTGTAGACGGTCGGCCCGCAGTTGTACATGCGGACCTCGCCCGGACGCAGCGGGACGAACTCCTCGACGCGCCCGGAGAGGCTGTTGTGCAGCCGCACGCGCGATCCTTAGCGGTAGGCCGCCAGGTAGGCGACCCACGCGGGATCGTCATTGGCGCGGTGGGCCGGGTAGTAGGAGCCCGTGCCCTCGTTCGTCTTGCGGTCGGTGCGCTCCCAGTACGGCTGGACGCGCGAGAAGCCGGCCTCGTGGAGCAGGTCGCGCAGCTCCGGCAGCGACCAGAGCCTCCAGTCGTAGGTGAACGCGCGCTCGATCCGGCTGCCGTCGCGGAAGCGGAAGTGGATGTGGTTCAGCGCGCGGTAGCTGATCGGATCGAAGGCCGACTGGTCCCACACGTAGAACCACTCGCCGAGGTCGCGCGTCTCGCTGAGCGCGCGGTGCGAGTCGGCGCCGCCATAGAGGTCGAGCGCCAACAGGCCCTGACGCCGCAGACGGTTGCGAGACTTCTCGAAGTAGCCGAGCAGCTCGCCGCGCTGCTTGAAGATGAAGTACGAGAAGTTGAAGGCGGCCACGACGTCCACCAGGCCGGTCTCGACGTCGCGCACGTCGCCGCGCAGCAGCGACACACGCTCGGCCTCGTGATCGGAGAGGTACGCCACGTGGTGCTCGCGCGCCCAGGCGAGCGGCGCGGGATCGAGGTCGACGGCGAAGGCCACGTTCTCGGGATGCCGCTCGGTCCACGCGCAGGCCATCGCGGAGCTGCCGCTGAAGTCCTCGCGCAGCACGCGCGGCTTGCGCCCGTAGCGGCGCTGGAACATGCGCTCGACGAGATCGCAGTCGTAGTCGACGTCCTGGACCGACGCCTCGTAGAGGCGGTAGAGGTCCGCGCGCTCCGCCTCGCTGCGCGCCGCAGCGCGGGCGGGACGGCGGGTCTGCTTGCGCGGCATGTGGGGTCTCCAGGCTCGGCGTCGAAGAGGCCGGAGTATGGGGGAGCGCTCCCGATTCCGAAACGCGCGACGACGCTCGGAGCGGGATCTAGACTGCGCGCCGTGTTTCGCCGCGGCGCACGATCGTGGGCGGGCGCCGCGCTCGGCGCGTTCGCCGTGCTGGCTTGCGGGACGCCAGGTCCCTACGACGCGTACCGCGCGCAGCACCCCGGCTGGGACGGCGAGTTCGCGCGCGAGGGCGCCTCGCTCGAAGAGGTCGTGGCGGGCCTGTATGCGCCGGCGACCAGTGAGGACGCGCGCACCGAGGTCGTGGCGCTCCAGCTCTGGCGCGCGCAGGGCGGCGTCGCCACGCCGATCGACGCCCTGGCCTGGCGGCGCGGCGATGTCACCCTCGCCGCCGACACGGACGTGATCGTCATCGCGAAGCGCGCCTGTCGTGCCGAGCGGGGCCTCGAGGACCTGGAGGTCGAGCGCGTCGGCTACTACCTGCTGCCGTCGCTTCGCGTCGCGGCCTTCGACGACTACGCCTTCGGCAAGGCCTGCGCCGTGACGAATGTGTTCCGCGCCGCCCGGGGCCCCGTGATCCCGCTGGAGCACGCCGCGGCGCAGCGCATCGCCTCCGACTTCGGCCGCGTCTCGCTCGACCCCGCCCAGCTCTACCGGCGCGGGCTCGCGTACCTCGAGGCCGGCCGCGTGCGCGACGCGCAGGGCGTGCTGACGGCCGCGGAGCCGGGCTTCCGCGCCGTGAGCGCGCGCCTCGAGCCCGGCAAGCCGGCGCCCGAGCTCTACACCGAGGCGGCACGCCTGCGCGCGCAGCTGATGCGCGCGCTCGGCGTCAAGGCTGAGCCGGCACCTCGATGAACTCGAGACAGGTTCCATCGGGGTCGCGAAAGAAGAGCGCGCGGCAGCGCGGCGCCGGACAGGCGGGTCCGAGGTCGAGCCACACGGGCGCCACGAGGTCCGCGACGCCGAGCCCGCGCAGCTCCGCGTGGCAGCGGTCGAGATCGGACGCGAGCAGGGCCATGCGGTATAGCCCGAGCCCGTGCGGCTCGGCGGAAGCCACGCCGTGCGGCGCGGGCCGCTCCCACTGGGTCAGCGCGACGCGGAACCCGCCCGCGTCGCCGGGCAGGCCGAGCGCGACCTGTCGCCAGTCGCCGTCCTCCGCGCTCTCGAGCCAGGCGCCCGGGACGCGTTCCTGCGCTGGCGGCGTTCCCGCTTCGAGACCGAGCACTTCCGCGTAGAAGCGCAAGGAGCGCTCGAGGTCCGAGCAGGCGAGCTCCACGAAGGCCAGGCGCGCGCGGGGGCCCGCCTCGACCCAGAGCGGGGCGCCGTCGGGATCCCAGGCAGCGCAGCGCAGGGCCCCGGTGCCGGGCGACTTCGCCGGCTCGCCCGTGCGTCCTCCGCACGCGGCGAGGCGCGCGCGGGCCCCATCGAGATCGGGCACCTCGAAGCCGAGGGCGCGAAGTCCCAGCTGCCCGGGCGCGCCGCCGGCGTGGGGCAGGGGAGTCGGCCGCAGCCACTGGAGCAGGTCGAGTGCGCAGCCCGGCGTCGCGAGATCGGCGTGCGAGAGCATCCACGCGTCCCACTGGCCGGGCTCGCGCAGGCCGAAGGCGCGGCAGTCCTGCGGGGCCGGATTCGTGTGGACGAGCGCCTGGAGGCCGAGCGCGTGCTCGTAGACGCGCCGCGAGCGCGCGAGCTCGCGGCAGTTGAGGTTCACGTGCGCGAAGCCCGCGACGTCGACCGGCATGCGTGCTGGCGATTCTAGTAGTCTGCCGGGCCATGGAGCTCAAGGATCGCGTCACCGTCGTCACGGGTGGAGCCAGCGGCATCGGCGCCGCCGTCTGCCGGCGCTTTGCCGCCGAGGGCGCGCGCGGTGTCGTCGTCGCCGACCTCGATGGTGCGGGCGCCGAGCGCGTCGCCGCGGAGTTCGGCGGGCTCGGCGTCGCGACCGACGTCTCCGACGAGGCGCAGGTCCGACGCCTGATCGAGCAGGCCGAGCGGCGCTTCGGCCCGATCGATCTCTTCTTCTCGAACGCCGGCATCGGCGCGGGCGTCGGCAGCGGCGATCGCGGCGTCGGCGGGCCCTTCGCGTCGAACGCGGACTGGCAGCGCTCGTGGGACGTGAACCTGATGCCGCACGTGTACGCGGCGCGCGCGCTGTTGCCGGCGATGCTCGCGCGCGGCGAGGGCTACCTGCTCTCGACGGCGTCGGCCGCGGGCCTCCTCGTCGACATCGGCGGGCACGCCTACTCGGTCACCAAGCACGCGGCCGTCGGCTTCGCCGAGTGGCTCTCGATCGCGTATGGCGACCGCGGCATTCGCGTCTCGTGTCTGTGTCCGCAGGGCGTGCGCACGCCCATGCTCGAGGCGGCAGCGAGCGCGTTCGGCGCGGAGCATCTGACCGCCACCGCCATCGAGCCGTCCGAGGTGGCCGACGCCGTGGTGCGCGGCATCGCGGACGAAACCTTCCTGATCCTCCCGCACCCGGAGGTGCGGGATTTCGTGCAGCGCAAGGCGACGGATCCCGACCGCTGGCTGCGCGGCATGCGACGGCTGCGCGCGAGCGTGTTCGGGCGCGCCTGACGCTAGGAGGATGCAGATGCGCCGACTCGGAGCCTCGCTGCTGGTGCTCGCGCTCGCCGGCCCGCTGCAGGCGGGCGTGCTCGACGACATCAAGTCGGGCGCGTCGAGCGTGCGCGACTCGATCCAGGATGTGAAGTCCACCAAGGACGAGACCAAGGGCGTCGTCACGGACGCGGACGATCTCGCGGACGAGACGGCAAACGACGTGAAGTCCGCGCTGCCGGACACGCAGCCCGCCGAGCCGGCGCAGCCCGCGGCCGGCGCTGCGGCTCCGCCGCCGCCGCCGAGCGCCGTCGCGGCGCCGCCGCCGCCGCCCTCCGCGACGCAGTGGCACATCGATCTCGGCGCGGGTCAGACGCGCGCCGTGAACCAGAGCGAGCTCGCGGGGCTGATCCGCTCGGGGCAGGTCTCCGCGCAGACGCCCGTCTTCACCGAGTCGCTCGGCGCCTGGAAGCCGGCCGGCGAGGTCCCGGCGCTCGCCAGCTACTTCGCGCGTTAGGACTTGGCTTCCCAGCCACTCGTCGCGCCCTGCACCATCGCGAAGGGCCCCACCGGCCAGTTGAAGCAGTCCACCATCAGCTGGTTGACCTGCTCGCGCGTCGCGACGCCCTCGTCGACCACGCGCTGCGCCTCGCGCAGCATGGCGAAGTAGACGCGGTTCGCGACGAACCCCCACTGCGTGGGGAAATCGCGCACCACGACGGGGTTCTTGCCGCAGGCGCGCGCGACGTCGCTGACGACGCGCTGCGCGTCCTCGGAGGTCTGTGGCGTCACGACGATCTCCGCCATGCGCATGACGGGTGGCGGCGACGCCCAGTGCCAGCCGATCACGCGCGCGGGGCGTTCGGTGGCTGCCGCCAGTGCCGCGATCGGGAAGCCCGACGTGTTGGACGCGAGCACCGCGTTCGCGGGGGCGAGCGCGTCGAGCTCGCGGAAGAGGCGCACCTTGAGGTCGAGGCGCTCCGGGATGCACTCGACGACCAGCGTGTGATTCGCGGCCTCGTCCAACGACGTCGTGAAGCGCAGTCGCGCGAGCGCGGCGTCTGCTTTCGCGCGCTCGAGCTTCCCGCGCGCGACCGCGCGCTCGAGACCGTAGCGGCCGCTCACGACCAGCTCGCGCGCCTTCGCGAGCGCGGCCTCCGCGATGTCGCTGCACACCACCTCGTAGCCCGCCTGCGCGAGCGTCTGCGCGATGCCGCTGCCCATGACTCCCGCGCCGATCACGCCGATGGATGTCGTCAAACGCGCGTCCTCCTGTGGATCCAGGGCGACCCTACGAAACCTCGCCGTGCGGGGCCTCCGCGCCGTTCGACGCTGCGAAGGCGTCGAGGAGCGCGAGCAGGACGTCGCGGCGGTTGCGCGAGGGGTCCTCGGCCACGCACAGCGCGAGGTGATTGAGCGCCCGGCCGACGTGATGGCCGGGACCTACGCCGAGTCGCCGCATCACGTCCTCGCCGCCGATGGCCAGAGAGGCGCGCGCGTCGGCCAGCCGGTCGGCGCGCTGCGTGCGCTCGAGCGCTGCGCGCAGTGGGGCAACCCGACACGCAGCGGCGTCGCCCTCGCCGCGGAGTGCGATCTCCGCCTCGCGCAGCGCCACCAGCCCTTCGAGATCGGGCGGGCTCCGCCGCGCCAGCCTGCGCACCCGCTGCTCGCGCGCCTGCGCGGGGCCGGCGTCGATCGGGTGCAGCTGAAGCAGCCGCTCGACCCGCTGCACGCGCGTGCGCGGATAACGGAGCCCGCGCAGGGTCGAGATCGCGCGGGCCTCGAGCAGCCAGGCCGCGAGACGGAGCTCGAGATCGCGCGGCAGGCGCGCGACCAGCGCCGGGGCGTCGGCGGCGACGCCCGGCGCGAGCGCCGCTTCGAGGCCGAGTCGCCGCAAGGTCCGCAGGCCCGCCTCGACGTGCGGTGCGAGCAGCAGCAGGGCGAGCTCGGCGCGCACGCGGGCCGGGCGCTGCGCGACGACCTGCTCCGCGACGCGCGCGGCGGCCTTCTCGGTCCCGCTCTCGAGCTCGAATCCGAGCTCTGCCACGAGGCGTGCCGCGCGCAGCGCGCGCAGCGGATCCTCGGCGAAGCGCGCATCGGCGTCGCCCGGTGCGCGCAGCACGGCGGAGGCGAGGTCGGCGAGGCCGCCGTGCGGATCGAGCAGCACGCCGTCGCGACGCAGCGCCAGCGCGTGGAGGGTGAAGTCGCGGTGCGCGAGCTCGCCGGCCACGCCGTCGGCGTCGCGGAACGAGTGCAGGTCGAGCGGGCCGGCCGCGGAGGCGACGCAGAGCTGCTGCGGCGCCGTCACGACGCCGCGCGGGAAGAGCGCGAGCAGCGTCTCGAAGCTCGCCGACGTCCCGAGCTCGTACGCAGCCGGCGACCGGCCGCGCGCGAGCTCGGTGACGCATGTGCCGAGCGCGCAGGCCGTGTGACCCGCGCGCTCGAGCGTCTCGAGCAGCGCGGAGACGGGAGTCGGCAGCGGCAGTCTTCGCGCGTCGTCGCTCACCCGCGCAGTGTACGCGTTGGGGTAAGCTCGCGCCGTGTCGAGCAGGCAGGTGCCCCGTGCGTCGGTGCCGACGCGCGCACCGGGAGTCGCGCGCGGCCCCTTCGCCCTGCCGCAGGGCTGGCGCGCGCTCCAGCAGGAAGTCGACGCGCGCATCGCGCGCATCCCGACGCGCCTGAACGAGTACGGCTTCGATGCGTTCGGCCTCGAGCCGTCGCTCTCGCGCTGGATGACCCTGCCGATGGCCTGGGTGTACCGGCACTACCTGCGCGTCGAGACGCGCGGCATCGAGCGCGTGCCCGAAGGGCCCGTGCTCTTGATCGCGAATCACGCGGGCAACACGTTCGCCTGGGACGCGGCGATGCTCGCCGTCGCCATGCTGCTCGAGGCAGAGCCGCCGCGCATCGTGCGCGGCATGGGCGAGTACTTCCTGCCGACCTTGCCGTTCTTCAACGTGTGGATGCAGCGCGCGGGCAGCGTCGTCGGGACGCCCGAGAACTGCCTCCAGCTCCTCGCGCACGGCGAAGCCATCATGGTGTTCCCGGAAGGTGAGCGCGGCTTCGTGAAGACCTGGGCGCACCGCTACGAGCTGCAGCGCTTCGGGCTCGGGTTCATGCGCCTCGCGCTCGAGACCGGCACGCCGATCGTCCCGGTCGGCATCGTCGGCGCCGAGGAGCAGTCTCCCGCGATCGCCAACCTGCGTTGGCTCGGCCGCCTGTTCGGCTCGCCGGCCTTTCCCGTCACGCCGACGTTTCCGTTCCTCGGCCTCGCGGGCTTCCTGCCGCTGCCGGTCAAGTTCCACCTGCACTTCGGCCATCCGCTTCGCTTCGAGGGCGACCCGTCCGAGGAGGACGCTGCGGTCGAAGCGAAGGTCGACGTCGTAAAGGACGCGATCCGCACGCTGCTCGCCGACGGCCTCGCAGCGCGCAGGAGCTGGTTCAGCTAGAACGCGGCGCGACGCAGCACCGCGCGCGGCAGCCGCTTCACGACGCCCATCACGGCGCGCCAGATCGGCGGCGCGTACACGACGGGGTCACCGCGGTCGAGCGCGCGCAGCACGCGCGCGGCGACGGCGTCGGGATCGCCCGCGAAGGGCGGCTCGGCGAGTCCTTCGGTCATGCCGGTGCGCACGAAGCCAGGCTTGACGGTGACGGTGCGCAGGCCCTGCGCGCGGAAGCGGTGGTCGAGGCCCTCGAGATAGGCGGAGAGCCCGGCCTTGGTCGCGCCGTAGAGGACGACGGGCTTGCGCGCGCGGTCGCCCGCCACCGACGAGAACACGCAGAGCGTGCCGCCCCCGCGAGCGAGCAATCGCACGCGCGCCGCTTCGCACAGCTGCACGGTGTTCGCGAAGTTCGCGGCCAGCAACGCAGCGCGGCGCGCAGCGTCGGACTCGAGCGCGTCCTGCGTACCGAAGAGTCCCGCGGAGACGATCAGCGTGTCGAAGTCGCCGAGCGCGCGGTCGGCGGCGTCGAGCGCGGCCTCGAAGCCCGCCGGCTCGAGCAGATCGCAGTGCGCCGTGCCGATCGGCGCCGGCGCGCCGC
>Ga0075428_100005231_pt1 | contig 14426 bp, 9 predicted proteins | sample RhiMetdeltSRZDD2_FD_75291 | JGI IMG/M metagenome (GOLD analysis project Ga0075428, IMG submission 75291) | Populus rhizosphere microbial communities from Tennessee, USA - Rhizosphere MetaG P. deltoides SRZDD2 | ecosystem: Host-associated > Plants > Roots > Rhizosphere > Soil | place: USA...
CAGGAGCCGCCGCGACACGACCACGGAGTCGCTGGAAGCTTCGTCCGCTATTGGGGCAATGCACATGCCAAGGTCTGGTGATGCCTCGTGCGGCCCTGTGCTACCTTGGGACGGATCCACCTGGAGGCGGCGCCATGGCGCGGAAGTTCTATCGCATCGAGAGCGAGAAGAAGATCGCGGGCGTCTGCGTGGGTCTGGCCGAATACCTCAACATCGATGTCACCCTCGTGCGCGTCCTCTTCGTGCTTTTCGGCCTGGGCGGTGGCACCGCGGTGATCCTCTATCTGATCCTCTGGGTGGTGTCGCCATCGCGGCCCGATGCCGACTCGGCTCGTGCCAATGGTTGACTCTCCGGGAAGTGGCGTCCGTGTGCGTGCTGATCGTGGGTGTGCGCTGGCTTGAGGATCTGCCCTTGGTGGTGGCGGCGAGCCGTGACGAGGCCTACGCCCGTCCGGCTACGACGCCGGCCGCCGCCGTCCTCGAGGGCATGCGCGTCCTGCGACCGCGTGACGAGCAGGCCGGGGGCACGTGGATCGGCACCAACGCCGCCGGCCTCGTGGTGGTGATCACCAACCGGCGGGATGGCGATTTCGACCCCCGGCGGCGGTCGCGGGGTTTGCTCTGCAGCGAGGTGCTGGCGCAGCCCGACGGCGCTGCTGCCGCCCGCCGCCTGGAGCAGGGGCTGGAGCGCGAGCTCTACAACAGCTTCAACCTCTTGATCGCCGATCCGAGCGCGGTGCGCCTCGCGACCTGGAACGGCGACCTGCAAACAGTGTCCTTGGGCGCGGGAGCGCATGTGCTTTCGAACGAGCACGTCCTCGGCGAACTCGTCCTCTCCGAGCTCCAGTCTCTCCCGGTGGCTCACGGTCCGGAGGTGCGCGAGCTGCTGCTCGGCCTCCTGGCCAGCCACGTGCCCCGGGATGCGCGGGGCTTTCGTATCTGCAAGCATGGCGGCACCCACGGCACGGTGTCGGCGAGCCTCATCTACCGCCGACGCGACGGGAGCACCCTCATGGAGCACGCCCCGGGCCCGGCGTGCACGACCCCGTTCGGGCTCCACGTCCTGCGCTGAAGTCCACGTCCGGAGCTGAATCTGCCCCGCTTGCGGAGGGGCACTCCAGGTGCCTGATTCCCCCTCACAGGCCATCGGGGCATGGTCGGAGCAGCCAAGCGACAGCGCTCGAAGAACCCTGTATCATGGGCTGCATTCGAGTTGCCCCTGACACACGCGCCTGTCGTCCAAGGCACAACGGGCGCGCTGATCGACGTCTCCGTCCGAGCGCTCTGCCGTCGATGTAAGTATAATTGTGGCAAGCACATACGGTGCGCACAGGAGAGATCCGAGAGGCGGAACTCTCTGTGCATAGAGACGTCAGACGAGTGCCGTCTTCGGGAGGTCCGAGATGCTTCGATGGATGCAGAAATCCGAAGCGCTGCTCGCTCCAGGGCTTCTCGCCGTGTGGACCGTCGCCGTGGCAGATCAGGCCGGCGCCGGGGAAGCGGGAGAGGCTGCGGGTGGCGCACCAGTCCCCGAGCTCGCCCAGGACGCGGTGCCGGCAAGGGACCCCATCGTCGAGTTCACGGTCGACGCGGTCCGCAGCCGGGACGCAGCCTCCGGGTTCACCCCAGGTACGGTCCCGGATGCTCCCGAGAGACCGAGCTCCTGGTTGTCCCAGCTCACAAGCTCTTCTATGTCCGTGCGCCGGAATGACCCAGGTCCCTGGGCCGCGCCAGGCGCCTCGGAGGCACCGGCCAGCCGCAGTGCGGTCGGGCGGCGCGAGAGGTTGCAAGGCCCGGGCACGTTCGCTCCGAGCCCGTATGCGCGTAAGACCTGGGGCCCACCAGTGGACGGCAGCGTGGTCCTGGAGCATCGCCGTACTCGCACCAGCCTCTACGGTTCCCAACGGGAATCGTATCTGGCGCTGAAAGGAGGCGGCCTGCGCGTCGGCGAGGACAGCGCCACCGATGGCCTCTTCCTGGGATTCGAAGTGGGCGGATCGTTGCAGAACGTGTTCGAGATCGGCTTCAGCGCCGACTACTACTACCGCAGCACCGACAATGTGCTGGTTCTCTCCCAAGCGAATTTCGAGAACCTGCCGCTGCAGGTGGTGGAATCGGATCACACCTCGGCGCACCTCCTGCCGCTGGGCGTGACCTTGCGGCTGCGGCTGCCGGTCAGCGAGACGGTCTCGCCCTTCGTATCCACCACGCTCTCCTACGAGATGCTGTTCCTGGAGAACGTGGGCGGCGGCGGCACCGGCGATCCCCTGCTCGACGCGCTGGCCGAGGACGAGACCTTCACCGGTTTCGGTTGGCAAGCGGCGGCGGGTCTCGGCATCCGGCTGGCGCCGGCAGTGGGTCTGTTCGGAGAAGCGGGATACCATTGGGGATCGCCTTCGCAGGGCTTCCTCATCCAAGGGGTTCCCGTGGACCTGAAGGTGGACATGGACGGCGCCTTCGTGCGCGGCGGTCTGCGTTTCGACATCTGATGGCACCGTTGCATCCCCTGACGGTGCCGTCTTCCCCTGACTTGCTCTCGTCCCCTCTGCGGGATCGCTACCCCCTGGGTCGCGCCGCGTGGGTTCACCCGGTAAAGGCCTCCGCGCCAGCCCCGCGGGCCCTCTCCAGCGCACTCCGGGCCGCTGGCTTCGGAACTGGTCCGGAACTCGCATTGGCCCTACACTGCACTTCGGGTCCTGCCGAGTGAGGAGGCGCTTCGTGCGAGCCACTGCCATGCGTCCCCGCGGCTTCTGTGCCGGCGTGGATCGAGCCATCGAGATCGTGGATCTGGCGCTGGATCTCTTTCCGCCTCCGCTCTATGTGCGCAAGGAGATCGTCCACAACCGCGCCGTCGTCGAAGGGTTCCGCACCCGTGGGGTCATCTTCGTCGATTCCCTCGACGAGGTCCCTGAAGGGCGCGTGGTCATCTTCAGCGCCCATGGTGTCTCACCCAGCGTGCGCGAGGATGCCCAGCGCCGGCGGCTACGTGTCATCGATGCCACCTGCCCCTTGGTGACGAAGGTGCATCTCGAGGTGCGCCGGTTCGTCAAACAAGGCTACGAGATCTTTCTCATCGGCCATGCGGGTCACGACGAGGTCCTGGGCACAACCGGAGAGGCGCCGGAGCGCATTCATTTGGTGGGCAGCGTCGAGGAGGCCCAGCGTCTGCAGCTGCCGCGCCATGACAAGCTCGTCTATCTCACGCAGACGACGCTCAGCGTCGATGAGACCCGCGACATCGTCGCCGCCCTACAAGCGCGTTTCCCTCGGCTCACCGGCCCCCCGAAGGACGACATCTGCTATGCCACCCAGAATCGCCAGGAAGCGGTGAAAGCCCTCGTGGGCGACGGGGCCCAAGTGGTCCTCGTGCTCGGTTCGGAATCGAGTTCGAATTCCAAGCGCTTGTGCGAGGTGGCCGAAGAAAACGGGGCGCGCGCTTACCTCGTCGATGGAGTGGCCGACATCGACCCCTCCTGGCTCGCGGGAGTCGAGCACGTCGGCGTCACTGCCGGTGCATCGGCGCCCGAGCACCTGGTGCAAGAGGTGCTTGCCTGGCTGGCGGCGCAGGGGGCACAGATCGAGGAGCGCGAGCTCATTCGCGAAGACGTCCAGTTCGGCCTGCCGCCGGAGCTCGCCGCCAGCCGCCGTGGCAACGCCCGTGCCACGGGTGCAGGGACCACACGGGCCCGTTGATCGCCCCGGCGCCGGTGAAAGCGTCACAAGCGTTCACCACGGATCCCTGCAGGTGAAAAGCCTCACAATTCCGGGCATGGGAAGAGTTTCGCGCGTCGCCTCTCGGGCCGAGGCTTCTGTGGTCCTCCTGTCTACCGCGCTGACTACGCCGGCGACACGGTTCGTCAACAGCGTTCACACCTAGGACTCGGGCACGAGCAGCCCCACATTCCTCCACCGGCGCGAATCTTCTATCAGGCAAGAATCTTCCTTCCGGCACGAATCCTTCTGTCCGGCACGAATCTTCCTTTAGAAACGGCGAATGCAAGCCGTGGTGTCGTACCCAGGGGGCCGGGTGCACAAAACGAGTGCACGATCACAAGACAGTGCACCCTTTGAGTGCACGAACCTCCGGCAGTGGAGCCTGAACCGAGCGCTCACTGTTCTCCATCGGAGTCGCGGACCGAGCGTGCCAGAGCTCTCGTTGTTTTCCGCTCCCGTCGGGTGGGGGAGAGAGCGTGCCAGACCTCTCGTTGTTTTCCGCTCTCTCGGGCCGGGACTCGGAGAGAGCGCTCACCGTTCTCCGGCACCTGAGCGCTGTCCGAGGGGCAGGGTGTAAGCGACGTCTGGTGGTGGGGGTGACGAGGGAAGGGAAACTGTAGCGCTGAGCGCAGAATGTGCTCAACAAGGGACGAAGGGCCGGCGCGGAGCAGAGGCTGGCCGAGGAAATGACGTGCGCCGGCCGCCTGCAGTACCGGGGGCGACTCGAGTGGCGCTGCGGTGGCCTCGTTGGGCTCCGCCCGACTAGGCTTTCTCTGCCTGTTCCACGGCTTCGCGGAGCCGGCGGAGCCGGGTGTCGCGCTCGCGGACGAAGCGCTCGATGCCCTGCAGGAGCCAGCGCGGCGACAGGTGCGCTTCCTCGACGATTTCCTCGACAGAGCCACCGGTGCGCCAGCGGTCGTCCCAGTCGGGCGTCATGGCGTACTCCGCTGCGATGCGGTGCGGGATCCAGTCCGTGAGGGTGCGCCGGCCACGGTTGGCGACCACCATGGAGTCCATCCACTCGCTGGCGGAGAGGACGCTCTCCTGGTAGCGCTTGGACTCGGACCAGAACAGTTGCGGCGAGATGGCCGCGACGACCTTGACGTTGAGCTTCTCCTGCGCCAGGTCCGGGAGGATGCGTACCAAGTTCGCCGTCGTCGACGTGCCGCTCACGATGACCACACCGCGCTGCGGCTGCCCCGGATGGTAGTCACGCAGCACATAGGCGCCGCGCGCTGCGGCGGTGTACGACGGGATCCCCAGAGCGGCGCGGTCGGGGATCTCGATGGCAGGCCGCGTCAGATGCAGCGCCAGGATGGGGGCGCCATGGCGGAGGCCCGCGGCGATGGCCACGGGCACCTCGTTGTGTTCCCACGGGTGCAGGTCGACGACCTGCATGTCCGGGAAGAGCTGGGTCACGTACGGTTCGTAGATGCCGAAGTGCGTGCGCGAGTCTTCCGCCGTCTCGGGACCGGAGTGGCCGGCCACCCAGAGCACCTTGCCGAGGCGGATCTGGCAATCCTGGACGACCTGACTGAACAAACGCATGGGGCCGTACTTGAGATAGACGAAGGATCCGTAGGTCGAGCAGGCGCTCATGAAGCCCGACCATTCTTCGAACGGCCGCTCCGATAGGTTGGTGGAAGCGATGCCGCAAGCGATGCCGGCGTTGGTGAACTCGGTGATTTCTTGCGGCAAGAGCACGCCCTCGGGATTCGATGTGCGCTCGTACCAGCCGTAGCCGGCGAAGCTGCCGAAACCCTTGGCGAAACCGGCGATGTTGGTGGAATCGGCGAGGTCCGCCGACATGGCCAGGAACAGCGGGCGCCCGTATTTCGCCTGCGACCAGGCGTTCACCCACGCGCCCCACTTGGCGAGGGCCGCCCGGTTCGGCGCCTTGGCACCGGGCTTCTCGAACAGCTCCTGGGGATAGCGCTCGTAGTCCGTGAGCTCCGGATCCGTCGCCGGGTTGCCGGGCCGGGGGAAGCGGAAGCTGGGGATGGACTCGGGCACCGAATCTCCCAGCTCCACCAGGCGGTCGGCCATGTAGCGCACGCACTCCACGTCGTCGTGCAACACCTTCATGACCACCGTGAAGTTGTGCACCACTTGCTGGCGCCAGGCCTCGGCGCTGGCGGGCACGGGTTCGTTCATCCCGGCGAACTCCACGCCGTACTTGGCGGCGAACTCTTGCCGTCCCTTCCAGTACAGCTCGCTGTTGGGCTTGTGCGGCGTGCCGTGGGACTTGGCGTCGAGCACGCCGTAGCCCCGCCCCTTGCGGGTACGGAAGTAGCAGACGCTGGGGACATGCTGCGGGTTGTCGCCGTGCACGGTCTCGAGCAGACCGCGGGTCAACTCCGGCCAGTCCATGCCCTGCTCGACGCCGATGACGCGCCAGCCGCTGGCGCCGAACCAGTCCGCCGGCGAACCGTGCACGACGCTGCTGGCGGGGCGCTCGTCGATGCCGAAGTCGTTCCAGTCCACGCAGTACACCAGGTTGTCCAGCCCCAGGCCCCAGGCGGAGTTGCGGGTCTCGTGGGCGGCGCCCGGGGTCAGGCCGCCTTCGCCCTCCAGGGCGAAGACGCGGACGCCCTCGGCACCGGCGCGCTTGAGCGCCATGGCGATACCGGCGGCCGGCGGGGACCCGTGCCCCGAAGGACCGGTGTTCGCCTTGACGAAGAGCGTCTTGCCCTCCATCTCGGCGTGGCCCGGGAGGCCGCGGTTGCGGCGGAAGAGCAGCAGGTCCTCCCAGTGGAGAGCGAACTCCTCGGACTTCGGGATGCGATAGCGCGCCTCGCCGGTCTCCCGGTGGAGGACGCGGAGCGACTCGGAAAGGACGGCGAGCATGGAGTACAGCAAGGGGGTGCAGTGCCCGGCCACGAGGACGAAACGGTCCCCGAAGCGCTTCTCCGGATGGCGCAGGTCCCAGCGCATGACGCCGCCCAGGAGCAGGACCAGCATCGCATGCACCTTCGAGCGCGAACCGCCGGGATGACCGCTCTGGCGGTAGTTGAGCATCATGTCGATGCACTGGTCGACGACGTCCTTGATCTTCTCCCAGTGCTGGAAATGCTGTTCCTGCTCGCGCACCAGCGCGTCGACGCGGGACGAGGAGGTCGTCGAAGGCGCCACGAGGGCTCCTTTCTTCGGTTTCTCGCGCGCACGGGGACCGACCCGGCGCGATCGCAGCGATGATGCCAAATGGCGCCCGAGCGGTCAAAAGCTTTGCCGGGTGCGGTATTGCCTGGTGCAGAGGCTGACTGTTACACTGCAGTGCTCCCGCGCCAGCGGTCGAAGGAACGAGCCGGAGCGCGGAACGGCTCCGCCACCGCGGTGGAGAACGACACCGCGCTGGAGAACGACGAGGATCGCGCCAGGGTCCGCGCATGATCGACCGAGTCTTCACGCACTCGACGGGCATCCAGTCCATCTGCCCGACGTCCACCGGACTGTGGATCGCCCACCAGGGCGGTCTTTCCTTCCTCGATCCCGAAAGCGGCCGTCAGGCCAAGTGGACCACCGCCGACGGCATCCCCGCCCATCCGGTCCTGCACGTGGCGCAGGAAGGGAGTCGCATCGCCGTGGCCACTCCCAACGGCCTGGCCTGGAGCGACGACGCGGCGCGGTTGCTGCAAGACACCTTCGCCGGCGCGCCGCGACCGCGGTGGCAGCGAGCCCTAGCGCACGCCCGCGGCACCGGCGCCTATCTGAACGGCATCGCTTTCGTCCACGGCCGACTGCACGCCACCACCGGCGGCGGGCGGATCTACCGGGAGGGGGCCGGCGGTTTCGAACTCCTAGAACTGCCCTTGCCACAGGCGCGGTTGCTGCATCTCCTGGCCCTCGAGTGCCAGCCGGAGCGCCTGCGCCTCCTGGTGATCTCGAACAACTGCGGCATCCTGCTCTTGGCCACGGGCGCGGCCGAGGAACCGTCCCTCTACCAGTGGAGCGAGCAGGAAGGCCTGACCTCGCGCTACGCCACCACCGTGATCCAGGCGGGCGAGTACGTCGTCGTCGGCGTGCATGGGTGCGCGCACGTGGCACGGAGGCGCGATCTTCTGCAACGCCCGGCCGAACTCCGGCGCTGGGGTCGGATCCAGTTCGGCGACCCCCAAGGGCCGGTGGAGCACGGGCGGGTGCACGCCGTCTGCGCCCACGGCGAGCATCTCTATCTCGGCACCGCCACCGGACTGTACCGCCTGCCTCTCTCCGACCTCGAGGCTGCCGCCAGCGGGGAGGTGGAGGCAGAGCCGCTCGACGAAGTTCCGGTGCGCCACCTGGCGAGCCATCGTGGCGAGCTCTGGTGCGTGCAACACAGCAGCCTGTGCCGACTCGTGGAAGGGGCCGGTGCCGCCACGCCGCGCGAGGTGCTCCCGGACGGGGGAGCGAGCGGCCGCGGCGCGCTGCGCTTCCGTCGTCGCCCCGAGGCCGCCGCTTTCGCGCCACGGATCACCACTTTCTCCCGCCGTTGGCGCAACCTGCCGGAATCGCGCTGGCGGGCTTCCGCCGCCGAGCCCGAATCAGCGCGCATCGCCTGCCTGGCAGCGACGCCGCGCGGTCTGGCCTGCGGTGGCGATGGCGGTCGCGTCCTCCACTTCGCCGACGAACACTGGTCCTGCGAGAGCGTGGTGCGGCAGCAGCGCTCCCCCGAGGTCCACGCCCTGGCGCATGATCCCGAGGCCGGCACGCTGTGGTGCGCCACCCGGCACGGCCTCTTCGGCCGCGACTTCCGCGGGCGCTGGCTGCGCGACCTGGAGTTTCCCGGGCGTGCGGTGCACCAGCTCGTGTCCTGGCAGGGAATGTTGCTGGCCCTCGGCAGCGCCGGGCTGCACGTGCGTGTGCAAGGCGCCTGGAGCGAGGTGGCGTTTCGCGGCGAGAACCCGTCGTTCTTCCTCGCCGGTGCCGGTGCCCCCGGGCTCGTCCTCGCCGCCCGGCCCGGGGCGAGCTACTACCTCTGGTCCCCGGCGGCGCCGCGCCCGGAACGCTGGGACCTGGCCGTGGGGCGTGCGAATTGCTTGGCCTGGGACGGGCTCGAGCGGCTCTGGATCGGCACCGATCATGGACTCGTTCGCTGGCAAGGCAATCGCCTCGAGAGCTACGCCTGGGAAGGCGAAGCGGAGAACCACATCACCGCGGTGCTGGTCCATGCAGGCAATCTCCACGTGGGGTCGCACGCCGGCGCCTGGGTCGCGGCGAGCGCCAGTCTGGATCCTGCACGGGGCACCGCGCTCGAGTCCCGCGGCAAGAGGCTAGGACTGCTCGACGGTCTTCCGCACGCTCACGTCACCAGCATGCTGGTGCACGACGGGCGTGTCTGGGTGGGAACCCAAGGCGGTCTGGCCGCTCTGGCGTGAACGCGGCGTGGTTTCGCCGCGCCACCAAGAACCCGGGACCTCGATGCGCACCCTCCTCGGCTTGATACCCGTGGCGATCTTCCTGGGGTTGACGGCCCATCTGTGCTTGCAGGTGGGCCTGCAGCCGGACGACGCCGGCTACACGGCGCTCAGGGTGGCGACCAATTTCCGCAGCGGCGAGGGTCTGGCGTTCAACCCCGGAGAGAAGCGCGATCTGGCCGACAGCCCGATCTGGGTCGGGGTGCTCTCGCTGCTCTCGTTCTCTTCCCGCGCCCCCTTCTGGGTCATGATCCTCGGCATCTTCCTCGGCGTTGCCGGGCTGCTCAGCGTTCTCGACGGGCCGCGCGACGCTCTCGTCGGCGCCGGCGCCGCCCTCTTCCTCGCTCTCGATCGGCTCGTGGTGGCGCACACGATTTCCGGTGCCAGCGGACCGCTCGCGGCGCTCTATTTAGTGCTCTTGATTCCGATCCTGCGCACCGGCAAGGGCGACACGGGCTCGGACCTCGCCCTCGCGGCGTGGGCGGCGCTCGCTGCTTGTGTGCGCACGGACCTCGTGCTGGTGGCGCTCCCGGTGGCGCTCGGCGCCGGGTTGCGCGAACCGCGGCGCCTGCGGGCCTGGCTGCCCTTGGCCGGCGCCATCGCCGGGGCCGTGCTGTGCCTCGGTTGGCGCTGGGCGCACTACGGCCAGCATCCTGCCACGTGGGAACCGTGGCCACCCTCGGCTACCAGCTTGTATCGCGCCGCCAGTCTGGTGCTCGACCTGGTGCTGCGCCGTCCGGTGATGGTCCTCGCTCTCGCCATCTTGGTGTCCGAGTGGCTGCATCGCCGCCTCTGGCTCGGACGCCGTCTCGGACTCGCCTGGGGGTTGCTGGCGCTGGCGCTGTTCTCCATGGCGCCCGCGCGCGGCGCGGAAGTGCAGCGCTTGCTCGCGCCCGTCCTTCCCCTCGGCTACCTGCTCGCCGTCGAAGCGGTGTGGCGCCGGACGCGCACGCGGCCGGCCCTGGTGGCGGCGCTGCTCCTGGTCGTGGCCCAGCCGAGTTGGACCGCCGGGGGCCGCACCGCGGCTCCGGAAGTGGACGTCGCTTACGAGCGCATCGGTCGCTGGCTGGGAGCGCATGCGGTGCCCGAAGCCATCGTCGGCGCTGCCCGTGTCGGCGCCCTCGGTTACCACAGCGGCCTGCGGGTCGAAGACGTGCAAGGACGCATCAGCCCGCGGGTGGCGGCGGCGCGACAGATGACTCCCACCGGCCCGGACGATACCGACGCGGCCTTCGGCTTCGTCTTCGAGCTGGAGCCGGATCTCCTGGTTCTGCTTCCCGGCGACCCCGTGCCTTCGGCACGCACCTACGTGCCGAACGACGATGCGCTCCCTGCAGTCATCCGCGGGCCGTTTCGTCTCTATCGCTGGGCGGGGAGCTCGGTGTGGCAGGGCGCGGCGCGGGACGGGGGCTGATCACTGCGACTGGGCGCGGGCGCTGCCGGGCCCATCCTGGCGCGTTGCCGTGCGTGTGCCGGCCGGGGCAGCGGCACCGTTCTCGTAGTAGCGCTTCCGAGCTCGGGTCACGTGCCGCAGCAGATCACGCTGCTCCCGGCTGTCCATCGCCTTCTGCAGCGTCGACGCCGCGGCGCTGTAGTGCCCCGAGCCGCCTTGGATCTCCGCCAGGCGCAGGTAAGCGACGTAGCGGAACAAGGACCAGCAACCATCACCCTTCACCTGGGTCAGGCGGGTGAAGTACGGCTCTGCCGCCTCGGGCCGGTCGCGGAGGAGCTCGAGCTCACCTCGATAGAAATCGAGGGGAGGGCTGCTCTGGTCCTGGAGCCCCGCGAGGGCACTCGCCGCCCCATCCGGCGCCCCGGCGTACATCGCTTCCAGGTCGCCTTGAAGCGCCAGCAGATTGCGCCGCTCCTGCTCCAGCGGTGCCGGTTCCTGCAGGACGCGGTACAGGCGGCTGCGGAGCGGACTCTTCTCCGGCAGCGCCGCCAGGCGGGAACTCGCCACCTCGTCCTCGCCGAGGATTCGGTCCAGATCCACCAGGCTGCGCAGCACATCCGCTTCCAGCCAATCTGGATCGGTGGGCAAATTGCGGCTCAGGGTCTCGAGTCGCTCCCGGGCCGCTTGCACGCGGCCCGTGAGGAACTCTTGCAGCCCCAAGTAGAACTGCAAGCGGGCGGCGACGTTGCGCTCCCCCTGCTCGGGGCTGTTGGAAACGACCTGCGCCGTTTCCTCCGTGCGTTGCCTCGTGGCCTCCATCTCCCGTGGGAACCAGAAGCTCATCGCCGCCACCGGTTCGATGAGGCGGGCGTTGTCCGGGTAGGGCTCCAGCACGGCGTCGAAGTGCATCCGGGCCTCCTCGAGGCGACCCTCGAAGCCGAAGAGCACCACGGCCAGCAGCGTCTTCGCATCCAGCTCGGTGTAGCCCTGCCGTGCGGCCGCGGCGGCGATGTATTCCAGGCCGCGCTCCCGGTGGCCGCCCGGGACGCGCAGGAAGACGCGGGCGAACTTCACCATCCCGGGGAGGATGTCGGCGAAGTAGAGGTAGACGCCCTGGACGAGGAGCGCGTCCGGGTTTCCCGGCTCGCCGGCGAGGACGAAGTCCAAGTCGCTCTTTCCCGCCGCCGCCTTCCGGCCCGCGCCCCAGTACTCGTTGGAAAGGGCGTGCACCTGGGCCAGGAACATGAAGGCCCAGCCGCGGTAGAGATGTCCCGCCACGGAACCTGGATCCCGTTTCACGATCGCGTCGGAGGCGGACAGAGCTTGTTCGCAGGCGCGCTTGATCGCGTCCGCCTTGGCGCCGATGGCGTCGCGGTCCTCGTTCTGATCCGGGAGATCGAGGCGCAGGATGCGCGCCCGCAAGAGATAGGGCCGCGGATCCTCCGGCACCGCGCGTTCCATGGCGGTGGCGACGCGGTCCGCTTCGCTCGGGCGTCCCTGGTAGATCGCCTCCATCGCTTCCAGGTACCAGCTGTCCACCTGCGCCTCGAGGGCCGGCGGATGCTGACCCGTGGCCAACCGGTTCTGGGCCACGCTCGCGCCAGGCAACGAACCGAGGCAGAGTGCCACCAGGAAGACGACGGCAATGCGACGCGACATGCTCACCACCTTGGCGGGACCCTGTCATGCTACATGCTGGCAGGGGCAAAAAAAAGGATGAAGGGTCTCCCCTCCATCCCTTGGAATGCAGCGATGCGAGCGCCGGTTCCGGGCGCCCCGCGCTTCTCAGCCGCAGCCGCAGCCGGTGCCGCAACCTACGCCGCTAGGTGCCTGGACTGCCGTCGCTTCGGTGTGGCCGTTGCCATTCCCATTCCCATTGCCGTTGCCGCCCAGCTTCAGGGTCACTTGCTGCGGGCGGCGCTGCGGCACCCGGGTGGTCACCGGATCGTCGTACATGGGCAGCGCCAGATCCTTGCCGCTGGCGTAGACGCCGTGCTTGCCGTGCTGCTTGTACCACTCGGCGGTGGTGGCGTTCATGTGCATGTGCTCCACGATCTGCCGCCAGCCCACGCCGGTGTTGTAGGCACAGAACGAGATCTCCCCTTGCTGCGTGCCGTAGGGGATGATGCACATCTCGGTGCGGCGGAAATCGTAGTTGAACAGATCTTGGAACCACATGCCGGCCACGAAGAGCACCCGCCAATCGTAGTCCGGCTGATCGTCGAAGCCCGCGTGACCGCCGGACTGCTTGTCGAATTTCTTGAGGAAATCCTTCAGCGACAGCGGTGCCCGCTGGGCGTCGAAGTTGCGCAGCAGCGCCAGGGCCAGCTGCGCCTTGGTGAGGGCGCGGCCGCGGTTGGCGTCGGTGATGGTGCGCACGTCGGCGAGGAGGCGCTCCAGGTTGAGGAATTCCGACACCGGGACCATCTGCTTGGTCTTGGTGTTCACGAACAGAATGGTGCCGATGCCGCAGTTCGGATGGCAGCCGCACTTGAGCGAACCCCAGTCGGCCCCGGCCCCCTTCATCAGGTCCACCATGTCGGAGAACGGCCCCAGACCGGAGAGGGGATACCAGTCCACCAGGGGATCGGTGGCGCCGGTCTGGTTCTTCACGTCGTGGGCCAGGTGCGACAGGGTGTAGCGCATGCGCTCGCGGTCGGCATCGCTGATGTCCTCGTCGCGGCCGGTGAAGCTCACGGGCTGGAAGGACACGACGCTGATCTTGTCGGAGTTCTCGATGGCGAAGTCGATGATGGGTCCCACCTGGTCGTCGTTGATGGTCTTGACGATGGTGACCACGAGGACGACGTCGATGTCCGCCTTGGCCAGGTTGTCGATGGCCCGCAGCTTGACGTCGAAGAGGTTGCCGATCTTGCGATGGGCGTTGCTGGCGTTGTCGGTGCCGTCGAACTGCAGGTACGCCAGGCGCATCCCCGCTTCCCGGGCCCGGTAGGCGAAATCCAGGTCCTGGGCGAAGCGGATGCCATTGGTCGCCGCCTGGATGCTGAAGTAGCCCACCTTTTTCGCGTAGGCCACGGACTCCAGGAAGATGGGGCTCACCGTGGGCTCGCCACCGGAGAACTGCACTGACATCTGCCGCCGCGGCTGGATGGAGAGCGAGTCGTCCAGGATCTTCTGCACGTCGGCGAAGGACAGCTCGTGCACGTAGCCCACCTGGTTGGCGTCCATGAAGCAGGGGTCGCACATCATGTTGCAGCGGTTGGTGAGATCGATGGTGAGCACGGCGCCGCGGCCGTACTGGATGGACGAGGTGCCGTGCTGGCGCAACTCCGTGGTCGGCGACTTGAAGTCCCGGCCCGGGTAGAGGCGTTCGATGCGCGACAGGAACGCCGGGTCGATGGCCATGACGTCCTCGCAACGGCCGTGCTTGGGGCAGTCCTTCACCATCAGCACCTTGCCGTCGCGCTCGATGACCGTGGCCTTGATCTCGCCTGGATTGCCTTCCACCAGCACCCGCGGCTCGACGCGGTCGGCGAGGATCTCGGCGCGCACTTCCTTCACGCACTGCGGGCAAAGCGAGTCGGTCTCGCGCGGCCAACCGAGCTTGGGGAAGCTGCGTTCCCAGCTGCGCGGCAACGCTGCGGGCGCCCAGCGCGGCTGGAAGGGCTTGCCGGGCTTGAGCCGGTTGTTGGCGAATTGAAACACCGGCCACAGTGCTTCGGCGCTCTTGCTCAGAGCTGCGTCCACGGCTCGCACGACATTCCTCCTTCTTCGGAGCCCGTCGAGCGCCCCTCGTGGGCGACCTCTCGCCGCGGGCGCGACCGGGCTCTCTGCCTCCAATGCCCGCATGCTGCCTCGCTCCGTCCCGGGAGTCCATCGCAAAGGCTCCCCAGGCAAGGATTTCCAGCGAACGGTCGGGGCCCGCGGTCGTGTGGTTGAGGCACGGCTCCGAAAGGGCTCAGGGG
>Ga0075428_100005233_pt1 | contig 14424 bp, 14 predicted proteins | sample RhiMetdeltSRZDD2_FD_75291 | JGI IMG/M metagenome (GOLD analysis project Ga0075428, IMG submission 75291) | Populus rhizosphere microbial communities from Tennessee, USA - Rhizosphere MetaG P. deltoides SRZDD2 | ecosystem: Host-associated > Plants > Roots > Rhizosphere > Soil | place: USA...
CGTGACAGCGGGCGGCGCGACGGCAGCGGCGGGCGGCATGACAGCGGCGGGCGTGACAGCGGGCGGCGCGACGGCAGCGGCGGGCGGCATGACAGCGGCGGGCGCGACAGCGAGCGGCGTGACGGCAGCGGCGGGCGGCGGGTCGCCCCATGAGCGGAGGCTCGAGCCAACCCCTGGGCAGATGGGCGCCGGGCACACTGATGTCCGGCCTCGGCGAGGCCGAGCGGGCCGAGCTGACCGGCCTTGGTGGGCATCGGGTCTTCGCCGCCGGCGAGGCGCTGATCAATGAGGGCGACGCCGGCAAGGAGAGTTACATCCTGCTCGAGGGCTGCTGCAAGGTGCTGTGCCGCACGGCCGACGGCCGGTCGATCCTGCTGTCGATCCGCGTCGGCGGGGACCTGGTCGGCGAATTCGCCGCCTTCGACGACAAGCCGCGGTCGGCGACCGTGGTGGCGTGCACAACGGTGGCCACCCGCGTGATCAGCCAGCGGGCGCTGCTGGGTTACGTGGAGCAGCGACCCGCTGTGGCCCAGGCGATTCGCGTCGCCGTCGTCGAGGAGCTGCGCCGGTCGACCAGGTTTCGCACGTTCGTCAGCGGGGCGCCGACCGTGATGCGGCTGTCCTTCATCCTCGACTATCTCGCCCGGACCTATGGCCGCCCCTGCCCCGAGGGCACGCGCATCGAGGTGCCGTTGAGCCAGCAGGAACTCGCCTCCCTGGTCGGGGTGTCGGAGCCGAGCCTGCACCGCGCGCTGGCCCGCCTGCGCCAGGAGGACTCAATCATCACAAGGTACCGGCAGATCGTGGTCCGCGATCTGAAAGCCTTGCGGTTCAGCCAAAGTTGAGCAGATGCAGCCGCTGGGCCGCGTCCGAGGCGAGCAGGAAACCGACTATGCCCACGATCCACGCGAGCATGTCGCTGTTGGTCATCCAGTCGCTGATCCGCTTCAGCAGGGGCTCGATGCGGTGGCCGGTGGTCAGCCGCAGGCCCATCAAAACCAGCGCGGGCAGGATCATCACCACGCAGTAGCCGGCGAGGACGGCGACCCGTTGCGCCGTAGGCAGTTCCGCCGTGGTGATCAGACCGATCGCGGCCAGGTAGGGCAGCATCGTGCCCACCTCCAGCAGGGTCGCGGTGAGCGCCAGCCCGATCAGCGACAGCACACCTTTCTCGTTGCCGAGGGCCCGTTCCCGCCAACGGGTGATACGGCCGGCTCCCTCAGGTTTGCGTTTGCGCTTGCCGTCGAGGCGGAAGCTGAGGAAGAACAGCCCCACGCCGATCACCAGCTGCGCCCACGACGCCTCTTTGGTGTCAAGGAACGCGGTGATGCGCGGCAGGAACGCCAGCAGACCCCACATCAGGCCCAGCCCCACGGCGAGGTAGAAGGCTGAAACGGTACCAAGGAAAACAAACATCCGGCCCAGGCGCACCCTTCCCGGATGCAGCAGCAGCCAGATCGGGATGAGCAGGGTGCCGAAACTCGTGGAATCGATGAGCGCCAACACGACCAAAGATCCCAGGAACGCCAAGTCCATGCCTCCACGGTGCGGCTTTGAGGTCGTCGCCCGCGTCGGCCGAACTATGGCACCGGCGCCGGGCGCATACATCCTTCGACCGACGCCGCCACTGATACGCCTGTGCTGTGATGGTGACCATGGGACCGATCGCTTGGTGGACGTCAAAATGGCGCTCGAGCGACCGCTTCCAGGATGTGGCCACGGCGCTGGGCACGTTCGCCGCGGGCCTGGCGCTCAACCTGCTCGGGCTCACCCACATGTACTCCGATTTCCGCGCCGTCGAAGCGCCGGCGTGGGCACCCACCGCCTTGTTGGCACTGGGTTGCGTGGCGATGCTGTTCAAGCGCCGCCATCCGATCCTGGCGCTGTGCGCGGGCGTGGTCATCGCCGTCGCCGACGCCCTGCTCGGCGGCAGCGTCGCCATGGTGCTCGTCCTGTTCGACCTGCTGTTCTCGGCCGGCCAGTTCGCGAGCGCGCGGGGGCGCACGGCGGTGATGACCGGGGTCGTGGTGGTCATCGGGACCGCGTCGGTCGTCACCGGTCTGGCCCTGGCCGACCTGCGCGCGTCGGTGTTCGTCGCCTTGCAGCTGACCGGGTTGTTCGTGGTGCCGCTGTGGTGGGCGGCGAACATCCGCCAGCAGCGCGAGCTGGGCCGGCTCAACGCGGAGCGGGCCAGGCACGAGGCGATCGACGCCGAGCGGGCGTCGATGGCGCGGGAGCTGCACGACGTGATCGCCTCCCACCTGTCGACCACCGCGATCCACTCGGCCGCCGCGCTGGCATTGCCGGCCGATCCGGAGCGCGACCGGGCGGCGCTGCGGGCCGTGCGGCAAAGCAGCCTGGCCGCGCTGGAGGAGATGCGCTCGATGATCACACTGTTGCGCACGGACACCACATCGGCGGCCGCCTCCGGAATCGAGCGGCTACCCGAGCTGGTCGCCTCGGCGCGGGCGACCGGGCTTGAGGTGGTTCTGGAAAACCCTGTGCCGCTTGAGGTTCCGGCGCTGGTGGGCCAGGCGGGGTACCGCATCGTCAGCGAGGCGCTGGCCAACGCCCGCAAGCACTCCCCGGGGTCCCGGGTGGTGGTGTCGGTGACCTCGGTGGTCGACGGGTTGGAGATCGAGGTCTCCAACCCGCTCACGGTTCCGGACGGGGGTTCGCTCGGGCACGGCGCGCTGAGCGCCGGCACCGGGTTGGTGAGCATGGCCGAGCGAGCGGAACTGCTCGGCGGCTCCGTCACCGCCGGGCCGTCGGATGGTTTGTGGGTCGTACGGGCGCATGTGCCTTTCCTGCCATGATTCCTGCCATGATTCCTGCCATGATCGATGTAGCGGTCACAGCGGGAACCCGGCGCCGGACCGCTGTGCGCGCTACATCGATCTTTGGAGGAGAAAGTGACCATCCGGGTTCTGCTCGCCGACGACCACTCCGCGATCCGGGCCGGGCTGCGACTGGTGCTGGAGGCCGCGCCCGACATCGAGGTCGTCGCCGAGGCGGCCGACGGCCGGAGCGCGATCCGTCAGGCTCGGGCCGTGCGGCCGGATGTGGTGTTGATGGACATCCGCATGCCCGGCACGGATGGGATCGCGGCGACCGGAGCCATCACCGGTGAGGGCCTGTCGGAAGTGCTGATCCTGACGACCTTTGACATCGATGAGTACCTGTTCGGCGCGCTCCGGGCGGGCGCGGCCGGCTTCCTGCTGAAGACGGTCGAGCCCGGCCACCTCGTCGACGCGGTGCGCCGGGTGGCGGCCGGGGACGGGGTGCTCGCGCCCGAGGTCACCCGGCGCCTGCTCGCGGCGTTCATTTCCACTCCCGCCTTGAGCCCTCCGGAAAGGCCCGAACTGGAGGCGCTGACGAGCCGGGAGCGCGACATCCTCGCCGCGCTCGGGCGGGGACTGTCCAATGCGGACATCGCGGCCGAGCTGTCGATCAGCGAGGCCACCGCCAAGACACACGTCTCGCGGGTATTGGCCAAACTGGGTCTGACCTCCCGGGTCCAGGCGGCCATCATCGCCAAGGAGGCCGGGTTAGCCTAGTCTCAGCGGTGTGAAGTCCGTAGACATCCCGCTCGAGGCGCTGCTTCCGCTGATCGTCCTGGCGGTGGCGTTCGTCGGCTACTGCCTGTTCGACCTGAGCCGCAGCGAGGTGCGATACCTGCCGAAGTGGGCCTGGGCGGTGATCTGCGTGATCTCCATCCCGCTGGGCGGCATCGTCTACCTGATCGTGGGCCGGGAGCGCCGATGATGGTGCGGACCACCGGCTTGAGCAAGAGCTACGGCCCGCACGTGGCACTGTCCGATGTGGACATCGAGGTGCCGCGCGGGTCGGTCTACGGTCTGGTCGGCCCCAACGGCGCGGGCAAGACCACGCTGCTGATGATCCTGGCCGGGCTGCGCCACCCCACCGGTGGGCAGGTCCGGCTGGAGGCGCCGCCGCGGCGGGTGGCGCTGCTGCCCGATACCCCGCAGTTCGACCCGTGGCTGACCGGTTTCGAGGTGGTATCCCTAGCGGCCCACCTGTCCGAAGCCCGTTCTCCCGATGTGGGGCGAATGCTGGCCGACGCGGGCCTGAGCGACGCGGCGCAGCGGCGGGTCGGCGGGTACTCGCGCGGCATGTTGCAGCGCTTGGGAATCGCCGCCACGATGGTCGGCCAGCCCGAGCTGCTGCTGCTCGACGAGCCCGCCTCCGCGCTCGACCCGGCCGGGCGGCGCGAGGTCCTGGACCTGATCGCCGGCCTGCGCGGCGAAGCCACCGTGGTGTTCTCCAGCCACATCCTCGGCGACGTGCACGAGGTCTGCGACACGGTCGGGGTGATGCGGGCCGGAACCCTTCTGTACCAAGGGACCCTGGAGAACCTTCTGGTCGGCCGGGCGGTGCCGGCCTACCGGGTCCACCTGCGCTCCCCGGCCGGGCCGGTCGTCGAGGCGCTGCGCCGGCAGGAGTGGGTGACCGCGGTGGCCGAGCCGCTGCCGCGGCGCCTGCACATCAAGGTGCGCTCGCTGGCCGACGCCGAGCGGCAGCTGGCCGCGCTGCTGGGCGAGTCCGGCGCGTTGGTGGTCAGCCTCACACCCGACGCGGCCGACCTGGAGGACGTGTTCCTGGAGTTGACTTCATGAGAGCTATGAGCCTATGGCGGTTGGAGTGGCTGCGGCTGCTGCGTACGCATCGGTTGCTGGCGGTGGTTCTGGTGTACCTGTTCTTCGGGCTGACCGGGCCGCTGACTGTGCGGTACCTTGAAAATCTGCTCGGCGCGCTCGGCACCGGCGGAGCCCAGGTGCAGTTCCCGACCCCGACCCCGGCCGACGGCATCGCCCAGTTCACCCGCAACGCTTCGCAGATCGGCCTGCTCGTCGTCGTGCTGGTCGCGGCGGCCGCGCTCGCGTTCGACAGCCGGCGCGAGATGGCGGTCTTTCTTCGAAGCAGAATTACCAAGGTGTACAAGATAGTGCTGACCGCCTATGCGATGAGTGCCGCGGCGGCGGTTTCGGGCTTCGCCCTGGGCATGCTGGCGGCGTGGTACGAGACGGCGGTGCTCCTCGGTTCGGTCGCGGTGGCGGACATGCTCCTGGGCACGTTGCTCGGCGCCGTCTTCCTCGCCTTCGCCGTCGCGGTGGTGGCGCTCAGCGCGGCCGTCGCGCGGGGAACCCTGGCCACGGCGGGTACCAGCCTCGGGATCCTGCTCACCATGGCGATCGTGGCCGGGCTCGGCGGGCAGGTGACCGGCCGCTGGATGCCCACCACCTTGTCCGGCGCGACCGCGGACCTGATGCTCGCCGGCCGCCCCGGCGACTACCTGCCCGCCACCGTCGTCACCCTCGTGGCCACAGTCGCCTGCCTGGCCGGGGCGGTGGCCCTGACCCGGCGCCGCGAACTGTAGCTATATCGTGGGGCGCATGGCTATTGACCCGGTCGCCCACAACCGCCTCGCCTGGGACATCCAGGTGGACAAGGACAACGAGTGGTCCCGCCCCGTGTTCCCGGAGACCATCGCCCGGGCGCGAGCCGGAGACTGGTCGGTGGTGCTCATCGGCTACCACCCGGTGGACCGGTCGTGGTTCCCGGCCGACCTGGCCGGATGCCGGATCCTTTGCCTGGCCTCCGGCGGTGGCCAGCAGGGCCCGACCCTCGCCGCGGCCGGGGCCGAGGTGACCGTCTTCGACAACTCGCCCAAGCAGCTCGGGCAGGACGAGATGGTCGCCCGGCGCGACGGGCTCGACCTGCGGACCGTCCTGGGCGACATGCGCGACCTGAACGCGTTCGCCGACGGGTCGTTCGACATGGTGTTCAACCCGGTGTCGAACCTGTTCGCGCCCGAGCTGGAACCCGTTTGGCGCGAATGCTTCCGGGTGCTGCGCCCGGGCGGCGCCCTGCTCGTCGGTTTCGTCAACCCGGACCTGTACCTGTTCGACTCCGAAATCCTTGACCGGGAAGGCAAACTGGTGGTGCGCCACCGGTTGCCCTACAGCGACCTGACCCATCTGGAACCCGGGGAGCGGGAACAGCTCTGGGGTCCGGACGCCCCGCTGGAGTACAGCCACTCGCTCTCGGCCCAGATCGGTGGCCAGCTCGCGGCCGGGTTCGTCATCACCGGCTTCGACGAGTCGCCGCATCACAACGACGCCACGTCGGAGTGGATGCCCGGCTATTTCGCCACCCGCGCCGTCAAACCCGGCTGATCCGCTATGGATGCCATTCGATGTGGTCGGCCAGGATGTCGTGGATGTCGCACCACGCCTCGAACACGTCCGCGAGGTCGAACTTGGCTATGCCCTGCCGCGCCCGCCACTCCGCGAACCCTCCCCCGTCGTCCAGGCCGCGCACCACGCCATAGAGCATGTACAGCGCCGATCCGGGCATCAACGCCTCGACGACCTCATCGATGTCCAGATGGAGCGCCATCTCGTAGGCGAAGTTGTACACGCCGGTCAGGAGCGACGGATCCCAGTCGGCGGAGTCGTTCGCGTAGTGCTCGATCGCCTCGCTGAGGTCGAACATGTACTCCGGCAACACGACCACGTGCTCGGGGATGATCATCGATGCCAGCTCCCGCCACGGGCCGATCTCACGGGCGAGGTCGATCAGCCCCTCGACGCTGCGCGCGAGATGGATGCCCTGATCGTCGGAGAGGAACACCACCCGCTCGTCATCGTCGTGAATGGACGGTGTGGCCAGCGTCAGGCCCGTGCTCTCGCCGATGCGGATCATCACAGGTTCGACCCCGGCATACTCCCAGAACCTGTTCGCATCGAAGCCCCGCGGGGATTCGGGCAAGTCCCAGAGCGGTTCGTCATCCGGATTGAGGACCGCGCTGTCCGGCGCCGTGCTGTCCGGGTCGGCGCCGTCCGGGTCGGCGGACTCGGCTTGCGGCGGCTCGGATTGCACGGCTTGGGCTTGCGCCGGCCAGGCTTGTGTGGGCGGCGCTGTGCTCAGGCCGGGGTGGAGCTGGCCGTAGGCGGCATTGAGTTCCTTCGCCCGCCATTCGGCCTCTTGGCGAACGTATGGATCTAACCCGCTATCGCCCATGCTTGGGCACGGTAGCCGATGGCCGCTACTGTCGTGAGCCGCCGTCACTCGGCTGTGCTTTGCACCCAAAGGCGCAACCGGCCCATGTTTTCGCCCGATCTCTCCGCCCGGTGGGGACGCGGCGACCTAGCATTTTCGGGGAAAATGCCGCCTCAAGTCGTTGGGAGGCAACAATATCCCAGAAAATGCTAGATCAATCGACCTGTGGATCACGGCGAGAGCCGTCCCGGTTGGATGTCGGAGTTCACCTTCGCGGCGATCTCTGAGAGCGCCTCGGGCGTGCGGGCCACGACCGCCGAGCCGTCGTCGAGCAGCACAATCGGGCGCTGGATGAGCTGCGGGTGGGTCACCATCGCCTCGATCCACCGCCCGCGTGTGGTCTCGCCACGCGCCCACTGCGCCAGGCCCAGCTCCTGCGCCACCGGTTCGCCCAGGCGGCAGATGTCCCACGGCTGGGCGCCGAGCCGGTCCAGGACCGCCTCCAGCTCAACGGCGGTCGGCGGCTGTTCGAGGTACGGCCGCAGTCGCACCGCGATCCCAAGGCCGTCAAGTGTTTCCCGCGCCGCCGCGCACTTCGAACAGGCCGGGTTGTTCCACATCTCCATCTGGCCATCCAATCACCGCGGCCATTCAATCATCGCAGCAGGAACCGCCGAACCTCGGCCCGGAACAACAGGGTCACGATCCAGCCGCTCAGGCTCACCAGAAACAGCGACAGCAGCCCGAGCCCGGCGGCGAACAACCACGTCAAGGCGCCCAGCACGCCCCGGGACTCGAACGAGGCCCACATCGCCAGGCAGACACTCACCACGACCCCGACCTCGGCGAGGATCGCCAGCGGCAGGGCCACGGCCCAGTCTCGACGCAACGCGAAGGCGGTGAGCGCGAGCAGCACCATGGTGCTCGCCAGCATCAGCATGACCGTCAACATGGTGCCCGTCCCGCGCCGGGCGTCGTCGCGGTACATCAGGTAGGCCCAGTCGCCCTGACCGCTCAGGATCGCACCCTCGCCGATCACCACGATCAGCGTGATCACCGTCAGATGGACCTGGAACCAGGTCAGGATCCGGATCTGCTCGACGGCACCGGGACGCCACGTCTTGACTTGAGGGGAAGCCATAGGCCAGACCGTATCGGTCGGCTTTACCCCTTCGTGGCCCCGCTCGATGCTCCACCGCATGCCGGCTGGCCCGCGGCGGGCGGTGCCCGTCTTCACTGGCCAATGCCGACAGTGCCGCGAACCTCGGATCACGCGGCCAATTCAACGTTCGCTCGGCTGCCCCGCTTGTCGCGCGGCGTCTTCCAGGCGGTCGCGGTAGCTCTTCCACCAGTCCTGGTCGCCCGGCGGCATGTTGCTGTTGTCGGCCCGCATCCCGGCGGCCCCGTCGATCAGTTCGCGGACGATGTCGGCGTGCCCGGCGTGCCGGTGGGTCTCGGTGGCCATGTGCACGAGGATCCGGTGCAGGGTGACCTCCTTGCGCTCCGGGGGCCACCACGGAACGTGGCCGATCGCGTCGAGCGCCAGGGCGTCGATGGTGGCGTCGGAGTGCACCCAGACCCGTTGGTAGAGCCCGACAATCTGCTCGCGGGTCTCCTCGGCGGTGGCCCACATGTCGGCGTTTACCTCGGCTCCGTCTTGGAGCCACGGCATCGGCTCGGGGAACGGCCGCCCGAACGTCTCGCCGAAATACCCCGACTCGACGCTGGCCACATGCTTGACCAGCCCGAGCATGTTGGTGCCGGTGGGCACCAGCGGGCGGCGAACATCGTAGTCCGAAAGGCCCTCAAGCTTCCACAGCAGGGCGTCGCGGCCGTTTTGAAGGTAGCGGTGCAGTTCCGCCTTCGGGTCCGATCCAGTCATGCCGAGCAGGATCTCACAGGGGTCTGACAATGCAACTTTGCCCTCTCGAGGCGCCAAGGCGCGCCGGATGGCCGTTGTGATCGCTATCCATCGACGCCATGACAAGTGTAAATGTCGGAATGGGTGGTGAATCATCATCCGCCTCGGTAGGCTGCGGTACCGGTGGAATTTCGGCTCTTGGGCCCGGTCGATCTACACGTAGACGGCCGCGTGGTCGAAATCGGGCCACCGCAGCGGCGGGCAGTGCTGGCGGCGTTGGCGGTGGACATCGGCATGCCGGTGCCACTGGAAACCCTGGTCGAGCGGGTGTGGGACGGCGCACCGCCGCAGGCCGCTCGTGCCGCGATCTATGCCCACGTCGCCCGGATCCGGCGGCTGCCGGCGCCGATCCACCTGCGCCGCCTGGCCGGTGGTTACGTGCTCGAGGCCGACCGGAATTCTGTTGACCTGCACCGGTTTCGGCGGTTGGTGGCGGGCGCTCGTTCCGTGGCGGGCGCGGACATCGAGCAGGCCTCGGCGTTGGGGGAGGCGCTGCGGCTCTGGCGTGGGGTACCACTGTCCGATGTGTCCGGTCAGTGGGCGGCCCGGGTCCGGCACGGCGTCGAGCAGCAGGTCACCGAGTCCGCACTGGCATGGGCCGCCGCCAATCTGCGCTTGGGTAGCCCCGAGCTGGCCGTCGAAAAACTTAACGATCTGGTGGCCGCGTTGCCGTTCGCCGAGGAGCTCGTGGCGATGCTGGTGCGGGTGCTGTGCGAGTCCGGCCGGGTCGATGACGCGCTGGCGCAGTTCGCGGCGGCGCGGGAGCGGTTGCGCGACCAGCTCGGCGCCGAGCCGGGCGAAGAGTTGCGGGCGCTGCACGATGCAATCCTGCGTGGCGACTACGACACGTCCGCGCCCGAGCGTGGCCCGCCGGCGTATTCGGCTCCCCGCCAGCTGCCCGCCGACATCGCCTGGTTCACCGGGCGCACGGCCGAGCTGGCGGTCCTGCGCGAGATGTTGCTCGTGGCGGTATCGAACGTGGCGGTATCGAACGCGACGGTATCGAACGCGACGGTATCGAACGCGGCGTTGTCGAAGCCGGCATTGTCGAAGCCGGCCCGGGCCGGGCCGGTCGTGATCTCGGCGATCGACGGTGCCGGCGGGGTCGGCAAGTCGGGTCTGGCGATCCACGCCGCCCATGAACTGGCCGACGCCTTCCCGGATGGCCAGCTGTATGTGGACCTGCGCGGTGCCGCCGACGGGCTGGCTCCGCTCGAGCCGATCGAGGTGCTGGGCCGGTTCCTGCGAGCGCTCGGGGTCGGCGGCAACGACATCCCCAGCGACGCCGACGAGGCCTCCGCCCGGTTCCGCACCCAGGTGGCCGGGTTGCGGCTGCTGGTGGTGCTGGACAACGCCACCGATGAGGCGCAGGTGCGGCCGCTGCTTCCCGGCACGTCGGGCTGCGGGGTGCTGGTGACCAGCCGCCGTACCCTCGCCGGCCTGGACGCCGGTTGCCGCCTGCGCCTCGACGTGCTGTCCCCGTATGAGGCGGTGCAGTTGCTGGCCGCGTTGGTGGGCAAGGTGCGGGTGGCCGCCGAACCGGAGGCGGCCGAGGCGGTCGCGCGCCGATGCGGGTACCTGCCGCTGGCCCTGCGCATCGCCGGTGCCCGGCTCGCGGCCCGGCCCGGGTGGCCCCTGGCCGTCCTGGCCGACCGGCTCGCCCGCGAGCAGCGCCGCCTTGACGAGCTTGAGGTCGCGGATCTGGGCGTGCGAACCAGCTTCACCGTTTCCCACCGGCAGTTGCGGCGCAGCGGCTCGGCGACCGACCGGGACGCGGCCGAGGCGTTCGTTCTGCTGGGTACCTGGGACGGACCCGACCTTGGCGTGCCGGTGGCGGCCCGGCTCCTGGAGGCCGATGAGAATCGGGCCGGACGGGTACTGGATCACCTCGTCGACGCCGGGCTGCTCGAGACGGCGCGGCCCGGCCGGTACCGGCTGCACGATCTCCTGCGTCTCTATGCTCGCGAACTCGCCGCCACCGTCCTCACCGAAACCGCGCGCACCGAAGCGCTGCACCGGGTGCTGCACTGCTACGTCGCCACCCTTTGGCACACCTTGGCTTTGCTCCGGCCCGGCGATCCGCGTCTCGCCCTGGCCGCGCCGGGATGGTCGACCGGCGGCCTGGAGTTCGCCGACGCGGCCGCAGCGCTGGCGTGGTTGGACTCGGAGCGGGCCAACGTGCTCGCGGCGGTGATCCGGGCGGCGTCGGCCGACATGCACACCGCCGTGTTGCAGCTCGCCCCGGCCACCTTCGTCTTCTTCCTGCAGCGCGGGTACTGGCTCGACTGCGTCCGACTGAACCGGACCGCGCTCGCGGTGGCCGAGAAGAGCGGCGATCGCGAGGCGCAGGCGCAGGCGCTATGCGATCTGGGTGGTGCCTTCGAGTTTCAGGGCCGCTCCGACGAGGCGCTGGCCTGTATCTCGCGAAGCCTTGACATCCATAGGGAATTGGGCAACGACCGCGGCGAGGCCGCCATCCTCAACAACATCGGGGTGGTGCACTCGCGGCAGGGGCGGCACGACGAGGCGCTCCCGTTCGTACGGCAGAGCCTGAACCTGCAGCGGCGCATCGGCTCCCGCAACGGTGAGGCGCTCGCCCTGGACACGCTCGGCGGGGTCTACGCGCGGATGCGCCGCGACGACGAGGCGCTGCGCTGCTATGGCCAGAGCCTGCCCATCCATCGCGAGCTGGGCAGTCGCTGGGACGAGGCGAAGACCCTCAACGGCCGGGCGATCATCTATGTCCGCCTGGGACGCCACGATGAGGCCCTGGCGTGCGTGCGAGAGAGCCTGACCATCTGCGAGGAGCTGGGCAGCCCGGCCGGGCGAGCGTCCAATTTGGACGTTCTCGGGACCATCCTGCACGGGCAGCACAAGTATGCCGAGGCGCTGGACTGCCACCGGCAGAGCATCACCATCTTCCGCGCCCTCGGGCAGCGTCAGGATGAGGCCGAGGCGCTGCACCACGCGGCCGCCGCCCTGCACGCGCTGGGGCGCACCAATGAGGTCCGAGCGCACCTGCGCCGGGCCCGCGCCATCCACGCGCAGCTGGGCCTGCCACCACCGGACGAGCCCGCCTAGGTATTTCCGTCGGGTATACCCGCAGTGTATAGTCGGGGACCGTGACCGCCCCAGCCCTCCCACTCCTCGCCGGACGTGGGCTGCACAAGAGGTTCGGACCCACCCCGGCCCTGCGCGGAGCCGATATCTCCGTCGCGGCCGACGAGGTGCTCGCGATTATGGGGCCGAGCGGCTCCGGCAAGTCGACCCTGCTGCACTGCCTGGCCGGGATCCTGACCCCCGACGCGGGCGAGGTCTTCTTCGACGGCCGGCGGATCGACCGGCTCTTCGACCGGGAGCGCAGCCGGTTGCGGCGCACCGTGTTCGGCTTCGTGTTCCAGTTTGGACACTTGGTGCCGGAACTGCCTTTGCTTGACAACATCGCCCTGCCGCTGCTGCTCGACGGCGAGGGCCGGCGCGCGGCGACCGCCGCCGCCCGGCAATGGTTGCCACGGCTGGGGCTGGAGGGCGTGGCGCACCGGCTGCCCGGCGAGATCTCCGGCGGGCAGGGCCAGCGCGCCGCGATCGCCCGGGCACTGGTCGCCGGCCCGCGCGTGGTCTTCGCCGACGAACCGACCGGCTCCCTGGACTCGGTCGCCGCCGACCAGGTCATGGAGCTGCTCGTGACGACGGCCAAGGCGGTCAACACCAGCGTGGTCGTGGTCACCCACGAGCCGAGGGTCGCGGCCTACGCCGACCGGCAGATCACCGTCCGGGATGGACAGATCGTGCAACCCGTACCCGCGATGGGAGCATCATGAGCCTTCTGCTGGGCCTTCGAATGGCGTTGACCGGCGGGCGCGAAAGCGTGGCCCGGATGGTGCTGATGACGATCGGCATCGCGGTCGGCATGCTCCTGCTGCTGCTGTCGTTGACCGGCTTGCCGGCCAGGCAGACTCACATCGACCGCCTGGCCTGGCACCGCACGACGGGGCAAAGCCCGCCCACCGCACCGGATGGGGCGTGGTGGGTGGCGGTCACCGACCGCTACGCCGGACAGGACGTCATCCGGGTCAACGTCGCCGCGCTCGGCCCGCGGCCGCCCGTGCCGCCCGGCGTGCGGCGACTGCCCGGCCCGGGTGAGGTGGTGCTCTCGCCCGCGCTCGCCGAGCTGGTGCGCAACGTGCCCGACGATCAGCTGCGTGACCGGTTCCCCGGCCGGGTCATCGGCACCATCGGCGACGAAGGGCTGATCGGGCCGGCCGAACTGGTCGGCATCGTTGGCCGTACCCCTGAAGAAATGGAAAATATCCATGGCGCCCTTGAGATCCGGGGGATCGAGCAGCCCGGGGAACCGCTCGACCTCTACGAGCTGGTGGGGATCATGCACGGGATCGTCGCGATGCTGATCGTCGGCCCGGTCATGGTGTTCGTCTGGGTCTGCACCCGGATCGGTGGGGTGCGGCGGGAGCAGCGGTTCGCCGCGATCCGCCTCGCCGGCGCGAGCCGGTGGCAGATCGCGGCGCTGGCCGCCATCGAGACCGCCGCCGCGACGCTCACCGGAATTCTGCTTGGCTGGCTTGGATTCCAGGTGTCGCGGCCGATCGTGGCCGGCCAGATGACGCTGGGGCACAGCGCTTCCATATTCCCGCAGGACCTCGCCGTACCCGCCTGGCAGGTGATCCTGGCGATGTCGGCGGTGATGGCCTTGTCCCTGGGCACCACCCTGGTGGCACTGCGTCCGGCGCAGATCACGCCGCTGGGTGTGCGGCAGCGCGCGCGGAAGCGGCCCCCGAGACTGTGGCGCCTGGCGCCTTTGGCCGCGGGGATGCTCGGCCTGTGGTACTCCTCGCAAGCCAGTCTCGACCAGGCGAACGGGATCACCACTCCGCTCGTGGCCGCGGTCAGCCTCTTCTCCCCACTGTCCATATTGGTGGGTCTGGTGCTGGCCGGTCCCTTGGTGTGCCTGTGGGTCGGCCGCGGCCTGGCCCGGTTGAGCGGCGGGGTGGCCACCGTCATCGTGGCCAACCGCATCGCGGTCGACCCCTACAGCACCTTCCGCGCGGTCAGCGGCGCGGCGGTGGCGATGTTCGTGGCCACCATGCTGGGCATGCTCACCGCCAACGACAGGATCGTCTCCCCCACCGCCGTCGAAGGCCGCTCGGTCCTGGATCAGGGCGTGGTCGCGGTGCATGTCCAGGGCGCGCCCGAAGAAACGCTGGCACCGTTGCTGCGCAACGACGGTGTCGTGATCGCGCGGCTCGGCACGGGCAGGCGGATCGTGGTGGCGTGCGCGGAGCTCATCCGGGTGACCAATCTGGAATGCCCGCTGCCGGCGAGCCTGGGCGACGGGGACGACATGAACGATCCCCTGAAGTCGGAGCAGTTGTTCGCCCTGCCGACCTTCGACGCGACCAGCGCCGACAACATCTTCAGACCGACCGGGTTCGTCGAGCCCGACCCGGACGCCGCGAGGATGC
>Ga0075428_100005234_pt1 | contig 14424 bp, 12 predicted proteins | sample RhiMetdeltSRZDD2_FD_75291 | JGI IMG/M metagenome (GOLD analysis project Ga0075428, IMG submission 75291) | Populus rhizosphere microbial communities from Tennessee, USA - Rhizosphere MetaG P. deltoides SRZDD2 | ecosystem: Host-associated > Plants > Roots > Rhizosphere > Soil | place: USA...
GCACAAGGTCACCTACGGCGAGCTGGCGAAGGGACGCGCGATCGCGCGGCTCGTCGACGAGAAAGCGATTCTCCGCGCGGCGAAGGAGTTCAAGGTCATCGGCAAGCCGACGAAGCGCATCGATGCGCGCGACAAAGTTACCGGCCGCGCGATCTATGCGGGGGACATCCGCCGTCCGGGCATGCTCTACGCGCGCATGCTTCGTCCGCCGATGCACGGCGCGACGCGCAAGTCGCTCGACGTGTCGGCCGCGAAGGCGATGCCGGGCGTGATCGTCGTCGAGCAGGACGATCTCGTCGCCGTGCTGCATCCCGATCCCGAAGTCGCGCGCGCCGCGCTCGAGCGCATCAAGTCCGAATGGAATCGGCCGGATCCGGCATTCGACACCGAATCGGTCGGCGACTACTTCGTGAAGAACGCGAGCGCGCCGGAAGTGAAAGGCACGTTCCTGTCGACGTTCCGCACGGGCTACCTCGCGCATGCGCCGATGGAAACGCACACGGCGGTCGCGGAGCTCGTCGACGGAAAGCTCACCGCGTGGATCGGCACGCAGAGTCCGTTCGGTGCGCGCACGCGCATCGCCGAGACCCTGGGCATGGAGGAGAAGAGCGTTCGCGTCATCACGCCGTTCGTCGGAGGCGGGTTCGGAGGCAAGAGTCCGATCGGTCAGGGCGTCGAAGCGGCGCGCCTCGCGAAGATCACCGGCAAGCCGGTGATGGTGGTGTGGACGCGCGCGGAGGAAATCTTCTTCGACACGTTCGGTCCCGCGGCGGTCGTGAAGGTCGCATCGTCGATCGACGACCAGGGGAAGATCACGCAGTGGGAGCAGAACATCTGGGCGTCGGGCACGCGTTCGTCCGAGATTCTCTACGACGTGCCCGGCGCAAAGATCAATCCACTCATGGGACGCAACACACCCGAGGCGAAGCTGCATCCGTTCGCGACGGGACCGTGGCGCGCGCCGGGTGCGGGGACGAACGTCTTCGCACGCGAATCGCAGATCGACATCATGGCCGCCGCGGCGAAAGTCGATCCGCTCGAGTTCCGTCTGCGCAATACCTCCGATGAGCGCGCGCGCCGCGTGCTGAAAACCGCTGCGGATGCGCTTCGGTGGAAGTCCGCAGCCGGCCCCTCGGGGCAAGGTCGCGCGATCGCCATCGGCCTCGACGCCGGCACGTATTGCGCGCTCGCCGCGGAGGTCGAGGTCGACCGCAGCACCGGCGCGATTCGCGTCAAACGCATCGTCGCCGCGCAGGACATGGGTCTGGTCATCAATCCCGAGGGCGCCAAGATGCAGATCGAAGGCTGCATCACCATGGGCCTCGGCTACGTGCTGACCGAAGAACTGCAATTCAACGGCGGCGAAATCCTCGACACCAATCTTGCGACGTACGAAATCCCCCGCTTCTCCCACGTCCCGCGCATCGAGACGATCCTCATCTCCAACGACGACCTCGCTCCCCAAGGCGGCGGCGAGCCGGCGATCGTGCCGATGGGCGCCGTCATCGCGAACGCCGTGTTCGACGCGACCGGCGTGCGGATGTATCGCCTACCGATGACGCGCTCGCGCGTGCTCGCCGCATTGTCCCCTCTCCCCGCCGCGCGGGGAGAGGGTTAGGGTGAGGGGCGTACCTCTACGCCGCATGAGCTTTCTCACGAAACTCTTTGGCCGACGGCGGCGCAGGTGAAGGAGATGCACGTCCAATGAGGAAAACTCCGGTCCTGTCCCTCCCATAGCCGGAGAGTGTCCGATGCGAACTCTGATGCGAGTCCTCCTCGTCATCGCTCTGCTCCCGGTCGCAGCAATCGCCGACGAGCTCGAGTTCTGCGGAACCTGACGAGGATTCGGCACAGCTGGCGCGAACTCCGCGTGCGCGAACAACTCGCGCGGCGAGCTCTTGCTGCAGAGACATTCGGAACGAACGAAGGAACTCGGGCGTCGTGATGACACCCGCCGCTTGTTGTTTCTCTAGGTCGGACCGCCGTGTGCCGGGATTTCCTGACGAAACAGACTGAGTAATGCATCGAATCGGAAGAAGCGGAATCGCTTTCTCCCTGTTGCTTCGCGGAGAACCCCTTTTTTCACCAGAAACTCGATCGTGTTCGCGGCCGTGACGTACGCACAGCCGAGACGCTGCGATGCCAACTGAACGTTGAAAATCGGCTGCTGGAACGCGTAGTCGAGAAGACGGACGGCGTTCGCATTCGTCGATAAGTCTTGCCGGTACCTTTCGCGCATCAGAAGAATCTCGCGCGCCGTCGTCGTCGCCGCGCGACTCACCTCCTCCACGCCGCGCAGAAAGAACTTCAACCAACCCTCCCAGTCACCTCGGTCACGAATCGCGGTCAGCCGATCGTAGTACTCAGCGCGGTGGGACTTGAGATAGACGCTCAGATAGAGCAGTGGCAGCTTGAGGATGTCGCGTTCGCAGAGAAGAAAGGTAATGAGTAGACGACCGACGCGGCCGTTGCCATCGAGAAACGGATGGATCGTCTCGAACTGCGCATGCGCGAGCCCGCAGTGGATCAACGGCGGAAAGGATTTGCGGTCGTGGAGGAATCGCTCGAATCGATCGAGGCATTCGTGCATCTCCGGCACAGGCGGAGGGACGAACGTCGCGTCCATGAGCGTGCAGTTGGGCGGGCCGATCCAGTTCTGTGTACGACGGAACTCACCGGGATCGCGATTCGCGCCGCGGACGCCATCCATCAGCGTCGCATGAATCTCGCGAATGAGACGCAGGGAAAGCGGGAGCTCGCCCAGGCGTCGAAGGCCCGTATTGAGCGCACGAACGTAGTTGACGACCTCCTCGACGTCCTGAGGTAACGCGAGCCCCTTCTCGCCGACCTCATACTCGAAGATGTCTTCGAGTGTGCTCTGTGTCCCCTCGATCTGTGAACTGAGTACCGCTTCATGTCGCACATAGGTCCCAACGAAAAGATTGGGGTTCGGAAGGATGGAGCCGACCCCATCGAGGCGTGCCAGCGCACGGTCGGCCTCGGAGAGCAGCTCGAGCAGTTCGCGGTCGAATACGAGCGGCGGCGACTTCGGCGGCAACGGGCTCGGAACGAATGCCCGGTAGCCTTGTGGCTGCTTCAGATACCTTCCTGCTCTCACGTTCGTGTTCGCCACCGCTATCGATCCCAAAGAAGACTGATAAGAGTATCGCTTATTTTAGAAACAGCACAATTTCTAAAACAACAACGGAGGAGCTGTGCTGCTATTTCATTCGTCTGAAATGACGCGGAGCCTACGGCATCACCAACGCCCCGTGGCCTTTTACGTCAAATCGAATGCTCGAGCCACGACCCATGAAGAGCTTGAGTGCTTCCTCGACGTCGAATGCCCATCCACCGCCCAGAGCAGCCCCTCACCCCGTCTCTCTCCCCGCGCGGCGGGGAGAGGGGAACGAGGGAGACGAGCGAGGCTAGAACAGCCAGGCGTAGCCGAGCTTGATGAAGAACGTTCGGTCGAGCTCTGTTAGGCCGGTGTCGATGCCATCGATGTCGCCGCCGAGGCGGGTGCCGGAGTAGCCGGCGAAGAAGACGGTCTGCGGGTTGAGCTTGTACGAGAAGAGCAGCTGCGGGAAGAGTCGCTTCGAGCGCGCGCTCACGTCGTCGTACAGGTAGAGCGCGGGGTCGCGCTTGATGTCGGTGTATTGCAGGATCGCCCGCGCGAACATGCGCACGTTGAATTGATACACGGCCTTGAGCTGTGTGACGTCCGCGGAGAAGAGGCGTCCGCCTTCGACGTCGAGATCCTCGTACGAATAGTCGACGTCGACCTTCGCGCGCGGGCCGATGTTCCAGCGCACGCCGCCGCCGTAGCGGAGGCGCTCGCCGAGCTGCGTGTTCGCGAAATCGATCTGATCGGCGAATGTGCCGAACAGAAATACGTAGAAGTCCCCCGTCGGCCGCACCTCGGCGTTCCAGTGCAGGAACTCCTCGTCGAACGCCACGCCGTTGAAGCGGCGGTCGCGATGCCCGACGTCGATCTGATAGAACCCCTGCATCGGCCCCTGGAACGCGATCCAGCTCTCGACTTCGTCTTCGAGCAGATCACCGTTCTGCTCCACGGTGTGATCGACGTCGCCGCCGAGCCACCAGCGCGTGTACCAATTCTTGCCCTGCTCGCCATAGCCCTGATATTCGACGCCGGCGTTCGTATAGCGATAGCCGACCTGCGGGATGAATCCCGAGTCGGCGCGGAACTCGCTGCCGATGTCTTCGTACGTCGCGCCCCAATACCAGTGCTTCGAGTTGTGCCGGTACTGAATGCGCCCGGCGATGTCGTCCATCTCCGGCTGCTGTCCGAAGTCCGCGACGATGCTCGCCGGATATTCGCTGCGCGATCCGAGGAGCTGACCGGTGATCGTGTCCTTCTCCGTGACCCGGAAGTTTCCGTCGACGCCGAAGACGCGGTTCGAGTAATCGTCGCCGTCGCGCGTGGTGAGAATCGCGCCGATCGACGACGTTTGGCCGACGTTGAAGCGATAGCGGAAGATGGATGTGTGATTGCTTTCGTCAATCGATGCCAGATCGGAGCCCTGCGGCCCGGGGATGATGAGGTTCGTGACTTCGTCCTCCGCAAGGATGACGCCGACCGTCGAGCGGCCGATGCGTCCCGTGGTCTTGAGACCGAGGACCGGATCGGCGAGGGTGCGCGTGTAGACGACCTGCTTCGGTCCGTTGAAGAAGTCGGAGCCCTCGAGGAAGAAGGGGCGCTTCTCGTTGAAGAAGAGCGCGAACTGGGTGTTGATGTCGAGTTGCACCGCATCCGCTTCGATTTGTGAGAAGTCGGGATTGAGCGCGGCGTTGAGCGTCAGATTCGGCGTGATGCCCCATCGGGCTGTTAGGCCGAGATCGATGTCGGTGTTGCCGTCCGTGAGAGAGCCGGTGGGAAAGTCGGAGCGGACGCTCGTGTGCTGCGCGGTGAGCGTGGGATCGAGCTCGATGTCGCGTCCCGGTGTGATGCCGCGGAATCCGGTGACGCGCGAGGACTGGCAGAGATAGCAGTTGCGATTGCGATCCTGACCTTGAAGCCCGAGGCGATGACGGGAGCTGCGCGGGTAGATGCGCACCATGTCGACGCCCCAGGTCTGTTCGGCGTCGGTCTTCGGGAATCGAATGGACGTGAAGGGGATCGCGATCTCGACCACATACCCCTCGGCCGTGACGCGTCCCGCCGTTTCCCAGATCGCGTCCCACGAGTCGTCTTCGTTGCGGTTCGTGTCGTCCTGGATCAGATCCATCTGCACGCCGAACGGATTGACGAAGAACTCGAAGGCGCGGCGGTTGTCGTTGAACGTGTCGAGCACGACGCCGACGAAATCGTCGCTGTACGCCGTGTCGCGATCCGAAATATGCGCGCGGATCGCTTTGGGATTGGGATCGAAACACTGGAAGGCCACGTAGAGCTTCTTGTGGTCATAGGTCATGTAGCCGACCGTACGCGCGGGCGGGACGATGTTGTCGCCGGGATTGGTCTCGGCGTCGAACTCCATCGGCTGCGCGGTTTTCCACACCGCTTCGTCGAGCGAGCCGTCGATGCGGATCTCTTCGCTCGTCGACTCGACGCGATAGTCTTTCGCTTTGATCGGAACTTTCTGCGCTTCCTGGGCGAGGGCGGAAAACCCACAGAGAACGAGCAACAGGGTCCACGTCGCTTTCTTCACCACAACCCTCCAAATCCACTGTTTGCCGAGAAGTACGAAGCTTGACGTAGATTGTTTCGGCTCCGCTCGAAAAAGGTTGGACGGCGGCGGCGGGAAAAAGTTTGCCGTTCTATGATCTGCGCATGCCTGCTTTGATCATCGTCGACATCGAAGTGCTCGATCCCGTCCTCTACGAAGACTACAAACGTCTCGCCTCGGCATCGATCGCCGCGCACGGCGGCCGCTACCTCGTGCGCGGAGGCCGCAGCGAAGTGCTCGACGGCGACTGGACGCCGCGGCGTCTCGTCGTCCTCGAGTTCGACTCGTTCGAGAAAGCGAAAGCGTGGCGCGAATCTCCGGAGTACGCGGAGGCGAAGAAAGTGCGCGAGCGCTGTGCGCTCTCGCGCATGGTGGTGGTGGAGGGGGTGTAAGAGTGCGGAGGCGGCGCCTCCGCTCTTAGCGCAGCCAGTTTTCCACCACGAGGTCGCTCACCTCACTCATGCGCCGATAGTCCGTGTCGTCGCTGACGAGAACGCCTCGTACTCGATGGCGGTCGCCGCAATCCACAGATCGTTGTCGGTGAAGCCGAGTTTTGCCATGTCGAAACCGCGACGATGTCCACGGTCGCGCGGTCCGAATTTCGAGAGCAAACGCGATTTCAGATCCGAGTAGTGCTGCGCCGTCGCGGGAGAGATGAGTAGTTGATCAATGCGACCGAGGAAATCCTCGACTGCAATCGCATTCTCCGATTTGCGCTCGGATACAGCGGCGCCATAGCGAAGCTCGCCGGCGACAATGACAGAGGTCACGAACCGTATGGCGCGACGCGCCGCGATCGCGGACACGAGCCGAGGATGGCGGGCAATCAACAGAAAGCAATGGTTCGTGTCGAGAAGAAACGTCATCAGAACCGCGTCTTCGCCCGCGTTCTGGTGACGACCTCGATGACTTGCTCGAGATCATCGCCCACCCATCCGGGTGCATGCTTCAAGAGTGCTGCGCCCGTCGACCTGCGCGCCTCTGCGGGCACGCCACTCGCGGTTTTTGCGGCCACTTTTCGATGACGGATCGGTTCGCGTTCTCGCTGCCGCCTCTCGCTCCGTGCCTTGGTTGTTTTCAGCTCACGCCTCCTGTTGAGGGTGTCTCAACAGGAGGCAGATTAGCACTACGCCGTCGGCTGCGTGATCGGCACGCGCGGCGACGGGGTTTCGACGTCGCCGAGCTCGGTCGCGTTGATGGTTGCGCCCTCGCCGTCCTGGCGCAGCGCGCCTTGATTGACGATCGGCTGGAGACGTTTGGTCTTGCGCTGTTCGCAGAGGATCTCTTCGAGTTGCGGGCGCACTTTGAGCGATTCGGCGGTCTCGTGGCCGGGCCAGGCGAGGTTGCGGATCTCGAGCGGATCCTCGCTCAGCTTGTACTGCTCGTATTGATCGGGAACGCTCGTGTAGATCTGCTGGATCTGGTTGATCGTGGGGTTGGTGATGTTCGCGTACGCGATCACGTCCTGCGAATAGTGCACGTACTTCCACAGCACGCCGTCGATCTCGACGACGATCGCTTCGACCTGATTCGGCGGAAGGACGTTGCGCCACTGGCGCTGACCGGTGATCTGGCTCAGTCCCTGCGCGACGTCATCGGTCGTCATGAAGTACACGGGCTGACCGGGCGCGATGTGCGATTCGCCGCGCACGGCGTTCGAGAGATCGCGTCCGACGAGCCGCCGCGTCTCGCCATGCGACTTCGCCACGACTGGCGATAGAGATCGATCTGCGGCTGCGGGAAGAACATCTGCCCGTACGTGTCGACGTAACTCTGCTGGGCGCGCGGCTTCGTGCAGAGGTCTTCGTTCTGCGTCGGCGGCGGGGAAATCGGCGGGACGTCCGCGTCCGTCGGATACGGCATTCCCCACTTCTTCCAGATCAGGCCGAAGAAGACGATGTCGTGCGGATTGACGAACGAGTTGACGATGAGCCACGGTTCGTCGCCGTCGCCGTGATCGGGTCGTACGTGGTTTTGCCGATGCCGTCGGTCTGCGCCACGCCGTGCAGCGACGGGTACTGTCCGGTGAAGATCGACGTGCGGCTCGGCGCGCACGCGGCGGACTGCACGTAGTGCCGCGGGAAGTCGACGCCATTCGCGCGCAGCGCGGCCTGGGCCTTGAGATTCTTCGCCATCCACGCGCGGAGCTCCGCGCTGTCGTAGACGGTGGGATAGCGAAGCTCATCGACGAGAAAGAGAAGGATGTTTGGACGTTTTGCCATACATCAGGCGTGACGGACAGGCGGATTTCCCTACCGACGGATTGTTCACTCCGGAACGTGGAGGCGAATTTCCGTGGCGATGGCGTGCAAGCGCCGATCACGCGTCCAGAGCTGTGTTCCGCCGGTCAGCAGCGCCGACGCAAGAAGGTGCGCATCGGCATAACCGAGTCCCTTCCCCCACAGTCGCCGCCGTTCGATCAGCTCCAACACCTCTTCATCCGCGGCAACGATCGCCGAGGGCAATGCAGCGAGTGATTCGAGAACCTCGGCTCGCCGCACGATCGTGCCGCACGCGAGCTCGCCGATCACAAAAGGATGCGTGAGAACTTCTTCTCTCTCCAAGGCCTCCACAAGCATCGGCTCGGAGCGATGCAGGTGATCGATCCAGACGGACGTGTCGACAAGGATCACGCGGAACGCCGGCGCGGCGCCACTTTCGCACGACGGTCAGTGCCGCCGAGCCGGGCGAGGCGCTTCGCGCTTTCTCGCGCGATCAGCGCGCGCAGCCCGTCATGAATGAGAGCCGTCCGTTCCTCGGTGCCGGTGACGCGCCGCGCTTTTTCGAGAAGCTCTTCGTCCAGGTTGATGGTGGTTCTCATGATGACTCGATTATGCATCAGATGATGCTTCGTACGGAACGCGTACAATCGGCGCAAAATGCCGTTCCCTCCCTCTCCTCCCGGTCACTTTCTTCTCGGCCATCTTCCCGAGTTTCGCGACCTGCTTCCCTTTTACGAGCGCTGCCATCGGGATTACGGCGACTTCGTGCAGTTGCGTCTCGCGAACTACACCTCGTTTCTCGTGAGCCATCCCGACGCGATCGAGGCGGTGCTGGTCACGCAGCACCGCAACTTCATCAAGCACACGTTCTTCTGGCGTCACGTGACGTCGATCTTCGGCAAGGGCCTCCTGACCAGCGAAGGATCGCACTGGGTGCAGCAACGCAAGCTGATCCAGCCCGCGTTTCATCGCGATCGCATCCACGGCTACGGCGCAGTGATGACCGAATGCACCGCGCGCATGCTCGACACGTGGCGCGCGGATCAGACTCGCGACATCCACGCGGACATGATGCACCTCACGATGGAGATCGTCGTGCGCACGCTCTTCGGCGGCGACGTCTCCGCCGCCGACACGGCCGCGGTGAGCGACGCGTTCAACATCGCCGTCGAGCAGATCGCGGTGCGCTTCAAGCGTCCGATGCGGATTCCCGATTGGATTCCGCTTCCGTCGAACGTGAAGTTCAACCGCTCGGTGCGCGAGCTCGATCGCTTGATCTACGGATTCATTCGCGAGCGCCGCGCATCGTCTGCGACACACGGCAACGATCTGCTCTCGATGCTCGTCGACGCGAAGGACGAGTCGGGTGCATCGATGCCCGACGAGCAAGTGCGCGACGAGGCGATCACGCTCTTTCTCGCCGGACACGAGACGACCGCGATCGCGTTGTCGTGGACGTGGTATCTCGTGTCGCAGCATCCCGAGGTCGAGGCGAAGCTGTTCGCGGAGATCGATGCGGTGCTCGAGGGACGCGCGCCCGCTGCGGACGATGTGAAGCGTCTCCAGTACACGGAGCGCGTCGTGCTCGAGTCGATGCGTCTCTTTCCGCCGGCGTATGGCTTCGGCCGCGAGGCGCTCGAGGACTGCGAGGTCGCGGGCTATCGCGTGCCGGCGGGATCGAACGTGTTCATGATGCCGTGGCTCGTGCATCGCGACCCGCGCTGGTTTCCCGATCCGCTCCGCTTCGATCCCGATCGCTGGCAGGGCGACTTCGCGAAGACGCTCCCCGCGTTCGCCTACCTTCCCTTCGGCGGCGGCCCGCGGCGCTGCATCGGCAACACGTTCGCGATGATGGAAGCGGTGCTCCTCGTCGCCGCGATCGCGCAGCGTTTCCGCCTAACATTGGTTCCGGGACATCCGGTCGAGCCCTTCCCGTCGATCACGCTGCGGCCGAAGTTCGGGATGAAGATGACGCTCGCGGCGCGATAAACTGGAGCGCGATATGACCATCGCCGACACCACCGCCAACCTCACCGCCGAAGAGATCGTCGCGCTCTCGAAGCGCCACTCCATCTTCTCCTGGTCCGCGCAAGCCGCGCTCAATCCCATTCCCATGGTGCGCGGCGAGGGGATCTATTTCTGGGACGCCGAGGGGAAGCGCTACATCGACATGAACTCGCAGCTCATGTGCGTGAACATCGGCCACGGCGACAAGCGCGTGATCGAGGCGATCAAGCGTCAGGCGGACGAGTTGGTGTACGCGGGACCGGGAATGGCCACCGCGGTGCGGGCGCGCGTCGGGAAAATGCTGGCGGACCTGACACCGGGCGATCTCAATCGTTTCTTCTTCACGTTAGGCGGCGCGGAGGCGAACGAAAACGCGATTCGCATCGCGCGCGTGGTCACCGGCCGGCAGAAAATCATGGTTCGCTACCGCGCGTATCACGGCGCGACCGCGGGGGCGATCTCGCTCACCGGCGATCCGCGCCGATGGGCGAACGAGCCGGGCATTCCGGGGGTGGTTCGCTTCTTCGATCCGTACAGGTACCGCAGCCATCTCTATCGCGAAGGCGACAGCGATGCCGCGTTCACGCAGCGCTGTCTCGAGGAGATCGAAGAGATCGTGATGTACGAAGGCGGTCACACGATCGCGGCGATGTTCGTCGAGACCGTGACCGGCACGAACGGTTTGATCGTCCCGCCGGACGGCTACCTGCAGGGACTGCGCGAGATCTGCAACCGCCACGGCATTCTCCTCGTCTGCGACGAAGTGATGTGCGGCCTCGGCCGCACCGGCCGCTGGTTCGCCGCCGACCACTGGAACGTCGTGCCGGACCTGATCACGATGGCGAAGGGCCTGACCTCTGCGTATCTGCCGTTAGGCGCGGTCGCCATCAGCGATCGCATCGCGTCGTACTTCGATCGCAACGTGTTCTTCGGAGGACTCACCTACAACGCCCACCCGATGAGCCTCGCCGCGGCGGAGGCGTGTCTGCAGGTGATGATGGACGACGACACGATGAATCACGTGCAGCGCATGGGCCGCGTGATGTCGGACCTGCACGCGAAGATGAAGGAGAAGCACCCGTCCGTCGGCGACGTCCGCTCGATCGGCCTCTTCGGCGTCCTCGAGCTCGTGCGCAACCGCCGCACGAAAGAACCGATGGCGCCGTTCAACGCCACGAGTCCCGAAATGCAGAAGTTAGGCGCGTTCCTGCGCGATCAGGGCATGTACGCCTTCCTCAACTGGAACAACCTCTTCACCAATCCCCCGCTCTGCATCACCGAAGACCAACTGCACGAGTCCTTCGCGATCATCGACCGCGCGCTGGAGATCACGGACGCGGCGGTGTCGTAGCTTTGGAGTGCGGCGGCCATGCCGCCGCTTTGTCGGTGCAGTACGCGCGCCCCATCGAAAAACTCCATTCAGCCTGCCGGACTGAGCGGCACATTTCATGCTTGCCTTCAACGCGATCCGACAAAAGGAGACTCCCATGACGATGCGCAGGGCGTGGTGGTTTCTCTTCGCGATGCTGATCGCGGTGCACGCGCAAGCCGACGATGTGACGAACGGCATTCTGATCGGCCTAACACCGAATCCGATCGCGGTCCACGTCGTCCGTTTCACGCTCTCCGGCAACTCCGCCACCCTGACTCTCGGCCCGAGCACTGCCGGACCGGTCAAGCGGTATTGCAACCCGCAGGGCCAGTCGCAGGTGGGCCTGATCGAGCTCCAATACGGCGGACGGACGTTCACGTTCGAGGACGCACACGTGCTTTATCAGGACATTACGATCCCGGCGAACACCCAACCGACCGAAACGTTGTTGATCACCTTCACGACGATGACCGGACCGCCGGTGAGATTCCGGACCAGCCCTTCATCCCGATGACATGCGCAAGTTCCTGACCTCGAACGCGGCGATGCTGTACGCATGCAGCGCCGCGTTCATCGCCAGCTTCTGCATGCTGGTGATCGAGCTCGTCGCGGCGCGCATCATGGCGCCGCACGTGGGCGTATCGCTGTACACGTGGACGAGCATCATCGGCGTGATCCTGGCGGGGATCAGCATCGGCGCGTACTTTGGCGGCATGCTCGCCGATCGCTACCCTCGCCCCGCGACCCTGGGCTGGCTGTTTCTCGCGTCCGGACTGTGCACGCTGCTGATCGCGCCGCTCGCCGACATGATCGGCAGCTCGGACATGCTCCGCAGCATCGCGCCGACGCTGCTCGCACGCGTGTTGTGGATCGCGGTGACCGTGTTCTTCATCCCCGCGTTTCTGTTAGGGACGATCTCGCCGGTGACGGTGAAGCTGGCGCTGGCGAATCTGGCGAAGAGCGGCGGCACCGTTGGACGCATCTACGCATTCTCGACGCTCGGCTCGATCGTCGGAACGTTCGCGACCGGATTCGTGCTCATCGCCTGGCTCGGCACGCGCACGATTCTGCTCTGCGTCGCGGTGACGCTCGTCCTCTCCGCGCTCGTGTTCAGCGGCGCTCGCGGCGCGCGCCGGCCGCGATCGCCATTCTCGCGTTAGGCGGCGACGCTACGTCGAGGTGCTCGCGTCACTCTTCGAAGAGTGGGGCGGGCCGCCTGGCCCGCCGTGCCGCGGACCGCTGGTCCGCCCGGCCGGCTGGCAGCCGGCGGAACGGCCGGCCAGCGGCCGGCCCCACGACTTTCATTCGCGCATGCTCGCATTGGTGAACGATCACCATGGGTGGCGGGAACGGAACTCCCGCGTGGACGGCCGCAATCGAGAGATACTAGTCGCGTCCCCATGTCCGAGCATGAGCCCACTCTCCCCTTGCGCGGCGCGCCGGTGGTGATGCTGCGCGACGGAGTCGCGCGCGGCGAGCAGCGCATCGGGCGCTATCGCATCGTCGAGCTCCTCGGCGAAGGCGGCATGGGCATGGTGTTTCTCGCCGAGCAACGCGAACCGGTCCATCGCACCGTCGCCCTCAAGTTGATGCGATCGACGCTCGCCGGCGCGATCGCCGAGGCGCGGTTCAACGCAGAGCGTCAGGCGCTCGCGCTCCTCTCGCACCCGAACATCGCCGCGATGTACGACGCCGGCGCGACGGAAGAAGGATTCCCGTTCTTCGTCATGGAGCGCGTCGTCGGCGTGTGGCTCACCGGTTACTGCGACCAGAACCGCGTCGGCGTCCGCAAACGCATCCAGCTCTTCATCGAGATCTGCCGCGGCGTGCAACACGCGCATCAGAAGGGCATCATCCATCGCGATCTCAAACCGGCGAACGTGCTCGTCGATGAACAAGGGGTTCCGAAGATCATCGACTTCGGCATCGCCAAAGCGATCGATCAGAATGATCGCGGCCTAACACAACAGGGCGCGGTCGGCACGCCGTCGTACATGAGTCCCGAGGCGCTGAACGGCAGCGATCTCGACACGCGATCGGACGTCTACTCCCTCGGCGTGATGTTGTACGAGCTGCTCGCCGGCGTCCTGCCGCACAACATTCAGGATCTGCCGGTGGGCATGGTCATCAAGCTCGTGACCGAGCACGACAGCGACGCTCCGCGCACGCTCTATCGTGCGCTCGACGAAACGCGGCGGCGCAAGATCGCCGACGCGCGAGGCGACGACGAGCGCTCGCTGCTCGCGAAATTGAGCGGCGATCTCGAATGGATCGCGCGCAAAGCGACGGCACGCGATCGCGAGGAGCGCTACGGCTCCGCGGCGGATCTCGCCGCCGATCTCGAGCGCTATCTCGCCGACGAGCCGGTGAGCGCCACGCCTCCGTCGCTGCGTTATCGCGCGGTGAAGTTCGCGCGCCGTCATCGCGCGGGCGTCATCGGTGCGGCATTGGTTTTTGTCGCGGTGCTGGGAGGCGTCGCCGCGACCACGATCTCGATGGTTCGCGCCCAACGCGCGCGCGCCGAAGCCGAGGCGGTGTCGCAGTTCCTCACCGACCTGATCGAGTCCGCGAGCCCGTGGAATCGCGCGAAAGACACGACCGTGCGCGAGTTGCTCGAAGAGGCGGCGCGCAAGATTCCGAACGAATTGCGCGATCAACCGTCCGCGCGCGCGGAGCTCATGGAGACGATCGGCACGTCGGAGTTTCACCTCGGCCATCTCGCCAGCGCCGAGCACCTGCTGCGCGAAGCGATCCGCCTTCGACGCGACATCGACGGCCGCGAGAGCGCGCGCATCGGAGCGGCGCTGAACATGCTCGGCCTCGTGAAGAAACATCAGGATCAACTTCCCGAAGCCGAGGTGCTGCTGCGCGAAAGCATCGTCATCCGTGAGAAAGTCAACGGACACGTGCACGGATCCGTCGCGCGCGGTCTGTTCGATCTGGCCACGATCCTCGCGCTGCGCGGCAAGAATGCGGAGGCGGAAGCGGCGTATCGCGAGAGCCTCGCATTGCGGGAACGGCTCGCTGCCGCGGGAACGCCGGACGTCGATTCGCTCGACGTCGCGCTGACGCTGAACGGCCTCGGCAAGTTCCTGACGCAGATGCGGCGCTTCGACGAAGCGGAAGCCGC
>Ga0075428_100005238_pt1 | contig 14419 bp, 12 predicted proteins | sample RhiMetdeltSRZDD2_FD_75291 | JGI IMG/M metagenome (GOLD analysis project Ga0075428, IMG submission 75291) | Populus rhizosphere microbial communities from Tennessee, USA - Rhizosphere MetaG P. deltoides SRZDD2 | ecosystem: Host-associated > Plants > Roots > Rhizosphere > Soil | place: USA...
CGACAACCAGGTAACTCGCTCTTGTTGCGTGCACTTGGCGTCGAAAGGCAGCGGCTTGAATGCGAGCCGGCTTCACCACTTCGCAAGCGGGTCACTTCCTGTAAGTATCTGTATCACGTATACTTGAACGTCTGCGGTGAGGTGGCCGAGAGGCTGAAGGCGGCGGTTTGCTAAACCGTTGTACGGGCTTAAACCTGTACCCAGGGTTCGAATCCCTGCCTCACCGCCAGCTATCGCGTTCTAACCATGGACGTTACCTCCCGCCTCAGATCGCGTCTCCAATTTTTCTCCACGACTGGGCGGGCACTGAAATTCCAACAACCTGATCGCGTCGGTCCAGTGCTGCCGGACTGAGCTGCATGTAGCGTTGCGTCGTGCCCAGTTCTTGGTGTCCGGCGAGGTGGGCATCGCTGCTGATAGTGGGGCGACCACGAAGAATCAACCCGGAGTCTCCACACTCAAAGGGGGTCGCAATGGCGACATTCATTCTGGTCCACGGTGCTTGGCACGGGAGTTGGTGTTGGAAGCGCGTTCGAAAGGCACTGCGGTCACAGGGACATGAGGTTTTCACACCCACGTTGACGGGTGTTGGCGAGCGCTCGCACCTGTTGTCACCGCAGGTGAATCTGGACACCCACATTCTCGACGTTGAAAACCTAATCCGCTGGGAGGATCTTCGGGATGTGGTTTTGTGCGGCCACTCCTATGGCGGCTGTGTGGTCGGTGGCGTGGCCGACCGCGTGCCGGAGCGTATACGAGCACTCGTGTATTTGGATGCGTTTGTCCTCGAATCAGGTGAGAACCTTGTCCAGCATCTTCCGGAACCTCAATACCAGCAGATGCTGGAAGAGGTGCAGGCTGTTGGCGAGGGCTGGAAGGTGCCACCTATTCCAGCCGCGGTCTTCAATGTGAACGCGACTGACCGTGAATGGGTCGATCAGCAATGCACCATGCAATCGCTGGAAACGTTCGAACAGCGCATTCGGCTATTGGGAGGTGCTCGGAAGGTCGCGAATGTCACGTTCGTTCTCGCCAACGGATTTCTCGAAGGCTCTCCCTTTCCACCCTTCTACGAGAAAGCAAAAGCGAAGGGTTGGAGAACGATCACGATTCCATGTGGTCACGACGCGATGCTGGATCTTCCCGATGAACTTACGAGAATCATGGTGGACGTGTCCAAGGAGATGCCCTCACCTGTTTGATGCGACGGTCGTCTAACACTGCGCTTGAAGCTGCAGTTTAGTCTCCATGAGCGCCGTAGTAGCAGGGCCCGAGCCGAGAGGTAGGGTCCCGATGGGTGATACCGCGCCGGGATGACCCCTCAGCTTCGCATCAGCATCAAAGTTCATTCGATTCGTGCTTAATCGGTGGCTGCTCGCAATGATTTGCGTGCAAACCATCTCATCAAAGCATAACGAATAGTCCGACTTACAATTTCTACGGTTCCTCCCAGCTGACGAAACCGACGCTCGTCTAACTGCCGGTCTGTGCGGCGGTGTCGATGCGAAACTCGGCGATGCGAAGCGTGAGGGTCACGTTTGAGGTGACGCCGGAATGCCGGTAGGTCAGATGGCAGAGCGGTTCGGCGACGTCAACGCCAGCCTTCGCGGCACTCAGCGCCACGTGTGTGAGCAGTTCGATGAGACGGTGATCGGTATCGTCCAACTCGATCCGAATGCTCCGACCTGAAGGCGACGATCCGAGTTCGGCGGGACAGCCAAGGCCATGGGCAAAGTCGTGGACGAGACGCAGCACCAGATCGTGCTGGCTGACGAGCCTCACGGATACGGTCATAAGGCCACCAAGTCTACTGCCTTTATTTTGCTCTTTCGTGCCGTGGTGTGATCTCTACCCGGATGTAAATACAGGACGGGGTGGGAGTGCCAGGACCTGGGACATCTGGGACAGTCAACCCCTTTCGTGGGTCACCCAAGAGAAGGAATCAGGCCTCCGCCGCGGCCGCTCAGTTGGGAGGCGACAAACCTGCGTCGGGTCTTCCGCTGCCTCTTGGAACCCACTACCGCGCTGACGAGGGCACCTTTGGGATGATGTCGAAGTATCTGTTGTTCTCGCACACCCAATCGAGCAGTTCGGTATCGGCTACGAACTCCCAGGAGAACCGCGCAGTCCACGGGTTCTTATACGCCTTCGCGTCCTCTATGGTGACTTGAACGTCCATGCGCCCGAAGTTCAGCCTTTGGAAGCGTTCGATGATCCGAAGGGCATCACTATGCGGATGGCCGGAATCATCCAGCCATGTCTTCTCGTTCACACCTACTGTCTCCACGACCAATGTGTCGCGCTCCCACTTTCCGACCGAATACCCGAACCATGAGGGTTCTCGAGGCTGTGGTGGCAAGGGGCGACCATCAGTGTGGATTTGCCGATAGGAGCGATAACTCTCAAATAGCATCACGACCAGTCCGGGAAGCTGGAGGACTTTTCTTGGAGTGAAATGCGCGTCGAAATCCGTCACGCTGTGTGGGAGACATGCGGCCGATGGTCGATCCCGCCCCTCATTCGCGAGTCGCTGTTTGTATAGTTGCTCGGCCCATGGGTGCATCAGAACCTCCACACCATCGGCGGCGAGGTTCTCCAAATACTTCTGAGTGGGTGTTCGCCATATTCCAGAGAGATCGGGCTTTCCGTCAGCGGCTCGCGGAGCGGGCGCATTCAGATCGGGCTTGCCGTCTGGCAGACGCGGAATGCCGGGCGTCGGATAGTTGAGCCACTGTGCGTCCGCGATGGTCGCGAGCAGCACCGTCGCCGTCATCACAGAGGCAATCGCTAATTGCGGCATACCGCCTCCAATCGAACTTCGCTGTGCAGATACCGTGCGGGACGGGCAGGATTATATTCAGGCGGGGCGAGCAGGCGATACCGACCAGCGATGGCCTTGACGACTGTGGGCAGCAATCGTGTCTTGGCGTTTATGCTGCGACCCGTGCCGGATGCCCCGTAACGACACGCCGCGTCGTAAAGGCACATCTTCGATTCGGCCACGAGCGAAAAGAGGTTCGATGTTTATTGGACATCACGCCGCTGGCTTTGCGGCCAAGCGTTTCGCGCCTCGTGTTTCTCTCGGCACACTGCAAATCGCCGCAGTGTTTCCGGATCTACTCGTGTTCGCCCTTCTGATCTTCGGAATCGAACACATCAGAATCACCCCAGGCATCACCGCGTTCTCGTGGCTCGACGCGCAGGACATCGCGATCAGCCATAGCTTAGCGATGGATGTGATCTGGTCGGCATTGTTGGGCGGGGGCTACTTTCTTCGCCGTCGTGATGCGCGGGGCGCTTGGGTGATCTGTGCCTTGGTGCTAAGTCACTGGGTGTTTGACTTCCTGAGTCATCGGCCGGACATGCCTCTCGCCCCTGGAGTCGATTTACGTCTGGGACTGGGATTGTGGTATTCGCTTCCTGCGACGTTCGTAGTGGAGGGCGCACTATGGATCGCGGGCCTTGCCCTCTACATTCGAACGACAACGCCCAAGACGAGATTGGGGACCGTCGCTTTCTGTGTGTTGGTGGGGCTTCTTACGATGGCGTTCATCACGATGCCATTCCGTTCGGCACCTCCCAGCGTGATGAGAGCCGTGGTTATGGCGGGTGTGCCCCTGTCCCTGGTGCTGGCGCTGTCGTTTGGTGTCGACCGTCTTCGCGCGATCCGAACGACGGTCAGGCCGCCGTTCGCTGTGAGTGCATCCATTCCTGATTAGCGACCATTTACGAGCCGTGGAGTCGTGCTGTCCGAGCCGATTTGCAGCTGACGCTCGTGTTTGATCTGTGTTGTGACGCACGGTCTTGAGTGAGCGTGTTTGGCGTTATTCGCCGGTGCTTCGCGGCAGCTTCAGGATGCGATCTCGACACCCACAAAGGACGGCGCCACGACGCTCGTTGACTTTCGGGACGTGGTTGTTGTGGGTGCCGAACATTCAACATTGAACCGTGCAGTCGTGTTAGCGGCAGAGGCGAGGGGACTCGAAATCACTCGCTCATCACGAGGAGCGACCATTATTCGTTCGTCAAGCAAGGTGTGCCTGCGCTCTTTGCGTCGGTCCGTTCGACGAGATGTTCAGCAAACGCCGGTAGCAGAGAAATGGGGCCAGGGTAGACCCTCGGTGCTTGAATCGCATTCCAAAATGATGTCTCCACGACGGGGGCGGAATGAGGGGAAGTCGTGAGGACCGGCATCACTTCGCTCGTGATTGCACGCGAAGGACGAGCTTCGGATGGCAGGCCAGCCTTCGCTCATGCATGCAGGCGAAGGCTGTCGCCGTCGCGATGTCAGTCGCGGAGGCGGACTGTCTACTTACCTGAGCTGCGCCGTCGCGCTCATCAGATTCAGCGATACTTCGACGACCACGCATGCTCGAGATCCTCGAATCCGGACTGGTGACGTTCGCCGCACTGCTGCCGATCGTCAACCCTCTTGGCGCGGCGCCCATCTTTCTCGCCATGTCGGCCGACCTCCCGGCGCAGGCACGCCGGCACCTCGCGAGCGTGGTCGCACGCAACGCGTTCGTGCTCCTTGCCGCCGCGATGGTGGTGGGATCGTACGTGCTGGCCTTCTTCGGCATCTCCCTGCCGGTCGTGCGTGTCGCGGGCGGGCTGGTGCTGCTCGCGTCGGGCTGGCGCCTGCTGCACGCCCGTGACGAGCGCGAAACACCGCCGCCGACGGCGGTCGTGGATGCCTGGCACCGCGAGATCGGTCGCCGCGGCTTCTATCCGCTGACGTTCCCGTTGACGGTTGGTCCTGGCTCGATCTCGATTGCCATCACGCTCGGCGCCCGCGACGGAGAGCGCCTCTTTGTGGCCGGCCGCGTGATCGCCGACATGGTCAGCATTGCGATCGTCGCTGGAACCGTCTATTTGAGTTTTCGTTTTGCGTCGCGGTTGATCGCATGGCTCGGCGAGACGGGCACCAGCGTGTTTCTCCGCCTTTCAGCGTTCATTCTTCTTTGTGTAGCGATCTCTATTCTCTGGGGCGGCATCGTCGGCTTGATCGAGTCATCGGGACTGCGCAATTGAGGACGTCGACGGCGGGTCTAAAGACCCGCCGCTACTCAATCAATCAATCAATCGATCGTCCAGAGTGTCAGCGACGAGATGTCCTTGACGAAGATCCGATTGCCTGAAATGACAGGCTGCGTCCAGGTGTCGCTAGTCGCGACCTTGTAACGCGCGACGGCGTCGAACTTCTCGCGGTTGAGGCGCACGACCACGAGCTCGCTGTCGTCCTCGAGCGAGAAGATCGTATTTCCCGAGCGCGCGATGGCGGCATGATTCGCCTGCCGCGGATCGCTCTTCCACAGCACCTTGCCGGAATCGAGATCGAGCGCGAAATACTGTCCACTGTTCAGATGAGAGAGGCCGAAGAGCACGTTGTCCACCGCGATGGCGTCGCTCATGTGCGATGACACTTCCTTGATGTTCCACGTGTCGGCTGTGGCCCACTCGCCGCTGCCAGGCTTCACGCGAAACGCGATCACGCCGTTGTCGCGCCCCATCTGGATCACGCTGTCCTGGTAAAGAATCGGCGTCTGACTGGTGGTCGAACTCGGCGTGGTAAATGGGCGACGCCACAGCAGCTTGCCATCCTCGAGCGAGACGCCGACGAAATTCTTCTGCGTGAACGTCACGACCTGCGGCGTGCCCGCGAGGTCGAACAACATCGGGGATCCGTAAGCCGGCCCATCACCCTTCCAGCTCCAGCGGACTTTCCCCGTCGCCACATCGAAGGCCGTTAACGCGCCGTTATCGTGTCCACCGACGTGGAGGATCATCTGGTTGCCAACGACCAGTGGAGACATCGCCGTGTGATACAGCGGCTCGACTGGATCTGCAGGCCTTTGCCAGAGTTGTTTCCCGCTCGTCGCGTCAAAAGCGGTCACGATGCCGCTGATGCCGAGCGTGAACAGCCGGTTCGCGGCGAACGTCGGTGTTGATTTCGGTCCCGGCCCGTGTGGCGCCGTCGCGGGGTTCATCTTGAACGGCGCCGGATAACTCGTCCGCCAGATGACCTTGGCCGAGGCCGCGTCGAGTGCCGTCATGACCTCGTTGTCGCCCTGTCGCGTGAATACGTAAATTCGGTCGCCGACGACGAGCGGCGTGGCGTAGCCGGTTCCGACATCGATGTTCCACCGCTTGGTCAGCGTCATCGGCCACGACGCCGGCTCACGAAATCCCCGAATCACGCCGTCACGGGCGGCGCCGCGCCACTGCGGCCAATCCTGCGCGGCAACAGGCGCCAACGCGACAACAAACAGAACGAAAGCGACCAACCTGGTGTGAGTCATGCCTCTAAACAATAACCTCAGGTGAGCATCCGATCGCGGGAGATCCGGGAGGAATTTTGCTCCCTTGATTATCTAGGGGAGATGGCGTATGCTGCGCCCTAGATAATCTAGGGAGCCTGCGTCATGGAGAAAGAGCTGCTGCACGGAACGCTCGAGGTTCTCATTCTCAAGACGCTCAGCTGGGGGCCGATGCATGGCTTTGGCATCGGCCGCTGGATTGAGCAGTTGAGCGGCAACGAGTTGCGGATCGAAGAGGGCTCGCTCTACCCGGCGCTGTATCGGATCGAGAAGAAGGGGTGGGTCGAGGCCTCCTGGGGCGTGTCAGACAACCAGCGTCGCGCGAAGTACTACCGCCTCACCACCGAAGGGCGCCGGCAACTGCACAAGAACGCCGACACCTGGTCCAATTTCGCCCACGCGGTGGCGCGCGTGCTCGGCGCCAAACAGCAGCCGGCGTCATGAGCGCGACGCCGTTGTGGCGTCGCTATCTCCGGTTCTGGGGGTCTGACCCTGGCGCTGACGTTGACGACGAGTTCGCGTTTCACGTGGAGACACGCGTCGACGAGCTGGTGGCACAAGGGTTTTCGCCGAAGGCGGCACGCGAAGAGGCACTGCGCGGCTTCGGTGATATCCAGCAGGTCAAAGCCATCTGCCGAACACTCGCAGAAGAGCGGGAGAGGACGATGCAACGAACACAATGGTGGGCTGACTGGCGTCACGATCTCCGGTTTGCGCTGCGGCAGTTGATCGTCAGTCCGGTACTGACGGCCGTGCTCATGATCACCATTGCGCTTGGGATCGGCGCAACTGTTGCCATCTTCAGCGTGCTGAACGCAGTCCTGCTGCGTCCGCTCCCCTGGGCTGACAGCGATCGCCTGGTGTTTGTGTACGAAACGTGGCGGCAGTTCCGGCAGGGAAGCGCGTCGGTCGGCCACTTCCACGACTGGACCGAACAAGGCGACGTGTTCGAGCACACTGCCGCGCTGACGCGTGCAACATTCAATCTCTCCGACGGCGAACCGGAGCGTATCAGTGGAGTACGAGTCACACCGGGTTATTTCCGCGCGCTGCAGATCCCGCCTGTTCTTGGCGCGTATTTCTCGGAAGCGGATGTCGCGCGCGACGCCCGGCTGGTCGTGCTCGGTGACGGCTTGTGGCGGCGGCGCTTCGCCGGCGACCCGTCGATTGTCGGTCGAACGATTCGTCTCAACGGTCAGGCGCATACCGTCGTCGGCATTGCCCCACCCGAGACGAATCTGACGCGGTTGGCTCCGGAGGTCCTTGCGCCGCTTGTCTTCTCCCCGCAGCAGCGCGCCAACTACGGGGCGCATTCGTTTACCGTGATCGCCAAGCTCAAGGCCGGTGTAAGCCGCAATGCGGCGCAGGCCGACATGGAGCGCGTCACGCGTGGGATCGCGCAACGCGAGCCGAAGAACATGGAAGGACGGGGTGTAAACGTCCGGTCTTACAGCGACGTGATGTTCGGTGATTTCCGCACACCGCTGTATGTCGTCCTGGGATCGGTGATTTTCGTGTTGCTAATCGGGTGCGTCAACGTGGCCAACCTGTTGCTCGCACGCGCCACCACACGTCGACGGGAGATCGCGATTCGCTCTGCCATCGGCGGCGGCCGGTGGCGCATCGTCCGGCAACTCCTGACCGAGAGCGTGGTGCTCGCGTTGGCCGGCGGCATCGCTGGTGTCGGACTGGCGTATCTCGGTATCCGGCTGTTCGTGAGCTTTGGGCCGCGGACCGTACCCCGCCTGCACAACGCAGGTCTTCAGCCGGAGGTATTGCTCTTCGCTCTTGGCATCACGCTGCTCACCGGCCTGGTGTTTGGCCTCGCGCCCGCGCTGCGCGCCGCGCGCGAGAACCTGCTGATGTCACTGCGCGATGGCTCCCGGAGTTCGCTCCGCGCCTCCGGACGCGACACACTTCGCGGTGTGCTCGTGGTTGGGGAGATAGCGGTCGCTGTCGTGCTCCTTGTTGGTGCCGGGCTGTTCATCCGTAGTGCGTGGCGTCTTCAGCAAGTACCTCTCGGCTTTGACGTCCGCGGAGTGCTGAGCGCTCGTCTGGCGTTGCCGCCGGAACGATACGCCGTCGACGACTCGGTGGCGGATGCCTATCGGCGCATCCTCGAACAAACGCGAGCGGTGCCAGGAATCCAGCGCGCGGGTGCATCCACGGGCATTCCGCTCATGGGAGGAGGCCCCGATGCATCCGTACAGATCGAGGGTCAACCGTTCTCGCCAGGTTCAGCTGTGAGCCCGGCCATCCGCCTGATCACCGAAGACTACGTGGAAGCGATCGGCATGGTGCTCGTGCGTGGCCGCGCGATGACGGCGGCCGACATGGCGGTTGGAGCACCACCGGTCGTCGTCATCAACGAACGATTGGCCAGTCTCGCCTGGCCCGGCGAAGACCCGATCGGGAAACGCCTTTCGACATGGACGCGAGAAGCCGACAAGCCTGAGTGGCGGGAGGTGGTCGGCGTGGTCGGGGACGTTCGAAGCTTCGGTCCCGACACGCCGCCGAGGCCCGAGCTTTTCCTTCCGTACACGCAAGCGCCGGTCATGGCGTGGAATGCCTTCCAACGCAGCATGGCAATCGTCGTGCGCAGCGCCGATGATCCGGCCGTTCATGCCTCGTCCCTCCGCGCGGCGCTCCGAGCGATAGATTCGTCGCTGCCTCTCTACGACGTAGCCACGATGAGAGAGGCGCTCGGTGCCGAAGCGGCCGGCACGCGATTCATTACCGGGCTGCTGACGTTGCTGGCAGCCGCCGGTCTGGTTCTCGCGGCGGTCGGGATTTACGGCGTCATCGCGTACTTCGTGACTCAACGCACGCCAGAGATCGGATTACGCCTCGCGCTGGGTGCAACGCCACGGTCCGTGCTGGTGATGGTGGTGCGACATGGTGCGGTGCTGGCGGTAATCGGGATTGCGATCGGGCTGATTGCGGCATTGGCAGCGACGCGCGCGGTGGCGACGCTTCTGTTCGAGATCAGCGCAACCGATCCGCCAACGTATGCGGCTGGAGCGGCCGCCTTGTTTTCGATTGCTCTGCTCGCGTGCGCTGTGCCTGCGTTCCGCGCCGTTCGCGTCAGCCCGATGCAGTCGCTGGCAGAACCCTGAACGTGGGGCGTGGACGCTTGCTAGCGCTCAGGAAACAACTGGACCAACGGGATTTTTAGCTCGGCCAACAGCGGCGTGGTGAGCACGTCATGCTGTTCGCGTGACAACTCGGCGACGCGTGGGAAAGAGCCATCCGCCTGGCGCCGCCAGACAATGATGTGATCGCGCTCGGGATCGACGAGCCAGTACTCCCGTACGCCGCCTCGATCGAAGAGCCGCTGTTTGATTCCTTCATCCCGCTTGCGCGTCCCGCGCGACATGATCTCGACGACGAGCGCCGGTGGCCCCTGGACGTTCTTGTCGGTGAGAATTGCGGTCTGGTCGCCGGCGATAAAGAGAAGGTCCGGTTCGACGATATCCCAGCGCGTGAAAAGCACGTCGAGCGGCGAGAGAAACACCTGCCCTGCCTGCGGATGCTGTCTGAGCCACGATTCGATTTCGAAATGGAGTCGGCCGATCAGCATCTGGTGACGCGGGTTGGGACTCGGCGTCACGTAATGCTCTCCGTCGATGATTTCGTGCCGCATCCCGTCGTCCGGGAAGAGCACGAAGTCGTCGTAGGTAAGCCGCGTGTCGCGCGAAGCCGGCCGTTCCACGAATCTGTCCTCCGTGCGCTCATCGTACATCGTCCTCTCCTGCCGGCGATCAAGTGCGAGACGCATGCCGTCAAGAAATACGATGAGTTCCAACATTCGTGTTTCGAAACGTGCAGATTCTGCGGTCACAATTGGACGAGAACGATGGAAGAACTGCGCCGGAAGGTCGAGAACAAAAATGACCCGACCGTTGCCGTCACGCCTGCGTCAGGGTTTCTCGAGCGAGGCCTTGGCCGCCTTGAGAGCCGCTTCCATGCCCTTTTGTGCTTCGTCCCGTACCTTGGCGCGAATAACGGGACCCAGATAGCCGCTCAAGCCATCCGAGCGGCTCTGATTGATGCTAGCGAACCAGAATCCCGGACCCCGTGCGGAATCGGGGACCAGCAACCGGAGCTCGATGGCAGTCCAGAAATAATGATTGGCATAGAGCATCTTCGTCGCCACTGCCGCTCCTTCGGGTGGCTGGGTGATGACGACGTGGTTGATGCGAAGCGTAGGCTTCAACCCGAACTTCGCCGACTGCCAATAGAAGAACGACTCGGCATCTGGAAGCGACGCCTTGGGGTACCCGAGCAGATACGTCTTCAGCCGCGGCAGATAATCGGTCAGCAGCGGAATCTGATCGATCATCGTCTTGAATTCCTGCGCGACGAACGTTGGCCTGTTCATGTCTCGATAAGCGGCGAGCGCCTCGTCACCTGCCTGCTGGTAGCGGGTGACGTATTCGAAAGCCATGGTTCTGAACAGCGTCTCTACCTGCGATGTCACCTGCGGCAACGGCTTCGACCAATCAACTTCCTTCTGCATTCGGAGCAGCGCGTCCTCGCCGAGTTTCAGTTCGCAATCTCCGACCTTGCAGCTTTTCAAGTCTCTGATGTCTTCAGCCGGCAAGGTGAGCCGGGCGAAGTCTTCCGACCGGGGCGGATCGCTGATTCGCTTGGTGACCAGGAAATTCGGACCCTTTTCGAGTTGCTCGATGTCTTTCACGGCCGCGATATACGCGGAGACTGGCGCCTTGATCCAGACAGCGCCGAAGATTGCAACCTCTGTTGATGCGTCACTCGGCAACAGCTTGGTAACCGGCTCTCCCCGCAACAGCCGCTGGTGAGTGTCCGCGGTCAAGTTGACGTGCCTGGTCACGTACTCACCGAGGCGGCCAGGCAACCCGCTCGTCTGCTGCCCGCTAACCGGAAGAGCGGACCACATCCAGCCGCCCAGGACCATGACGAACGCGATCGAACTTGCAATTGGAGAGGGTTTCATAGTCCCCCGCTTTGTACGAGCACTCTGCCATTTCTGGAGCCGCGACTCGTTGCAGAGTGGACCAAGCACATCTCGCGCCGACGGACGCCGGTCTTCCGGCTGCTCAGAGGCCCGCTCGGGCCTGTTTGGAATGTAACGCTGAGTTTTCGTTGTTGGACTGAGCCGCGACCGACGTCGATTTCAGTGCCGAATAGCGAGGCAGGAACAGCATGAGCACCGCGACGGCGAAGGTAGCGAGCGCGAGTTGTACAAGCAGCGCCTGGTACGATCCCGTTACGTCGAATGCCTTGCCCATCAGAATCGGACCGATCGCTCCCGCGACGGCATAGAACGTCCACGTGAGACCGTAGAGCATCGAGAACGACTTGAGCCCGAAATAGCGCGAGAGGAGATACGGCGTGACGTCGGCTTCACCGCCCATGCCGAGCCCGATCAGCACTGCTGCGACGACTCCCATCGCCAGCGAATCTGCTCCCGCCAGCAGGTATGTTCCAAGCGCCGCCATCGCCAGCAACACGAACGAGACGCGGGCGGCGAAGAATCGATCGAGTATCCATCCGGTCGCGAGCCGGCCGACGAGACTTGCACCTCCCATTGCTGACAAGGCGAGCGCGCCGCCAGAGGCCGCGACACCGCGATCCGTCAGCAGCGCCGAAAGATGGGTGAGCGCGCCGTTCTGCGCGATGGAACTGCAGAACAACACGGTGACGAATGTCCAGAATGCGCGTGTCGACAGTGCCTCCCGCACCGTCGAACCAGTTGCTCCGGTGTGATTGGATGTGGGAGTCGCCGGTCGTTGGTGAATGCAAGCCGCCACTGTCGGGACACCGAAAACGAGGACCATCGACCCCAGCACGAGAAACGCGCCCCGCCAGCCGATCTGGTCGATCAGGGCTTCAGCAAGCGCTGGAAGCACCATGGCGCCGAGCGCGCCGCCCGACATGACAAGGGCCAATGCTGCTCCGCGGCGCCGATCGAACCAGCTCGAGACGGCCCGTGAATAGGCCATCTGGGCGGTTCCGTTGCCGACGATGCCCAGGACCAGGAACACGGCGTAGAAGTGCCAGAGGTGCGGCGTGAGGAGCGCCAGCGAGGCGAATGCGCCACCGAAGATCGTCAGGCAGGGCACGATGATCCTGCGTGGGTTGAAGCGATCGAGCAGATAACCGAGCAGGGGCGAACACACCGCGACAGTCATCGCGGCGATGCCGAACGCAGCCGACACGGACTCGCGCGACCAGCCGAACTCTTCGGTCAGCGGTTTCAGGAAGATGCCGAACGTGTAGACGAGCAGCGAGGCGAAGCTGACGAAGACGCCAACGCCCGAAGCGACGGCGACCAGCCAGCCCTCATAACGTGTGCTGGTTTCTTCGATAGCCTCGCCCGTCAAAATGCTCGACCTCCGGCATTACGCGCCGGCTTAAGCCTGCGCTCTACGGCAAAATGAAATGGCGCTAGAAGATCAGCTTCATCCCGAACTGCATCAGACGGGGCGAGCCGGCCGAAAGAATTCGACCAAAGGATGGCGAATTCAGATCGGCGACCGGCAAACCGAAGTTGACCTGATTGAGCGCGTTGAAGATCTCCGCGCGGAATTGGAGGCGCGTCTGTCGGGCTAGATCGAAGTCACGTACGAACGACACGTCGATGGTGCCAAACGACGGTCCGCGCGCGATGTTGCGACCGGCGTTGCCAAACTGACCTGCCTGCGTCTGCAAGTTGAGTCGCTCGAACGCCGACCGGCTGATCCATTCATCAACGGTGTGTGGCCCGGCATTCGGGTCTCCGATGACGTTCGGACGGCTGGCGGGGAAGCCAGAGATCGGCGGGCTGTTCGCCTGCAACGCCACGTTGGCCGAATCCGAGACGGTGAACGGCGTCCCGGAGTTGAAAGCTGCGATTCCGTTCAGTTGCCATCGATCGAACAGCACTCGTAGCGCGGTTGGCGCATCGGATGGCACCTGCGGCATCCAACTCGCGCTGGCAACGAGGCGATGGCGCGCGTCGAAGAGGGACGGTCCCCACTCCGCCTCGAGATCGAACGGATTCTGTGCGAGGTCGTTTTCACCCGCGAGCGGCTTCGCCGCTGCGCCGGAAAGATTCATCGCCGACAGGTGGTCCATCGACTTGGACAACCAGTACGACACATTGAACCCGACCTCATCACCGAAGCGGCGCGACAGACTGAACTGGCCGGCGTCGTATCGCGACCTCGCCACGCTTGTCAGCATCGCGATCGTGGAGAAGTCACACGCGCTGCCATCGGCGGGACAGTTGGCATAGATGCGACGGCGGTCGGCATTCTGCGCTGTAGCGCCAGGGCCGTAGACAGCGGGATTTGCTTCGACGTTGCGCGGCAGATGTTTCGCTGCGGCACCGACGTAGCGCGCTTCGATGACGTACTTGTCGAAGAGCGATCGCTGCACGCCGACATTCCAGTTCTGGACTGACGGCGGCTTGGCATCGACGTCCATCACGAACTGCGTCGAGGGGCGGACGAACGAATCGGGCTGTGGATAAGGACGGCCAAGGAATGGATTCTGGAAGTTCAATCCTGGACCGCTGAACTGGACGAACTGTGCGGCTGGCGTCGCGCTGATCGCGACCTGCGACGCAGTTCCCGCTCCATTCTGGAACTGGTCGTAGAAGAGTCCGTAGCTCCCTCGCACGGCCCAGGCGCCTGTTCCCGTTGGATCCCAGGCAACGCCGACGCGCGGCATGAAGGCATTCACGCTCTTGGCAATCCCACGGGGGAGGCCTTGATCGCTGGGGAAGAGCAGACCGACAGGAGCGTCCGGTCTGACCTGCGATTTGGCGCCGGGCACGAATGCATTCAAGCGATCGTCGACCTCGGTGAACGGGTTGATGCGCTCGTAGCGCAACCCGTAGTTGAACGTCACGCGAGGCGTCATGCGCCACTCATCCTGCGCGTATGCACCGAATCCCCACGTGTCGATTTCCCGCTCGAAGTTGCCGAGGCCCTGGTAGAAGACCACGGGCGCACCCAGCAGGAGATTGGCGATGGAGTTGTTCGTCGGGAAGGTGCTGGCAAAGACGTAGAACGCATTCGGCGCAATGGCCTGCGCCATGTCGATACCGGTACGCCTGAACTCACCGCCGATCTTCA
>Ga0075428_100005240_pt1 | contig 14418 bp, 9 predicted proteins | sample RhiMetdeltSRZDD2_FD_75291 | JGI IMG/M metagenome (GOLD analysis project Ga0075428, IMG submission 75291) | Populus rhizosphere microbial communities from Tennessee, USA - Rhizosphere MetaG P. deltoides SRZDD2 | ecosystem: Host-associated > Plants > Roots > Rhizosphere > Soil | place: USA...
AAAAAATGATTCGCACGATTTGCCTCGTTGTCATAACGGCAGCCTTTTTAGGAATTGCTGGTGCAACTCGCCGCCACTCAGTCTATTCCTATTCAGAACTGCAAGCTGCCGCGAGCACTCTGCAAGAGCGTCTCGGTCATCAGGCTGATGCAAAACTTCTGATCGTGCACGCTGACGATTTGGGAATGGCCCACTCCGTCAACGCCGCTACGATTAAGGCTTTCGAGAGTGGGTTGGTTAACTCTGGAAGCATCATGGTCCCTTGTCCGTGGTTGCCTGAGATCGCCGCCTACGCACAAAGCCACCCCGAGGCCGATCTCGGATTGCACCTGACTCTGACCAGTGAATGGCGCTTCTATCGCTGGGGGCCAGTGTTGCCGAAAGACCGCGTAACCTCCTTACTGGATAACGGCACCTATCTCTATCCCACAGAGACCGAAGCAGCAGCCCGCATAAAAGCAACGGAGGTTGAATCCGAGATACGCGCGCAGATCGACCGCGCTCGTGCCTTTGGCATAAAACCTACGCATCTCGATTCTCATATGGGCACACTCTATCAAAACAAGACGTTGTTCGAGATACTTCTGCGAGTAGGGCGCGACAATAAACTCCCTGTTCTACTGCCCAAAGATATGCTTGCAGCAAGCGAGCTATCTGCATTACTCACTCAGAAGGATATCGTCATAGACAGAATGATCACCATCGGACCCAATGTACCGGCCGACGGCTGGTCTAAGTTTTATTCCGACGCAATAAAGAACTTGCGACCGGGTGTCACCGAACTTATAGTCCATATTGCGTACGATGATGAAGAAATGCGTGGCGCAACCGTAGATCACCCAGACTGGGGCGCCGCATGGCGGCAGCGCGACTTTGAGTTCCTCACCAGCGCTACATTCCGTAGCTTACTCAAGGAGAATAATATTAAGCTCGTAACCTGGCGGGAGATCGGGAGAGCACAGTACGCGGAGCGCTAGGCGTGGCCCGCAAGTTTCTGGTTTTCGATCGGACAGGCGCCTTAAACATTATGACTAACTCGGTAAGTCGCCGTTCCTTTCTTTTAACATCTGCTAATGCCATCGGTGGAGTGCGTCTTTTGAGAATGGCTGGAGAAGGGTTTTCTGTAGAAGACAAGGCGCCGCTCTTTCGGATATCTCTTGCAGAATGGTCTCTTCACCGCACTTTATTTGCGGGCAAACTTGATAACCTGGACTTCGCCCGGACGGCAAAAGACGATTTTGGAATTGAGGCCGTCGAGTACGTCAATCAATTCTTCAAGGACAAGGCAAAAGATCAGAAATACCTCGCCGAGATGAAAAAGCGAGCTAGCGATCTGGGAGTGTTGAGTCTGCTTATTATGATTGACGAGGAAGGGGCGTTGGGAGATCAGAATGAGTCTCGACGCAAGCAAGCGGTCGAAAACCATTACAAATGGGTTGAGGCTGCCAGGTTCCTGGGATGTCACTCGATTCGGGTGAACGCCCAGAGCCAAGGCAGCTTTGAGGAACAAATCGAGCGTGCTGCCGATGGCCTGCGACGGTTGACCGAATTCGGGGCCGAACACCAAATCAACGTCATTGTGGAGAATCACGGTGGTCTGTCTTCCAACGGCGCCTGGCTTGCCTCGGTCATAAAGAAAGTCAACCATACGCGTTGTGGCACCCTGCCTGATTTTGGGAATTTCAATCTGGGTAACGGCCAGCAGTATGACCGCTACAAGGGCGTCCAGGAGATGATGCCGTTCGCTAAGGCTGTCAGCGCGAAGTCAAATGATTTTGACGAACAAGGAAATGAAATAAAAATTGATTACCGACGCATGATGAAAACCGTTCTCGACGCAGGTTACCGAGGGCACGTTGGCATAGAGTATAGCGGCGATCGATTGAGTGAACACGATGGCATCCGCGCGACAAAAAGGTTGCTGGAACGAGTGCGCGCGGAATTAGCCAAAACGTACTAGACACTTCTCCACTTTATCGAACAGACGAATATGACTGGGAGAAACAGTATGCCGCGTTCGAAAGAATATCTGCAGAGGAAAAGCAAAGTTCGCCGGCGTGAATTCTTACTTGGAGCCGGTTCCGCGACCGCGGCCCTCACTATTGTGCCGCGCAGGGTGTTGGGAGGGTCTGGCTACGTCGCGCCGAGCGACAAAATTACTGTTGCTTGTATAGGCGTGGGCGCTCAGGGCACGCGGGTAATGATGGATTTCTTGAAGCAGCCTGATATCCAGATCATTGCGGTTTGTGATGTTAACAAAGAGAGTGGCGACTATGTCGAGTGGTGGCCAGGCGAGTTGCGCGAAAAACAGCGCGCGCTTCTCGGCAGCAGTCATTCGGATTGGGGACATGATTGGAAGGGAGGCACTGCGGGACGCGAGCCTGCGCGGCGCCTGGTCGAAGCTTATTATGCTGCGCAAACACTATCAGCTAAGTATAAGGGCTGTGCTGCATACATTGACTATCGCGAGCTACTGGAAAAAGAAAAAGATTTGGATGCGGTGATCGTGGGCACACCCGATCATACTCATACGGTGATCTCGATCGCCGCCATGAGGAAGCGCAAGCACGTCCTCTGCCAGAAGCCCATGACCCATTCGATCCAGGAAGCGCGTCGGATTGCGGAGGTCGCACGCGAGACCAAAGTGGCGACTCAAGTGACTATCAACAATCAAGCCTCTGAGGACACAAGGTTACTATGCGAATGGATCTGGAGTGGCGCGATCGGATCAGTGCGCGAAGTCCACAATTGGTCAACCCGGCCTTTCTGGCCTCAGGGTATCGAGCGGCCCGCGGGTGAAGAGCCTGTCCCCGGTTCGCTGGACTGGGATTTGTGGCTTGGCCCAGCGCCGTTTCGACCCTACAGCCGAGTCTATTTACCGTTTGCCTGGCGAGGCTGGTACGATTTTGGAGCCGGTGCGCTAGGCGACATGGCCTGTTACAGCTTCGACACAGTATTTCGCGTGTTGAAGTTGAGGTCGCCCGAGAGCGTTGAGGCTAGCTCCACCAAGACCTTTAAGGAAACGTTCCCGATCGCTTCGGTGATTCACTTCTATTTTGGCGCCCGAGGGGATATGCCGCCGGTAAGGTTAACCTGGTACGACGGCTCGCTGCGGCCGCCGCGCCCTGCCGAGTTGGAAGAAGCGAGAGAGATGGGTCTTGAGAATGAAGGTCTGCTATTTATCGGCGACAAAGGAACGATAATGTGTGGATTTCACGGACAGAAGCCGCGTCTGCTTCCCGAGTCAAAGATGAAGGACTTCACACTGCCACCCAAAACGCTACCGAGATCCGCGGGTAACAACGAGGAATGGATCAAGGCATGCAAGGGCGGCACACCCGGCGGAGCGAACTTCGAGTTTGAAGGGCCGATAACAGAAGCGGTTCTCCTGGGAACCGTTGCTTTGCGAACGGGGAAGAAACTATATTGGGATGGACCCGGTATGAAAGTCACTAATGCTGCTGATGCGCAGCAATATGTACGTGCCGAATATCGTCAGGGATGGACCTTGTAAATTCCTACGCGTGACGATTTTGTTATGGGACGGCGAACGGTAGATGTACGATCAATGTGCATAAATTGAAAAAGGGCGAGCGTCAAACAGTGTCAAAACAAATCCTACTTGCTCTGTTGGGAACGGCCGTAACGGCTATGCTGTTAACTTCTGAGAGAGGCCAGGGGCACCCCATTAACACTGGCGGCTCGACCGGCGATCCAATCGATCGCGCGAGACCGAATGTCCTTTATCTTACCCATTCGGCTGGATTCAAACACGAGGTTCTTCCACTATCCCAGAAGATTCTTAAAGAGATCGGCGAGCGGACACACGCATTTGAGGTAACCGCGACTGATGATTGTTCGCTACTGAGCCGCGAGGGACTGAAAAAGTATGACGCGGTAGTGTTTTATACCACCGGAGAGTTGCCAATTTCTGATGAACAAAAGGCGGCGTTCCTCGACTTTATTAAATCCGGGAAAGGCTTCGTCGGCATTCACAGTGCAACAGATACCTTTTACAAGTGGCCCGAATATGGCGAATTGATCGGCGGTTATTTCGATCAGCACCCCTGGCACCAGGAGGTCACAATCAACATAGAAGATCAACGTCATCCCGCCACTCAGGACATTAACATCCACCAAGAGCGTCATGGCACGGTTGTTCGGTCCGAAAAAAACTTCAAGATAACGGATGAGATTTACCAGTTCAAAGATTTCTCCCGCAGTCGTGTGCACGTACTGTTGAGCCTCGACGTCAATTCAGTAGATCTAAACAAACCGGCAGTGCATCGCACCGATAAAGACTTTGCGATTGCCTGGTGGCGAAAATATGGCAAAGGCCGGGTGTTCTATACTGCTTTAGGTCATCGGCCTGAAGTTTGGCAGGATGAACGATTCCAGCAGCACCTTATCGGCGCGGTGCGTTGGGCGATGGGTTTGTAAACCTCAAAGGAGGCGAATGGCCAAGCAAGAAACCTATGATGCGGTGATTATAGGATCAGGTGCGACCGGAGGCTGGGCCGCCAAGGAACTAACTCAGAAAGGGTTCAAGGTGGCGGTGCTCGAAGCTGGCCGCAAGCTTGACCCGATGAAAGACTACACCGAACACACCTGGCCTTATGAGTTGAAGTTTCGAGGCTTCGGCAATCGCGCGGACATGGAACGAGCGCAGCCAATTCAGAGCAAGTGTTACGCCTGCAACGAGTACGGCCGTCAGTTCTTTGTAAACGATCTCGAAAACCCGTTCACCACCCCGCCCGACAAACCGTTTTACTGGATTCGCTCGCGTCACGTTGGCGGTCGTTCGGTTCCGTGGGGACGACAAACCTACAGGCTTTCTAACTATGACTTCAAAGCGGCAAGCCACGATGGGTATGGCGACGACTGGCCCATCAACTATGAAGAGCTGGCGCCCTACTACGATAAGGTCGAAGAGTTCATCGGCATAAGCGGTTCTTACGAAAACCTTCCGCAGCTTCCAGACAGCAAGTTTCTTCCGCCGATGAATTTGACCTGCGGCGAGATTGTGCTTAAAAACGCGGTCGATAAACTTGGCGATTCGCACCGACGGGTGATCATAGGTCGCTGCGCGATCCTGACCAAGTCAATTCACCAGGGCACTCCTGATGCGCGAGTAGCTTGCCACTGGTGCGGTCACTGTGATCGCGGTTGCACAACCAGGTCTTACTTCAGCAGTCCCGCATCCACACTTCCGGCAGCGGCGCGAACCGGGAAAATGACCCTGGTCCCACACGCGGTCGTCAGCCACGTGATTGTGGATAAACAAAACGGCAAAGCGAAAGGAGTACATTACGTAGACGCCCTGACTCGCAATCATCGCGAAGTCTTCGGCAAGGTGGTCATGCTCTGCGCCGGAACCCTGGAATCGACGCGGATCATGCTCAATTCAACTTCCTCGACTTATCCAAACGGCATTGCCAACAGCTCGGGAGTGCTGGGCCACTACCTGATGGATCATGTTGGCGGCGGAGGGGCGAGCGGCAGCCTGCCGATGCTTGATGCGAGACGCCTCGAACAAGACGGACGCGCAAACGGCATCTACATCCCTCGCTTTCGCAATCTGACGACAAAGCACGGCCGGTTTATCAGAGGCTACGGGTTTCAAGGAGGAGCGGGACAGCCGTTGTGGGATCATGCGAAGGGAATAAGCGGCTTTGGTTCTGAGCTAAAGAAAGCCGTACGAGAATATCATCCGTGGGGCATTGGACTTGGCGGTTTTGGGGAGTGCCTCGCGCGGAGCGAGAATCATGTACGTCTCAACAAGGAAGTAGTGGATGCCTGGGGAATACCTGTGCTGCACATCGAGGCAGTCTTTGGCGACAATGAGCGTGCGATGGTTCGCGACATGGGAGAAACAGCAGGAGAGATGCTGGATGCCGCCGGAGCGAAAGATATTCGCGTGAGTTACGGGCCGACCTCCACTCCCGGCATCCTGATTCACGAAGTAGGAACTGCGCGGATGGGGAACGATCGTAAGAAATCAGTGCTCAACAAATTCAATCAGGCTCACGATGTGCGCAATCTTTTCGTGACCGACGGCGCTTGCTACGTGTCCAGCGGAAATCAAAATCCAACTCTCACGATGATGGCGTTGACAGTTCGCGCCTGTGATTACATCGCCGAGGAATTTCGAGGGGGCAGGCTGTGACCCGCAACTCGCACACCAAGAGTTGCTACAACCGGGAGAAGAAGCCATGACGAATCGAAAGGCAATTCTGCTGGTCACGCTTGCGATTCTGGTGTCTTCCCCGGTTTCAGTAGCTGGACAGGGCTTAAACAAAAAGTCGCCTGCAGCCTCAGGCCGCATTGAACCGCTTCGAGTAATAGGCGGCGAATTGGACGGCGGCACAGTGACGGGACAAGTCAAGCAGGGCTCGCGGGCAACAACCTTTTCTCTAACTCTTACGAAAGCTGAGATGGTCAGCGGCAAGTTGCGTCTGTCAGGCGATTTCGCGTTACACGGCGCATCCATAAAACATCAAGTGACCGCGACTGTTGGTGGTGTCATGTCAAACGCTTCGAATCCATGGCCCAACGCCAGACAGGAGAGGGAGAGCGTCAGGAAGTCAAAACAAGAAGAGGCGAAAGCGGGCGAGCAACAGCAAGGGCGCGCGCCCAAATCTCCTGAAGCCGCCGCCCAACTCGGGCAGTTAGCGCAGTCGACGCAAGACTCAGCACGCAAAACACCACCGGCGCCGGGCGAGAAGACCGAACAAACTCAATCTCTTTACGCGCAGTCTGAAATAAGCAGCGCGTGCGGGGTTCTGTTTCTGAGATTGACGTTGCCTCGACGATTGCAAGGGAGGATCGGAACGACCTCTGAACCTCTGCAACTGGGTGTCGTTCTCAAGCCGTTTGATAATCAGCGCGGCGAAGATATTGTCAAACAGATATGCCAGCTCAACCAAGTATCGAAGACTACCAATCAATCAGCAAACCTCGATCAACTCAATCGTCTTCTTGCGCGGTCTAAGCAATAAATTTAAGCACCCGTGATCACCTGGCATAACCGCGTAGCGGTGTCCTGTCGGTAGCATGCGTGGTTGGCAGTACCCCAGGGCCGCGTAGCGGTTACCTATTTTGACTATGAATCGAGTTTGACGCACACAGGTAACCGCTACGCGGCCCTGGGGTACTGCCAACCACGCATGCTACCGATAGGACACCGCTACGCGGTTATCCTTGTGTTTTTGAAAATCGCGAGCGAAATGTCTAAACTCCACGCCGCAGACTAGACAGTCTACGGTACAGCGCGTTTACGAGAACGCCGATGAAATACTTCTTATCAGGGCTGTTCGCAACATTGCTGTTGATGACGAGTCCGGCGGCCGCTGAAACCGGATACCGCGCTTGGCTTCGCTACGCCCCGACTGAGAACCAAATCACTCTAAGAAGCTATGACGAAATGCCTACCAGTATTTCCGCGCTCGGCAACTCATCATTGATTCAAAACGCGCAACGGGAATTGATACTCGGCGTTCGAAGCATGCTCGGCAAGACGTTGCGAACCGAGGCCCGTCCAACCAACGAGAGCACTATCATTCTTGGAACGATCGACTCGGTTAATCAACTTGACCCGGCACTTCGCTTCTCCGGCAATCTTGGCGAGGATGGTTACTTGCTCGAGAGAGTGACGTTAAACGGACACCGTAGCATCCTGGTTACCGCACCCAATGACCGTGGAGTCCTTTACGCCGTTTTCGCGCTTTTGCGAAACATTGGTCTTGGCAAACCAATTTCCGAGATCCAGGAACGGCAAATCCCCTATGCGTCATTACGCATGCTCAATCACTGGGACAACCTCGATGGCACGATCGAACGTGGGTATGCCGGACCGTCAATCTTTTTTGACAAGAACAATGTGGTATCGGATCTCTCCCGCGTGCGGGATTACGCCCGTTTAATGGCGTCGGTCGGGATCAATGCCTGCTCGATCAACAACGTCAATGCTAATCCGCGGGTCATAACCAGCGAGTTTCTGCCGCAGCTGGTGCGCGTGGCCGAGGTCTTTCGCGACTGGGGCGTCACTCTGTTCGTATCAATTGACTTTAGCAGCCCGCAGAAAATTGGCGGCCTCGCGACTTTCGACCCGCTCGACCCAAGTGTCACCGAATGGTGGAAGAAGAAGGCCGACGAAATCTACCGCGTCGTTCCAGGGTTCGGGGGCTTTGTCCTCAAGGCTGATTCCGAAGGACGACTCGGCCCGTCAGCCTACGGCCGGACGCATGCCGACGCAGCAAACGTGATCGCTCGCGCATTAAAGCCGCACAACGGACTGATCTTCTATCGTGGGTTTGTCTACGATCATCATATGGACTGGCGTAATCTGAAGAACGACCGGGCTCGCGCAGCCTATGACAACTTGCAGCCGCTCGACGGTCGTTTTGACGATAACGTTGTGTTGCAAATCAAGCACGGCCCAATTGATTTTCAGGTGAGAGAACCAGCCTCGCCACTATTCGGCGCTCTGGAAAAGACCAATCAGGCAATCGAGCTCCAAATCACCCAGGAGTACACCGGACAGCAGCGTCATCTGTGTTTCCTCGTCCCAATGTGGAAAGAGGTGCTCGACTTCGATATGCACGCAAAGGGCGCCGGCACGCCGGTAAAAGATCTCATCGCTGGAAGGACTTTCAATCGTCCGGTCGGAGGTTTTGTCGGTGTCTCGAATGTTGGGCGCGATCAGACCTGGCTTGGTCACCTCGCAATGGCCAACCTCTACGGCTTTGGCCGCCTTGCGTGGAATCCCAATCTAACAAGCCGACAAATTGCTGAAGAGTGGACGCGTATGAGCTTTAACGGCGATCCGCTGGTGGTTAGGACGATCGTTCGAATGCAACTCAGCTCCTGGCCGGCTTACGAAAAGTATACGGGGCCACTCGGAGCCGGGACGTTGACCGACATCATTAATATTCACTATGGCCCGGCGGTCGAGTCATCGGAGCGCAACGGCTGGGGTCAGTGGCACCGCGCTGACGAGAGCGGCATCGGCATGGACCGCACTGTGAAGTCAGGCACTGGATTTACCAGTCAGTACCGCAAGCCGGTCTCAGAGTTGTATGAATCCCCAGTCAGCTGCCCCGATGAGTTGCTGCTCTTCATGCATCACCTGCCTTATACTCACGTGCTTCACTCCGGAAAGACAATCATCCAGCACATCTATGACGCCCATTACGAAGGAGCGGAGGAAGCAAATCAACGTGTACAACAATGGGAGACGCTCAAGGGCCGTGTTGACGAACAACGCTACCAGGAGGTGCTGAATCGGCTTGATTATCAGTCCGGCCACGCCCGGGTTTGGCGAGATGCCATTTGCAACTGGTTTCTGCGCACATCGGGCATTTCAGACGCTAAGAGGCGCGCCGGAAATTTCCCCGGCCGGGTTGAAGCCGAATCGATGAAGTTAGAGGGCTATCAGATTGAAGAGGTCCGGCCCTGGGAGACGGCGTCCGGCGGCAAGGCGGTCAGTTGTTTGAGCCCGGGAGGGCGTTGCTCGGCGAACTTCCGCTACGAGGGAAAGCCCGGTCGCTATGACTTAAGCATTCAGTACTTTGATCAGAACAACGGTGGCTCGCGTTTTAAAGTGTTCGTGGCCACAAGATTGGTAGCTGAGTGGATCGCAGATGAGGTTCTGCCGACGAATAAAATCGACGGGCACTCATCCACTCGGCGCCGGCTCAGGGCATTGTCGCTTCGACCCGGAGATGAGATTCGCATTGAGGGTTTTGCGGATGGGGGCGAGGGTGCGCCCATCGACTACGTTGAACTACATTCAACAAAACGCCGATAGTGGTCGTCCCGGATTATCTCGGCCCACCCTCGACAACCTTGATGTATTTGTTAACCGGCAAATCGGTCAGTTTATCCACTCGTCCGCTAGGCCATTTGATCTCGAGGCTGTCGATCTTCGTGGCCTTCCCTGCCCCCAGAATTTCACGTGGATCGTGCGAGGAGAGATAGCTTCCGCCGCTTGTTCTAAGCTGTCTTCGCTTCTTTCCCCCTGCTTCCCAACTGATAATGGCGCCGACCGCGCCCGGGTTGCTTCTGGTAGCTACAAGCTGCAACCCAAGCCAATTGTTACGATTGCCACCTTCATTCTTAAGAAGCACCGGCGCTGCGCCGTTGTTGATGACCAAAACATCCAGATCACCATCGTTGTCGTAATCGCCTACCGAGAGACCACGCGCCGGGAAATCCTTCGTGAACACCGACCCGGCGTTCGCACTGACGTGCTTGTACTTGCCATCGGTGTTCTCAAACAGCAGCAGAGGTTCTTTGTATTTCACCCTGAGCGACTGGATCTCGACCATATCATCCGGATGACCGTTAGCCAGGATCAGATCCGAGTCGCCGTCATTATCATAATCGAAGAACTTGAGTCCCCAGCCGCTGAGCAATCGGGTTGCCGGCCCGATCTCGCCCGGCTTGTCGATAAACGTCAGATCTTTCTGATTCTGGTAGAGGCTGAACAATTCCTGGTCAATGTTCGCGACAAATAAGTCCTGCCACCCGTCGCCGTCATAATCGGTGGCGTCCACACCCATTCCGGAACGAGGGCTTCCAGAATCGCTGTATGCAACTCCGGCCTCGAGACCAATTTCCGCGAACTTACCTTTGCCTTTATTGAGGAAGAAAAAGTTGGCGACCGTGTCGTTTGCCACAAACAGATCCATCAAACCGTCGTTGTTTATGTCGGTCGCCACGGCGCCAAATGATTTACCCAGAGACGCAGCAATTCCTGATTCCTTGCTGACGTCGGTGAACTTGCCGCCACCATCATTATGGAACAGGAAGCTGGGTCGGGGCTTGAACACCCGCGGCACGCAGTAGTACCGCCGCCCGGCGCGATTGTCGCCGCAAAAGATGGTCCCTTCAGCGCTGTACTGTACGAAACTCGAGACGAACAGGTCGAGTTTCCCATCATTGTCGTAATCAAACCATGTCGCGCATGTCGACCAGTTAGGCGCAGCGACCCCAGCTTTTTCGGTCACGTCGGCAAACGTCCCGTTTCCGTTGTTGCGGAACAAAACGTTGCGACCGTAGTTGGTAACGTACAAATCCTGCCAACCGTCTCCATCGAAATCGGCGGCTGCGGCGCCCATTCCGAAATGGCCCATCTGCCCGCAAGCCACGCCAGCCTTCTCAGTAACATCCGTGAACGTCCCATCATGGTTATTGCGATACAGAGCGTTTCTGATCGGGGTCTTCGGCGAATAAAAGTCGGACGGGCCGCTATTGACCAGGTAGATATCCATCCAACCATCGTTGTCGAAATCAAAGAACAGCCCCCCGCCGCCGCAGGTCTCGGGTAAATGCCGGGCCTCCGAGCGACCATTGTCGTGGACCCAGGTGATTTTGCTCACGCTTGGCGGCACTTCTTCGAAGGTGATCGATGAATTAGGTTTGGCCGGTTCCTGTCCGAGCAAAAGACCCGGAGAAATCGCGACTGCTCCAATCAACAATAAAATTGCACAGAGAAATCTCATATGGGACTGGTTCTCCATTCTTGATTCGCCTGGCAACGGGCGTTCAGTTTGGATATGCCTCCTTGGGCTTGACTATTCGAATGTAGTGGTCGGTGAACTTGCGGTGCGCGGAAGGCGGGCCTATTTTGGGCATATGGCATGACGTGCAATCCTTAGTGCTCACCCGGCAACCGCGAATTAGTGATTGAGTTCCCTGATCGACCTTGCTCCAAGCCGAACTTTCCTTTGACGCGTGACACGAAAGACACTTCGAGTCATAGTAAGCGGCGTCCTGCTTGAGCGGAGTGTGTGGATCATGACAAGCAGTGCAGCTTACCCGGCGATCGTCTGAGTAACACTTGCTGTGGAAGATTCGGTAAGGCTGAAACCTGACGTTGTTGATCTCCATCCCCTGGAGCAAAGTGAACTCATTGTTCCCTCGATGACAAGAGCCGCAAAAGTCTTGCGACAGCTCGTCACCACTTAGGCTGCGAGGGTTGAAAACGAGCTTCGCACTGGGTGCACTCGCCTTGGCCGCCGCGGCATGTTGGCCTCCGGGTCCATGACAGGCCTCACACCTGATTCCGAGGGTGAGTTTGTCAAAATGAACCTTGCCCCCGCTGACCCCGCCGGTAGAATGACAACTGAAACACTCGGTTACTTCATTGTCAGACAGCTTTCTGCCAAGCGCTTCATCGAGTGAAGCTGGAACCGCGCGGCTGGCGCCGATCGTAAAGTCGAGTCCCCTGATCTCGTTGTAGAAGCTCACCATACTCTCATAGAGCACACCCTGGTACTGAAGAAGGTAGGTTTGACCGGCTTTGCCTTCACCAAACGCATAGAGAATCGGTAGCGAGATTGTGTCCTTGCCATCGGTGACGGAATAAATGCTCTGCTTTTCTTTGCGCGTTATCTCATACTTGTAGTGACCGTTGCGAAAAGTCATTGCAGGATTTCCGGTTAGCACCTTGGAGTCAGCAATGCTTTCCATAGCTCTCGCCATTCCGGTCTTGGGATGAGAGGTCGTTTTCGTCGAGTGGCACTGGGCGCAAACACCGTCGCCAACCAGTTCAGCACCAACCGGAATCTTTCTTGGCCGCCAACGCTGAGCCGGACTCGTTTGCGACGAAACAATCGATGATGCCCACGACCCAACGCCGAATATCACAAGATACGCGACGATAACGGCGCAACTCAGGGTATTCCTACTAAAACAAAGATTTGCCATCTTAACTTTCATACCCTGTCGACGCGATACTCGATCCGAATGATCGACTTGATGTCACGGCTTTGGCTTAGGTGGGTTGTCATCCGTTTGCCCGGCGGCACGACGGACGCGTTTAGCCTCGAATTCATCTTGAAGCCGCTTGAACAGCTCGCGTTCGCGGGCGGCGTCTGCTTTCCGGCCTGCCCTGGTATATGCGCGCGCGAGCGCAAAGTGCATCTCCGGACTCGCGGGCGCAAGACGAGCACCTTCTTCGAGCTCCTTGATCGCTCGCTCCACCTGCCCAAGATCCAGCAGGATGCGGCCGAACACGTTCCGCGCAGGAAACATGTTGGGCGCCAGTTGCACGGCCTTTTCGGCGAATGGCAACGCGGTATCCAGTTCGTCACGCTTCATGTACTCAAACGCCAGCTGCACCATCGACGGTTGATGCGACGGTGAGATTTCCAACTCTCTGCGAAACTCCTTCAGCGCAGCGTCTGCATCCTGATTCAGCAGAAACACTCCATTAGCGTAGTGAACATTTGGTGCATTGGGGTAACGCTCCAGCAGCTCGGCGAACGCCACCCGTGCTTCATCCAATCGGCGGGCTGCCATGAAGTATCCAGCACGTCCTGCCAGATTTACTGCTTCACGCTTGTCAGCAGGAATTTCTCGTGCGAGGAAAGGCATTCTGAGCAGTGCCAACCCGAAGGCCTCCATAACTTTCGGGCTTTGATTACCTGTCAGCAAAAACTCGCTCAAAATATCGTAAGCTATTTCGAATTGCTCAAAGCGAATATAAAGCAGCGCCGTGTGATAGCGCACCACCGACTCGATCTCGCGATTATTGTCGAGCCCAAGCAACCGACCGCGCTGAAGCGATACGACCGCCCGTTCGTACTCCCGAGTTTGAAATTCGCACAGCCCCAGCATTCCCCACGCCCGGCCATTCTTCGCATCAAGCGCGACGAGATTTCGAAAGGCGTCGCGTGCTTCCGCGTAACGATCGCCCTCATAGAGTATTGTCGCGACATTCCACCAGCCCTCCGGCCACTCAGGGCGAATCTTCAGCGCCCTTCCATAGTGCTCGAGCGCTTCGCTCAGGCGGCCGGCGAGACGCGCTTCATCGCCACGCTTGACCGCCTCGTCAAATTCGGCGGTCGACTGCACTTTCGGCGCGGGCTTTGTTTGCCCGGTTCGCCCGCGACCCGTGGATTGGGCGCACACTACCGCTCCGCCCAGCAGCACTGCCACTGTCGTCAAAGTCCACAGCCGTATATTTCTTCCAAATAGAAACAATGGCGCCCTCTATCGATTTCGCGGTTTCCGGTCTTGCGGGTCTTTGGTTGGTTTAGGGGGATCGACCCGGACACCTTTATCCTGCGCCGCCCCGGGCTGTTTGGACTGCTGCTCGCGATTGAGCTTATCAACAATAGCTCGCTCACGGTCGCCGTCTGCTCGTCTGTTGACGCGATAATACACCGAAGCCAGAAGTACCCGCGCTTCGACAAAATCGGGATACTCTTTTACGACATCTTCGAGTAGAACCCTGGCCTCACCCACTTTTCCCGTCGTCGCGTAGAGTGCGCCAAGGTGGTAACGCGCATACGAATCGCGCGGTCGCAGTCGAATTGCACGTGATAGATAGCCAAACGCTTCATCAACAGACTTATCCTGCTTAAGCAGTATCCCCATAAAGAGGTTCGCATCAAAGTCATTGGGATTATC
>Ga0075428_100005242_pt1 | contig 14417 bp, 9 predicted proteins | sample RhiMetdeltSRZDD2_FD_75291 | JGI IMG/M metagenome (GOLD analysis project Ga0075428, IMG submission 75291) | Populus rhizosphere microbial communities from Tennessee, USA - Rhizosphere MetaG P. deltoides SRZDD2 | ecosystem: Host-associated > Plants > Roots > Rhizosphere > Soil | place: USA...
ATGTATCCTTCCATCACGCCTCGCCATGCGAAGACCGAGGGGGAGAGCCACGGGCTTCGCTGACCGTCTCGGCCCCTTGTGCCCCCTCAGCATCACGGTGGAGTCCATGCACGCCTCTTGCCTGAGGTGCTGCAGTGCTGTGACGTGGTCCAGAGGCAGCCAGGGGTGGCCGACGCGGTGATCGAGGCCCATTCTGGAGCGTGTGACACACGCCTGCCCTCGTACGTGATCCAGACGCCTGCCCTGGAGTCCAGGAGGAAGCCCACATGTGCTGCCCGAGCTGTGCGTTGGACAATCTGGAGGGCATGAATTTTTGTGGCCGCTGCGGGACACCGCTGCGTCCTCACTGCCCGCAATGTGGCTTTGAGAATCCAGCCGAGTTTGCGTTCTGCGGCAAGTGTGGGACACGCCTCACCGGGCAGATGTCAGCCCCACACCCCCAACCTCCCGCCCCTCAGCCCCAAACACCCCTGAGCTACACGCCGCGCCATTTAGCCGAGAAGATCCTGACCTCCCGCAGTGCTCTCGAAGGGGAGCGCAAACAGGTCACTGTCCTGTTTGCCGACGTGTCCGGGTTCACCCCCCTCGCGGAGCGCCTCGATCCCGAGGAGGTCCATACCCTCATGGATCACTGCTTTCAAATCCTCCTGGACGGAGTGCATCGGTTCGAGGGGACCGTCAATCAATTCACCGGCGATGGTATCATGGCCCTCTTTGGCGCACCCATCGCCCACGAGGACCATCCCCGACGCGCGGTCCGGGCGGCCTTAGAGATGCAGGCGGCCCTGAGCACATACGGGCAGGAGCTTGACAGGCAGCAGGGGATCGACCTCAAGTTGCGGATTGGCGTGAACACCGGTGAGGTGGTCGTTGCCGCGATTGGGGACAACCTCCGCATGGACTATACGGCCCAGGGCGACACGACGAACCTGGCCGCCCGGCTTCAGGCCATGGCTCCACTGGGTGGGGTCCTCATCAGCGAGCAGACCTATCGCCACATCGAGGGACACTTCCACTGCCAGGATCTGGGAGTGATCCAGGTCAAGGGGAGGAGCCGGCCCGTCCACATATATCAGGTTACGGGGGTGCGGAAGTGGAGAGGCCTCCTGGACGAGGCGGAGGGGCGTTATCTCGCTCGGCTGGTGGGTCGCGACCGCGAGCTACACTTCCTGCAGGGGCTGCTAGAGCGGGCAAAGCGTGGCCAGGGACAGGTGGCGAGCGTGGTCGGCGAGCCTGGCATGGGGAAAACCAGGCTCGTCTACGAGCTCAAGAAAGCCCTCGCCGGTGAGGATGTAGCGTTCCTGGCAGGGGGGTGTCTCTCTTATGGCAGGGTCATCGCCTACCTGCCTTTCATCGACCTGCTGAAGGCAAGCTGTGAGATCGAAGATGGGGAGGCCGAGCCAGCGGTGATGCAGAGGGTCCGAATGAGCCTTGATAATGCGGGACTTCCTGCAGAGGAGTTCGCCCCTGCCCTCCTGTCTCTGCTTGCCATCCAGGTCGACGGCGCGGCCATGGCCGACGAGGGGATCGAGCTGCAGCAACGGAAGATCTTTGTCGCGCTCCAGGCCCTGCTCTTGCAAGAGAGCCGCCGTCGCCCCCTTATCCTGATTCTGGAGAACCTGCACTGGATGGATACGACCTCGGAGGAACTCCTCACTTTCCTGATCGATAGTATCCTGGCCTTGCCGGTCCTCCTCCTTACGACCTATCGCCCGGGCTATAGCCCCCCGTGGGGAGATCGGTCCCACCACACCCGTCTGATCCTGGAGAGCCTTTCGGAGGGAGAATGTGTAGCACTGGTGGAGGAACTCCTGCGCACGCGGGCGGTGGGAGCCGACGTCCAAGCTTTCATCTTCAAGCAGGCGGAGGGCAATCCCTTCTACGTAGAGGAGCTGACCAAGTCCCTTCTGGAGATGCGTGCCCTGGAGCAGTACGAGAATGGCTACGTCCTCACGCAGGGCGCCCTCCAGGGGCAGATCCCAGATACGATCCAGAACGTGATCGCAGCCAGGATCGACCGACTCCCCGAGAGGGAGAAACGGCTTATCCAGGCGGCTGCCGTCATCGGGCGGGAGTTCTCATTGCAGCTCCTCCAGAAAATTGCCGAGGGGGAGCACGAGCTTACCTACAGTCTCCAGCATTTGCAGGCGCTGGGGCTGATCTACGACAGGGGCTTCTTCCCAGACCCCCGCTATTTCTTCAAACACGCCCTCACCCAGGAGGTGGCCTATCATAGCCTCCTCACCCCGCGCAGACAGGCGCTCCACGAGGCCATCGGCGCCGCCATCGAGGAGTTCTATAACGCACGGCTCGAGGAACACTGCGAGCTCCTCGCGCATCACTTCACCAGGAGTGGAAATTGCGACAAAGCCGTGCACTATCTGAGCCTCGCGGGCAAGAAGGCGGCGCGGATCTTTGCCGATGAGCAGGCCATTGCCTTCTTCCAGGAAGCCCTGGGGTGCCTCGATGGACTTGTGGACTCCGAAGTCCGGAAGAGAAAGGCGGTAGAGATCCTCTTCGACCTGGAAGTCCACTATGATCTGCTCGCCAGGCGAGATGAGCAGTGCGACACCCTGAGGCGGCTGATTCACTCGGCCATGGCTCTGGATGATCCGGCGCTCCTCTCCGATGCCTACATCCGGCAAGGGGAGTTGTTGAGCGTCGTTGGGTCTGCGGAGGACGCCCTGGCGTGCGTCGAACGGGCGCTGAGTCTCAAAAAGCTCATAGGCGATAAACAGGGCGAGACGAAGGCGCTCAGGGCGATGGGGTTCATCTACTGGCAGCGCGGGCAGTATGATGCAGCGCTACACATCCATCGCGAAGTGCTGCAAGTCCATCGAGTGCTAGGGGATCGAGAGACTGAGGGCATGGATCTCATCAACCTGGGAGAGCTTCTGCGCCAGTTACAGCGCTATCAGGAGGCGCTCCAATGTCTCGAGGAAGCCTTACAGCTCCTGACCATGATTGGGAATCCCCTCGCACTTTCGATCTGCCATTATAACCTCGGAAATGTCTACCGAGACCTCGAAGCGTATGAGACGGCACTGCAACACTACCACAAAGGTCTCGACATCCTCGTCCCGATAGGAGAGAAGGTATCCCACCATTCACGCCGAGCACCGCTCACGGCTATCGCCACGATATACAGTAAGCTCGGGAACCACCGGGAAGCGCTGCACTATTATCGGCAAGTGCTGGAGATCAGCCGGAAGATCGGGGACTGGCCCGATGTGGTCGCGACCCTCCGGCGCCTTGCAGTGACCCACGAAATCCTGCGAGAGTTCCCTGAAGCCCTGAGCTGCTATCAGGAAGCCTTGCAGTTGGCCCGCGACCTGGGAAACAGGCAGGAGGAGCGGACCATCCTGGCCACTATGGCGCACCTCTACCGTCAGCAACTTCGGGATTTCCAAGCCGCCTTGCCCTGCTATCAACAGAGCCTGGCCTTGTGGGAGGAGACCGGAGAGGATGCCGGACGCTTGACCCTCCTGAAGGGCCTGGGGGCAACCTGCTGGAACCTAGGCCGCTACGAGGAAGCCACTGCCGCCTTCGAGCAGGCCCTCCAGATCGTTGAGGCCGCAGGGGATCAAGCCGAGCAAGCAGCGGTCAGGAGTAGCCTGGGAGTCGTCTCGGGCAACCTGCGTCGATATGCGACGGCGCTGGCACATCTCCAGGAAGGACTCGCTATCGCTAGGGCGATGGCGGATCTCAGGGCCCAAGGGTACATCCTCAACGCCCTGGGGAATGTCTACTACGAGATTGGCGATCAGACCATGGCCAAGGACTGTTACCAGCAGGCGGTTCAGTTGCGGAGGCGCATGCGGGACAGGCCAGGGGAGGGCTGGAGCTGCTATTACCTGGGGCGCGCTTATGGAGAGGCGGAAGAGCTGGGCCCTGCTCAGGAATATCAGGAGCAGGCGCTCAGCCTGGCTATAGAGACTGGGGATGCAGAGTTACAGGCGCGCACCAAGATCGCCCTCGCGGCGCTGCATTGTCGCCTGGACAGCTCAGAAGCCTTCGACAGGGCTCTGCGCTATGCCGAGGAAACCGTCGAGCTGGCGAAGGCTCACGGTCTCCGCCAGGAGGAGAGCACCGGGCTGTCGCACCAGGCCCTAGCTCTCCTTTGCCTGCGCAACGTTGCAGAGGCCCTCAGGTGCTCCACAGAGGCGGTCCAACAGGTGGAGGAAGGAGGAAAGATTACGGGTGAGCAGGAAGTGATCTGGCTGCACCATGCCGGATCCTGCTGGCCTGTGGGCAGAGGGAACTCGCCGATCACTACCTTGAGAGGGCCTATGCGGGTGTAATGGCACGACTGGCGACCGTCCGCGATGCACGGGTACGGGAATCCATGTTGCAGACCAGGCTCCTCCGGGAGATCCTGACTGAACGCACCACAGGAGGACAACACAATGCCACGTTATCTGATTGAACGGTCTTGCCCCCCTCTCAGTGATGAAGAACTGGCCACTGCAGCCCAGCGCTCCATCGCCATAAGCGACCAGCTCGGGATCACATGGATCAAGAGCTACTACTCGGCGAAGGATGGTAAGTTCTACTGCGAGTACGAGGCCCCGAACGCCGACTTGCTCTATGAACACGCCCGACTGGGAGAGTTTCCCATCGACAGGGTGTACCCGATCGATGTTGTCGTGGACCCCGCGATGTTTCGGTAAACACTCCAGCAGGCTCCACGCATCATGACTGGCTGATGCATTGCTGGTATGTGCATCTTGTGCAAGCAATGGGCTCTGGGAAATATCGGCGTAGTGCGAAGTAAGGGGGTGGCCGATGGCAACGAATGTAACTGCTGACTCGTTGTTAGACAGGGTCAAGAAACTTGCTCCAATTATCCGTGAGCACGCTGCAGAGGCTGAAGAACAGCGGCGCCTGTCTCGCCCCGTAGTCGATGCCATGCACCAGGCGGGTCTGTATAGTATGGCCCATCCTAAGGCATTTGGGGGCTTGGAGGTTGACCCTCTCACCATGTTCCGGGTGGTGGAAGAGGTCGCGCGCTATGACAGTGCCGCGGGGTGGAATTTGCAACTCGCAGTAGCCGCGAGCTGCTTCCTGGCATGGTTGCCCGACGAGGGCGCGGCGGAGATCATGCACAGTCCTCCCCAGACCATCTTTGCAGGCTCGTTCACGCCCGGTCGGCAGGCGACCCCGGTGGATGGCGGCTACCGGTTGCGCGGGCAGTGGCCCTTCGTCAGTGGCGGCCATGATGGTCACTGGTTTGTGTTCCTCCCCCAGATCATGGATGGGGACCAGCCACGCCTCAACGACCAGGGCAGTCCAGTCCAGTGCTACATGTTCCTCCCAGCCGATAAGGCAACCATCCTGGATACGTGGCATACCCTGGGCATGCGGGGCACGGGTAGCGATGACGTCGTCGTCTCAGACCTCTTCATTCCTGAGCGGCACACTGCGCTGTTGGCCCCGCTGGAGAAGCCTGGCACGGCATACCAGGGCCCGTTGTACCGCTTGACCATCTGGGTGCCGATCGCGCTCCTGGCTCCCCCAGCCCTTGGGCTCGCCCATGCGGCCATTGACGACCTGATCGCATTGGCCCGGACGAAGACCCCGAGCTATACAGGCTCGTCGCTCGGCCAGCGCCAGGTCGTGCAGCGCCAGGTGGCCGAGGCCGAAGCCACGCTCGGCGCGGGCCGGGCCTACCTGTATACTACCTTCCAGGAGAACTGGGACGCAGCGGTCCAGGGCGCGGAGCTCACCCTGGACCGGAAGCTGAAAATGCAGCTGGCGACAACCCATGCCATCGTGTGCGCGGCCAAAGCGGTCGAGCTCGTGCATGCGGCGGCGGGCACGTCGTCTATCCGCAACGAGTACCAGTTCCAGAAGTACTTCAGGGACGTGCACACGATCACGCAGCACGCCTTCGCTTCGGCAAGCCGCTACGAGTCAGTCGGAGCCCTGATGCTGGGGGCGGAGTCAGACTGGGGCTTCTTTGCCTTTTAAATCGACTCGTCTATGAACGGGCGTTTACATGCGGTCTTGTCTGTGGTTCTGAAGGAAAGGCCAATATTCCTACATGCACCAACCTCCAGAGAAGGAACCACACTGGGTTGTCCGTGGGGGCATGGCCACCCCGAGCCAGATTCAGGCAGGTACAGCGCGGCACCGTGGCGTTCCAGATCCACCAGGCTTGTACGGATTCTCAGTGCAGTATCAACCTGGCAAGACCATCAAGGAACTCGCGGTCGCCGGAAAGTTTCGCAATGCCCAAATTAGCATCACCACAGATGCAGCACTGGTTGCTGCAGGCGTATCTGCAGGGTACCCTGTGCATATTGTGCAAAGTCCAGGGGTAGGTTATCACTATACAGTGCAGGTCCCTTTTCCCTTACCATTAGATTTGGCAGAAGTATTGAGCGCCGTGTTCACCCAAATGCCTAATCCTGCACGTTTTCTGGCTCCCTAAACATAGGAGCTCCTCATGCAAATTATGCAAATGCGGATCTACGTTGACTTCAATACAACAACCACAGATTCTAAAGAAAGGGTCTACATTAATACGCAGGTGCAACCGGCTCTAGAAAAGGACCTCCATCCAGGGTTGACTGTAACGCTATACGACGAAGAGATGGAAGTTGAAGCTATTGTGGAGTTTGATGAGCACGACCATGTATGGCTGGGTCAACCAAACTGGTCTACGCGTCGTGATCGGCCATTGTCAAGTGGTCAAGATACTAGACTTGCCTGAGCCGATATCGTGAAGCACGGACGGATAGGAAGCATACAAGCCCCTTCCACGTGCAGGGAGGGACACGGAGTGGCAGCAAGATCTGATGCCTTACCTTCAGGCCTCGGCAGGCCCAGCCGAGGGCACTACGGCTCGGACCTCATGGTGGAAGTGTTGCGTGAGTTGGGGATCCGCTATATCGCCTTGAATCCTGGGGCGAGCTACCGTGGCCTGCACGATTCGCTTGTCAACTTTAGGCAAGGCGAGCCGCCGGAGATCATTCTCTGCACACATGAAGAAATCGCGGTGGCGCTGGCCAACGGCTATACGCGCGCCACCGGGGAGCCCATGGCGACCGGCCTGCACAACGTTGTAGGGCTGCTACACGCCTCTATGGCGATCTTCAACGCCTGGTGCGATCAGACCCCGATGCTCAATCTCGGGGGCGGTGGACCTCAGGATGCCACCCTGCGGCGCTCAACTGATTGGGTGCATAGCGCCCTGGTGCAGGGGAACCTGGTGCGCGATTTTGTGAAATACGACGACCAGCCGTATAGCCTGGAGTCAGTCCCAGAATCTTTGCTCCGGGCCTATCGCATTGCCACCACGGAGCCCAAAGGACCCGTATACGTCTGCCTCGACGCAGACCTGCAGGAGCAGCGCATCAGTGCTCCTCTGTTGGTTCCAGATGCGCGCCTGTATCGGGCGCCAGCGGCTCCTGCCCCCAATCCTGAAGCGCTCCGAGAGACAGTGGATCTCCTCATTAATGCCGAGTGGCCAGTCATCGTCGCCGGCGAAGTCGGGCGGACGCCACAGGCGCTCACGCCGCTCAGGGAACTGGCTGAGGCACTTGCGGCTCCGGTCATCGACGCCGACGGGCGCTTCGCGTTCCCCAACACCCATCCGCTCGATCTCACCGCGGCGCGAGAACAAACGCTGCGCGCCGCGGACGTCGTGCTGGCGCTCGATGTGCCGAGCCTGGGCGTGCCACTGGGGCCGTCGGTGCGGGAACGAGAATCGTTACAGCTCGCAGTGCGTCCAGAGACAAAGATTGTCCATATTACCCTCCTCGAAGGCGAACGCCAAAGCTTTGTCAGCGACACGATGTGGCTGTTGCCGGTTGCTATACCGATCGCCGCGGATACCTCGATCGCACTACTGCAACTGCTCGCCCTGTGCCGCGACCAGTTTGGTGTACATGCCGGTACAGCGCAGCGCCTTGAAAGTCGGCGTGCCAGAGCTGCAGCTCTGCAGGCCGAAGCCCGCAAGCGTTCGCAAGCCTGGATCGAGCAGAACTGGCATCAGCAACCCATCTCGTCGGCGCGCCTCTATGGCGAACTCAACACACGCCTCCAGGGGAAGTCCTGGGCCCTGGTGCATGCGCACGGGCGGCGCTGGCGCGAAGTGCTTGAGATAACGGAAGCTGCACATGGTCTCGGCGGTGGGCGCGGTGCCGGCGTGGGGTACGGTCTCCCGGCGTCGATTGGAGCAGCTTTGGGCTACAAGGGGAGCGGTCGCCTATGCGTCAGCGTGGTGGGGGACGGCGATTTTCTGATGACCTCGAACACCCTCTGGACGGCGGCGCGGTACAGCATTCCACTATTGATCGTAGTCTTCAATAACCGCTCGTACTACAACGACGAAGAGCATCAGGAACGCATGGCCGTGCGTCGGGAACGTCCAGTGGAGAATAAGGGCATCGGGGTCCATATCAAAGACCCGGCGCCAGACCTCGCCGCCATGGCGCGTGCTCTGAGCGTCGAAGGCTTTGGCCCGATTACGGAACCGGATCAGCTCGGCCCGACGCTTGACCGGGCCATCGCGATCGTGCAGGGCGGCAAGCCAGCGGTCGTGGACGTGGTGACACAGCCGCGCTAGTGGCCGCGCCTGGCACAGCCCGAGGCCAAACCTCAGGCTGCCTCGCCCATCTGCGCATAGGCGTGCCGCAGCATGCGTTCCGTCGTTTCCCAGCCCACACACGCATCCGTCACTGACACGCCGTAACGCAACTGCCGCCGGTCTGCCGGAATAGGTTGGGCGCCCTCCTCCAGGTTGCTCTCCACCATGAGACCAATCAGATTCCGGTTGCCGGCAACGCGTTGCTGCACCAGGTTTTGCCACACTTCTTCCTGGAGTGCGTGCTGTTTTGCAGAATTGGCATGGCTGCAATCCACCATCAGTACTGGCTCCACGCCCACCTGCCGTAGCTGCTGCCCCGCCTGCTCCACACTCTGCGCGTCATAGTTGGGCCCCCCGTGCCCCCCGCGTAACACCACATGGCCCCAGGGATTGCCCGTGGTGCGCAGCAGGCACGTATGGCCCTCCTGATTGATGCCAAAAAAGGTATGGGGCTGGCGGGCGGCCTGCAAGGCGTTGATCGCGACCTGCACATTGCCCTCGGTGGAGTTTTTGAAGCCAACTGGCATGGCGAGCCCGCTGGCCATCTCACGGTGGATTTGACTTTCGCTGGTGCGCGCCCCAATCGCTGCCCAGGTGATCAGATCAGCGTGATAGTGCGGCGTGATGGTATCGAGCAGTTCCGCCCCGGCCGGCAAGCCCATGGCGTTGATGGCGAGTAAGAGCTGGCGCGCCAGGCGTAACCCTGTCTCGATGTCGTCGGAGCCGTCGAGGTGCGGATCGTAGATAAACCCCTTCCAGCCGACAGTGGTGCGCGGTTTTTCAAAATAGACACGCATCACCACGCAGAGACGGTCGGCGAGTTGCTGGCGCAGGACGTTGAGGCGAGAGGCATACTCGAGAGCTGCCTCTGGGTCATGGATGGAGCAGGGGCCCACGATCACCAAGAGCCGGTGGTCTTCCCGGCGCAGGATACGCCGGATGGCAGTGCGGCCTTCCACGACTGTGCCGTGGACCACCTCGGTCATAGGCAGTTCGGCCTTTAAGGCGCGCGGAGGCGGCAGCGGGGACATAGCGCGGATGGGCAGTTCCTGAATCGCTTGCATGGGGCTCCTTTCCTCAAAAAAAAAGCCCCTGATTTGCATCAGGGGCTTGCAGTATGGATTGACCGGCGCGTATCGCTACAGCTAGCCCCCGGGGTCGAAGGCGTAAAAATAAAAGTAGCTGTACGCGGCGGTCAGATGCATTGTCTTAGCCATGTGCTTGCATGAGCAGGTGCTCTGTATGAGCAGGTGTTCTAAAAGGACAGATGCGACATAGTACCACTCTCTTGTGGAGGCGTCAACACTTTTCTAGGAGCGCACAAGGGTACACTGCTGGGCTATGACAGGCCCAAAGCAGTATGCTGCGCTGCGAGGAGTTGCTCGATACCACGGCGGGCCAGCGCCAGCGTCTCGAGGAGACCCTCCTGGGTAAAGGGGTGTCGTTCCGCTGTCCCCTGGATCTCGACCAGGGCTCCGCTGCCAGTCATGACAATATTTAAGTCAGCCTCAGACGTGGAGTCTTCTTCATAATTGAGATCAAGATACGGCACACCCTGAAAAATCCCCAGACTCACCGCGGCCACAGCGTCCGTGAGGGGCACAGACGCTAAAGCCCCCTGCTGCACCAGGTGTTGCAGCGCCATATGCAAGGCCACATAGGCGCCTGTGATGGAGGCGGTGCGGGTGCCACCGTCGGCCTGCAGCACATCACAGTCGAGCCAGATGGTACGCTCGCCGAGCCGTGTCAGGTCGATCACCGCGCGCAGCGACCGCCCAATAAGCCGCTGAATTTCCTGTGTGCGTCCGCCCAGACGGCCGCGCGCTGCCTCGCGCACGTTGCGCGTACCGGTCGCCCGGGGCAGCATACCGTACTCAGCAGTCACCCAACCAGCACCGCTGCCGCGTCGGAAGGGAGGCACAGCTTCTTCTACAGAGGCCGTACATAAGACGCGGGTATCGCCCATGGCGATCAAGACAGAACCCTCGGCGTATTTGTTCACCCCAGTGCTGATGGTGACTGGTCGTAATTCATCACTGCGACGCCCGTCTACGCGCATGGTTGTGCCTCTATCTCATATTGCCCTGCATGTACTGCCCTTACTGAGGCTGACCTTAGCATGTCCGGCCCTGGTGCGCAAGGGAGTGTCTGTCCCACGCCCGTCTCGCCTGGTTGACCAAGCCCAGAAGGCAGTGCTAGACTCCGCACCACCAAGGAAGCAGGAAACTGGTGCCTCGACGAGGCGAAAGGGAGACTCACTGTGGCCAGCCATCCGCTGATTGAACGGGCCCGTCAACAAGGGCGTACGCTGCTGACAGAACTCGAATCAAAACAGATCCTGCACGACTTGGGGATCCCGACCGCCCTCGGCCAATTGGCGACGTCAGAAGAGGACACCGTGCGTGCAGCGGACGCCATCGGCTATCCGGTAGTCCTGAAAATTGCCTCGCCAGATATTGTGCATAAATCAGACGTGGGTGGTGTGCAACTGCATCTCCAGGACGGAGAGGCAGTGCGCCAGGCCTTCCGCGCCATGCAACAGAGCGTGGCGGCCCGTGCACCCGGGGCGCGGATTGATGGTATTATCGTCCAGCCGATGGCTGCACTGGGGGTGGAAGTGATCGTCGGCATGTCCAAGGATGCGACGTTTGGCCCTGTGCTCATGTTTGGTCTCGGCGGCATCCTGGTTGAGGTGCTCAAGGACGTGACGTTTCGTATTGTGCCGCTGAGCAAGCGGGATGCGCGTGAGATGATTCATGACATCCAAGGCTTCCCAGTGCTGGCTGGCTACCGGGGCGCGGCCCCAGCGGACCTGGAAGCCCTCCAGCATATATTGTTGACGCTGTCGGCGTTTGTCGAGAGCACACCAGAAGTCAAAGAGATCGATCTCAACCCCATCTACGCCTATGCCCAGGGGGCGCTGGCGGTGGATGCGCGTGTGGTGCTCGAAGAGGTCCCGGTGTCAGCCTAGGCTGCGCCAGGCGGCTTCGACGGCCTGGCGCAGGGCGATGATGTCAGTATTATTCCAGAGCACCTTGTCGGCCTGCGCCATACGCTCCTCATTGGAGAGCTGCGCGGCAATACGCGCACGGGCCTGGTCCTCCGTGAAATTTTTGTAGGCCTTCAGGCGCGCAATGGCCACATCGATGTCGGTAACCACGACCCACAGTTGGTCTACCAGCGAGCGCCATCCAGCTTCGAGTAAGATCGCCGCTTCCACAACCACTGCACGGGTCGCTTGCTTCTGGTGCATGTAATCAATCTGCCCCTGAATATACGCGAAGATCTTGCCGTGCGTGATGGCATTCAGCTTGTGTAACGCCGCAAGATCGCTAAACACAATCGGGCCAAGCTTGCTGCGGTCGATGGTCCGATCTGGGGCTAAGACGCCTTCCCCGAACGTTGCCACGAGCTCTCGCCAGGCGGGAGTGTCGGGGAGATAAATCCTATGCCCGACTTTGTCGGCGTCGATCACCTCTGCACCCAGTTCCCCAAGGATCTGTGACGCAGTGCTTTTCCCCGAACCAATACCGCCAGTAATACCAATGGTGATCACCGGGTTGCCTCCCTTCTTGCCGCCTGGGCCTAGGTGGTTAAGCTGCGATAGACCTTGGGCAATTCCTTGGGTAAGAATGCGATGTCTTCCAGCACGAGATACTGCTGATCAGGGCACATGGCCCGCAAATAGTCATGTCCAGCAGGGTCAACGGTGAGACAAAAGGTCTGGATACCTTGCAGGCGCGTTTCGTGCAGCGCCATCGTCGTGTCCTGAATACCGTATTCCTTGCTCCTGCGATCTTTGCCGTAATCGAAGTCTTGCGGATAACCATCGCTCAACAGCAGCAGCAGTTTCACGCGCGCCTCCTGCGATGCAAACTTGTGTATAGCGTGGCGAATGGCCGGTCCCATACGTGTACTGCGATGCGGCTTAATAGCAGCTATACGCCCTTGTACGCGGGCGTCGTAGCGTTCCAGAAACTCTTTGACGACAAAGAAATCGACTTGATCGCGCCCATAGCCCGAAAAACCGTACACGGCATAGGCATCGCCCAGACCTTCGAGCGCCTCGGCCATAAGTACGAGCGCTTCCTTTTCTACATCGATGATCCGGCGCCTAGGCGGTGACGTGACTGCCGCACGGGGTGGCAGCGTATAGTAGTGGTCATCCTGAACAAAGCCCGAGAAGTCATATAGCCGCGGTGGCGGGGACGCCGGCGGGGGGGGCTTACTGGCATTGGCCGGCTCTTTCACTACATCGTCGGTCGAGGCACTCATGTCCAGTAAAAACACGGCTGCCACACTGCGTTCGCGGCGCTGGCGGCGCCTATAGACTTTCTCAGGTATGCTATGCCTGGCGCGGCGATCGACAAACGCCTCGATAGCACTGTCGAGGTCAATCTCTTCTCCGTCTACTAACCGTTTCACGTGTTGAAACGTGTCGGGTTTGAGCAGTTGAAACTGGCGCGCGACCTGGGCGAAAAGTTCGGCATGCTGCTGCCGGGTTTCCTCAACAAACGTGACGCCTGCATCATCCAGAACAGTTTCGGTGAGACGGCACCAGGCACGGCGATAATCCCCGATGATATGATCCCATTCGTCATACAGAAACGCCTGGCTCTGCGCCGCCAGTGCGCCGTACTCCTGCTGTAACTCAGCCTGTAGCGCCTCTATGTCTTGCTGCAGAGCCGCTTGCTTGGCAGCCGCGTCAGGCTCAATGCCCTCTCGCCCCTCGAGATTCGTCACGAAGAGACCTGAAGTCGAAGTCAAGTTGCCGGCCTGTAGACTTTTAAGATCAATATCGCCCTGCTTCAGGAGCTCTTGCAAGGCCTCGGCAGACAAGGGGTTGAGCCCCTGCTCGAGCGTTTGTAGCGCTTCGGCCAGCGCGTGCAGACGCATCTTTTTCTGGATGAGTTCTGGTTTGACCTCGCCGCGATACGGCACAGGTTCCGTACCCGTGGCTGGTTCTGTACTCTCAGGCAATATTGGCATGGTGTCAGCCCCAGTGCCAGCCTGGCGAAACATCTCGGCGAGCGCCAGGCTATCGGCATCTTCTGGTAGTTGAGTCGCCAGGTCTGCAAGGGAGGTGAGGGTGTCGAGGGGTGCTGTGGTCTTGGCATGGGTCGGAATCTGCGTCAGGAGCACATAGCAGTCCACTACGGCCGCCGCAGTATCGTACACTGTTGCCGTCGGGGTATACAACGGCGTCAGACGGTGCCAGAGACGCTGCAACAGCGGGCGCAGCAGCGCTGGGACATCATCGCTCATCTCCTTGCCTAGCGTGCGCTGCAACAGCCCTTCCAAGAGCGCCTGGCGTAAGGACAAATTCTGCAAGGCCGGACGCTGGCTCAGGCTGTAAGCCATAATCAGCGCGAGATCGCGCCGTATGCCTTTGTAGCGTCGGAGGAGGTCGGCGTCAATGCGCGTATCTTCAAGGAGCGTAAACAAACTCCGCGCCAGATCCGGCTGCGGAAAAGCGGCAAAAAAGTGTGTGAAGGCCTCAGCCGAGCTAGGTGGAGTGTCAGGCGTACTGAGATACGGACGCAAGCCTGGCACACGCTGGGCACATGCCGTCAGTTCAAACTGAAAGGTGCCGCACTCGTAGAAGCCCACCTGGTGCAGAATGGCCACTTTGTACGCCGCAAAGTTATCGCGTTCCGTGGCAAAATCACTGATGTGCCCTGGGACAAAGATGGCAGTGCCATCCGACGTTGGCAGATCCCGCCCCGCCATATGCAACCCCGCCGGGAGATCAGCCGTCGTCCGCAAGACGATACGCTGTCCTAAGAGGGCCTCAGTATAGAGGCGGAGGACTGGTTCCATGTGC
>Ga0075428_100005243_pt1 | contig 14416 bp, 14 predicted proteins | sample RhiMetdeltSRZDD2_FD_75291 | JGI IMG/M metagenome (GOLD analysis project Ga0075428, IMG submission 75291) | Populus rhizosphere microbial communities from Tennessee, USA - Rhizosphere MetaG P. deltoides SRZDD2 | ecosystem: Host-associated > Plants > Roots > Rhizosphere > Soil | place: USA...
TCCGGCGGTCGTCGGCTTCGATGCCGGCTGGACCGTCGAGCTACGCAAGCTGGACTCGTCGAACGGCGAACCGCTCGACGAGGGGACCATCACCCTGTCTCGCCAGCAGTACTTCGCTCAGATCAAGGTGGAGTGGCAAGCCATGCTGCGCGGCGCCACCTTCGAGGTGATCGTCGATGGCCTCTCCGACGAGGACTACCACAAGATCGTCGGGGGGTCGTACGTCTTCGTGAAGGTGCTGCTGGGTTGGCGCGACCTCGGCTCGGGCGGTGCCGCGCCGTTCGGCGACATCGCCAAGATGCTCACGGGTGGCCAGGAGGGCAACTACGTCGAGGTGATCCACGGGCGACTCACCGGCTTCGAGCGCCTGCAGGGCACGTTCCACTACCGCACCCGGCTGGCCGGGGTCGACTACCGGTTCCACAAGTTGCGCTGCACGGCGGCCACCCAGCCCGACGCGCATCCGGGCGACCCGGCGGGCCGCTACGCCGAGCTCCTGTGCCAGCAGGCCGGCGTGCCCGTGGTGGTGCACCCCCGCGGCCAGCCGGGCCAACCCATCGACGAGGTCATCACCATCCCGGAGGACTCGAAGGTCGACGCCGCGCTGCGCTACATCGCCCGCAAGGCCCACGGCGGCGCGCCCGACCGCCAGATCCCGATGTTCCTGCGCACCGATGGCATGCACTTCGGTCCGTGGACCGCGCCGGTGGTGCTCGACCCGCCGCAGGGTGAGACCAAGCGGTTGGAGCTGAAGAAGGGGCTGGTCGAGTCCAAGCCGGTGGTCGACCCCAACCCTGACGCCTGCACGTTCGACCCGTTGCAGCCCCCGCCGGTGTTGCGCTTCGAGGTGACGCTGCGAGGTCGAGCCGACATCGCCCTCGGCGACAAGGTCGAGCTGGAGGTCGACGTCCCCACGCCGGGCGATCTTCCGGCCACCACCTCGGAGTCGGTGCTCGGCGGCCTCGGCGACATGGTCGCCGGCATCGCCGATGCCTTCGGCGTGTCACCCGAGCCCGAGTACACGCCGTTCCGGGTGATCTCCGTCCGCCACGAGCTCGACCGCGGCAAGGGCTTCGTGACGACGCTGCGCATCGAGCGGCAGGAGGACGACGCTGCCACGACGGCCGAGGGAACGGCGGTCGGCACCGAGCCCGCGCAGGTCGAGCAGACCCGCGCCCTGGACGAGGCGGCTCGCACCGCCATCGCCCTGGCCGCGCAGGCGCGGGAGGCGCGCCGTGAGGTGCGCCTGGTCGACATCGGCCAGGTCAGCTCGCAATGGGTGCAGCCGACCGAAGACGCCGGGCACGCGGTCGCGGCGCAGCGGGTCGACATCCAGGAGGGCCTGCAACCCGACGGCGCCGGCAACGCCACCGTGCGGGCGCCCCGTCGCGAGGTCCCGACGCAGCTGTTCAACAAGCCGTACCTGACCCCGTTCGCCTTCGGCGGCGCCGGGCTGGTCGTGCCGCACTATCCCGGTGCCCGGGTGGTCGACGTGCACTACCGCGAGGACGTGTCGCAGACCATCGTGGCGGGGTGCCTGTGGGACGACGGCGCCGAGCCCAACAGCGAGTTCGGTGACTGGTGGTTGTCGCTGCCGACGCAGGTGGACACTCCCGAGGGCATCGACGACTCGCGTGACGCCGTCGCGCCCTCCGGCCCGGCCAGCCACGACCTGATCGCCCTCAGTGGCACCCGGGCCGTCCACGTGCGGGGCCTGCGCATCAGCGTGGGGGAGGGGAAGCTACCCGACGTCGGCACCCGGCCCGATGCGGTGAAGACCGACGAGGTGCTGATCGAGCACAAGTCCGGTGCCAAGGTGCACATCGACGCCGAGGGGAACATCACCCTGCAGGCCGCCGGCCAGAAGGAGCTCACCCTCAAGGCGAAGAAGATCACCCTCGACGTCGACGACTCGGTGGAGGTCGTGTGATGAGCGACGCGACGGGCGATGCCCGCGACCTTCGTGAGGATCTGCTGGTCCGCTACTTCGGCAAGAGCCTGCAGCTGACCAAGGTGGCGCCCGACAGTCTCGGCCTCGACGTGGTCTTCGAGTCAGGGCCGTCGGGCCGTCGGCTCGCCATGGTGGCCGGTGGTGACAATCTCGGCCAGGACCTGCGGGTGGCGCTGCTGACGGCCACCGGCACCGACGTGTTCAACGTGGCGTTCGGCTTCGACGGGTTGCGGGTCCTCACCGAGGGCATCGAGCCGGCGCTGGTGCCGGAGATGCTGCGGCTGTCGGTGCTCAAGACCGTGGCGCTCGATCCCCGCATCCGCCGTGTGCTCGACGTACGCATGGCCGAGACCGAGCCCGGGTCGCGCCGCTGGGAGGTCACGGTCGAGCTGCAGACCGTGCTCGGCGAGGTCCTCGGCTTGGTGCTCGGCACCGTGAACGGAAGGTAGGCCTCGATGAGCGACGTGGACATCCCCCTCGAGGAGCTGATGCGGACCACGGCGACGGGCCGGGCCTACGGGATCACCCCCACCGGCTTCGTGCCGCCGTCGATCGGCCGGCTGCTGGACGAGAAGCTCGCCGCGGCCAGGTTGCTGTTCGGCGACGACCTCGACCTCACCTCCGGTAGCGCCAATCGCAAGTGGTGCGAGCTGATGGCTCTGGAGGAGGCGCGGATCTGGGAGCACCTGGGCTGCTACTTCGCCGACAGCTTCGTCCCCACGGCCACGGGCGACGCGCTGTCGATGCTCGGTGACGAGCTCGGGATCCCCCGGCCTCACCATCGGGCGACCGGCTTCGTCACCGTGAAGCTCCAGGCCGACCTCCCCGCGGGTCACACCGAGGTCGAGCTGGTGCGCGGCACCCGCATCCTCACGTCCGGCGGCCACGACTACTTCCTCGACGCCACCATCAAGCTCGACGCGGGCGCCAAGAAGCAGAACGTCGCGGTCACCGCGTTCGCCCCTGGCCCCGAGCAGAACCTCGACCCGGCCACTCCCACCCAGGTGCTCGATCGCTTCAACGAGCTCGACCAGCGTTCAGCGATCGTGCGGACCGTCGCCACCGCGGCCGGGGGCGACGTCGTGGTGATCGAGCACACGACGCCCACCACCGGCGGCGAGTCGTACTGGGCGGACGAGGACTATCGCGACCTGCTGCTGGCCTACCCGCGGAACCTGTGGACCCCGGACGCCGTGCGGGTGGCGGTGGCGCTGGTACCCGGCGTCCGTCAGGTCATCGTCAAGGACCTGTACGGCGGGCTCGACATCAACCAATCGATCTTCGGGAACTTCAGCTTCGTGGAGCGGCTGTTCTCCGAGGAGCGCAGCCTGGGTGAGCCCTACTACTTCACCGTGCTGGTCGCCCCCGGCGAGGGCGCCATCTGGGAGGGCGCCGGTCAGCTGCGCGAGCGGGTGCGCGCCGCCGTCGACGCGGTCCGCCCGGTCGGCATCCTGCCGAAGATCGACCAGGCGACCCTGGTCGGCGTCGGCTTCTCGTGCACGCTGGCGGTCGAGGGCCTACCCATCCCCGGCGGCACGGCCAGCGCGGTCAACTCGTCACCCGAGGCGGTGGCGCTCAAGACCCGCATCCTCGACCGGGTGCGCCGCTACGTGTCCGGCCTCAACATCGGCGAGCCGGTGCGCTACAGCGAGGTGCTCTGGGCGATCATGGAGGAGCCCGGCGTGGTCGACGCCAAGCAGCTGCGGCTCCGCCGCTACCCCGGCCAGCTCACGGTGACGGGTACGCCTGGTACACCGCAGTCCTTCGCCGCCGAGCAGGACGTCGTCATCGCGCCCACCGAAGTCGCCGAGCTGGTCGACGCGCTCGAGGGGATCTCGATCGTATGACCACCGTCGCTGTTCCTCGGCCGCATGTCGGATCAGGTGTGGAGCTGTTCGCGTCGGCGTTGACCGTGCCGTATGCCGCGGGGATGCGGACCCGTACGGTTCCGCTCAGCGGCGGTGCGTTCGCGGTGGAGGGACCCCTGCGCGAGCCGGTGGTGCTGGTGCGCCTGCGCCGGCCGTTGGCGGACGAGGCGGTGGTGGTCCGGCCGACGGTGGGTGGCGATGCCCAGCCGCAGGTGCTGTTCGGGCCGTTCTCGGCCGAGGGAACGATGCTGCCGCTGTTCCGCCCGACCTTGGCCGCAGGCAGCGACGGCACCGGCGACATCACCGTGGCTGTCACGGTGCACCGTGTCGCGGGCGACCAGCGCTACCGCCTGCGACCGGCCGCGGGCGTGGCGTTGAACGCCGCGGCGAGCGCCGAGCTGGTCGAGGCCCTGGTCATGGAGGGACGCTTCGCCCGTCTGCTCTACCTGGGGACGCTGGGCGGCCAGCGCGCCATCCGCATGGCCCGCGACATCGCCGCCTCCCGTCACCGCACCCTCGCCCACTCCCGGGGGCTCGACGACCTCGGCCTCGGGCACGGGGTCCCTCGCACGACGGGTCAACCGGAGACCGACGAGCGCTACCGCTCCCGGCTGGCGATCTACACCCAGTGGCGACTGCCCACGCCCGCTGGCTTCGCGATGGCGCTCAACGGGCCCGGCGAGGAGTCCGACCCCAACCGGGGCCTTCCGGCCGAGTTCGGGATCGGCGCGCGCTTCCGGATCGTCGAGGAGACCAACGAGCTGGCCCTCGCGGTGAAGCTCGTGGCGGTCGGAGGCGAAGGCGAGACGCAGCTGGTTCGCTTCCACGAGGCGCTACGTGCGGGCATCCTGCTCGACCTGGAGCACGTCACCTCGCCGTTCGTGCCGGCGACTCGCCGACAGAACGACGAGGCGGTACGGACCAACCTGCGCAGCCAGCTGACCCGTCCGACCGGCCCGGGCCGTCCGCAGTTCATGACCAGGCTGACGGCGACGACGCTGGACCGGGCGGTGCGACTGATCCGGGCGCTGGGCAACGACGACAAGGTCCTCCTCGAGCAGGCCTACGACCCGACCGCCGGCTCGCGCTACGAGCTCGGGTTGGGCGTCGACCTCGGCGCCTTCAGCCAGGCGCAGCTCGAGGCGATGGCCGATCGTGTCGACGACGTGGCCGATGGCGAAGGCGAGCTCGCGCGGCTCGCCCAGTCGCTGGCGCCCCGCTCCTTCGAGGACGATCCGGTCGGTCGCTGGTTGTTCGAGCCCTGCGGGTTCCGCACGGTGCAGGCGCTCTCGACCCCGGCGGTGTACCTGTCGCCGCTGCCGATCCACGGTCAGCTGCTCGACGGGCCGAACGAGCTGGGTCGCGGCGACGATGGCGCCTACCGGATCCGCCTCGTCGACTCCGGTGGCGTGTTCGGCCGGCACCCACTGGCCGAAGCTGCCGCGGCTGCGGTGTCCGGCGTGTTCGCCGACCGAGGGCTGGCGCCGGTGCCGCCGGCATTGTCGCCGGACGAGCTGGCCGGCGCGCTCGAAGCCCTGGCCGGCGCGCCCGATTCGCCACCGCTACCGGCCCGGCTCGACGCGGCGGCCGCAGCTGGCGTCGTGACCGTCGAAGCCAAGGCACTGGCTGCACAGCTGGTCACGGGCTTCAACCTCGACCTGGTGGTCGGCTTCACGATGAGCGGGGCCGACCTCACGGCGCTGGGCAGCGGCGCGGCCCTGCGTGACGCGCTGATCGAGCGGATCGACGCCCTGGGTGAAGCGGGCTTCTACACCGTCCGCTCGGTCTGGGACGGGGCGCGGCTCGTGCTGTTGGCCGCGGTGGCGCAGCTTCCCGGCGCCGCCGGCAAGGTCGGTGAGCCGCCACCGGCGGCTTACCGGTGGTACACCACCCGGGTACCCGCGCCGATCCCCGGTTCGGGTCACCCCCTGGCGATCATCCAGCCCCGCGGCGGCGTGACGACGGTGCGGGGCACCCTTCCCGGTGTCGGGTTGCTGGTCTGCCTCAGCTACGCGCGGCGCGGCCTGGCCGATCCCTTCGAGGTGCGGGTCGAGCTGCCCGATCCCGACACCGTGCTCAGCCTCGACCAGTACGGCTTCGTGATGAACCTGCTGGAGCACCTGTATCCCCTGGGGATCGAGATCAACACCTTCGACATCCGGCGTCGCCACGTCGACGTGGACGGCGACGGCGAACCCGAGTTCCTCACGAGCCGGGCGTCGCGCAGCTACCACCGTTACCGCCATCGCCGCCCGTTCGGCGCCGGCCGCGGGCGAGACACGAGAGGGACCGGCCAATGGCCATAGACATCACCGACAAGGGCTTCATCATCAACGGTACGGCCAGCGACGTCGTTGCCAAGTCGCTGCTGGGAGCGGGGCTCAGCAACGCGGCGATCGCCGAGATCATCGGTGGCTGGTTCGTGGGCGTGACCGGCGCGGCCGAACCGGTGCCGTTCAGGTTCACGACCGATGTCGAGGCCAGCGATCCTGCCTGCGCGGTGACATACGGCCGCGACTTCGCCCACACCGACTGGATCGACGGCGAGAGCCGTGTCCAGGCCGGCATGACGCCGGAGGAGCTGGGCTTCAACGCCCGCTTCCATGGCATCGAGAACGAGTTCGACGCCATCGCCCAGCAGTTCCAGGACCTCGGGACCTGCGCACGGGCCATCCGCTCCGACCTGGTGGGCGTGGTCAAGGAGCTGGAGGCGAAGATCACCGCGCTGCAGAACGAGATCCACGCCCGCCGCCAGGAGGAGAAGCCGGTGCCCGGACCGAAGTTCCTCGGCACAGCGACGGTGGAGGACAAGCAGATCCTCATCACCCAGTTCGACGACCAGTTCAAGTTCGTCGGCTTCCAGGAGCAGCCGATCCGCATCCCCGACGTGAGGGGCCCCGTGAACCCCGTCGAGCCCGTCAGGCCCGACTGGCTCATCGACGTGACGGCCGGCCTCAGCGAGGTCCTCACCCAACCTGAGGTCGAGGTGCTGTGGGAGCCGGGCGAAGAGGTCACGGTGGGCGACCTGCGGGCCAACCCGGCGACGGCGGCGATCACCTTGCCGACGGGCAACACGCTGGGCCAGGTGCTGGCGACGATGCCGGCCGACACGGCGTTCTCCAGCCCGACCGAGGCGGTCACCCTCATCATGGAGCACCTCGTCGCCGGGCTCTCCGAGGACGCGGCGACCGAGGTGCGCACCGAGGTCGTCACTGGCGACGCGGTGGGCCGCACTGGTGGCGCCCTGCTCAACTCGAGCGTGACGGGGCTCGGTCTCGACGAGGACACCACCCGGGCGGTGGCGGAGGCCGGCTTCGGCACGGTCGGTCGTCTGGCCGGCGCCAGCCCGACCGAGGTCGCGACGGCGCTCCGCGCGCACGGGCTGGCACCCGAGGCCGCCAGCCAGGTCGTGGCCCGCGCCGTCGTCGCTCGAGCCGTGCGCAACGTGGGTGTCGGCTGATGCCCGCCAAGTCGGTCGCGGTCGAGGGCGACGTCTCGGCGACCGCGGGGACCACGCCCTACACCGGTGCGGACTCCGGGACGTGGACGGCCGGCCCCGTATCGCTCACCTCCTACGGCGACCTGAAGGTGAAGGGCAAGAAGGTCGTGTGGAAGGCGACGTGCACCTTCAGCTTCAGTGGCAAGGCGGGCAACACGACAGTGACCGGTAGCGAGACGGTGACGCTCACCGCGACCACCAAGCTGCTCAACAAGAACCAGACCAAGGTCCTCGTCGACGGCGACTCGAAGACCGGTGGCGACGCCGCACCGAAGTTCGACAACAAGCTCTCGGTCTCCGCGTCCGGCCCCCTCAAGTCGAGCTGACCCCGCCCCTCGTCGACCGTTGCCGCCGCCCCCTGGCCGAGATGCCGTTCGGCCTCATGGAGCGGGCGGCGTGTCCAGGAGCTCTTCGAGGTAGTACCTGACCTTGGCCTCGATCGGTCGGCCCGGGTAGTAGCGCTCGACCAGGTCCAAGCCTTCTTCGACCGTGGTCAGGCCGCACAGGTCATAGAGAAGGAGGATGTCGTCCTCGTCACGACTGACCCGGCTCGCCAGCAGCTTGGTCGCGAGCAGGTACTCGGGCGAGGCGGCACGCACCGTCAGGCAGTCGTTGTCGTACACCACCTTGGGTGTGCCGTGGTCCTCGCCGGGGAGGAAACCTTTGACACCGTCGTTCAGCCAATCCTCGTCGAGGTCGTCATGTCGAGCCGCGACTCGGGCGACAGCGGCGCGGACCTCGGCCGACGGGTGCCAGATGCCGTCGACGTCGCGCGTGGCAGGCCGCGCGTCATAGGCGATCGCCATCGCGGCACCCCCGACGATGAAGACGTCCCCTCGAAGTCCACCACCGCAGAGCTCATCGTTCAGCTCGGCGAACAGCTGGAGGATGCGCTCACGGCTCAGCACGACGACGTCCTACACGTTGACCAGCGACTCGCGGTGGATGTAGACGCCGCGGTTCTGAAACGAGGCCGGAGTGCCCGCGTACTGCCACGCGCGCAACGAGGCCATAGGCGTCACCCACCATCCCGCGTCGAGGTAGCGCTTCGGCCGATACACCCACGCCGGAACAGGCAGTTGGCCTTGGACGGCCAGCCACTCCGTCAGACCAGCGACGAAGGCATCCCAGTGCTTGTCGCCGATGTCGGGTGGTTCCGCAGCCAGCATTCGCTGACGAGATTCGGCATCCGACCGCTGGAAGCGGTGCACCAGCTCGCCTGCCCGGCGAACCGGCCACGTCTGGTCGCCGGCGGCAATGTCCTCTCGGATGGCCCGGGCCAGACCAACGATGCTCGCCGCATGATCGAGCCTTGGTTCGATCACCAGCCGGACTCCTGCGGCGCCAGCGAGCCGATCGAGGGTCGCCGTCGTCGGGCTGAGTCGACCCTGCTCGATGCGATGCACGGTGCTCGCGGCCAGGCCCGCAGCCTGTGCCAGGGAACGGACCGAAAGACCGCTCTCCGCTCGAATCCGACGCACGATCTCAGCTGCCTGCACCGTGTAAGCATATACGCTCACACCCTCTTGACCGGGGCGGCTCGCCAGGGTTCAGCTGGCGGGGGAGGGGATGCGTCGGTAGAGGCACTGCCCGCCTCCGGACGCGTGGAGCTGGCCGCCGTCGGACCAGACGCGGGCGGTCCAGCCGAACAGCCCGCCCGTGGACAGCGGCGCGGCGCCGTCGCAGAGCAACCAGTCGCGACCGGCCGTCGGGCGGTGGAACGCGACGTTGAGGTCGAGGGTCGGGGCGGTGAACGGCGGCTCCATCCAGGCGTGGGGGCGATGCGCTGACGGCCAGCTCGGCAGGTCGACCAGGATCACGCAGCGGGCGGCGTCGATCCAGGGGTCCTCGAAGGTCGCGGTCGGCGTGAAGCGCAGCCACTCCTGCCAGCGTGCGGGACGCGGGCCGTCCGGCGGCCAGTCGGGCTCGAACTGGAGCGGCTTGGCGTCGAGGTTGTTCCAGAACGGGAACGGCGGCGCCGCGTCGGCGGGCAGCAGCTCGCGGATGTCGGGGAGCTCGTCCGGGCCCGGCACGTCGGGCGGTTGGGTCTCGTCGTGCTCGAGCCCGTCGACCTCGGCGGCGCTCCAGACCAGGGCCTCCAGGATCGGGCGACCCTCCTGGGTGACCTCGACCCGCTGCGAGGTGGCGGCTCGACCGCTGCGTCGGGTCACCACCTGCAGATCGATCGTGCCGAAGCGGGCCACGCTGAGGTAGTGGCACGAGAACGCTGCGGGCCGCGGGTGACCGGCGTCGCCGGCCTCGGCGGCCGATGCCCCCACCGCGCGCAGGGCGCAGGCGGCGACATAGCCACCCATCGGCCCCCAGATCTCCCAGTCGTCGCTGAGGACGGCCTGGTAGCGCCCGTCGCCCGTTCGCTCGACCGCCGTGTCCGCCGCCAGATCTCCCATGCGGGGAGCGTGTCGCCCCGAGGGCTCCCACCACAAGCCACTTCCGGCCTCGCGGCTCCCCCGGGATCAGCCTGCGTCGACCAGATCGACGTCGCCGGTGACCACGAAGCCGGTCACGTTGTCGGCTCCGAAGGGCAAGCGGGAGCAGTCTGACCGGGCGCGTTCGGAGGGGACGCGGGCACTGAAGAAGTCCGGGATGCCTTCGGGATTCCCGTCGGAGACCTGGAGGGTGACCAACCCGAACTGGGCGCTCACCACGTTCATGGTTGCTTCCGTGAACGGCGTGCCGGAGCCGATCGTCCGGACGTCGAGGCAGCTCACCCTGGCCTCGGCGAAGAGCCCCTCGAGGGAGACCCGACCCCGTGGCTTCCTGCCTCGGGCTCGGGCCTCGACGTCGAAGTCGAAGGCGGCGACCACCGGCTCGGGTAGACCGTCCACCACCAGCTCGACCGTGCCCGTCCCGGTCACCGAATCCCGCACCGGCCGAGCCGGAGCCGCCGCTCCGGCCTCCGGCAACGCGAGCAGAGCTGTCGCCGCCATGGCCGCGACGCCGGCCCGTCTCCTGTGGCGTCCCATCGGTCCTCCTTCCACCGTTCCCCACCGCCACCATCTCCCGTTCGGCCCGGCCGTGTCATCGGTAGTCACTACCGACGAGGTGGCCGTGCGTGTGCTGGCCGGCCGGGTAGCTCGTTTGCCGGCAGGCGAGGGGGCCCCGGTCTGCCGCGGCGGACTACCTTCCGAAGGGAAGAGAGGAGGGACCATGGGCTCCGCACAGCGCTATCCGGCGGGCATGCCGGTCTGGGTCAACCTGCAGACAGTCGCCGGCCCCCATGTGGCTAGCCGGTTCTATTGCGCCCTCTTCGGTTGGACGGTGCTGGCGCGGCATCGACCGTTGGACGACGCGTCGGGATGGTGGATCTTCCGCCTCGAGGGCAAGGACGTCGGCGACATCGGCCCGGGCCCCAAGCCGACCTGGACGATGAACGTCACCGTGGACGATGCGGATGCCACGGCACGAGCGGTGGTCGACCAGGGCGGTGGGGTGTCCATGTGGCCCACCCCGTACTTCGACGCCGGGCGCATGGCGATCTGCACGGACCCGCTGGGCGCACGGTTCGCGATCTGGGAGTCGGCCGGCTACCTGTCGCCCGACGTCATGCACGAGCCCGGTTCGTTCACCTGGTGCGAGCTGACATGCCGGGACGTCGAGGTCGCGAAGGAGTTCTATGCCGCCGTGTTCGGTTGGGGATGGACGAGCCCTCCCTTCGCTGAAGGATCGGGCTACAGCGTGTTCTCACTCCCTGGTGTCCCGCCCATCGCAGGCATGGTCGAGATGGACGAGCTGTGGCCGGCGGACACCCCGGCGCAATGGATGATCTACTTCGCCGTCGGGGACACGGACCGCGTCGCCGCCCGGACGGCCGAGTTGGGTGGCACGGTCTCCATGGAGCCCTTCGACCTGTACAACGTGGGACGCGTCGCTGTCCTCAACGACCCGGAGGGGGCGGTCTTCTCCGTCCTCCAATGGAGTGAGTGACCGGTTCGACCGGCTAGAGGGGCTTGTGCATGTAGACGAGTGAGAAGTCGCCCTGGGAGCGGCGGTCGTATTCGTCGTAACCGATCCTCGAGTACAGGGCGATGTTCTCGGTCATCTTCTCGTGGGTGTAGAGGTGCACTGCGTCGAAGCCCGCCCGCCGGGCCTCCGTCTCGGCCAGCTCCAGCAACGCTCGCCCCAGCCCGACCCCACGGTGGGCGGGATGCACGGCGACGTTCTCGATGACGAAGCCCTCGTCGTCGACGCCGAGTACGAGCACCCCGGCGATGGTCCCGTCCTTGTCCACCACCGTCACCTGGCGATCGCGGATGACCTCGGCGTAGTCCGCGGTCATCGGTCCCGGAAGCATGCCGATGCGCTCGACGTAGTGGCCGTAGGCGACGTCGACGAGCTCGGCCACCGACGCCGCGTCACCAGCGTCGGCCGAGCGGAACGCGTAGCCGTCCATCGGAGGAGTATGGCCGCTGGCCACGGTGCCCTCAGGTGAGGTCGCGCCGCATGCACACGCGGGTCGTCGGATCGAGCCCGTGGGCGGTCTCGGCATCCCGGATCGCTCGGAGCTCGGGGCCGATCTGGTCCTCGGCGAGGACCACGAAGCCGAGGTGCTCGTAGAGGGGACGGTTCCACGGCACGTGGCTGAAGGTGGTCAGCGTCATGGCCGGCCGGCCGGTGTGCGCGGCCCAGCGGGCCACCTGGTCCAGCAGGGCGCGGCCGACACCGGTCCCCTGGTGGTCGGGGAGGACGCTGACCTGCTCGACGTGCGCGCAGCCGTCGACCACGTCGACCAGCACGTAGCCGATGACCTTCCCGGCGGCGCCGAGCGCGATCCAGGCCCGTCCGCCGGCGGCATGGGCCGTCAGCACCTCGAGCGACAGCGGCGCGTCGTCGGCGACGTCGTCCATCCCGAGCTCCCGGAACCGTTCGCCGGCCTTCCGCTCGATGGCCTGCAGCATCGGTGCCTGCTCGGGTCGGGCCAGCTCGATCGTGACCGTCGGCGGCGGCGCACCGTCCGGATCGGTTCCCACGCAGAACTCGTTGCCTTCCGGATCTCGGAGCACGAACCATCGGATGCCGTTGCCTTCACGCCACCGGGGCCGGCCATCCACGGGCTCGTCGGCCAGCGAAGCACCGAGGCCGAGCAGCCGGTCGATCTCGGCCTCCAGGTCGGGAGCGGCGAGGTCGACGTGCACCCGGTTCTTGCCCGGCGTCGGATCGGCTACGTGGAGGAACAGGATCTGGCGCACGCTGCGATCATCGGGCGCTCGCAACCGCACGAAGTCGGCCCGCTCGTCGGCCACGATGTAGCCGGTGACGGCGGCCCAGAAGCGGCCCAGGAGGCGGGGCTGCCGGGCGTCGAACACGACGTTGTGGATGGATGCGGGCACGGTCCGGTGAGCGTAGGTGGCGCCTGGTGCTCATCCCTCCTGGATTGGGTGCTCAGGCAGGGGATAGGCGCTGATGGCCGGTAGCACGGCCTCGATCTCGCTGGACCAGTCCATGGCCCGGATCTGCGACTCGCTCCGTCGCCCGCCGAGCATCCGGAACGCCTCGAAGCGGCTGGTGCGCAACGAGCCGGCGGCCGGCCCGGCCCCCAGCGCCCATTCCTCTCCCGGCAACGCAACGACGACCGTCCCCCGCTGCGACGAGGTGAGCCTGCGGTCGAGCTCGTTCAGATAGAAGTCCAGCCCGACGGCCAACGCGTCGTCATCGGCGAGGATCCCCATGCCCAACGCGTGGCGGACGTCGGCCGTGTGCTGGAGGAGATCGCCGACGTAGTGGCTGCCGAACTCGTAGCCGAGCAGGCGGAGCCCGTCCTCGAACAGCGGTGCCTCGCGCTCCCACTCCTCGGCCACCTCGTCGACGGTGCGGTCCCGACGTTCGAGGATCTGTCGAGCCGTCCACTCGTCGGGTTCGACCACGTCGAACCGCTGCGCGTTGAGGTCGGCGGTTATCCCCACGACGTGGGAGAGGACATCCTGCACCGACCATGCCGGTGTCGCCGGGACGACGGTGGCGAGCTCGTCGTCGCTCAGGGACCGCATCAGCTGGACCAGCTCGCGGCGTTTCGTGTCGTAGAGAGCACCACAGTCCATCGGCCGCTCGGCGATCATCGGCCGATCCTCGCGCACGCGACGAAGCTGACGTGGGTCGACCCTCTCAGCCGGTCGGGTCGCCGGCGCGGAAGCGGTAGGCGAGGTTGACGCGTCCGGATCCCATGGGCTCGGCTGACACGAGCTCGAGTGCCTGGCGCTCGACGAGCCCCCCGAAGAGAGCCATCCCGTCTCCGGCGGCTCCCGCGGCGACGGGGTGCAGGATCAGCCGGAGCTCATCGAGCAGGCCGGCGGTGATCAGGCTGGTGACCAGTCCCGGGCCGCCGACCACGTAGACGGCCTTCCCCGGCTGCTGCCGCAGTCCACGGATCTCCTCGATGTCGCGAACGATGCTCGCCGTCGGCCAGCTCGTCTGGGTGAGCGTCGTGGAGAGCACCAGGTGCGGCGTCTCGGCGGCGACGCGGGCGTAGGCGACCTCGCGCGGGGAGGGATCCCGGCCGAGCATGGCGGACGCGGCACTCGGGTCGTCGAGGATGGCTCCCCAGAACTGCTCGTAGCCGGGGAACATGCCGCCGCCGAGCACGAAGGCGTCGACCGGCGGCAGCAGCTCGAGGCCGTCAGCCCAGGACCCGAAGGAGTCGGCGTCGCCCTCGGGGCCGAGCACGTAGCCATCGAGCGTCACCTGCATCGCCGAGATCAGGGTTCGCGGTGTCGTCGTGGTCATGCCGACCTCCAGGCGTCGTCGTCTCGGGAGGCGTCGGTGTCGCTCCCCAGGGGTGCAACTGCGACGGCGCGCGGAAGTCGTCGCCCGCTCGTGACTCAGCTGGGAGCGTCGCGCTCCATCCGGGCGAAGCGGCGGCGGACGAACTGCATGCTCTCCTCGTGGGGGATGATGTAGAGGCGCCCGTCCTTGACGGCGCTGACCACGTCGGCCGCGACGTCTTCGACCGCGAGGACCCGCCCCGCCAGGTCGTCCGCCACCTCGGCGGTGGCCGGCATGGTCGGTATCGGCGGCATCAATGGCATCTGCGGCGACGCATCGGGTCCACCGAGCGCTGCGGGCCGGTTGCGCTCCGAGGTGTCG
>Ga0075428_100005244_pt1 | contig 14416 bp, 7 predicted proteins | sample RhiMetdeltSRZDD2_FD_75291 | JGI IMG/M metagenome (GOLD analysis project Ga0075428, IMG submission 75291) | Populus rhizosphere microbial communities from Tennessee, USA - Rhizosphere MetaG P. deltoides SRZDD2 | ecosystem: Host-associated > Plants > Roots > Rhizosphere > Soil | place: USA...
GAGATCGTCATCAACCACCGCTTCTACGAGTACGAGTACTTCAAGGGCTCGATTCCACAACGCCAGACCGGTAGCATCGTCTCCATGGCCGAGGGGATCGCGGTGGCGTATGCGCTGGACGCCTTGCAGGACCGCGGCCGCTTCTTCGTCGAACCGGGCGACAGGCTCTATACCGGGCAGGTGATCGGCGAGAACTCCAAGGAGGGTGACATCCTGGTCAACGCCCAGCGCGGCAAGAAGCTCACCAACATGCGCGCCGCCGGCTCGGACCGCAACATGAAGATCGCGCCGGCGATCAAGATGAGCCTGGAGGAAGTCCTCGAGTACTTGAACTCGGACGAGCTGGTCGAGATCACGCCCCAGAGCATCCGGATGCGCAAGACCCTGCTGGACGAGAACGCCCGCAAGCGTGCGGTGAAACAGCCGGCAGGAGAACCGTCCGCCTGAGGCCTAGTGTTTCAGTGGGAGCCCGTCTCCAGGCTGCGGTAGATCTGCAGGTGGCGCACGGCGCTCTGCTTGCGCCCGAGCTCATCGTAGAGATGCGCCAGGTTGAAGTGCGCGTCGGCGTGCTGCGGATCGGCACGGATGGCTTGCTGGTACGCTTGCACCGCCTCCAGCGTGCGGCCGCCTTCCTGCAGCAGCACACCCAGGTTGTAGGCCGCGGTGGCATCTTCGGCCTCGGCCCGCAGAGCCGCGCGGTAGTGCGCTTCGGCGCCGCGGCGGTCGCCGGCTTCGTGCAGCAACCGCCCCAGGTTCACGTGTGCATCCACGTGCGCCGGATCGAGGGCGAGGGCGCGCCCATAGGCCTCCTGCGCCTCCGCCGCATCCACCGTCTCCAGCTCGCAGGCAAGCTCATACCAGTCCTCGGCGCCCAGGGCCTCGGCACGGCTTTCCGCCGCCTGCGCCGCCTGCCGCACCAGGGGTTCCACCCCCTGGGACAACTCCGCCACCTGGAAGTCGAAGAGCGTCTGCCCCGACTCGGGCAGCCAGCTGCTGTCGCCGTCCCGCACCAGGACGCGTTCGCCGTCGGAGAGGATGCGCAAGCCGGCGAGCTCGCGTCCGACGGGCAACTGGCGGCGCAAGCTGGCGAGGGCGCGCTTCACCCGGCGGGGCGAAAGCTGCTGGGAGAGCTCCTTCGCCGTGCGCAGCAGCACCAGATCCTGGAAGGTGAAGCGGTATTCGCCCCGCGGGCCGCGCCGCGGTTCGAGGAAGGCGGCGCGCACGTAGGCATACACGCGGCTCGCCGGCACGTCGAGGAGACGGGCGGCCTCGCTCACGGTGTAGCCGTGAGGGAAGGGCGGCCGGCGACGACGCTCGAGCTGCTTCTGCACGAATACCACCGTGGTTCCAGATAACACAGCCGCCGGGGCTTGGGAAGCATCTTCCGGATGCAGCAGCGGCGCGGGGAAGCGGCTCGCTGCCCGTGCGTCGGAAGTCGAGCCGGGCCAGCCCACGGGGAGGCCGAGGCTCGGAGCCGGACGCGTGATGCCGTGGGAGGGAGCGCGGCGGGAAGCTACTTGGCGGCGCGCTTGCGCACGCCTTTGGCGGCGGCCTTGCGAGGGGTCGCCTTGGCGGCAGGATGGGGCGCGGCCCCGCCGCCGGAGATCTGGGCCAGGCTCGCCTTCAGCGCCTCCATGAGGTCGATCACCTGGGCCTTGGGGGCTTCGCTGGGGGCGAAGGTGACTTCCTCGCCCTCGATCTTCTGCGTGATGACCTGCATCACCCGTTTGTGCACGTCGTCCTCGTACTTCTCCGGTTGGAACTTGTCGGAGATCGACTGCTCCACCAGCTGGCGCGCCAGCTTGAGCTCGCTGTCCTTGACCTCGGTCTTCGGCCGCGGCACGTCGGCGAAGGCGCGCACCTCCTTGGCGTAGTGCAGCTGCTGCATCACCAGGCCGTCGCCGACGGCGCGCACCATCACCAGGTATTGCTTGCCCCGCGCCGCGTACTTCGCCAGCCCCGCCAGCCCCCGCTCCGCCATGGTGTGGGCGAGCAGCTTGTAGGCGCGCTCGCCGCCCTTCTCCGGCGCCAAGTAGTAGGCCTTGTCGAAGTAGACCGGGTCGATCTTGCCCAGGTCGACGAACTCCTCGATGGCGATGGCCTTGGTGGCTTCCTCTTCCAGCGCCTTGATCTCGTCGGCGGTGAAGACGACGAAGCGGTCCTTGGCGTACTCGTAGCCCTTGACGGTGGCGTCGCGCTCCACCTTGAGGTCGTCTTTCGGGCACCAGGTCTGGTATTTGACGGGAGAGCCGCACTTCTGGTGCAGCATGCGGAAGGAAATGGCCTCGGACGACTCCACCGTGGTGAACAGCTTCACCGGGATGGAGACGAGACCGAAGGATATGGTGGCCGAAGCCAAGGGCCGCGGTGCCATGGTGTTATTATAAGGATGGATCGCCTATGAACAAGGACGATTCTCGCCGCCGCTCACGTCTGGAGCCCTATCGCGCCAAGCGCTCGGCGCAGCGCACGCCGGAGCCCTTCGGCGGCGCTGGCCCGCGCCCGCGCCTCTTCTGCGTGCAGAAGCACGCCGCCCGCCGCCTGCACTACGACTTTCGCCTGGAGTGGGGCGGCACCCTATGGTCCTGGGCCGTGCCCAAAGGACCGTGCCTCGATCCGCAGGTGAACCGCCTCGCGGTGCAAGTCGAAGATCATCCGGTGGACTATGCCGATTTCGAAGGCGTCATCCCGGCCAAGGAATACGGCGCCGGTGCCGTCATCGTCTGGGACCTGGGACGCTGGTTGCCGCTCGACGACCCGGACACCTTGGAAGCGACGGGCAAGCTGCACTTCGAGCTGCACGGCTACAAGCTGCGCGGCACCTGGCTCTTGCTGCGCACTCGCGGCAAGGACTGGCTCCTGCGCAAGAAGCCCGACGCTTGGGCCAGCGCCACGAATGCGAGCAACGAAGAATCGGTGCTCTCGGGCCTCAGCCTGGAGGAACGGCGCGACGGGCAAGCGCGCACGGCTTCCAACCTCGCCGCCCTAGAGGAGCTCGGCGCGCCCCGCCGCGCCGTGGACGCCCGCAGCCTCGACCTGACGCTGGCGGAAACGGCGCCCGCAGCCTTCTCCGGACCGGAGTGGATCTTCGAGCTCAAGTACGACGGCTACAGGGTGCTCGCCGCCCGCGAGCAAGGCCGGCCCTTGCTGCGCTCGCGCAACGGCAACGATCTCACCCCGCTCTTCCCCGAAATCGCTCGCGTACTCCGCACCCTGCCCTACGACGGCCTCGTCCTCGACGGCGAGCTCGTGGTGCCCGACGACCAGGGCAAGCCGGAGTTCCAGGCCCTGCAACAGCGCAGCCAGCTGCGCCGCAGCCGCGACATCGATGTCGCCGCCGTACGGCGGCCGGCGGCGCTCTACGCTTTCGATCTCCTCGCCTTCGAGGGCTTCGACCTGCGTGGCCTGCCGCTGCACGAGCGCAAGCGCCTGCTCCAACCCCTGGTGCCACGCTACGGACCCTTGCGACTCGCCGAACACGTGCTCGAGCACGGCATGGCGATGTTCGAGAGCGTGCGCCAGCTCGGCTTCGAAGGCGTCATCGCCAAGCGCGCCGATTCGAAGTACGTCGGCCGCCGCACCCCGCAATGGCTCAAGATCGTGGTGGAGCGGACGGGAGATTTCGTCGTCTGCGGCTTCACCGCGCCGCGCGGCCAGCGCACCGGTTTCGGCGCCTTGGAGCTCGGAGCCCACTCTGCGGGCGGCCTCGTCTACGCCGGTCGTGTCGGCACCGGTTTCGACGACACCCAGCTGCGCACGATGCGCGCCGCCCTCGACCCCATGGTGCAACCGGAACCACCGTGCACCGGGGCCCCCGCCGACCCGGAGACGCGCTGGGTCCGTCCCGAGTGGGTGGTGGAGGTGCGCTTCAAGGAGGTGACGCGGGACGGTTTGCTGCGGGCGCCGGTGTTCGTCCGCTGGCGCGACGACAAAGCGCCGCAGGAATGCACCCTCCCTGCCGGGCGCTGGTCGGAGGCGGCGGCCGAGGACGCGAGCGCCGCGGAGACGGCGAGCGACGAAGGAGCGGCGGGCGAGGCAGCCACGGGGGATGCTGCCACGAGCGACGCAGAGGACATCGAGGCGGATGCGTCGGGCGACGACGGCGACGCGCCGGTTGCCGCGGCGAGCGCCTCCCGAGCCGCGCCGCCGACCCCGCACACCTTCCAGTTCTCCAACTTGGACAAAGTGTTCTGGCCCGAGGAAGGCACGACGAAGGGCGCCCTCATCGAGTACTACCGCACCGTCGCCCCCTGGCTCCTGCCCTATCTCCGCGACCGGCCGCTGGTGCTGACGCGCTACCCGGACGGCATCACCGGCAAAAGCTTCTATCAGAAGAGCGCCCCCGAATTCGTACCCCGCTGGATTCGCCGGGTGCGGGTGTGGAGCGACAGCTCGGAACGGGAGATCGAGTACTTCCTCTGCGACGACGAGGACGCCCTCCTCTACATCGCCAACCTCGGTGCGATTCTGCTGCACGTGTGGCCGAGCCGGGCGCAAACGTTGCAGCACCCCGACTGGTGCATCCTCGATCTGGATCCGAAAACAGCGCCGTTCCTCCACGTCGTGCGTCTCGCCCGCGCCATCCACGCGCTCTGCGAAGAGATCGGCCTCGAGTCCTTCGTCAAGACCACCGGCTCCACCGGCCTGCACGTACTGGTACCCCTCGGCGGGCAGTGCACCTTCGAGCAGTCCCGCCAGCTGGGCTCGCTGCTGTCCCGTGTCATCGAGGCGGAGCACGCCGACATCGCCACCACGGTGCGCAACCCGGCACTGCGCGGCGGCCGCGTCTACCTGGACTTCTTGCAGAACCGGCACGGGCAGCTGCTGGTGGCGCCTTATAGCGTGCGACCCCTGCCCGGCGCCCCGGTGTCGGCGCCGCTGCGCTGGAGCGAGGTCACCCCCCGTCTCACGCCACGGCAGTTCACCCTGCACAACCTGCGAGCGCGGCTGTCGCGCCAGCGCCGCGATCCGTTGCTCCCCATCCTGACCGCGAAGCCCGACCTCCTCGGCGCGCTGGGAGCGCTCGGGCTCCGGCTCGAGCGCCTCGAGGAACGAGGACGCCGCGCTTGACCGCGTCGACCGGCGACCCTAAGGTGACCGTACGCTGAGCGCCGCTGCACCTGTGCGACGGGAGGTTCTCGTGTCCCCCCACTCCGTGCGCGCCGTTCCGCTCGCTCTCCTCTGCCTCGCCGCCATCGCCGCGGCGCCCCACCACGTTCCCGGCACCGACGCGGACCACCCGCGAGTGAAATATGCCGATTCCCTGGTGTCGCTGAACGACCGCTGCGCCGTGCGGCTGAACAAGCTGAACCCCAAGATCCCGGCGGTCTACGTCAACGCCCAGCCGATCGGTTTCTGCTGAACCCCTTGCCCCGGGGTCTTCGTGAAAGACCCGACCCCCTACCTCACCGCTCGCGGCATCGCGCTCCGCAGCTGGTTCGACGCCTCCAAACCGGCGCGCCTCGACTCCCTGCATTGCGCCCGGGTGAACTGGGAGTTCTATTACTTCGCCGCTCCCGCCGAGCGCCAGCGCTTCGCGGCCGCTCCGGCGGCATACTGCAGCCTGGTGACCGATCCGGTGAGCCGCATGCGTTTCCGCCCCACGGCGAAGTCGCCGCACACGCAGCACGCCGGCGTGCCCTATTACTTCCAGTCGGCGGAAAACCTGAAGAGGTTCGCCAGCATGCCGGACAGCTTCGACACGCCGAGGTACCGGATGCGCGATCTCGGCATGCAGCCGCCAGCGGCCAAGTGATCCCCCGGCGCGGCGCTCCAAGGTGCCGCGCCGCGTCGGCACTTCGCCGCCGCTTTCGCAGCTCGCAGTGCGAACCAGGCGCTTCGCGGTACGCTGAGGCGCCTTCGTCCTCCGTCGCACCGCACCGAGGCGCGTCTGGAAGGCGCGCCACCTCCTGCCCCCCTGCACAACGCACGGTCACGATCCTTGCTGGATCCAGAGGGCGGGCTTCGCCGCGGGGGCGGAGCGCGCCCGGAACCGCCAGCCGGGAACACCATGACCAGGATCTCTTCCGCCTTCGGGAACGACAACGAGCCTCTCGCCGGCCCTGCGGTCGGATCACGACCACAGAAGGAAGGCGCACGGAAGCTGCCGCTTCTCGCCGTTCTCCTGCTCGCCATTGTCGTCGCCGCTAGCGCCTCCAGCGCTGCCCACGCCGCCACGCCGGCGGGGCCCGAGTTCCGGGTCAACTCCGCCGTCGCCGATTCGCAGTCCCTGGCGCGGGGCACGCGCCGCGGCCGCAGCGTGGCGCGCGGCGGCTCCGCCACCATCGTCGTCTGGCAGAGCGCCCTCCAGGATGGGAGCGGCTTCGGCGTCTACGCCCAGCGTTACAACGCCACGGGTGGGCGGGTGGGCGGCGAGTTCCGCGTCAACAGCACCACCGCGGGCGATCAGGCCTTGCCAGGAGTGGATCTGGACACCGGGGGGAACTTCGCGGTGACCTGGGCGGGCTCCGGACCCGGCGACACTCAGGGTATCTTCGCCCGCGCCTACGACGCCGCCGGCAATGCGCGTGGCGGCGAGATCGCGGTCAACACCACGACGGCGGGCGCGCAGGACGATCCCGATCTGGCCATGGACAACGGCGGCGCCTTCGTCGTCGTCTGGTGTGGCGCCGGGCCCGGCGACCCCGAGGGCATCGTCGCCCGCATGTTCAGCAGCAACGGCACCCCCAGGACGGCGGAGATCCTGGTCAACAGCGACACCACGGGTGTGCAGTCCCATCCCAATATCACTTCCGACTCGAACGGCGACTTCGTCGTCGTCTGGGAGAGCCCGGGCCCGAGCGGCGACCACGACATCTATTTCCGGCGCTTCGACAGCAACGGCACACCGCAGGGCAGCCAGGGTCTCGTGAACGCGATCACCGCCGGCGAGCAGCGCCATCCGGCGGTGTCCCGCGCCTCCAATGGCAACTTCGTCGTGGCCTGGGAAACCGACGTCGGCCCTGGCGACACGGACATCCACATGCGCCGCATGAGCGGCTCCGGATTCCCTCTCGCCGCGGAGACCCTCGTGCACGGCGCTTCCAGCGGCGTGCAGAAGGACCCGTGCCTCCAGCTCGACACCGGCGGCGAGTACGTCGTCGGCTGGACGAGCGACGACGACCCGACTGCCGGCGTGGATTGGAACGTACGGGTGCAGCAGTTCAGCAAGGACGGCTTCGCCGTCGGCAGCGAGGAAGTGGCCAACTCCACCCTCGCGGGCAACCAATCCGCTGCCTCCGTGGCCTTGGATGCCTTGGAGCAGTTCGTCATCGTCTGGGAAGGGAACGGCAGCGGCGATGCGGACGGAGTCTTCGGGCGTCGTTACGGCCTCCAGGCCAACGTGGACATCGGCCTGGTGATGACGACGAGCAATCCGAACCCGCGCGAGGGCGATACGATCCTGTTGACGTTGACCGTGGTGAACCATGGCCCCGACATCGCCACCAACGTGAACATCGCCGCGCCGCTCCCTGCGGGCCTCACCTATGTCTCCGACATCGCGACCCAGGGGAATTGGTCGAGCAGCACCGGCGTCTGGCAGATCAGTTCCATGGCGGTGCAGTCGACCGACGTGCTGCAGCGCACCCTCCGCGTCGACACCGGCACCGCCGGCCTCACCCTCAGCTGCGCCGCCAGCTTGAGTTCTCTCGGCCAAACCGACCCGGTGGCGAGCAACAACGTGGCGACGCTCGACGTGACGCCGCAGCGCCATCTCCTGCGCTTGTCGGCGTCCCAGAGCGGCAGCACGCTGCTCCCCGGCCAGGCCCCGGTCCCGGTGTATCGCTTGCGGGTCGTCAATGCCTCCACCGCGGCCGAGACGCTGCTCACCCTCGACGGCACCAACAACACCTCCGGACCGGGAACGCCGGCGGAGCGCGATGCCGAGTGGGAGGCGTTGACTCTCGGCGTCGAAGGCGGAAGCACGCTGGCGACGGCGGCCTTCAACGCCGGCCGGGCTCACTTCGGCAGCTGGTCGCTCCCCATCGCGGCCGGGGACAGCGTGACCCTCGTCCTCCGCGGTGCCCCGTCGCTGGCAGCGCGGGATGGCGACGTCCTCGACCTGCATCTCGATGCCACCGACCTGGGCCACTCCGGCGTGAGCACGATCCAGGTTTCCGGGAGCCTCGATCCTGCCGGCTCCTTCCTCGTCAATGGCATGTCGGCGGCCCAGATCACGGTGCACGAGGTTCCCGCCAGCACCTTCTTCGCCGGCACGGCACGCAATCTCGCTTTCGACATCACGCTCCCGGCCAACGGCTACAGCCCCGACGTGCTGGAGAAGCTGAACCTCTTCAACCACGGCACTGCCGCCCACGGGAGCGACATCGAGGTCCTGCAGGCGTGGGTGGACGACGGCAACGGTCGTTTCCAGGACGGCGAAGAGCGCCTGCTCGGGACCTTGGTCTTCACCGGCAACCGCTGGGAGCTCACCGGTCTCGGCGAGACCGTGCCGGTCGGCGGACTGCGGGTCTTTTTCACCGTCAGCCTCGGCGCCGGCGCCGGCTTGGGACGCACCATCCGGCTCGGTCTGAGCGGCGACCCGGACATTCCCATCGGCATGGCGAGCGGCAACGACGGGCCCGTCGACGGTTCGGTGGCGAACCGCTTCTCCCAGTCCGTGAGCACGGCCGACCGCGTCGTCTTGAGCGCCGTCGCCCTGGAGACGCGGCCGGTGCGGCCCAGTACACAGAGCTTCCTCCTCCTGCAGCTCTCGGGGACGAACAGCTACCCCGCGGAGAAGACCTTGACCGAGCTCGCGCTGACGAACGTCGCCACGAGCGCGAACGGCGGCAGCAGGGCGCAGCTCGATGCTTCCCTCGAGCAGCTGCAGCTGGTGGACGACAGCAACAACAACGGCTTCCTGGAGGGGAGCGACGCCGTCCTCGCCAGTAGCTTCTTCTCCGGGGGCCGCGCCTTCTTCGAGGGCCTGACCTGGACGCTCAGCGCGGGAGCGTCGCGCTCCCTCTTCGTCGTCGGCGCTGTGGCGCTGCAGGGCGCCGCGGACGGCGACGAGCTCGGCGCCCAAGTCGTCGGGGCCTTGGACGTGACCTTCCTGGACCCGACCTCCGTCGTCGCCAGCTGGCCTTTGGATTCGACCGGTCGCGGTCGGGTCGACGGCATGGTGGCAGCGCAGCTCACGAACTATGGCGCCGCCGGGGTCACCTTGGGGCCGAACGAGGGCCCCGCCTTGGCGCTGGACCTCGGCCTGCCGCGCAACGGCTACGCCGACGACGTCCTGCGCGGCTTGAGCCTGGTGGAAAACGGCAGCGCCACCGCCGCCGATCTCGCCGACGTCCGCCTGTGGCGCGATGGCGGCGACGGCGCCTTCACCCCGGGAAGCGGCGACGACGCCGAGATCGCCCCACTCGTTTTCGTGGACGGTCTGTGGAAGAGCCCGCAGCTCGCCACCCCGATCGGCGCCAGCGGCCTGCGCCTGTTCGTCGGCGTCACCGTGGCTGGGGCACCGGCGGATTCCGCCACAGTGCAGTTCGGCGTCCCCCTGGACGGCATCCAAACCGCCTCGGGGAACGACGGTCCCGTCGACGAGGCGGTGGCGAACAGCGAGGCGATGCTGCTCAGCACCGCACCACTCTCCGTCTCCCTCGCCGTCGCCGTGCCGCGCAGCAACGTCGGCCAGGACTTCCTGGTGCGGATGACGGTGCGCAACGTGGGCGACGAGACCATCCTCGGCGTCAAGCCCTCGGCGCTGTCCATGCTCGGTGATGCTGCAGCGCTCCTCATGGCGCCTCCCGTTCCGGCGTCCGCCACTCTGCTCCCGGACAGCGAAGTCACCTTCCAGTGGACCTACAAAGGCACAGCGGTCGGCAGCTTGCAATTCGTCGGCGAGGCCGAGGGCACCGGTGCCGCGGGAGGCCTGGTGCGCCGTTCCCTCCCGGATCGCTCCGGGGCGTTGCGGCTCCTGCTGCGGGCGACCTCCATGGGCGTGCTGCCGGTGGGCAACGTTCCCTTCTCGATCAACCGCGGTGAAACCGGCGTCGTGCCCTTGAGCCTCACCTTCTCGCACGACGGCGACAGCAACACCTCGGACATCCTGTTGCGCCACATGCGCCTCCGCGTCGAGGACGACACCGGCGCCGGCATCGTGCCCGCCGCCATCCTGGCGCAGCTCGCGGTGCGCGAGGGCTCGCGCACCTACTACGCCAGCACCGCGCTGCCGACGAGCGGGGCGGTGATCGATCTCGACCTGGCGCCGGCGCTCCGGATCACGCCGGACGAACCGTCCACGGTGAGCTTCCAGTGCGACATCCTCCCGACCACCACCGTACCGGTGTTCCGCTTGGTGCTCCTGGACGCCACTGCCTTCGTCGCCGAAGACGCCACCGAGGGCACGCCGGTGACCGTGCACCCCGCACCGGGAAGCTTCCCCATCCAATCCGGGACCGGACAAGTGCGCTCGGCACCCGTCGAGCTCGACGTCGCCACCTTGCCCGCAACTCCCCAGCGTATCGGCCGCGGGCAGACCCAGGTGGCCTTGCTCGGCATGCGTCTCTCCAATCCCGGCGTACCGAACGTCACCACCAACGTGCGCGTCGGTGCCTTCGAGTGCAGCATCGTCGACGCCGCAGGCAACACCCTTCCACTACCCGGAAGTGCCTTCCAAAGCCTGCGCATCAAGAGCGGCGCCCTGACGCTGGAAGAGAGGAGCCTGGTCTCCTCCACCGATCCTTTCGTCACCTTCACGCTCTCGATTCCCGCCCTGGTTCCCGCCGGCGCCGACAACGACCTCGTCATCCTGGGTGACGTGGCGCCCGGCGCCCCTCTCGGCGCCTATCGCTTGCGCCTCGGCAGCCCGGCGAGCATCGATGCGCGGGACGACAACACCCATGCCCCGGTGCCGGTGGTCTATGCCACCACGCCCTTGGAAGGGTCGGCAGTCACGATCGAGGCCCCAGCGGAGAGCTTGCGCCTCGCCGGCACGCCGTCCTTCCCGCCGGGATTCATCGTCGGCGACACCGGGCGCACCGCCCTCGTCGCCAGCTTGCGCCATCCTGGCGCTCCCGGTGTGGGCCGCATCCGCGTCGAGCGCCTGAGCGTGCTCTGCCGTGACGAGGCCCGCCGCAGTCTCTCCAGCGCCGCCTACCTGGATCGACTTTCCTTCTGGCTCGGCGCCCAGGAGATCGCCCAGGCGAGCCAGTTCCCGCCGACCGGGGGCTTCGACGTCTCCCTCACCGACTTCTTCCTCGAACCCGGGCAGACCGTTGCACTCACGGTGAAGGTGGACGTGGAAGCGACAGCGCCGGCCACCTTCTTCGAGCTCCTGCTCCCGGCCGTCACCGCCTTCGACGCCAACCTCGGGGGCTCGGTGCAGGTGCAGCCGGAAAACGGCGCCGAGTTGCCCCTCACCTCGGGTCTCACCAAGCTCGGGCCGCCAGCGACCGATCTCGCCGTGGGATTGGAGAGCCGTATTCCCGCCGTGCTCAGCCCCGACGGCTCCATGGTCCTCCTCGCCCGCTTGTCGTTGCGCAACACCGCGGTGCAAGGCTCGGGGAGCATCGAGGTACAGCGCCTCGTGTGTCGCGCCGCCGATCGCGGCCTGCAGGCCATCGCTCTCGGCGCCGCGACCTCGCAGCTGGTGCTGCTGCAGGACGGCAACGTCCTCGCCGCGAGCGGCACCCTCGGCACCGACAGCGTCACGGTCAGCTTCACGCTGCCGACACCGCTCCGCGTCGACGCCGGCGTCACCGCCCTGGTGGACGTGCAAGCCGCCTTCCGCGGCGACTCCGGCCTCGATGGTTTCCGTCTCGGCGTGGGCAGCGACGATGTGCAGCTCCTGCAACCCTCGGGCTCCCTCGGCGTCCGTGTCCAGGCCGAGCCCGGCCAGGCCTTCCCGCTCTGGACGGAGGCCGGAGGCTTCGCCGTCGCTTCGCTCGGGGAGAGCTTCGCCAACTTCCCCAACCCCTTCGGGCCCGGGCGCGAGAGCACGACCTTCACCTACTACCTGCCGCAAGCGGGGCGCGTGACGCTGCGCATCCTGAGTCCCCGCGGCGAGGCCGTGGCGACGGTGGTGGAGAACGCCGATCGCACCGCCGGTTTGCACCAGAGCGATCTGTGGAGCGGCGCGAACGGCCACGACCGCTTGGTGACGAACGGCGTCTACATCGCCGCTCTCGAAGTGCAGCACCCCGATGGCAGCCGGGAGCGAGTGCTCCGGAAGGTGGCGGTGGTGCGATGAACGACCCCCGCCGCAGAGCCTTCCGCCCTCGCCGGTGGGCGCTTCTCGCCCTCGCCGGTTTCGTCCTGCCGGCCGCGCTCCACGCCAGTGACGACGGCGGCATCCGCTCCGTCTTCGCCTACGGCGCCGGCAACCGCGCTCTCGCCCTCGGCGGGGCCTACACCGGCGCCGCGGACGACGCCAGCGCGCCGCTCTGGAACCCCGGCGGTCTGGCCTTCGTGCAGCGCCGCTGCTTCGATGCCAGTTACGCCAGCCTCTACGGCCTGGGTTTCCGGGAACAATACGCGGCGCTGGCTTTGCCGAGCTGGCGCTTCGGCACCTTCGCTTTGACCTACCAACAATTCAGCGTCGATGGCATCGACCTCCGGGACGAACGCAACTTCGTCCTCGGCGAGGACCAGTCGGACAGTCAAACCCAGCTCGCCCTCGCCTACGGCCGGCAGATCGGCCACATCTGGGGCCTCGGCGCCGCCATCAAGATGCGGCGCCACAGCCTGGCGGGGTACTCCGATACCGGTCTCGGCGTGGATGCCGGCGTGCTCCTCCGCCCGGCGCTGCTCGTCGGGAGCCGCGCTCCCTGGGCCCACCGGCTGGGTCTCGGCTGCACCATCCAGAACGCGGTGCAACCGGCGCTGCGCCTCGACCAGACGAGCGTGGAGGAACCACCGACGCTCCGCACCGGCGCCAGTTACTGGCTGCCCTTCGGGCGCGCCAACCTCCTCTGGGTGGCGGACATCGAGAAGACCGAGGGCATGGACCTCCGGGCCCATGCGGGCATGGAAGCGCGGGTGCACTCGGTGCTGTCGTTGCGTCTCGGGATGAACGACGACAAGCTGGCGGCGGGCACCGGCGTCACCTGGCGCGACTTCTCCTTCGACTACGTCTACGAGAACAACGACATCGAACCGGTGCACCGCTTCGGCGCCGCCTTCCGCTTCGGTCTTTCTGTGGAGGAGAGCCGGCAAGCAGCGCTGGCGGCGCAAGAAGCGGCGCTGGCTGCGCGGCTCGCCGAGGAGTTCCGCAAGCGCCAGGCGCAGCAGGTGGAAGCGCTGCTGCACGAAGCGGCGGCGTTGCAGCGGGAACAGAAGCTCGACGCCGCTCTGGAGCTCGTGACCACGGTGCGTGTCCTGGCCCCGGAGGACGAGCGCAGCCGGCAGCTCGAGGCGGCCCTGCTCGCCGCCAAGGCGCAGCAACTCGAGAGCAGCGGCGCCTTCGCCGACGCGGTTCTCCTCTGGGGTCAGATCCTCGTCCTCGCCCCGGGGGACTCTGCCGCCAAGGCCGGACAGGCCCGCTGCCAGAAGCGGAGCGATGAGCGCGCCGCGCGGTCGCAGAAGATTCGTCAGGAGTTCGCCCACGCCATGGAAGCCTTCATGGCGGAAGACTTCGCCACCGCGCGCCAGGGCTTCCTCCGCGTTCTCGAGCTCAACCCGGGCGACGCGGAAGCGTACGAGATGCTGGATCGCACCGAGAAGGCCAGCACCCGGCGGACGCAGAACAGCCTGCAGCTCGCCGAGCGACTCCTCGCCGACGGCGTCCTCGACGAGGCGGGCCGCCTGCTCGACCAAGCCCGCGCCCTGGATCCGAATGCACCGGGATTGGAAGTGCTCGCGGCGCGTCTCCGGGTCGCGAGCCAGGCGCAGGCGGCGCACACCAACACGCCCGCCCACAACGGCAACACCGCCACGACGAGCGCGGCGTCGCAGCCGACGCCGCTCACGCCGGAGCGCCGTCAAGAGCTCGACGACCTCTACCGTCGCGGCGTCGCTGCCTTGCAAGAGGGACGCACCGAGGACGCGGTGCGCTACTGGGAGCTGGTGTGGTCCTTCGCGCCGGACTTCGAGCGCGTGCGGGAGCATCTGAAGCGCGAGTACATGACCTGGGGCCTCGAGCAGTTCGCCCGCGGCTCCCTCGAGGCCGCCATCGAGCAGTGGCAGAAGGCGCTCCGCGTCGACCCCACGGACCAGCGCGCCCTCGCCTACCTGCAGCGCGCGCAGGAGCAGCTGTCGCGCACGCGGCAGATCCTCGGACCGGGAGATTGAGGAGCACGGTGATGGCAGCAGGCGACACAGCACGCAGCGTCCCGCCGGCAGCTCCCGGCGCCGTGCCAGCGCGGGGGGGAGCCACGCCGGTAGCTCCGAAGCCCCTCCTGCGGCGGCGCCAGCGGCGCTTCTTCAGCATCCGCCTCATCGTCACCGGCGTCGCCGTGGCGTTGGTGGCCGG
>Ga0075428_100005245_pt1 | contig 14413 bp, 11 predicted proteins | sample RhiMetdeltSRZDD2_FD_75291 | JGI IMG/M metagenome (GOLD analysis project Ga0075428, IMG submission 75291) | Populus rhizosphere microbial communities from Tennessee, USA - Rhizosphere MetaG P. deltoides SRZDD2 | ecosystem: Host-associated > Plants > Roots > Rhizosphere > Soil | place: USA...
TAGCTCCGCTCACGGTGGTGATGGTTATCGAGTTCAGCCGCACTTTCGGTTATTGGTATGACGACGTCATACTGCCTGCTGCGCAGTTTATCAATATGCTGCGGCCAGACGACTGGGCTGCGCTGGTGGCCTACGACCTCCGGCCTGAAATCCTGGCGGATTTTACCCAGGACAGGCGTGAACTCTACAGTGGCCTGAGCCGCATGCGGATTCCTTCGTTTAGTGAGAGCAACCTGTTCGATGCCCTCAAGGACACGCTCGACCGGCTGGAAGAAGTGGATGGGAAGAAGGCTGTACTTCTGATCAGTACAGGCATTGATACGTTCAGCAAGATTACGTTCGACACAATTCTCAAGCGAGTCCAGAACACCGAAGCGGTCATTTACTGCATCGGCATGGCACAACTGGCGCGGGAATTGTTCGATGCGCGGGGCTGGCTCGCTCCTGAAGAGCGGCTTACGTTTCTCCAAGCTGACAACCAGTTGAACACGTTCGCCAGAAGAACTGGCGGAAAGGCGTGGTTCCCACGATTTATTGGCGAGTATCCTGGGATCTTGCAGCAAGTGGGCATTGAACTGCGGAATCAGTACAGCATGGGTTATCAGTCCGCTAATCCGAATCGAGACGGAAAGTTCCGGAAGATCAAAGTGGATGTTGTCGACGAAAACGGCAACGTTGTGAAGAACGTGGTGGTGCGAGCCAAAGAGGGGTATCAGGCTCCTAAAGGGTAAGGTGCTCGCAGGGTGACTTCTTTGCCTCTCCCAAGCCTCGCAAGCCGCCTCAAACCGCCGAGTAACAAGTGAATTTGGAAAGTTCAAAGGCAAGGGTTCCGTCAGGTTCCTCACCTTCCAAGACATCAACATAGCGCTAAAACCCGCTAAGGAGGCCTATGTTGCGAAAGCCAGCCGTCGCCGGCCGATTCTATCCAGCCGATCAAGAGTCTCTGAGATCTGAGGTTACCCGCCATATTGGCGCCATTCGGGCCGATCTGTGTGCCCGCGGAGCGATCGTGCCGCATGCGGGCTACATGTACTCCGGGCATGTCGCGGGAGCGGTGTATTCCCGTCTCAAGGTGCCGGCCAAGGTGATCATTCTCTGCCCAAATCACACGGGACTGGGCGCTTCCCTGGCAATCATGACTTCAGGCAGTTGGGAAATTCCGCTCGGGAAGGTGCAGATCGACAACTCTCTGGCAAACAAGCTGATGCACCACTGCCATTTGCTTAGCGAAGACGCACACGCCCACCGGTCTGAACATTCTTTGGAGGTACAACTTCCGTTTCTCTATCACCTAAGAAGTGACCTTCAGTTTGTACCAATTGCCATTGGAACTAGTGGCTATGCAGTTCTCGAGCGGCTGGGGAAGGGCATCGAAGCGACTCTCAAAGAGGTTGGTGACGATGTCCTGCTGATTGCCAGCAGCGACATGAACCACTACGAGTCCGACGAGACCACGCGCGTTAAGGATCGAAAGGCGATCGAGAAAGTTCTGGCCTTGGACCCGAAGGGGTTGTATGAGGTCGTCAAATCCGAGTCCATCACTATGTGTGGCTACGGCGCGGCTATAGCGATGCTGCACGGTTTGCAGCCACTCAATGCCCGCAGGGCCGAACTGATCAAATACGCGACATCTGGTGACGTGAGCGGAAACAAAAAGGAGGTCGTGGGCTACGCCGGAATTGTGGTGCATTAGCGCGCATCCGCGTCCTCCTGAAATCGCAATATTTCGAACCATTGCTAACCGGGTTTCTAGGTCTGTGGCACGGCTACCCTGAATCACATGTCATGGACGCTCTCCTGTGGCACTAGAAGGCAGAGCAGCAGGATTGCAGATTGCCACATGGTCATAACCCCTCAGATGCCCGCGATGTCACCATACGGGTGCAACGGGGCGAGTTTCTGGCTATCCAGGAGGAATACTCATCCCACCTCTTCATTCGCCCGGCGGAGCAAGGCTCGCATAAAAGCGATGCAGTAGGCCGTACCCGCTCGGCGAATTCCGCTGTCGCCCGTGAGTTGCGGAACGTGGTCAGGCTCGGCAGCGCCGTTGAAACGGACCTCGCGCAGGGCTTTCATCACCTGATACATGTCCATATACCCATCATCGGGAAACGTCTCGACGAAGTGAGGCAGCGGCGCGCTCACGTTGCGGAAATGCACTTCGAAGATCTTGCCCCGGCTGCCGAAATCGCGAATCATCTCGAAGACGTTTTTCCCCATCTGGCTGCCACCCTCAGACCAGGTACCCACGCAAAAAGTGAGGCCCCAGTTGTGGCTGTTTCCCGCAATTTGCTCGGCGCGGCGATAGCCCTCATAGTGAACGAAAAGCTTGGCGACGCCGTTCATCTTCGCAAGAGGCGGGTCATCTGGATGCAAGGCCAGCTTTACCCCGGCTTCCTCGGCCACGGGCAGAACTGCCTTGGTGAAGTAAATGTAGTTCGCCCAGATCTCTTCGGCTGAGTATTCCCGTTCGAAGCGTTGCTTCTCTACCTTGCTTCGGAAGTCGGCCACGTTGAACTCCCGCGCAATATAGCCTCGACGCTCCACGTCATTGGTCGTATACGTATTTGCCGGATGGAAGTCGTAAGAAGCAACTGGGATCTCCAGACGGCCTAAGTCGCGTAGGAAAGTACGATAGGTCTCGATGTCCTGATCCCGACCCGGCTGTCCCAGTTGCACCTTGAGCGACCGGTAGGCGTAGTGGACACCTGCGAAGATGCGAATGCCGTAGCGCTCAAAGCGCTGTTGGGTGGCGCGGAGGTACTCAAACGGAGTCTCTTCGGTGCCAAACTCCAGCCGCGCCCACCGCAAGCCTATCTGCTTGAGGAAGAGCAAGTCGTCCTCTGTGATGCTGCGCGCGTTCAACCGATGTGCCAGCTTTGTGTTGGCGGGATCGTCTTCGTCGCTGCGCTTCGGAGATCCAGTCTTGGCTGCCACGGTCGCCTGCGCGAACAGCGCCGGCTGAAGTCGCGGCCAGAACGTACCCGCTCCAGCGGCCAGCCCAATAAAATCTCGTCGGCGTAGGGACGGACTGGTTCTCATGTTCATGGTCACCTCCAGTTCTTTCTGGCACGGAATCTCGCAGCGCCACTTTGGGGAATTCTAGAAAGGGCCAGAGCCGTTGCTCACTCAGCTGGCAGGAAACCCGACCACGTCAACCTGATACGAGAACCATATCTCGCTACGTCGCAAACTTCCATCACTTCAGATTTCGACGACGATCTCCAACTCTTGGACCGGCTGGTCAGCAATTCGGAAGGCCCGTACCCGAGGCGTGCTGGAGTCCTTCAACGAAACGATGAAATAGGCGCAGTCCGGATAGAAAGACTGTTGAATGTCGATAGTCGAGGGATAGGCTTCCGAATGAGGGTGGGAATGATAGATGCCCAGATGCTTGCGCTGGGTGGCACGCAGGTCCCTGAAAAACTGGAAGAGCTCAAAAGGCTCGATCTCGTAACGGCTCTCGCTCCGCGCGCTGTTCCGCATCGGGTGGTGCTGCGTGATCAAGCCCGCCTCTCCGCTCAGCAAACCGCAGCATTCCAGCGGCGATTCGGCCTGGGCGTGGCACAGAATGGCTTCGAGGACGGCCCTTCGAATTCGAACCGTGGCCATCATGGGGCGGAAAGGCCAACAGTGCAGGAACGGCTACCCACACGCTTGTCCTGATGACTGATTTCTTTCGCCTGGGCTTCGGGAGGCGCTCACTCTCTGTAATCCCTCACTGCGTGAGGCCAGAAACCAAACCTAGACGAGACACTTCTCACCCGGCGGGGCGGGGAAGGAAAGGACCCGGGTAAGCGGATACGGCGAAGACCCTAGTCGACAAGTTTCCGGCGCAAGAATGCTGGAACTTCCAGATCGTTTTTGTCGAACAGGTTCGGATTCGGAGGCAGCGTCTCCTGCATAGGCACGACGATAGCACCGCCACTCGCCTTGGCGGCGTGTACCATTGGCACCGGTTCCGTGCGAACCTCAGCAGCCCTTGCATCGACCCTGTGTGACGACGCCTCGGACGCAGACTTAGAGTCCTTCTTGTCAAACCCGGTCGCGATGACGGTAATCTTGACTTCGTCCGACATACCATCGTCCAATACAGCGCCAAAGATGATATTGGCTTCTTCGTCGGCCGCGCGATGAATAATAGAAGCAGCTTCGCTCACTTCGTGCAACAACAGGCCGCCAGCGCCCGTGATGTTCATTAGCACGCCTCGTGCGCCCTGGATAGAAGCTTCTTCCAGCAACGGCGAAGAGATCGCCTTCTTGGCCGCGTCGGCAGCCCGATGTTCGCCGCGTGCCGTTCCCGTGCCCATCAAAGCCATGCCCATGCCCTGCATGATTGTCTTGACATCTGCGAAGTCGACGTTGATGACGCCCGGAACCTGGATAATGTCGGAGATGCCTTGAACACCCTGGCGCAGGATGTCGTCTGCGATTCGGAAGGCATCTTGAAGACTCGTGCCGCGCTGCACGGTCTGCAGCAGACGCTCGTTGGGAATGGTGATCACTGTATCGACACACTCGCGTAGCTCGGCCAGTCCTTGATCTGCCTGCAGGCCGCGTTTCTTGCCTTCAAAAGCGAACGGCTTGGTTACGATGGCTACGGTCAAAGCTCCGAGTTCAGCAGCTAGGCTCGCGATGATGGGCGCGGCGCCCGTCCCAGTGCCGCCTCCGAGGCCAGCCGTAACGAAGACCATGTCGGCCCCCTCCAGTGTTTCGATGATCTTTTCAGTGTCCTCCAAAGCTGCCTTGCGGCCCACGTCAGGATTGGCGCCTGCGCCCAGACCACCCGTCAGCTTCTGCCCGATTTGGATTTTCACTGGGGCATTCGACATCTTAAGAGCCTGAAGATCCGTGTTGACCACGATGAACTCTACGCCCTTCACCTGCGCGGCAATCATTCGGTTCACAGCGTTACTGCCACCTCCACCAACTCCGATGACCTTGATCACTGCGCCGTTAGGTGGACCTTCTTCCAGCAGGTACTTCACACCTTGACTCGAGCTTTCCAGTTTCATTAGACAACTCCTTTTCAAGAGGCCCAAAGCCTTCGGCTCCAGGCTAAGAAACCTCAAATGAAAGATAATGACGAATGTGACCTTGCTGCCCGAAAGCTCGATGCAGCGCGCCCTTTCAGGCAACGGTCCAAAAGACGAATCGAAATAAAGCTTGCAGGCACAAGATAATGGGTGAAAATGAAAACTTCAAGCGAAAAATGCACAAGATTTTGTGTTTTTGGGCTCAAAGTTGACGAAATCAGCCAGGAGACTGCCGGACCTTTCGGTGGCATTAGGACAGCCTGCCTCTGATCCAAGAAAGCCCTCTAGAGAGTAAGCTCCCATTCGCCTGGGCCTTCGCCCACCGCAGCGTATGCGTCCTGTAGCCGTACAGCACCAAGCCAATGCCAGTTGAGTAGACCGGATTGGACAGCGCGTCTCCCATTTTTCCAATGCCAGATGGGCTTCCCTGACGCACGGGCAAGTCAAAAATAGGCTCGGCCAGATCGACCAAGCCTTCCAAAAGCACCGTGCCGCCAGTAAGCACTACGCCGCCAGCTATCGACTTTTCGAACCCGGCCTGCTTGATGTCTTCCTTCACAAGACTAATTATCTCTTCCACGCGGGGCTGAATGATCTCGCAGAGAATTTTCTTGCTGATCGACTTCGGCTGTCGCCCTCCAACACTCGGGACCTCAAAAGAAATGTCCTCCCTGATGAGCGTGGACACCGCACAGCCGTATTGCCGTTTGATCTTCTCCGCCTCCGGGATCGTGGTGCGCAGGCCGACAGCTATGTCGTTGGTGATCTGATCTCCGCCCAATGGCAGAATCGAGGTATGACGGATGGCACCCTGGGTAAAGACAGCGAGGTCGGTGGTTCCGCCTCCGATATCCAGAAGTGCTACGCCTAGTTCTTTGTCGTCAGCACTCAAGGTGCTCTCAGCCGAAGCCAGTTGCTGCAAGATGGTGTCTGCGACGATGATGCCACTGCGATTCACGGCCGTGACGATGTTTTGGGCCGCCGTGGTTGAACTGGTGACAATGTGACAGTTCACCTCAAGCCGCGTGCCCAGCAGTCCCATTGGATCGCCGATGCCCTCCTGCCCATCCACAACAAACTCCTGCGGGAGCACATGTACAATCTCGCGGTCTGTGGGAAGCGACACTGCCTTAGCCGTTTCGATGACACGGCGAATGTCTTCCTTTCCGATCTCCCGGTTGTGTCCGGTTACAGCCACGGCACCACGGCTGTTGAAGCTTTTTACATGGACACCAGAGAGACCTACAAAAACCGATTCCACCGTGGTTCCGGCACCCTTTTCAGCGTCTTCCACCGCCCGCTTGATGGAACTGACCGTCGAATCCAGGTTTACGACCACACCTTTACGTAAGCCCTTAGATTCGGAACATCCCAGACCCACAACTGCAAGTTGTTCTTTGTCATTCAGCTCACAAATAATGGCGCAGGTCTTGGTCGTCCCGACGTCTAGGCCAACAATATACTTGTCTTTCTTGGCCAACTTCTCCTCCGCATAACCCGTTTCGGCAGGGCCAGATTATAGCCGAAGGAATCTGCAGGTGTCCTCTCCAATCTGCGCTCGTTTGCGCGACCGGCGGGTTCTCCCATTGTGTTCAGGCCTAGTTCGATGGAGCCGACGCAATCTTTTCGCTGTTAGTATTGATGACCAGCTGGTTTTCGAAGCGGAGATCGACCGAATCAAGCAAAGGGTATTTCTGCTTCAGCTCCCGGCTCATAGCGAGATAGCGGCGAAACTTTTCCTGAAACTGGTCGGCGCCCAAGTGAACCAGCACGGTGTCGTCGTTCAAGATGACGGAAATACCATCCGCGTCTTGCACATGCACCTCAGAAACGTCCCTGCTCAATCCAGTTCCATTGTCATCGAGGGAGGCCATAAGCCGTTTGTAGAGAGCGATCCTCTTTCTGTTCCGAGCCAAGACCTCAGATTCAAAGCCCGCTTCGAATCCCACGATCACTGGAAAGTCGAACTCTGAGAACTGTTCTGACCTGGTTTCCAGAAGTGTGCCCTCTTCGTCGACCAGCCAAGTGGAATCATCCACTCGGGCGAAAGCGATGGGAACACGCTCAGCGACCTGGATCAGAAGCTTGTCGGGTAGGGCCCGCCTCACAATAGCCCTTTTCACCCAGGGCAGAAGTTCGAGCGACCTGCGCAGGCGATCAATGTCCAAGGCCATCAGATTTCTATTGCGTTCCTCGATCTCTTTCACTTTCATCAACACCTGGTTCTGCCGAACATAGTGGAGACCATCAATCTCCTTAATTGCGATGTGGAACCTGGGCGAGCGCAGCAAGTAGCTGCGAATACCCAGGATTGCGGTTAAAGCCATCACGAGAAACGCGGCACCGGCCACGATCTTGAACCCTAGAATGGCGAACTCCTTGAAGGTTCTGGCTCTCTTGAAATCGAGTGCCTTTCGCTGGCCCAGAGTAAGCCTGGGACGCTGAGACAGATAAGGCGTCAGGTTTCTAGAGATGCGTCTTTCCATACCTGATTCTTGGGTTGTCTGGTTACCGAGATTCCACAGGGCCGAGGACAAAGGCGAAACGGGTCACGGATATAGGTTCCAAGGCATCAGTCGCAACGACCGCTGCGAGACCACTGCATCAATTCAGACCAGCCGTTCCTTCTCTATCGCTGGATGCTTGGCGCTCCGCTGCGCTTGACCCTTGACCTTTGGTCTTGACCTCACTTCAGGCGCTGTAACAGTTCCTCTCCAACTTTCCACACGTTCCCGGCGCCCATGGTGATGACCACGTCGCCCGGCTTCAGCTCAGGCTCCAGGGTTTGTCCAATTTCTGAAAGGTCTCCAACATAACGAGCATTCTTGTGCCCGTAGGACTTGATGGTTTCCACGAGTCGTTCCGAGTCGATCCCCTCTAGTGCATCTTCGCCTGCCGCGTAGATGTCGGAAATGACCAGCATATCTGCCTGATAGAAGGATCGGGCCAACTCTTCGAAGCAATACTGGGTGCGCGAGTAGCGATGCGGTTGAAAAACGACCACTAAGCGATGGTCGCCAAGCTGACGGCCTGCTTCCAGTGCCGCCCTGATCTCCGTAGGATGGTGAGCATAGTCATCGATGACGGTGATGCCGTTTGCCCTGCCTTTGACCTGGAAGCGTCGATCGGGGCCGCTGAAACTCTCCAGGGCACTTTTCAAGACTTCAATAGCAATTCCCAAGTCTAGTCCCACCGCGACTGCGGCGGTAGCATTCAGGACGTTGTGCCTCCCGGGGATGTTCAGGCAGAAATCTCCCAGTAGCTCGCTGTGATAACGCAATTGGTATCGAGATTGAAACCCATTGTAAGTCGGATTCGCAATGTTGAGATCTGCCTGCCCGCTGAAACCATAGCTGAGGATACGCCGCTTGATCTTTGGAATAATCGACTGCAGGTTCGGCTCGTCCAGACACAGGATGACAGCACCATAGAACGGTACCTTGTTCACAAAGCGAACAAACACCTCTTTGAGATCATCAAGACCGGCGTAGCTTTCCATGTGGTCTTCATCGATGTTTGTCACGATGGCAACTGTCGGCGAAAGCAAGAGAAACGAGCGGTCACTCTCGTCGGCCTCCACTACCATGAAATCACCGGCTCCCAGCTTGGCATTGCTTCCGAAAGCATTCAGGCGACCGCCAACGACGACGGTCGGATCCATCCCGGCGTGTTGAAGGAGAACTGCGACCATCGAGGTTGTCGTGGTCTTCCCATGTGTCCCAGCTATCGTAATGCCGTACTTCAGACGCATGAGTTCCGCGAGCATTTCAGCACGCGGGATAATGGGAATCTGACGTTGGTGGGCCGCCATCACTTCCGGGTTCGTTGGCTTCACCGCGGAGGAGGTCACGACCACATCGATTGCTTCGAGGTGTTCTGGGCTGTGACCTTCGAAGATTCGCGCGCCTAATTTCGTCAGCCGATCGGTGACCGATGAGAACTTCAAATCGGACCCGCTGACTGCGTATCCTTGGTTCAGCAGCACTTCAGCGATGCCGCTCATGCCTACGCCGCCAATACCGACGAAATGGATCTTTTGAATCTTCTTAAACATGCGTCATTCCACCAAGAAAACAGGAAGGAGCACCAAGGCGACCTTTTGCGTGGACTACGTTTCGTGCTCCAACGCGTCACTTCGTGGATAACTGACTCCCTCACTCGCCAAGCTCTTCGATGAGATCCGCAATCCGCTCCGTTGCGTCAGGGCGGCCCAGCTCGCGGCTATTGTTCTCCATCCGACTCAAAGCGTCGCGGTTTTGGAGAAAGTACCGAATGCGATCCGCCAGCCGTGGCCCATCCAGATCCTTCTGAAGAAGCATCTCGGCAGCTCCTGCCCGGACCAAGGCTTCTGCATTCTTTCGTTGATGATCGTCGGCAGCCTGCGGAAAAGGCACCAGGAGAGCCGCTTTTCCAGCGACTGTAATTTCAGCCAGTGTCGTTGCTCCTGAGCGGCAGATGAGCAAGTGGGCTTTGGCAAATTGCTCCGGCATGTCGTTAAAGAAAGGACGCACGTCTGCAGACGCGCCTGCGCCTTGATAAGCTTGCAAGACCATTTTGTGGTCCTGCTCTCCGGTTTGGTGAATCCAGTGTAATTTCTCGAGATTCGGCGTCATGATTTGTAACCCATCGACCACTGCCTGGTTGATCGCCTGCGACCCCCGACTGCCGCCTGAGATCAAGAGGGTGAAGCGGGCAGACTCCTGCGGCTGCTGGATTTTTGAAAACCCAGAGCGAACTGGATTGCCAGTCACGACTGTTTTGGAGCCAAAGTAGACCGTCGCTTCCTTGAAGCCGGCGGCGACTCTGCGGACAAATCGCCCCAGCAGCCGGTTGGTGAGCCCCGGCAGCGCATTCTGTTCCTGCAGCATCGCCGGAATTCCCATCAGGACTGCCATGAGCACCGGCGGGCCGGAGGCATAGCCTCCGACACCAATCACGACCGAGGGTCGAAATCGTCGAAGGATCTGGCATGATTCCCACAGGCTCTTGGGGATAGCCATCGAGTTCGTGAGCTGCCTGAGTCCACCCATTCCTTTCAAACCTGCCAGAGTGATTCTCTCCAGACGAAATCCTTCGTTTGGGACAATCCGGCTCTCCAATCCACGTTCGGTCCCGACAAACAAAAACTGCGAGTGCGGATGCCGCCGCTGAAGCTCCTTCGCAATCGCAATTCCAGGGTAGATGTGTCCTCCCGTCCCACCGCCGGCGATTAAGACCCTCAGTTGATTCTGGCTCTTGCGCATCCGATTCTAAATCATGAAGCAATGAAGAAATGAAACGGGTGCCTGATTGTTTCATTGGTCAGGTATGCAGAAGCCTAGCAACGAAGTATGACAATTGAGAAGCGAGCGATAACAAGTCCTCTTCACCCTGCTTTCCTTTCACCCCTCATTCCCGTACTGTGAGATGTTGAGCAGAATTCCGACGCCCAAGAGATTGATCATCAGCGAAGAGCCTCCCGAACTGATGAACGGCAATGGAAGACCCTTGGTGGGCAGGAGGCTCATGACCACACTCATGTTGATGAAGGCTTGGCACACCACCATCATTGTGAGCCCCACACCGAGGTATCGGCCAAATGGATCGGGCGCGCGTAGGGACAATCGCAAACCCCTCCAGAGAAAGACTGCAAAAAGAAGCGCGATGGCTAAAGTCCCAATGAGCCCACGCTCTTCACCGATCACGGCAAAGATGAAGTCAGTGTGGGGTTCGGGCAAGTAAAAGAGCTTTTGTTTGCCTTCCATCAGACCAAGCCCAAGGAGACCCCCTGAGCCCAGCGCGATCAAGGATTGAATAATTTGAAACCCGGCGCCCAATGGATCTTTCCAAGGATCGAGAAAGACTAGCACCCGTCTCATTCGGTACTCGAAGAAATAGATCAGACAAAACATCGGCGGGATCACTGAAAGCACGGCGGCAGCTACATACCGGTATCGCAACCCGGCAGTAAACAGAACCACGAACGCCACTGTCCCAATACAGACGGAGGTACCGAAGTCCGGTTCAGCCACGATCAGGCCGACGAAGATCAGCAAGACAACTAGGCAAGGTAACAACGTCTGGCGAAAGTCGTTAGTCTGCCCTTTGCGCTTCTCAAGGAAAAAGGCGAGAAAAACCACGACGAACAGCTTGCTTAACTCCGAAGGCTGAAATGACAAGAAGCCCACGCGAATCCACCGATGAGTATTGTGGTTCTTATCAAGGAAGAAGACCGCCACGAGGAGCGCGACGCAGACGAAGAGGCCGCTAAAAATCACCAAAGGCCGGCCATACCGGTGATAGTCAACATGCATCAGGACCGACATCGCGGCCAGCCCCAGCAATGCCCAGATCCCTTGGCGGATGAGAAAGTATGTGGGGCTCTGAAACTTCTCGTTGGCCAGAACCGCTGAGGCGCTAAATACCATGATCACCCCGCTTAACACGAGCACGACGGTCACTGCAAACAGCCACTTATCCGCGCTCAATTTTCTGGCCATAGCTTTCTCTGGTTCCTCTGTGAATCGTCCTCGCCCACCGAGGTCGTCCTCTGCTCGATGCCGAGGGGACGAGAACAGCTCAACGACGAAGGATCAACCGTTGTGGTGTCGTTACAGCACATTGGCGTCAACGGACCACCGGGTCTTCTCATGGTCTTGCTTCACTCGCGACCTTGGATCAGATCTCTTACGGCTATTTTGAACGCTCTTCCGCGATGCTCATAGTTCTGAAACATATCGAAGCTGGCACAAGCAGGGGCCAGTAAGACCGTGTCTCCGGATTTGGCCTGTTGAAATGAGAGACGAACCGCATCTTTCATGTTTCCAGCTTGCAGCATCGGTGCTGTTCCAGTCAGCTGCGACCGAATCGTGCTACTGGCTTCACCCAGTAGCACAAGGCTTCTCACCCGCTGCCGAATGAGTGGGGATAGAACGCGAAAATTTCCCCCTTTGTCTCGACCACCTAGAATCAATATTACTCCTGAGTCGAAGGCCTCCAAGGCTTTGATCGTCGCATCCACATTCGTGGCTTTCGAGTCGTTAAAAAAATGAACTCCCCGGAACTCGGCGACAGGCTCCAGACGATGCTCGACAGCCTTGAAGTTTCCGATACCGTCAGCAATCCCGGCGGGGGCCACACCTGCCAGATGAGCCACGACCATTGCAGCAGCAACGTTCTCAATATTATGGCTGCCTTTCAAAGGAACCTCACCACGAGCGACAATGGACTCGCTCCGATCAGGCGACTTCAACACGATGTGGCTGCCATCGAAGTAAGCTCCACGGGTAACTTCTCGACTGGCACTGAACCAGAGCACCGGCGACCGCAACCTGTCTGCTACCCGACGCAAATTGGGATCTTCCTGGTTGAGCACGGCAAAGTCAGACTCCGTCTGGTTCCGAAAGACTTGGAACTTTGCTTCCGCGTATGCTTCGAACGAAGCATAGCGATCCAAGTGGTCGGGGGTAAGGTTGAGAATGACGGCGATGTGAGGTCGAAAACTCGGAACCGCTTCTAGCTGGAAACTACTGACCTCAACAACACTCCACGTCTGAGGCGTTGAAGATTCCACCAGCGAAATCAAGGGTGTACCGATGTTGCCACCCACTAGCACTGGGAAACCCGCGGTCTTGAGGATCTCTCCAACGAGCGTGGTGGTCGTCGTCTTGCCGTTGGTTCCGGTAATGGCGATGATTTTCCCCTCAAGATAGCGCGAGGCCAGTTCGATCTCGCTGATAATTTCTATTCCCGCCTCCCGGGCGCTCTGCAGCACCGGCAGTGTCAGCGGAACACCTGGGCTCACAACAATCAATTCCGCTTTCGAAAACACCTTGTCAGTATGTCCGCCGGCTTCCCAGTCGATGCGGGATTCCTTAAGAAGCTGGATTTCCGGGCCCAGCGCCTCTGCAGGGCGATTGTCAGAAACCACTACGACTGCGCCCTGCCTCGCGAGAAACTCGACAGCTCCAAGCCCACTGCGAGCCATGCCCACGACAAGAACCGATTTTCCGCTCAATTCCGTACGCATATCGCAGCAAGAGGACACCGCGAACCTGCTCCAGATCCTGTATTGCCCAAGGGCCTCGGTTACCTCAGCTTCAACGTCGTCAGACTGAACAAAGCAAAGACCAAAGCAACTATCCAGAAACGCACTACCACTTTGGTCTCGTTCCAACCCATTAACTCGAAGTGGTGATGTAGCGGCGCCATCTTAAAAACCCGCTTGCCTCGGAATTTGAAGGAAGCGACTTGGATCATCACTGACAGCCCTTCCAGAACAAAAACACCGCCGATCGCCACCAGCAGAATTTCCTGCTTGATAATCACAGCCACAGTCCCAATTGCCCCGCCGAGAGCCAGCGAGCCTACATCTCCCATGAAGACTTCCGCGGGGTGGCAGTTGTACCAAAGGAAACCCAGCGACGCTCCCATTAGAGCCCCGCAAAAGATCGTCACTTCAGAGACCTGTGGCAGATGCTGAAGGTCGAGGTAGGCTGCAAACCGGCCGTGCGCGGTGGTATACGTCAGAACGGTCAAAGCCCCGCTTGCGATGATGATGCACCCGATGGCCAGCCCGTCCAGTCCATCCGTGAGATTGACGGTGTTAGAAGAGCCGACTATGACAATAGAGACGAAGATCAAGAACGGGACAAACGCAACAAGATAAAGGTAGGGTGACGAGGGGAGGCCTTCAAGTACCAGGCTGGGCGTGAACTGCTTAAAGAATGGAACAATTAGGTTCGTCTTGTACATCCCTGCTGTCGTTAGCCAAACGAGCCCCACGCCCAGGGCGAAGCTGAGGCTGAACTGAAACGCCAGCTTCATTTTTCCAGTGAGTCCCAAGCTTCGCCTGCGCACAATCTTGATATAGTCATCGGCAAACCCGATTGCCCCAAATCCAACGGTGGAAACGAGCACAATCCAGACAAATGGATTCGTCAAATCAGCCCACAAGAACGTAGGCAATACAGTGCTGATGACGATGAGAACACCTCCCATCGTGGGCGTCCCGGCTTTCACTTGATGGTGCGAGGGTCCCTCTTCTCGAATCTGTTGGCCGATCTGAAAGAGTCTGAGCCGCTCGATCAACCAAGGCCCCATGATCAAGCCAAGCGCCAGCGCCGTCAGGCTCGCATAGGCCGTACGGAATGTGTTGTACCGGAAGACGTTCAGAACAGAATAGGACGGGTAGGTCTGATACAACCATTCGTAGAGTAAGTGGTAAAGCATTCTGTTGAATTGCTGTTTGTGAGTGCTCAGCTGCTAGTAGTCAGCTTTCAATTGTCCCTATCGGACTGCATGGTCTCTCTTCAAGACTTCAATCACCTTCTCCGTCTGGACGCCGCGCGATCCCTTGACCACGATGAAGTCTCCGCCTGTTACCTGCTGGGTCAACC
>Ga0075428_100005249_pt1 | contig 14403 bp, 7 predicted proteins | sample RhiMetdeltSRZDD2_FD_75291 | JGI IMG/M metagenome (GOLD analysis project Ga0075428, IMG submission 75291) | Populus rhizosphere microbial communities from Tennessee, USA - Rhizosphere MetaG P. deltoides SRZDD2 | ecosystem: Host-associated > Plants > Roots > Rhizosphere > Soil | place: USA...
AGGGCTGGGTGCAACAGGAGAGTGTCCTTTTGTTCCAGGCGTTCGTGGCAGGTGGTCTCCTGCACGTCGTCGTGCATCACGTGTCGGGCGGATCGGAGGGGCAACCGCAAAGCGGCCTCGCGTTCTTGAGCGGCGTCGGGGCGATCGCGGCAACGGCAATGCTCGTCGCGCTGCCTCATTCCCATTTCATCGAAGCTCCCAACGCCGCAACGGCCCGTTTCCGCTCCGCGTTCGCCGCGCTGACGCTCGAGAGCTCGCCGCCTCTGCTTCTCGGGCTCTTCACCGCGGGCATCGTCCAGGCGTGCATCTCCGTGCGCACCTTGCGATTTTTCCAAGGAACTACCAACCTTTCTTCCGCGCTCCGCGGGATCCTCGTCGGCATCCCGCTCCCGATCTGCTCCTGCGGCGTCACGCCGATTTACCACGCGATGGTCCGCCGTGGCATACCGGCGGCAGCGGCGGTGGCTTTTCTCATCGCGACGCCGGAGATCGGGCTCGACTCTTTTTTCCTCTCTTTGAGGCTGCTCGGTCTCCCGATCACGCTCGTGCGGCTCGCGATGGCTTTCCTGATCGCGCTCGTGGCCGCGCTCGTGTTGTCGAAGCTGTACACGAGGAGCGCCTCGACCGAGGAATCGGACGGCTTGCCGATCCTCGACGGACCCACGCCGCAGGGCTCCTCGGCCAAGCTCCTCCGCGCGCTGCGCATCTCTGCCCTGGACCTCGTGGACGAGCTCGCCGCCTGGATCCTCGTCGGGCTCGCCGTCGCCGCGCTGGCAGAGCCGTATCTCGATGCGAACTGGCTGGTCGGCCTCCCGCCGGGGCTCGACGTGGCGATCCTCGCGCTTCTCGGCCTGCCGATTTACGTGTGCGCATCCGCGGCCACGCCGCTGGCTGCGGTGCTCATCGCGAAGGGCGTTTCTCCCGGCGCGGTGCTGGCGTTCCTCATCACCGGTCCGACGACCAACGTCACGACATTCGGCGTCCTCAGCCGCCTTCACGGCAAGTGGCGGGCCGCTGCGCTTCCAGCGACGGTCTTCGCGCTGTCGGTGATGCTGGGGCTCGCGGCCAACCGCCTTGCGCCCAGCGTGCCGGCGGAGACCTTTCTATCGCCCGAGACGGCCGCGACTCTGCTCGATCTCGCGTGCACCGCCGTGTTCCTCACGCTCATCGCCGTCTCTCTCCTGCGGCTGGGCCCGCGGCGCTTCCTCGGCCGACTGCTGGGGGAATCGAGCCTGGGAGACTCCGGCAACGCGGACCGACCGGGAGACCATGGTGGTCACGGGCACGCGCTCCACGGTCACTCGCACGCTCACTCGGAAGCTCACGAGCCACGGTGCGGCTGCGGCCCCGACCAGGACTAATGGACGCGCGCAATGACAGCGCCGGCGGCAATAACAGCGGGGCAGGGCGAGCTCAGACCGCGGAGACGTCTTCCGCCTTGGCGCCTCGATCGCCTTCGCCGAAGACGAACGCGACGCGCGAGCCCACGTCGAGGGACTCAAATCCCTCCCTCACGTTGCTCTTGTGAAAGAAGATGTCGCCGGAGGCGGTCTCGATGAAGCCGAAGCCTCGTTCGATATTGATCGACCGCACGACGCCTTGCCCTCTTTCGCCCGGGTGGCCGCTCGCCCGCGGCCTGCGGCTCTTCTCCTCGGACCGCTGCGGCCGGCCGCGCATTGACGACGACGACGACGGGCGTTTTCTTGCGCCGCCTCCGTCGGGCCGCGACGGGCGGCCGAATCGCCGGCCGCTCGGCGGACCGCGATCGTAGCTGCCAGGCGAGAACGTGCCCTGCCGCCCCGGCGAGGTGGGCGCGGTGGGAGACGCGTCCGGCCCCGTGGCGAACTCATCGATGTACTCGCCGGTATCGTCCGCGGTGGAGATGGGTTCGCGTGCGTTGTCGTCGTACGGCGTCAACTCCTCGCTGAACTCGCTCTCTCCGCTGGGACCTTCATCGACTCCCGCGCGGGTGGATCCCCCGTCGTACAGTCCCTGACCGAAATTGTCGACCGGTCGAGGCCGCGCGGGGCGGGAGCCGCGGGATGCCGTCGGCCGGCGCGCTGGACTTGCCGGCCGCGGCGCCTCACGGCGCTCCGCAGGGGCCTGCTCGACTGCCGCCGGTGCCATCGGCCGCGCGGTAGCGGCCGCTTTCACGACCACCAAGACTTCGACAGCCCGGGGATTTTTGCCTTCGGCTTCCTCGATCGGCTGGAACTCGACGATGTCGCCGACCGCGAGCTGGCGGAACTCAATGCCGCGTACTTCGGTGTGATGGAAGAAATACTGCCGCGCCTCGGTCTGGATGAAGCCAAAACCCTTGCCGCGAATCAGCCGGTGGATGGTTCCTTGCATTCGATCGGCCCTAGCTCCTGAGGTCGTTGGTACTTCCGGCGCTTGCCTGGGACGCCGGAAATGACGGGAAGGCGGCTCCGTTTGCCGCCTCGAAGGGCGCTTCGCAACGCTGTTCATCGCGTAGAGTTGAGAAGAAATCAAGCCTTTTGTCGGCGCGGAGGCTATTCGCCCGATGCTCGGCTTTTGTTGCGCGGTCCGCGGCGCTGCAGGAGCTCGCGCCGTGCTGCGCCGCGCTCCTCGCTCTGGCTGAGGGCGGAGCTCTGCGCGGAGCTCTCCCCCCCGAGAGCGCGAGCCAGAGACCGCACCGTGGGGTAGCGGAAGACGTCGGTGATCGGGATCTGCCGGCCCGTGGCCTCGCGCAACTTGGACAACACCTGAACGACGAGGAGGGAATGTCCCCCGAGGTCGAAGAAATTGTCCTCGAGGCCAACCCGAGGAACGTTGAGCGACTCCTGCCAGATTTTGGCGAGCGTCTGCTCGAGCTCGCTTTCGGGGACGCTGTACGCACGATCGGCCGGCGCCGGCGCAGACTCCGGCGGCGGCAGCGCCTTGCGGTCCACTTTGCCGTTCGGCGTGAGCGGGAGCGCCGCGAGGGAGACGAAGTGGGATGGGACCATGAAGTCGGGTAGCTTCACCCCGAGGTGTGCGCGGAGCGCAGCCGCATCGGCGCTGCCGGCGGATGCCCCCGCCCCGGATCTCGGAACGAAGTACGCGACGAGCCGCTGGTCCCCGGGCACGTCCTCTCTCGCCACGACAACGGCTTCGCGGACGGAAGGATGCTCCCGCAAGCGCTCCTCGATCTCGCCGAGCTCGATGCGATGGCCGCGGACTTTCACCTGATGGTCGATGCGGCCTAGGAACTCGAGCGTGCCGTCGCCGCGCCGGCGCACAAGGTCTCCCGTGCGGTAGAGGCGCGACCCCGTAGGCCCGTGCGGGTTGCGGACGAAACGCTCCGCGGTGAGCTCGGGGCGGCGCAGGTATCCCCGCGCGACTCCATCGCCGCCGATGTAGAGCTCGCCGGGGAGCCCCGGCGGCACGAGCTCGAGGTCCTGATCGAGCACGTAGAGCTGCGTGTTCGCGATTGCCTTGCCGATCGGCACAGGGTCCTCGGAGCCCTCGAGCTCGTGCGTGGAAGACCAGACCGTCGTCTCCGTCGGACCGTACATGTTCACCACGCGGCCCTGGACCGCAGCGCGGAGCCCCGCCGCAACGCTCGCAGGGAGAGCTTCGCCGCCCACGAGGAGCGTCCGCATACTGCGGAGAGCGTCCCGAGATTCGGGATCCGCGATGAGCATGCCGGCCATGGAAGGCGTGCATTGCAGGTGCGTCACGCCGTGGCGGCGGATCAAGTCCGGGATCGAGCTTTCACCGGACGCCTCGGCCGTCGCACGACGGGCCGTCTCGAGACGCACCTCGTCGAGGAAGCGCAGGCTTTCGAGGGCGTCGTCGGTCCCGATCCCGAAATCGATGAGACAGGCCACCTCGTCGACGCCGAGCTGCTCCAGCTCGTCGATGCGGGCGAGGCAGCTCTGGGGCGTTCCGAAGAGCCCGCTCGTTTCGAAGTAGCGCTCGAAAGCGTGCTCGAGGAGCGCCTCGAGGTCCTCGGGGCTCAGGCTGCGGAAAAGGTCATCGGCGCTCGCGCCGTCGGCCATCTTCTTCTTGAATGCAGGGAACGAGGTCGCGTGCGCCTGGATGAGGCTCGCGGCACTGCGGAGGTAGTCCGTGAGCGGCTTACGCACTTTCTCGCGCACAGTGTCGAGGTCGGCGGCGAGGAATGTGTGCAGCATGAGGGTGACGCGGCCGTTTCCGGAGTGTCCGTGCTCCCGCCGTGCCTGCCGGTAAGTCTCGATTTTGCCGCCGAGCTCTTTCAAGTTCTGCCCGAGGAGGTGCGTGAGCAGGTTCGCTCCCACTTCCCCCGCCATGCGGAACGTCTCGGGATTGCCGGCCGCCGTGATCCAGAAAGGCAGCTCTGCCTGGACGGGCCGCGGCAGGATCCCCACTTCGATCGGTGCGCCTTTCGGCCCGGGGAACGCGACTTTCTCGCCGCGCCAAAGCCGCCGCACGACCTCGATGTCGCGCATCAGGATTTTTTTCGCGTCCGCGTGGTTCTCCGGCCGGAGCACGAAGTCGCTCGGATGCCAACCGGACGCGAACGAGATCCCCACGCGCCCGTTCGACAGGTTGTCGACGAGCGCCCACTCCTCCGCGACGCGGATCGGGTGATGGAGCGGTAGCACCACGCTGCCGGATCGAATCTGGACGCGCTCCGTGATCGTCGCCAGCGCCGCGCTTGTCACGGCGGGGTTCGGGTAGAGGCCGCCGAACGCATGGAAGTGGCGTTCCGGGGTCCAGACCGCCTCGAACCCGCTCCGGTCCGCGAACTTGGCTCCTTCGATCAGCAGCCGGTACTTCTGCGCGCCCGCGGCGGACTCGTCGCTCGCAAAATAGAAAAGGCTAAAGTCGAGCTTCCGGTGGGGTGCGGACCGGCTTCCCGCGCGCGCGACGTGCTGGCGGCCGCGCTCCCCGTGGAGCACGACTTTGAAGCCCCGCGCCAGCGTCCAGAGGAGCTCGAGCACGGAGATGTCGAAGGACAGGCTCGTGACGGCGAGCCACGCGCCCGCTCGGTCCCGCTCGACGCGGTCGTCCATACCGCGGAAAAAGTTCACGACGTTGCGGTGCTCGATCTGGACGCCTTTCGGCCGCCCCGTGGACCCGGAGGTGTAGATCACGTAGGCGAGGCTCTCCGGCAGCGCGCCACAGCTGAAGCGGTCGGTGCGCCCGAGCTCGATCGCCGCGCGGTCGAGCTCGCCGTCGATCGAGACGGTCTTACCGCGGAACGATCTCCATCGGTCCGCGAGCCTCGACTGCGTCAGCACGATCGGCGCCTGGGAGTCCTCGAGCATGAACTCGAGGCGCTCGGCCGGGTAGGAAGGGTCGAGTGGCAGATACGCCCCCCCCGCTTTCAGGATCCCGAGGAGCCCGACCATGAGGTCGATCGACCGCTCCATGCACAGTCCGACGATAGAGTCCGGCCCGACCCCCAGCCCGCGCAGGTGTTGCGCGAGGCGCGCCGCGTGATCGTCGAGCTCGCGGTAGGTGATGGCCTCGCCTTCCGATACGACGGCGATGGCGTCGGGCTGGGCGTCGACCTGCGCTTCGAAGGCTTCGTGGACGAGCGAAGCGCGCGGGTAGTCCGCGGCCGCAGCTTGCCACTCGCTCTCCAGCTTGTTGCGCTCCACAGGCCCGATGACTGGAATGCGGCGGACGTCCGAACTGGGCATTGCGAGCAGGCCGTCGAGGAACGCCTCGAAGGAGTCGACGAGCGAGCGAGCGTCCTCCGGCGCGAGGCGCGCCGCGTCGTGGATGAACTCCACTTGCGAGCCGTTCTCCTCGACCCGGACCGTGAGCGCCGCAGCGGGCTCATTCCGGCTCGAAAAACCGGTGCCGCTGGCTGCCGACTGCTCGACGCGCACGCTCCAGGCGGCCGCGTCGAGGCGTGCGCCCGCCGCACGGAGCGCGGGCTGCCTCGCGATCAAGTCGCGCGCGTAAGTCTTCGCGCGGCGTACGGTCGCCAGCTCCGCGACTGCGGAGCGAGCCACGCTCGAAAAGTTGGAGCCGCGGTCGACGGCCACCTGCAGCGGGACCCACGCAGCGAACAGCGCGTCGAGGTCGCCGACGCGCTGCCGGATGGACGGCTCGCTGTACGCGACAGCGACGGAGCTCGCACCGCCGAGCCGCGAGAGGAACGCGCAGACGGCAGCCACGAGGAAGTCGCCCACCGCGGGCGCCTCCGGCAGCGCGGCAGCCTCGGCATCGATCCCGGCTGGAACCTTGGCGCGCAGCGTCGCCAGCGCAACGGATCCTCCCGGTTTCGCAGCGCGTGCGTAGGGAGAAGCGAAGGGCTCGACCGTCTCGAGCTTTTGCGTCCAGAAGGGCTCGTGGCGGGCCACGTCCTCGTGCAGGAGGTGGGCACGGCTCGCGGCCTCGGGAGGCAGCGAGGCCAAAACCGCCCCCGGCTCGAGGCCGAGCTCGCGCGGAGCCGCCGCGGAGCCGTCCGGACGCAGGACTTTTCGGAAAGACACGTCGGAGCTCGCCGTCGCCACGGTGATCGCGCCGTCCTCGACTCCAACGATCGTGCCGGGAGATGCTCCGGTCCGGCGCGCCAGGACTTCGCACCCGAGGACGCACACCGCGCCGCCGCCGGGCAGCAGCGCTTTCGGAAGCCCCACGGGGTTCGCGTAGGCGCCGAAGTCCATCGCTCTCACCGCGGCGTCGATCGCCTCGGCGGGTTCCTGCCAGGCGATGCCGCAGGCGGCGGCTGGCCGCTTCGCAGCGGGAAAATACGTCCGCTGCGCGAAGTCCTGCTTCCTCGGCTGCAGGCCTCCCGACCGGATTTTGCGCGCCAGCTCCCGGAATGTGCGTATGCCCGCCTCGTAGCATTTGGCGTTCAGCGTCAGCGCCGTCTCGCCGGGCTCGAGAGCGAAGATCTCCTGCTCGAGAATGTCTCCCTCGTCCACGCCGCCCTCCACGAGGTGCCAGGTCACACCGTGCGTGGACTCCCGGCCGAGCAGCGCCCACGTGGTCGCGTGGAGGCCCGCGTAGCGCGGGAGGGGCCCGTCGTGAAAGTTGACCGTCCCTCGGCGGGGGATCTCGAGAATCGGCCTCGGGATGATGGCGAGGTTCGCGATGCTGAAGAGATAGTCGAAAGGCCGCTGGCGGAGCGCCTGCGCAAGGCCGTCGTCGGGCCGGAGCGCCCTCAGCCCTTTTTCCTGGGCCCAGCGGAGGATGGCGGGCTCGGAGGAGACAGCGCCGGCGACTTCGAACCCCTGCTCGAAAAGCACATCCGCGCACTGGATGAGCAACGATTCTGTGCCGATAAGGTAGCAGCTCGTCGATTCGCCGGCAGTCATGCGACATAGTGTGCGGGAACGCGCCGCGGGGGGCAACCGCCGAGAGCTTTTCGCGGCCCACGGCCTTCCTGCGCGCAACTTACGACATCCCATGCCTGCCCCACGGACTCCTCCCGCCGACCTGCGAGGGAAAACTTGCCTCGTCACCGGGGCCACGAGCGGGATCGGCCGCGCCACGGCGATCGGTCTCGCCGAGCTGGGGGCGCGCGTCGCCGTCGTGGCGCGCGACGCCGCTCGAGGATCCGCTCTCGCCGAGGAGCTCGAGGCTCGCCGCAGAGCGACCGGCGCGAGTACACAGTCGCCGGCCGAGGGCGGCCCGCTCCTTTTCGTGGCGGACGTCTCGCAGCAGGCGGAAGTCCGCCATCTCGCCCGCCAGATCGAAGAGCGCATCTCGCGGCTCGACGTGCTCGTTAACAACGCTGCCGTCATCACTCGCCGGCGCGCTTCGACCGCCGACGGCCTCGAGACGCAGCTCGCGGTGAACCATCTCGCTCCTTTCCTCCTGACGCGCCTCCTTCTCGGCCTCCTCCGGAGGAGCGCCCCGGCGCGGATCGTCAACGTGGCTTCGCAAGTCGAGAGCCAGGGGCGCATCGACTTCGAGGACCTCGGGAGAGAGAGGAGCTACGACCCGCTCGATGCGTACCGGCAGTCGAAGCTCGCGAACGTGCTCTTCACGTACGAGCTCGCTCGGCGGATCGAGGGCTCGGGCGTCACCGTGAACTGCCTGCATCCCGGAGTCATCGCGACGCGCCTCCTCGACGATTTTCTCGGCCGGCCGCGGGCGCTCGGCTTCGTGACGCGCATGCAGTACCCCGACGCCTCGGAAGGGGCGCGAACGTCAATTTTTCTCGCGTCATCGCATGAAGTCGAGGACGTGAACGGGCGCTACTTTCGGGAATGCGCGGAAGCGCGGTCCTCGCCGGCGTCGCGGGACAGGGCGCTCGCGGAGCGGCTCTGGCGCGTCAGCTCCGAGCTGACGGGGCTCGACCCGGAGGAGAAAACCTAATCGATCGTCAGGCGCAGTCCTGATCCGCGAGGAAAAGCGCGCGGAAGTACTTGAGCACGCGGACCGGGTCAGAGCTTTCCGGGATCTCGGCGCAGCAGTATCCCGAATAGTTCGCATCGCGCAACAGGGAGAAGAGCTTCGGGAAGGGGTAGTCCTCGAAGAGGTCGCGGAGGTGGACGAACCGGATCTTGTCGCGGACGAGCGCGAAGTTCGACTCCAGGCCGCCGTCGAAGAGATCCTCCGCGTTCGAGTTCCAGCAGACGTAGACGTTCGAGTGGGCCGCGTGATCGAGGATTTTCCGGATGTTGGGCAGTCGGCACGTGCCATTGCCGTGCACTTCCACGCGCACTTCGACGCCCACGGCGGCCGCGGCCGTGCCGACCTCGGCGAGAGCCTGGCCGATCTGTCGCAGCGTGGTCTCCTCGGGGACGGCCCCACGCGGCGGAAAACCGTTCGGCCGCACTTTGAAACCCGCCGCGCCGACGTCGGCCGCAAGGCGCGCGTACTCTTTCGCCCCCTCGATGTTCTTCCGCAGCTCGGCCGGGTCGGGGGACTGGAACTCGAACGCGCTGCCCAGGCTCGCCAGGCGCACGGGGGAGCTCTCGAACCGGCGCTTGATCTCCTTACGGTGCTCCGCGCTGAGCGTGACCTCGACGCCGTGCGCGTGCGTCGTGCGGAGCTCGACCGCCTCGACTTTCGACTGCGTGCAGTTCTCGATGACTTGATCCAGGGTCCACGAGCGAGCCAGGTTGTAAGTGACGAGGCCGAGCTTCAGGCGCGGGCGCTCCGGGGGCGCGGCACTGGGCCCGAGGCGGGCGGCCGCGTCGAGCGTGCCGGGCAGCAAGCTCGCTCCCGCGGCGGCAAGGAATCCTCGACGGCTGAAAGGCGGGATTGTGGGCATGCTTCCTCCTGGGGCGGGGCGCTCGCAAAACTCGACGAATCCGGCGGAGCTCGAGGCTGCCGCGGCCGGCGATTCTACTCCGGAGCGTGTCCTCTGCGGAGCCTTGGAAAATGCGCCGAGGACCCCTTGGCTCTTGCCCTCGAAGGGCGGGGCGCGTACATCGCCTCCGGAGGCGCGGATGGGTCTCGCCTCGGATTTGCCAAGGAGCCGCCATGCACCACGACGAGCAGAGTCGACGAGAGTTCTTGCGCAACGCGATGGTCCTCGGAGCCAGCCTCCCGGCGGCCTGCCGCCTCGTCCGCGCCGCCGATGCGCCTGCGCCGAAGCCCAAGCCGCCGAGCGAGAAGCTGAACCTCGGCATCGTCGGCGTGGCAGGACGCGGCGGAGACAACCTGAGCAGCGTCACGTCGGAGAACATCGTGGCGCTGTGCGACGTCGATCGGCAGCGCCTCGATCCCGTGGCGCGGGCGTTCCCCGCGGCGATGGCGTGCGACGACTACCGGAAGCTTCTCGACGTCAAAGGGCTCGACGCGGTCGTCGTCTCGACGCCGGATCACATGCACGCGATCGTCGGGGCGCACGCCTTGAAAGCGGGGCTCGACGTCTACTGCGAGAAGCCGCTCGCTCACTCCATCCACGAAGTACGCACGCTGCGGCGCCTCGCCGCGGAAGGAAAACGCGTCACGCAGATGGGGACACAGATCCACGCGGGTGACAACTACCGCCGCGCCGTGGAGATCGTGCAGGCAGGAACCATCGGCCCCGTCCGCCGCGTCCACGTCTGGCAATCCTCGAGGCCCGAGGGAGGACGCCGCGCGAAAGACGGTTCCCCCCCACCGAACGTGAACTACGACGTCTGGCTCGGACCCGCTCCGTTCCGCCCATTCGACCCGAGCCACTTCCACTTCGTCTGGCGCTGGTGGTGGGATTTCGGCGGCGGTGTGCTCGCCGACATGGGCTGCCACTACATTGACCTGGCGTACTGGGCGCTCGGTCTCGACGCGCCGGTGTCGGCCGAGGCTACGGGGAAGAAGGAATACGAAGGGGACAACGACGTCCCGAGCGTGATGCGCGTCGACTATCACTACCCGGCACGAGGCGACCGGCCGCCGGTGCACCTCACGTGGTACCACGGCGGATGGATGCCCGAGGGCGCCGAAGTCTACAAGAAGAGCTCGGCCGTCCTTTTCGAGGGCGACCAAGGCAAGCTCCTCGCCGACTACGGCGACCGGCGGGCGTTCATCGGCGACGTGTCGGGCAAGTCCGTCGACCTCGCCGCGCCTCCCCCGAGCATTCCCGCATCGATCGGGCACCACCGGGAGTGGATCGAAGCGGTCAAATCCCGCGGCACCACCACCTGCAATTTCGATTACTCGGGCGCGCTGGCCGAAGCCGTGCTCCTCGGCAACGTCGCGTACCGGACGGGAAAGAAAATCGAGTGGGACTCGAAGGAGCTCAAGGCCGTGAACGCTCCCGACGCCGCTCAGTACGTGCAGCGCGAATACCGAAAAGGCTGGAGTCTCTAAGTTCGAGTTTCGCCATTTTTCGCCGGCCTGGCCGGCCTGATTTCGCGATGGGGTCAGTAAGCCGGGCTATTTCTGTAAGGCTGGGCGCGTAGGCACCTACGTCAAAACCGGCCGTCCCTGCGGGTAGCGCCAGGATCGTCGATGCCTTCGTTCCTCCTCCTCAGCGTATTACTCCGCTGATACGCGATCGTCGTCGCGCCTCGGCCTCGACGACCCTGACGCTACCAGGCTCCCCGAAAATGGCGAAACTCGAACTAAGATTCACGCTCCGGTTTCACGGCTCGCCGCGCGACTCCGAGCTCGCACGATGCTCCTCGTCCACGTGCCGGTGGCCGCACCTCCGTTCGCGCCGGGTTCGACGTCTCTCGATCGCCTCGCCCACCTCGCGCAGCCAGGCATCGAGCCCCTCCTCGCTGCCGAGGTACGCGCGCAGCATCGCTGCCCGCGGCGGTCCGTCCAGGTCGGCGCTCAGATCGAGGAGCTGCGTTAGATTCCGGACGCGGCGCTCGTGATCGAGCGGAGCACGCAGGAAACGAATCGCAGCAACGTCGACGAGGCAGAACTCGCCGTCCCGCGTGAGGAGGTTCGAGGGCTTCATGTCCCGCTGCCAGGTGCCCGCCTCGTGAAGGCGCCGGAGCCAGTCCCCGGCGAGCCCGAGAATTCGCGCCGGTTCGACGCTCCTCCGTCGCTCCGGAGGGGCGAGCCAAAGCAGCGTATGCAGCGGCGTGAAGCCGTCCAGGAACTCGCTCACGATCATCTCGGTCGCGCCCCGCAGCCGGAGCGAAGCCGCGAGCGGCCTCGGCGAGCGGAAACCGGCGGCCCGGAGGCGGCGGTGCACTGCGAATTCTTTCGCGAGGCGCGGCGGCGCGCCCAGGAAGAACCGCCAGCGGCTGCCGGGGCGGACCGGAACCTCCTTCACGACGACTTCCCGCGGCAGATCGCTCGCTGCGGCTCTGTCCGGCACGCGCACGCGCGTCACGAACGTGCCGAGGTTCCGTTTCAGGATGCGCTCGGTGTCCGCGGTCGCGCGGTGCGCCGCGATCCAGGCCACGAGGAGCTCCGCATCGACGGCGGCGTCCACCAGGAACGAGCCTTCGCCGGGCAGCCGGATCGTCCGGGGTCGAGCTCCCTCGCTCAACGGACCCGTTCTTCCTTCCGCGAAGCCGCCAGCTCCTCGTAGATGCCCTCGATCTCGCGATAGTGGCGGTCCCAGCTCAGCTCGAGCGCTGCAGTCCGCGCCGCGGCACGCATGGGCTCGAGGTCCTTCACCGCGTGAAAACTTTCGATCGTTGCGAGGAGGCTGTCGACGTCGTTTTTCGGCAGGACCCAGCCGAGACTCGGCCGGATGAGCTCCGAGGCGCCCGAAGTGCTCGAGGCGATGACCGGCGTCCCGCTCGCGAGCGCCTCGCTCGAGACGTTTGCGTAAGCGTCGAAGTAGCTCGGCAGAAGGAGGACGTCCGCTCCGGCGAGGATCTCGGGGACGTCCGAGCGTTTCCCGAGGAAGAATGCGGAGCCCGCGAGCCCGAGCGACACCGCCCGGCGCTCGTACTCGACGGCTCTCGAATCGCCCCCGGCCACGACCAGCATGGGGTCCGGCCCATATCCGGCCGATCGCGCGGCCCGCCGGGCAAGGGCTTCGAGGACGAGGTCCAGCCCTTTGCGGTGGTAGTCGTTTCCCACGAACGCGAGCACGCGCCGTGCGCCGAGCTTTTCCTCGCCGCCGAGGAGAGCGGCGATCTTCGCGCGCCCCGCGCCGCGCCAGCGCGGGTGGAAGCGCTCGCAGTCCACGCCGCTGTAGATCACGCGCACTGTCTCGGGAGCGACCGGATAGTGGCGCAGGATCTGATCGCGGACGAACGCGCTGATGGCGATCACGAGCCGTTGGGGCCTCTCGACGTAGCGCTTCTCTTCGATCCTGCGCACGATGCGGTCGACGGGATTCCAGCCGTAGTAGAGCTTGCGCAAGCCGCGCCGCACGAACCGGTCGAGATAGAGCTCGCAGAAGTCCTGCCGGCAGCCGGAGCCGTCACGGTAAAGCGTGTGATAGTAGGTCCTCGAGAAGCCCTGGACGATGTCGTAGGGACGCACGCGCTCCTCGCGCTCGATGAGGCGGCGGCTCCATCGGGCGAAGCTCGCGACACGCAGAGGGCGTGGCGACCTCAGATAGGGAACGCGCACGAGACGGAAATTCGGATGCGTGAGCTGAGCTCCCACTTTGCCGCCGAAAAAATCGACCGTGTGGCCGCGGTCGAGGAGATATCCCAGCAGGTTGCCGATGTACCCTTCGACGCCGCCCGTGAACTCGAGCCTCGTGTGGTTGAAAGCGAGGCGCAGCGGCTTCATGCGCCGGCGAGCCCCAGCCGGAGCTCGGTGCTCCTCGCGGGACGCGTCGCGGAGTTGGGGACAGCCTCCAGGCTCATCTCGGCGGCGATTATCGAGCGGGCCGCAGACCTTGTCCATCCAACTCGTGCCGCCGGGGGGACTTGCACTCGGTTTGTTACCGGAAGAATTGGATGGTACTCTTGGCTGCCTCGCACGGGTGAACGTTGTGCGGCGAGGAGTGAGGCTCAGTTGATTCGGAGGATTGCAGACGTGTCTGTCTTTTCCTTCTCCCCCGGTTTGCCGGCCCGCCTGCTGCGGCGGGGCCCCGATCTCGGAAGACTCGTTCTTCCGCGGTCGGGTGACCCAGCCTCTTGCAAGGCGTTGTCTCGGCGCTGCGCGGGCTCTGAGTTCACCGTCACCCACGGTCCTCCTCGGGCCGGCTATTGCCGGCTGCTCGGCCGAACGCGCCGCCGCCACCGAAGCGCTTCGGCATCAGAGCCCGCCCTCCCTCGGTCGCTTCCCCCATTGTGGGGGAGTCGCCGGGCGCGAAAGCGCTCGGCGTGGTGCGGCCGCGGGGGCCCGTCTGCCTCCGTGAAGCCCTTCATCGGGTTTTTCGGCAGGGATTCGGGCTGCACGCGTTCTCGCCCGCCCCCGTAGGGGACTGGCCGGCTCGGCTCCGCGGCTTCGGCCTCGGCGTCCCGCGCCGGACGGTCGATTCGACCGGGGTTTGCTTCCCCCCTCGATCGCGCGGTTCCCCGCGCAGGCCTCCCCGGGCTCCTCGTGAGTCCGGGGAGCTTTCTTTTTTGGCTCGCGGCGAGATTCTCCGTCCCGCGGCTCGCGTCTTCACGCTCTCGACGTCAGGACGGCCCGTCGAGCGAACTCGGCCTCGGCCGATCCGGTAGACCCGCATTCCGCCGGAGGACGCCTTGAAGAACGCGACACTGAAACCGTGGAGCGGCATTGTGACCGTGGCCCTGTCCGCTGCGCTCGTCGTGAGGGGCGCTTCGCCTGCCAAGCCCGACGTGCTCGTTCCGCCACGCGGCGGCGGCCCCGTCAAAGTCCCGCCGATCGAGCTCCGCGCGCCGGAGGACGTGACGCTCCCCGCGCGCTTCGTCCGCGCCGACGCCGATGGCAGCGGTACGGTCGACTTGTCGGACGCTCTCGCGATGCTCTCCGACCTGTTTCTGGGCTCGAGCGACCTTGCCTGCCTCGACGCCGCGGACGCCAACGATGACGGCGCCGTGACCGTGTCCGATCCGATCCAGACGCTCGGCTTCCTCTTCCTCGGGGGCAGTGAGCTGCCGCTCCCTTACCCAGAATGCGGAGTCGACACGACCGCGGACGTGCTGGGCTGCTCAGCCAGCACGCCCTGCGCGCCGACGCTGA
>Ga0075428_100005250_pt1 | contig 14401 bp, 11 predicted proteins | sample RhiMetdeltSRZDD2_FD_75291 | JGI IMG/M metagenome (GOLD analysis project Ga0075428, IMG submission 75291) | Populus rhizosphere microbial communities from Tennessee, USA - Rhizosphere MetaG P. deltoides SRZDD2 | ecosystem: Host-associated > Plants > Roots > Rhizosphere > Soil | place: USA...
GGCGGTTCCGGCACATCCTGGTCGACGAGTACCAGGACACCAACCACGCCCAGTACGTGCTGGTGCGCGAACTCGTCGGACGCGAGACTGAGGAGGGCGTGCCGCCCGCCGAGCTGTGCGTGGTGGGCGACGCCGACCAGTCCATCTACGCGTTCCGCGGCGCCACCATCCGCAACATCGAGGACTTCGAACGCGACTTCCCCAATGCCACAACGATTCTGCTCGAGCAGAACTACCGGTCGACGCAGAACATCTTGAACGCGGCCAACTCGGTGATCTCCCGCAACGCCGGGCGTCGCGAGAAGCGGCTGTGGACCGACGCCGGTGAGGGCGAACTGATCGTCGGCTACGTCGCCGACAACGAGCACGACGAGGCACGCTTCGTCGCCGAGGAGATCGACGCGCTCGCCGACAACGGCGAAATCACCTATAACGACGTCGCGGTGTTCTACCGGACCAACAACTCGTCGCGCGCTTTGGAAGAAGTGTTCATCCGGGCCGGTATCCCGTACAAAGTCGTTGGCGGCGTTCGGTTTTACGAGCGCCGGGAGATTCGCGACATTGTCGCCTACCTGCGCGTGCTGGACAACCCCGGCGACTCGGTGAGCATGCGGCGCATCCTGAACACGCCACGGCGCGGCATCGGCGACCGTGCCGAAGCGTGCGTGGCGGTGTATGCGGAGAACACCGGGCTGAGCTTCAACGACGCGCTGCAGGCCGCCGCCGAGGGCAAGGTGCCGATGCTGAACACCCGCTCGGAGAAGTGCATTGCCAGTTTCGTTGAGCTGATCGACGAGCTGCGCGGCCGTCTCGACGGTGAGCTCGGGGAGCTCGTCGAGGCGGTACTGGACCGCACCGGCTACCGCACCGCACTGGAATCCTCCAGCGATCCACAGGATCTGGCACGCCTGGACAACCTCAACGAATTGGTCAGCGTCGCACACGAATTCAGCACCGACCTGGCCAACGCGCAAGCGCTCGGCGAGGTCGATCCGCAAGACGAGGACATTCCCGACACCGGCGTGCTGGCGGCGTTTCTGGAGCGGGTGTCGCTGGTGGCCGACGCCGACGAGCTGCCCGAGCACGGCGCCGGCGTGGTGACCATGATGACACTGCACACCGCCAAGGGTCTGGAGTTCCCGGTGGTGTTCGTGACGGGCTGGGAGGACGGCATGTTCCCGCACATGCGGGCGCTGGGCGATCCGACCGAGCTGTCCGAGGAGCGACGGCTGGCCTACGTCGGCATCACCCGGGCCCGGCAGCGGCTCTACGTCAGCCGCGCCAGGGTCCGCTCGTCATGGGGCCAGCCGATGCTCAACCCGGAATCGCGGTTCCTGAAGGAGATTCCGCAGGAGCTCATCGATTGGCGCCGCACCGAGCCGGCACCGTCGCTTTCAGCTCCGGTTAGCGGCGCGGGCCGGTTCGGCGCGCCACGCCCGTCACCGACGCGCTCAGCGGCCGGTAAACGCCCGCTGGTGGTGCTGGAGCCGGGCGATCGCGTGACTCACGACAAGTACGGCCTCGGCCGTGTCGAAGAAGTGTCCGGTGTTGGCGAGTCGGCGATGTCGCTGATCGACTTCGGCAGCGCCGGGCGGGTCAAGTTGATGCACAACCACGCCCCGATCTCCAAGCTCTAAACCCGCAGATCCCCGCTGCGGGCCCACCGTCGGGTGGCCGGCAGCATTGCGAGCAGAACGCTGGCCACGGGCAGCACGGGGATCGTGTAGACCACCGGCGAAAGTTTCGCTCCGGCGACGAACAGGCCCGCGAAGATCAGCAGCGCCACGACCGCACCCACCACGATCAGCAGCCTGCCCATCCGCCGCCGCAGCAGTAGCGCGATCAGGCCGCTGATGAGTGCCGCCGCGGACACCGCGGTGAGAAAGCCGATGGCCACGCAGAACAGCCGGTCCGACTGCCACCAGCCCGTGATCAGGTCGGTGGCGATGACCGCGGTGGCCCAGCCGGACAGGATGCACGCAATCGCCGTGGCGATCGCCGCCCTCGGATGGGCCCGCTTCGAGCGCGGTGTGCCCACCGCGACGGGTCGGGCGCGCGGGATGTAGTCCCCCTGCCCTTCGGGCGGGAGGTGCCCCCAGGTCGGGGGCTCGGCTACCGCGGCAGGGATCTCACCGGTCGGATGACGCCGAATGATGCTGGTCTGCGGTTCGGACTCGGCCGGCATCGGCGATGACGGCGTGCCATCGTCGGAGTTTCGTCGGATGCGTGGTTGATCTACAGGCGGTTGGTCGGACGGGCCGTCACTCACATCTAGCCAACGTAGTTGCCGGGGCCAATTCCCCGCTGCGCAAGCCACGGCACCGGGTCGATCCGGTTGGTGCCGTTGAGCAGAACCTCGAAGTGGCAGTGCGGGCCGGTGGAGTTGCCGCGGTTGCCCATCGTCGCAATCTGATCGCCCGCCATCACCCGGTCGCCCTTGCTGACCAGCCAGGTATTGACGTGGCCGTACAGCGTGACAGTGCCGTCCGCGTGCCGCAGCTTGACCCATGCGCCGTAGCCGGCGGTCGGGCCCGCGTCGATCACCACGCCGTCGGCGACGGCGAGGATCGGGGTGCCGATCGAGTTGGCGATGTCGATACCGCCGTGCAGCACTCCCCAGCGGTAGCCGAAGCCGGAGGTAAAGACGCCCTTTGTGTACATCACGAACAGCGGCCGGTTCAGGCGCGCTTCGCGCTCGGCGCGCTCCTGTGCGAATGCGGCGGCCTTGGTGATCTCCTCGGCGTGCACGGTCTCCAGGGCCGCCGGGGCGACGGAGACGATCTGCATGCCGTCCACCGAGCCGGTGAGCGCCGTGCCGCCCGTCACGGACTTATCGGCGGCCAGCACCGTGTCGTCGGCCGTCGTGTCGGTCGTGTGCGTCATCGTGTACGCGCCCGCCGCGGTCGCGCCGACGGCCATCGCGGCGACCATCAGCCGGCCCTTGACGGGCACGTCCTGCTTGCGGTGCAGGCCGCGGCGGCCGGAGATGTCGATGACGTCGGTGGCGGCGACGCCGTTACTGGTGTCGGTGTGGCTGTCGCGATAGGCGTGCGACAGCGGACGCTCGTCGCCCGCGTTCGCGCGGAACTCCGAGGGCACCGCCAGCCGCAGCGGCACTAGATCGTCGGTGTCGTGCAGGTCATCGAGCTCGGGCGCGTGGACGACCTGCGATTCGCGGTCGAACGCGCAATTCTCACGAAAGTCCAGGTCAGTGAGGTCGCCGAACTCGTTGAACGGAATGATGTCGGTGATTTCCGCGGCGGCGATTGCGGCTTCGAGGTCTGCCCAGGTGCGCCGTGGTTTCGTCGTCACTCCGTCGGGAGATCGAGACGAACGGTGCTGCGCCAACCTGAAATATCCTTCTAGTCGTGACCGAACCGTGATCTAGACCAGAGGCACGTTAACCAAATCCCAATGTTGGTCGCAACCCGAGGGAGTATTCCGGCCGGGGATTGTGACCTGTATCACCCTCGGTCGGCGGTGAGATCTACCACATGAGCGGTAGGCGGTGTCAATTGCTTGGATCCGTGTGGATAAAGTTCCCCCTGGCCCATCGGGCGCAAACCTTCGCAGGCAACGCACAAAGACAGTGAGTCCATGGATCTCTTCGAATACCAAGCGAAAGAGCTGTTCGCCAAGCACAACGTGCCCACCACCCCGGGTCGGGTGACCGACACCGCAGAGGAAGCCAAGGCCATCGCCACCGAAATCGGTCGGCCCGTCATGGTCAAGGCGCAGGTGAAGACCGGCGGCCGCGGCAAGGCCGGCGGCGTCAAGTACGCGGCCACCCCCGACGACGCGTTCACGCACGCGCAGAACATCCTCGGCCTGGACATCAAGGGCCACATCGTGAAGAAGCTGCTGGTCTCGGAGGCCAGCGACATCGCCGAGGAGTACTACATCTCGTTCCTGCTCGACCGCGCTAACCGCACCTATCTCGCGATGTGCTCGGTCGAGGGCGGCATGGAGATCGAGGAGGTCGCAGCGACCAAGCCGGAGCGGTTGGCCAAGGTGCCGGTCGACGCGGTCAAGGGAGTGGACCTGGCGTTCGCCCGGTCGATCGCCGAGCAGGGGCATCTGCCCGCCGAGGTGCTCGACGCGGCGGCCGTGACGATCCAGAAGCTGTGGGAGGTCTTCGTCGCCGAAGACGCCACGCTGGTCGAGGTGAACCCGTTGGTGCGCACGCCGGACGACCAGATCCTGGCGCTGGACGGCAAGGTCACGCTCGACGCGAACGCCGACTTCCGTCAGCCCGGGCACGCCGAGTTCGAGGACCGCGACGCCACCGATCCGCTGGAGCTGAAGGCCAAGGCGAACGACCTCAACTACGTCAAGCTCGACGGTGAGGTCGGCATCATCGGCAACGGTGCGGGCCTGGTGATGTCCACGCTCGACGTCGTCGCGTACGCGGGCGAAAAGCACGGCGGGGTCAAGCCCGCCAACTTCCTCGACATCGGTGGTGGCGCGTCGGCCGAGGTGATGGCCGCCGGTCTCGACGTCATCCTGCACGACCCGCAGGTGAAGAGCGTGTTCGTCAATGTGTTCGGCGGCATCACCGCATGCGACGCCGTCGCCAACGGCATCGTGACGGCGCTGAAGATCCTCGGGGACGAGGCCAACAAACCGCTGGTGGTCCGCCTGGACGGCAACAACGTCGACGAGGGCCGACGCATCCTCGCCGAGGCCAACCACCCGCTGGTGACGGAGGTGGCCACGATGGACGAAGCCGCCGACGTCGCTGCAGCCAAGGCCGCCGAAGCAGCGAACGCCTGAAAGGACTGAAATGGCAATCTTTTTGACCAAGGACAACAAGGTCATCGTCCAAGGCATCACCGGCGCGGAGGCCACCACTCACACCGCGCGGATGCTCAAGGCGGGCACCCAGATCGTCGGCGGCGTCAACGCTCGCAAGGCCGGAACGACGGTGTCGCACAAGGACGTCAACGACAACGACATCGAGCTGCCGGTGTTCGGCACCGTCGTCGAGGCGATCGAGAAGACCGGCGCCGACGTGTCGATCATCTTCGTGCCGCCCAAATTCGCCAAGGACGCGATCATCGAGGCGATCGACGCCGAGATCCCGCTGTTGGTGGTCATCACCGAGGGAATTCCGGTGCAGGACAGCGCATATGCGTGGGCCTACAACGTCGAGAAGGGCAACAAGACCCGCATCATCGGGCCGAACTGCCCCGGCATCATCACCCCCGGCCAGGCGCTGGTCGGCATCACGCCGGCCAACATCAGCGGCGCCGGGCCGATCGGGCTGGTGTCGAAGTCCGGCACGCTGACCTACCAGATGATGTTCGAGTTGCGCGATTTCGGCTTCTCCACCTCCATCGGCATCGGTGGTGATCCGGTCATCGGCACCACGCACATCGATGCCATCGAGGCGTTCGAGAAGGATCCCGGCACCAAAGTCATCGTGATGATCGGCGAGATCGGCGGCGACGCCGAGGAACGTGCCGCCGACTACATCAAGGCGAACGTGTCCAAGCCGGTCGTCGGCTACGTCGCGGGATTCACCGCGCCGGAAGGCAAGACGATGGGCCACGCCGGCGCCATCGTCTCCGGCTCGTCGGGCACCGCGGCCGCCAAGAAGGAGGCCCTCGAGGCGGCGGGCGTCAAGGTCGGCAAGACCCCGTCGGAGACCGCTCGTCTCGCGCGGGAGATCCTGCAGAGCCTCTAGGCACTCGGCCCACTGCCGCGACCGTGCGTGTCTGTACACCGACACGCCGCTATTTGCGCGCATTTTGCGCACGCTCGCGACCCAGCGCGATGTGAACTAGACCGCAGGATTAGGAACGCGTTCTAGTTATCGATTAGCCTGACGAATTAACACGCGTCAGGAGGTCTGTAATGGTCGATCCGCGGACCCCGGTGATCGTCGGCGTCGGCCAGTTCACTGAACGCATCGACGACGCCGACTACCGAGGGATGTCAGCGGTGGAACTGGCGACCGAAGCCGCGCGCGCCGCGCTGGCCGACACTGGCGTCGACAACGCAAAGATCGCCTCGGCGATAGACACCGTGTTCGCGCTGCGGCAGTTCGAGATCTCCGGGCCGGCGCCCGCGAAGCTCGGCAGGTCCAACAACTACCCGCGCTCGGTGATGAATCGGCTGGGCGGCGACCCTGCCCGCGTCGTGCTGGAACCCGTCGGCGGGCAGAGCCCGCAGAAGCTCGTCACCGAGGCGGGTAACACGATCGTGTCGGGCGACGCCGACGTCGTGATGATCATGGGCTCCGAGCCGGGGTCCACGGCGAGGTACTTCGCGAACCGGGATGACAAGCCGGACTTCACCGAGCATGTCGACGGACAGCTCGAGGACCGCGGCCACCAGATCTACACCTACATCGACGACTACACGATTCAGCACGGGCTCACCGGTGCGCCGGTCCAGTACGGGTTGCTGGAAAACGCCCGCCGGGCTCGCCTCGGGCTCAATGTGACCGACTATCGGCGGAGGATGGCCGAACTCTTCGCCCCCTTTTCGAAAGTGGCTGCCAAGAACCCGTTTTCATCGTCGCCGGTAGAGCGATCGGTCGACGAGATCCTCACGGTCACCGACGACAACCGGATGATCTGTGACCCGTATCCCCGCCTGCTCGTCGCGCGCGATCAGGTCAATCAGGGTGCAGCGGCGGTGATGATGTCCGTCGAGGCGGCCCGTCGGCTCGGCGTGCCGGATGACAAATGGGTGTACGTGCACGGTCACGCCGACATGGTCGAGCAGGCGACGCTGGACCGGGCCGACCTGGGCGCCGGCCCGGCGTCGGTGATGGCCGCGCGAGAAGCCTTGCGGGTGGCCGGAATCGGCGTCGACGACATCGCCACCTTCGATCTGTACAGCTGCTTCCCGTTTCCCGTTTTCCTCATATCCGAGGCTCTCGGTATCGACGGCGACGATCCGCGCGGGCTGACGCTCACCGGCGGACTGCCATATTTCGGCGGCCCTGGCAACAGCTATTCGCTGCACGGTATCGCCGAGACGGTGATCGAAATGCGCGAAGCGCCAGGGCAATTCGGCTTCGTTGGCGCAAACGGCGGCATCATGAGCAAGTACTCGGTCGGCATCTACTCCACCGAGCCCGTCGAATGGCGCACCGACCGCAGCGAGGAACTGAAGCAGGAGATCGCCGCGCTGCCAAAGGTTCCGGTGAGCCGGAATCCCGACGGCGCCGCGACAATCGAGACCTACTCGGTGCGCTACGACTGGCCGATCCGCACGGGCATCATCGTCGGACGCCTCGATGCCGATAACTCACGTTTCATGGCCACCACCGACGACGAGGATCTGGTGGCGCTGATGTCCGACGGCGATCCGCTAGGCGCGGCGATCAGCGTGTGGTCGACCGAGCACGGCAACCGCGCTTCGCTCGCCTAACCGGCCGCGGTGTGCGCGACGATCGCACCGACGATTGTCTCCCAATCGGCTCGATCGACTCCGTGACCGGAACCATCCAGCGGCAACAGCTTTGCGCCCGGAATCGCGTCCGCAAGCGCCTCGCCATGCGCCACGGGGAACATCGGATCTGCGCTGCCATGGATCACCAGTGTCGGCACGGCGATCGACGACAGGGGCGCGCGTGGCGGCTCGCCGTCCGGGAGCACGTCGTGGTTCTGTGCCGCCGCGAAATCATGCGCGCGCTCGACATCGCGGCGAACGAGCACGCGCATCGGCCCCTCATCGAACGGGCGCATGGCTCCCGCGAGCACACGCGAGTAGTCGACCAGGTACTCGATCACCGACTCCGAATCGGACCAGTCCACCTCCGCCGTTGTCACGAACCGCGTGAAATCCTCAGTCGGCGGCGGGAGTTCACGTTCGCCCGGCAGTGCTGACGAGGTACTGATCAGAACGAGCGATCGCACGCGGTCCGGGAAGTCGAGTGCAAGCAGCTGCGCGATCGCTCCGCCTGCCGAAACTCCGACCACATGGGCGGCTGGAACACGGTAGGCGTCCATCACTCCGGCCGCGTCGGCGACTAGGTCCGCACTCGTGTATCCGGGGCGTCCCGGCTCGTAGGTGATCGATCGGCCGGTGTCGCGATGGTCGTAGCGAATCACGAACCGCCCACGTTCGGCGAGCATCCGGCAGAAGCCCTCGTCCCACCACAACATCGACGCGCCGGTGCCCATCACCAGAAGAATCGGTGGGTCGCCCGGGTCCCCGAACGGCTCGGTGCACAGCTCGACGCCGTTCGCCTCGATCATTCGCTCCATCGCGCGCGACGTTAGTGCAACGTCGCGTCCGAATCGCCTAGACGAGCGCCGCCAGCTTTCCGGCCAGACGCTCCACGTAGCTCGCGACCTCGGCCTCGGCTTTGTCGGGCACGCCGAACAGCACCTCGGTCACCCCCAGGTCGGCCCACCGGGCCAGCTTGTCGGGGTCCGGCTTGAAGTCCAGTGCGACGATCTGCGGGGCACCGTCGCGCCCGGCCGCCGCCCAAGTGTCCTGCAGCAGCTTGACCGGCTCGTCGATGTCGAAGTCGCGTGGCGTGGTGATCCAGCCGTCGGCGCTGCGCGCGATCCACTTGAAGTTCTTCTCGGTACCGGCCGCACCCACGAGCACCGGGATGTGCGACTGGATCGGCTTGGGCCACGCCCAGCTCGGTCCGAAGTTGACGAACTCGCCCTCGTAGGACGCCTCCTCCTGCGTCCACAACGCGCGCATGGCCTCGAGGTACTCGCGCAGCATCGTGCGTCGCCGGGCCGGAGGCACGTTGTGGTCGGCGAGTTCGTCTGTGTTCCAACCGAATCCCACGCCAACGCTGACGCGTCCACCCGACAGGTGATCCAGCGTGGCGATCGACTTGGCCAGCGTGATCGGATCGTGCTCGACCGGCAGCGCCACCGCCGTCGACAACCGGACACGCGAGGTCACGGCCGCCGCGGTACCGAGGCTGACCCAGGGGTCCAGGGTGCGCATGTAGCGATCGTCGGGCAGCGACTCGTCGCCGGTGGTGGGGTGGGCAGCCTGCCGCTTGACCGGGATGTGGGTGTGCTCGGGCACGTAGAACGTGGCAAAGCCGTGGTCATCGGCGAGCTTCGCCGCCGCCGCAGGGGTGATGCCGCGGTCGCTGGTGAACAGTACGAGCCCGTAATCCATGCCAAGAATTAGAACGTGTTCCAGTCTGGCGGGCAAGGGCGGGGTCCCGTTTGCAGCTCAGCAGGGCTTTCGGGAACGCACAAGTAGTTCGCTAGGTCCGTTCGTGGCAGAAACGCGTACCCGACTACGTATGTGCGGACATTCCTGGCGGGCGACAGTTCAGGTGTGAACAGCGGGGCGACAACGCCAACCAAACTGCGCGAGTGGGTACGCCGATACCTGCCGTGCGAAATCGCCGGAACAGTAGGGGAATTGGGCGGCGCCGCGGTCGCATATCTGGCGACCGGATCGCTGGCCGCGGCGGCGATCACCGCGACCATCGGCGCGTCCGCCGGCTACTACGCTGCGGCCTACGTCAACGCTCTGCGCTGGAGCTACCGCGACCACGCTTACCGGCGTTGGCCGTCACGGCTACTGATGTCCAACTTGCTCGCGCTGCGCAGCGTGGCCGTTGAGTTCGGCCCGGCCGAGCTGATCGACAGCATTGCGGTCAGGCCCGTCGCGTTCTACGTCGGCCCGCTGATCTTCGACAACACGATCGTCGGCTGGATCTTCGGCAAGCTCATCTCCGACCTGGCGTTTTACGTCTGCGCCATCGCCAGCTACGAACGCTTCACCGGCCTGCTCGTGGGGGCCCGGCCGCGCGCCGAGGAGGTGACCGATGCATCCGTCCCGACGATCGAAGCTGCGTGAGGACCTGCGGGCAGATACGCAGCGCCTTACCGCGCTCGCCGAGCGCCACGGCACACCGCTGCTGGTGCTGCAGCCGCACCTGGTCGCCCGCCGCTATCGAGAGCTGACGGCAAAACTGCCCGGATTCGGCATGCACTACGCCGTCAAGGCGTCACCGCATCCGCTCGTGCTGTCGACCATCGCGATCTGCGGCGGCGGGTTCGACGTCGCCTCCAGCGCCGAGGTCGACCTGCTGCAGCAGCTCGGCTTGCCGATGGACCGCTGCATCCACACCCACCCGATCAAGAAGCCTGCTGACATCGACCACGCATACGCGGCGGGCATCCGCACGTTCGTCGTCGAGAATCCTTGCGAAGCACAGAAATTCGCCGGCCGACCGGACGATATTGAGCTGCTGGTGCGGCTCGCGTTCCGCAATCCGGCCGCGAAGTCCGACCTGTCGTCGAAATTCGGAGTCGAGCCGGCCGAGGCCGAACTACTCGTCAAACACGTGATTGCCGCCGGTGTGCAGTTCGCAGGGTTCAGCTTCCACGTCGGCAGCCAGGGCTCGTCGGCGCAGCCCTTTGACACGGCCCTTCGCGGCACCCTTGACCTCGTCACGGACATCGCCGCGAGCCTGGGCGTGCACACTCGCGTGATCGACATCGGCGGCGGGTTCCCCGTTGCCTACCGCGAGTCGATGCCCACCCTCGACGAGATCGCCGGCGTGATCGACGGCGCGCTGGGCCCTGCGCGTGACGACTTCACGCTCCTCGCAGAGCCGGGGCGGTATCTGGTCGCGGACAGCATGACACTGCTGACCAGCGTCGTCGGCACCGCGCAGCGCGACGGTCAGACGTGGCACTACCTCGACGACGGGATCTACGGCAGCTACTCCAACGTGATGACCGAAGACGTGCACCCGCCGATCCTCGCGCTGCGTGACCTCGCCAATGGCGCGGGCGAATTCGAGCCGGTGACCCTCGCCGGGCCGACGTGTGACAGCGCAGACGTGATCGCCCGCGACTACCCGATGCCCGCTCTTGAGGTCGGCGACGTTGTGATCAGCCCGATGATGGGCGCCTACACCAGCGTGACGTCATCGCGGTTCAACGGCATCGCGGCCACGCCCATCGTGATGTCTTAGGTTCAGCGCGAGCTTTACCCACGACGGCCGGGCCGCGCTGCTGCTGTCATGGCACACCATGACGACTGAACGCATCGCAGACCACGTCAAGTTCGCTTACTGGGTGCCGAACGTCAGTGGCGGCCTCGTCACCAGCGACATCGAGCAGCGCACCGATTGGAACTACGACTACAACGCCAAGCTCGCCCAAACCGCGGAGAACAACGGGTTTGAGTACGCGCTGTCGCAGGTGCGTTACGAGGCCAGCTACGGCGCGGAGTATCAGCACGAATCGACCAGCTTCTCGCTGGCGCTGCTGATGGCCACGCAGAAGCTCAAAGTGATCGCCGCCGTCCACCCCGGACTGTGGCAGCCGGGCGTGCTGGCCAAGCTCGGCGCCACCGCCGACCACCTGTCCGGCGGCCGGTTCGCCGTCAACGTGGTTTCCGGCTGGTTCAAGGACGAGTTCACGCACCTGGGTGAGCCCTGGCTCGAACACGACGAGCGCTACCGCCGCAGCGCCGAGTTCCTGCAGGTGCTGCGCAAGATCTGGACCGAGGACAACGTCGACTTTCGCGGCGACTTCTACCGGATCCACGACTTCACCCTCAAGCCCAAACCGCTCAACACGCCCGAGCGGCCCAACCCGGAGATCTTCCAGGGCGGCAACTCCACCGCCGCACGCCGCAACGGCGGTTACTACGCCGACTGGTACTTCTCCAACGGCAAGGATTTCGACGGACTCACCGAACAGGTCGTCGAGGTACGCGACCATGCCCGCGAGGTCGGTCGTGAGGTCCGCTTCGGGCTCAACGGCTTCATCATCGCCCGCGACACCGAAAAGGAAGCCAGGGAAGTCCTCAGGGAGATCATCGACAAGGCCAACCGTCCCGCGGTCGAGGGATTCCGCTCTGCGGTGCAACAGGCTGGCAACTCGACGTTAGACAAGCGCGGTATGTGGGCCGACTCGACGTTCGAAGACTTGGTGCAGTACAACGACGGCTTCCGTACGCAGTTGATCGGAACGCCCGAGCAGATCGCGGAACGCGTTGCGGCGTACCGCAAACGCGGTGTCGACCTGATCCTCGGTGGCTTCTTGCACTTCCAGGAGGAGATCGAATACTTCGGCGCCAAGGTGCTGCCGTTGGTGCGCGAAATCGAAGATTCCGAAGAGGATTCGGTCGATTCGCCGGTGCTGGTGTCCGCCTGAGGCGCCGATGGCCACCGCCTTCTCATCAGGTTGCGCTAGCGTGGATGACTGAATCGCTCAGGCCAGCACAGGAGAGTCATGTCTTACCCGCCCGGCAGCCCCGGATACCCACCCGCGCAGCAGCCGACCACTCAGTTCTCAGCACCCACCCAGCAGTTCGGCAAGCTGCCCGAGCCGGCAGCCCCCGCCGCCGCGGAAGGCCCGAGCAAGTTGCCCGTGTACCTGACCGCCGCAGTGGCGGCGCTTGGGCTCGCGGTGTACCTGTCGAACTACGGTCCACTGTTCGAAGCGGCCGGTGGCGAGTTCTTCACGCCCACACTGCTCGATCTGGGCGTGGTGGCGTCGCTGCTTGCCGCGCTGATCGCCGGCGTGGGCCTGATCCCCAAGCAGAAGACGTCGCCCGCGCTGGTGGCGGTGCTATCGGTGCTGGGCTTCCTGCTGGTGGTCTCGATCGTGCTCACTGCGCCGCAGGGCGTGACCATCGAATGGGGCCTGTACCTGATCATCGCGTTCAGCGTGGTGCAGGCGATTGTCGCCGTCGCGGTGCTGCTGTTCGACTCGGGTGTCATCACGCCGTCCGTCCCGAAGCCGCGCTACGAGCCGCAGCAGTACGGCCAGTACGGCGGCCAAGGACCGTATTACGGACAGCCTCATCAGCCAGGCCCGCCGCCGCAGCAGCAGCAGCTGCGCCCCGGCTATCCGTCGCCGTACCCCGGCGGCTACCCCGGTGGGCCGCCCAGCGGCGGTTATTCCGGCGGCCAGCAGAGCGGCCCGCCGACGCCGCCGACCGGTTTCCCCACCTACGGGCAGCCGCCGTCATCGAGCAACGCGGGCAACGCGGGCAACGCGGGCAACTCGAGCAGTGCGCCGACGACACAGGTGCCCGTGCAGCCGTCGTCTTCCGCACAGTCCTCCCCGCCGCCGTCGTAGTCTGGGCCGCGCGTGCGTCGACTTCGCGCGCGTGACCTAGCGCGAGGAGCGGCCCCACCCGTGGAGAACCGGCCAGTCGGCACACGCAACGCGCGTGAGCTGCTTCGGGTCGCATTTGGGCCGTCCGTCGTAGCGCTGGTCGTCATCGCTGCGGTGGTGTTGCTGCAGTTGCTCATCGCGAACAGCGACATGACCGGCGCCCTTGGCGCGACCGCGAGCATGTGGCTGGGTGTGCACCAGGTGCCGGTGTCGATCGGCGGTCGCGAGCTCGGCGTGATGCCGCTGCTGCCAGTGCTGGCGATGGTGTGGGGCACCGCACGCACGACGGCGTCGGCGACGTCACCGCAGGCCTCGTGGTTCGTCACCCGCTGGGTGGTCGCCTCGGCGCTCGGTGGCCCGCTGCTGATCGCCGCGATCTCGCTGGCGGTCATCCACGACGCGGCGTCCGTGCTGACCGAACTGCAGACACCTAACGCGCTGCGGGCCTTCGCGGGTGTGCTGGGCGTGCACGCCGTCGGCGCGGCGATCGGGGTCGGGTCGCGCGTCGGCCGCCGGACATTGACGGCGTCACCGCTGCCGAAGTGGTTGCCCGACGCGTTCCGCGCGGCGACTGCGGGGGTGCTGGCACTGTTCGGCCTCTCGGGCGTGGTGATGGTCGGTTCGCTGGTCGTGCATTGGTCGACGATGCACGACCTGTACGCGATCACCGATTCAGTGTTCGGGCAGTTCAGCCTGACTGTGCTGTCGGTGCTGTACGCGCCGAACGTGATGGTCGGCACGGCCGCGGTCGCGGTCGGGTCGAGCACGCATGTCGGCTTGGCCACGTTCAGCGCGTTCACGGTGTTCGGTGGCGACATCCCGGCGCTGCCGGTGTTGGCAGCGGTGCCGTCGCCACCGCTCGGCCCCGTGTGGGTGGCCCTGCTGATCGTTGCCGCGGCTTCCGGCGTCGCGGTGGGGCAGCAGTGCGCCCGGCGTCCGCTGCCGCTGCTGCCTGCGCTGGGCAAGCTGGTCGTCGCGTCCGCGTGTGCCGCGTTGGCCATGGCGCTGCTCGGATTCGCCGGCGGTGGTCGGCTGGGCAACTTCGGTGACGTCGGCGTCGACCAGGTCACGTTCGCACCCGCGGTGTTCCTGTGGTTCGTCGGCATCGGTGCGCTGACGGTCGCGATGTCGGGCGGTATTGCGCGACGCCCCAAGCGGGTCAAGCCGGTGCCCGAGCCCGTGATGGTCGAGGACGAGCCCGAATTGCCCGACGATGAGGCCGCAACACCGATGGCGCCGGAGCCGCCGGGAGAGGGAGAGTATCCGGACGACCCGGAGGACCACTTCGTTGCTGACGAGGACGGCACGCCTGACGG
>Ga0075428_100005252_pt1 | contig 14400 bp, 12 predicted proteins | sample RhiMetdeltSRZDD2_FD_75291 | JGI IMG/M metagenome (GOLD analysis project Ga0075428, IMG submission 75291) | Populus rhizosphere microbial communities from Tennessee, USA - Rhizosphere MetaG P. deltoides SRZDD2 | ecosystem: Host-associated > Plants > Roots > Rhizosphere > Soil | place: USA...
GAACTTCCTGAACCAGTACGAGCAGGCGGGCGGCGACAAGCCGATCATCGGCGGCTCGATCACGGTCAGCCAGGACATCCTCAACTACAAGGGCAAGCGCCGCGAGTCGCTGGTCGGCACCATCGCCGGCTCGCCGATCGCGGACGCGTACGAGGCGCCCGAGTTCAAAGCGTTCGTCGCCGACTACAAGAAGAACTTCCCGGACGGATATCCGAGCCCGTCGCTGTTCGCGCTCGTCTACTACATCAACATGAAAGCGACACTCGACGGCCTGGACATCGTGAAAGGGGACCTCTCGGACGGGCAGAAGAAGTACCGTGACGCGCTCGCGAAGATGACGCTGAAGACCCCGGTGGGCGACGTGAAGCTCGACGGGAACCGGCAGGCAATCGGCACGACGTTCGTGACCGAGGTCGTGAAGGATTCGCAAGGCAACCTCTACAACCGCGTGCTGAAGAAGATCGACAACGTGAACCAGACGCTCGGTGTGCCGCCGTCCGAGTTCAAGATCGGCTCGCGCGACGAGCCGAACTGCCCCTAATGGCGGTTCCAGAGGCGCGCCACGGCTCCGCCGCGGCCCCCCACGCCAATGACGCCCTGCGGCTGGAGGGCGTCACCCGTGTCTTTGGCGCGCTCACGGCGATCGAGAACATCTCGTTCTCGATCGCCGCGGGCGAGCGCCGCGCGGTGATCGGCGCCAACGGCGCCGGCAAGACGACGCTGTTCAACGTCATCACCGGCGATTTCCCGGCGACGCGCGGCCGCGTGCTGTTCTTCGGCGAGGACGTGACCGCCATGCCGTCCCACGAGCGCATCCGCATGGGGCTGCGGCGCACCTACCAGTCCTCCCTGCTGTTCCGCGACCTCACGGTGCGCGACAACCTGTTCCTGGCGGTGCGCGGTGTGTCGCGCAATCGCTTCAGTTTCATCCGGGCGTCACGAAACGGACCGGCCGGCGATCTCATCGAACGGGTCCGGCTCACCCACGTCGCCACGCAGCCCGTGGCATCGCTGTCACACGGCCAGCAGCGCCAGCTCGAGATCGGCATGGCGCTCGCCGGCGCGCCGCGGCTGATTCTCTTCGACGAGCCCGCCGCAGGGCTGTCGCCCGGCGAGCGCGCCGAGCTGGTAGCGCTGCTCAGGGATCTGCCGGCGCACATCGGCTTCATTCTGATCGAGCACGATCTCGACATCGCGCTGCGCGTCGTCGATCGCGTCACCGTGCTGCACAACGCGCGCGTGCTGAAACATGGGAGCCCCGCCGAGATCGAGAACGACGCGGAGGTGCAATCGATCTACATGGGGGAGCGAGTCCACTGATCCTCGAGATCCGCAACCTGGATGTGTATTACGGGCGCGCGCATGCGCTGCAAGGTGTGTCGCTCGCCCTCGACCACGGTGTGCTGGCGGTCGTCGGCCGCAACGGCATGGGCAAGACAACGCTGTGCAACGCCATCACCGGGCTGGTCCGCGCGTCGGGCAGCGTGAAGCTCGCCGGCGAGGAGATCCTCGGCCTGGCGCCGAATGTCATCACGGGCAAAGGTGTCGGCTACGTGCCGCAGGGCCGGCGCGTGTGGCCGTCGTTGTCCGTCGACGAGCATCTACGGCTGGCCAGGCGCGGTGGCCCGTGGACGGTCGAGCGTATCTACGAGACGTTCCCGCGGCTCGCCGAGCGCAAGCGCAACGGCGGCGCGGAGCTCTCCGGCGGCGAGCAGCAGATGCTGGCGATCGCACGCGCGCTGCTGTTCAACCCGAAGCTCCTGGTCATGGACGAGCCGACCGAGGGCCTGGCGCCGCTCATCGTCCAGCAGATGGTCGCGATGCTGAAGGCGCTCGCCGCCGAGGGCGAGATCTCGGTGCTGCTGATCGAGCAGAACCTCGGTGTCGCGATCGACGTCGCCGACACCATCGATGTCATGGTGAACGGCCGCATCGCGCGCTCGATGAGCTCGGCCGAGCTCGCCGCGGACCGCGAGCTTCAGCAGCGCCTGCTCGGCGTGAAGCTGGACACCGACGTGGCGCCGGAGGCGATCGTCGACGAACCCGTCGCCGAGCCGATCCAGGTGCTGACGGTCAAACGGGCCGCCGACTCCGTGGTGGTCGAATCACCCGCCCCGCGGGAAGAGCGCACCATCCGCGGCATCACCCGGTGGGGCTCCACGAACCGTGACCACGTGGTGGGCGCGGACGAGCCTCACGAAGCGAAAGCGCCCGAGACGCGCGTGGTGGAATTGCCCGTCGCGCAGACCGCGTCACGCGCGGCCTACATCGCCGGCACGTTCGACACGAAGGGGCGTGAGCTTTTCTATCTGAAGACCTGCCTCGACAAGCTCGGCGTGCGCACCGTGACGGTCGATCTCGCCACATCGGGCAAGCCGTCGCCCGCGATGGTGCATCCGCGCGAGGTCGCCCGACACCATCCCGGGGGCGAGCGGGCCGTGTTCACCGGCGATCGCGGCTCTGCGGTGACCGAGATGGCTATCGCCTTCGAGGAGTTCGTGGCGCGCCGGCGCGACATCGGCGGGCTCATCTCGGCGGGCGGCTCGGGCGGCACCGCACTCGCTACCCGCGCGATGCGCCGCCTGCCGATCGGCGTGCCGAAGGTGATGGTCTCCACGGTGGCGTCCGGAGACGTGAAGCCCTACGTGGGACCATCGGACATCTGCATGATGTACTCGGTCACGGACGTCGCCGGCATCAACCGGATCTCCGAGAAGGTGCTCGCGAACGCGGCGCACGCGCTGGCCGGAATGCTCGCGTTCTCGCGTCCGCCTTCGGCCGCCGAACAGCAAGGCAGGCCCGCGCTGGGTCTCACGATGTTCGGGCTCACCACCCCGTGCGTCCAGGCGGTGCGCAGGCAGCTCGAGGCGGAGTACGACTGCCTGGTCTTCCATGCCACGGGCACCGGCGGCCAGACCATGGAGAAGCTCGCTGACTCGGGCCTGCTCGCCGGCGTGCTCGACATCACCACGACCGAAGTGGCCGACGAGATCGTGGGCGGCGTGCTCACGGCGGGCTCTTCCCGGATGGACGTGTTCGCGAGAGCGGCGATCCCCTACGTGGGCTCTTGCGGCGCGCTGGACATGGTGAACTTCTGGGCCAGGCCGACCGTCCCACCGCAGTTCAAGGATCGCAACCTGCACGTGCACAACCCGAACGTCACGTTGATGCGAACCACGTCCGATGAGGCGACACGAATCGGCCGGTTCATCGTCGACAAGCTCAATCGCATGGAGGGGCCCGTCCGCTTCCTCATCCCCGAGGGCGGCCTCTCGGGCCTCGACCGCCCCGGCGGCCCGTTCTGGGATCCGGCGGCCAACCGGGCCTTGTTCGACGTCATCGCGTCGAACTTCCGCGCCGGAACGAACAAGAAATTGCTGAAGCTGCCGCATCACATCAACGACCCGGAGTTCGCCGACGCGCTGGTGGCGAGCTTCCGTGAGATGCGCGGCTCGGATGGTGGGGCCCCAGCCCCACGACATCCTGCGTCGCGCCACTCCCACGAGATCAGGACCGCATGGCCAGAATCGCGCGCAAGGACATCCTGACGCGGCTTCGCGGGATGGTGAGTCGTGGCGAGCCGATCATCGGCGGCGGCGCCGGCACGGGTCTCTCCGCGAAATGCGAGGAGGCCGGCGGCATCGACCTCATCGTGATCTACAACTCCGGCCGCTATCGCATGGCGGGACGTGGATCGCTGGCCGGCCTGCTGGCCTACGGCAACGCCAACGAGATCGTCCTCGAGATGGCGCGCGAGGTGCTGCCGGTGGTCACGCGCACACCGGTGCTGGCCGGCGTCAATGGCACCGATCCGTTCCTGCTGGTCGAGCCGTTCCTGAAGAGCCTCTGCGACCTGGGGTTTTCCGGCATTCAGAACTTCCCGACCGTGGGACTCTTCGACGGTGTGATCCGAACGCAGCTCGAGGAGACGGGCATGGGCTACGACCTCGAGGTCCGCCTCGTCGAGCGCGCCAGGGAATTCGACCTGCTGACGACGCCCTACGTGTTCTCGGAGCAGAACGCGCGCGACATGGCCCAGGCCGGCGCTGACATCGTCGTGTGCCACCTGGGGCTCACCACCGGCGGCACGATCGGCGCGCGCACGGCGCTGCGCCTGGACGATTGCGTGCCGCTCATCGACGCCTGGGCGTCCGCCGCCCGCGCGGTGAACCCGGAGATTCTCGTGTTGTGTCACGGCGGACCGATCGCGACGCCGGAGGACGCCGCCTACATCCTAGAGCAATCCAGGGGCTGTCACGGATTCTACGGCGCCTCGAGCATGGAGCGCCTGCCCACAGAGTCCGCAGTGACCGAGACGACTCGCATGTTCAGGCGCCTGGGCATGAGACGGAAGGAGAACCCATCATGACGGGAGCTCAAATCGGACAGGCCATCCTGGCCGTCATCATCGTCGCCGCGCTCGTCGCGATCGTCGCGTGGCTGCTCAACTGGCTCTACCTGCGCTCCTCGAAAGAGCGGGCGTTCGTGCGCACCGGCTTCGGTGGCCAGAAGGTCGTGCTGAACGGCGGCGCGCTGGTGCTGCCCATCATCCACGAGGTGATCCCGGTGAACATGAACACGCTGCGCCTCGAGGTCACGCGGGGCCGCGAGCGCGCGCTCATCACCAAGGACCGCATGCGCGTGGACGTCACCGCCGAGTTCTACGTCCGCGTGCAGGCGGCCGGGGAGGCGATCGCCGCCGCGGCGCAGACCCTCGGTCAGCGCACCATGCAGCCCGAGATGCTGAAGGAGCTGGTGGAAGGCAAGTTCGTGGACGCGCTGCGCACGGTGGCCGCCGAGATGACCATGGAGGAGATGCACGAGAAGCGCGGCGAGTACGTCAAACGCGTGCGCGCGGTGGTGTCCGCCGACCTCTTGCAGAACGGTCTCGAGCTCGAGACGGTGTCGCTGACGCAGCTCGACCAGACCGCCATGGAATTCTTCAATCCGTCGAACGCCTTCGACGCCGAGGGCCTGACGCGGCTCACCGAGACCATCGAGACGCGCAAGAAGAAGCGCAACGACATCGAGCAGGACACGATGATCCAGATTCGCAACAAGAACCTGGACACCGAGCGGCAGGCGCTCGACATCGACCGCGAGCTGGAGTACGCGCGCCTGGAGCAGTCCCGCGAGCTGGAGGTGCGGAGGGCGGAACAGCGCGCTGACGTCGCGCGCGAGAAGGCGCTCAAGGATCAGGAGGCGGAGCGCGCGCAGATCCAGGCGCGCGAGGCGATCGAGCGTGCGCGCATCGCGGCCGAGCGCGCGATCGAGGAGGAGCGCATCGCGCGCGAGCGTCAGATCGAGGCGCTCGAGATCGAGCGGCGCAAGTCCGTCGAGCTCGCCGAGCAGCAGCGGGCCATCGCCGTCGCCGAGCAGTCGAGGCTGCAGTCCGAGGCCCAGGCCGCCGCCGACCAGGCGCGCGCGAGGGCCGTGGCCGAGGAGGAGCGGGTGTTCACCGCGCGCGACACCGAGACCGCGGAGCGCCGCAAGCGCGTCGAGATCGTGCAGGCGGAGGCCGAGGCGGAGGCCAGCCGTATCCGCGCGCTGGCGGCGAAGATCCGCCACGAGGTCGAGGCCGAAGGGCTCACGCTCATGAACACGGCGGCCAACCTCCTTACGCCCGAGGCGCGACAGTCCGCGCTCCGGCGTCAGCTCGTCGACAAGCTGGAGGGCATCATCCGCGAGTCGGTGAAGCCGCTGGAGCGCATCGAAGGCATCCGCGTCCTGCACGTCGAGGGGTTGGGCGGCGGCGGGGGCGGCGGACAGGGCAACGGCGGCAACGTCGCCGACAGCGTGGTGAACTCGGCGCTGCGCTTCCGGGCTCAGGCGCCGCTCATCGACCAGCTGCTGCGCGAGATCGGCGTGCACGGCGGCGACATCGGCCAGGCCGCGAAGGCCCTGCTCGAGAATCGGCCACAAGAGTGATCAAGGTCTACACGTCGAGCGTCATCGACGCGCCGGCGGAGGCGGTGTGGGCGCGGGTGCGCGACTTCAACGGTCTGCCGCAGTGGACGCCGTTCGTCGTCGAGTCCCGCATCGAGGAGCGCCAGCCGCCGGACCGCATCGGCTGTGTGCGGAACTTCCGGCTCAGGGATGGTGGCGTGATTCGCGAGCGCCTGCTCGCGCTCTCGGACTACGACTACCAGTGCAGCTATTCCATCCTCGAAAGCCCGATGGGCGTCGAGAACTACGTCGCCACGCTCAAGCTGACGCCCATCACGGACGGCAACCGCACGTTCGCCGAGTGGTGGGCCGAGTTCGACTGCGCGCCTGAGCGCGAAGCGGCGCTGGCCGAGCAGATCGGGCACGGCGTCTTCCAGGCGGCGTTCGACTCGCTGAAGAAGGCGTTCGCGCGCTGAGAATCCGCGTTCGCCGGTCCGCGGTGATCGACGCCCCCATCGAGGAGGTGTGGGCGGTCCTGCGAGATTTCAACAGCCATTCGGCCTGGCACCCCGCGGTCGGGCCGTCCACGATGGAGAATGGCGAGCCGCCCGACCAGGTCGGCTGCGTCCGCGATTTCATCCTGAAGGACGGCAGCCACATCCGCGAGCAGCTGCTCGCGCTCTCCGATCGCGACTATGTGTCCACCTACTGCATCCTCGAGGCCTCGCTGCCGATGCGCAACTACGTCGCGACCGTGCAGCTCAAGCGCGTGACCGATGGCGATCGCACCTTCTGGCACTGGGAGTCGACATTCGACGCGCCGCGTGGCCGTGAGCGCGAGCTCGAGGAGCTCGTCGGCGGCGGCGTGTACGAGGCGGGCTTCACGGGCCTCGCGGCGTACCTGAGACGGGACGGACGCGCGCTGTCGCATCCGCACGCCGTGGACGCGCCGCGCGCGGTGGACTCAGAGGGCATCGTGGCGACGTCGTTCGGAGGTCCCGACGTGCTGCAGCGGCGACGTGTCGACGCGCCCGCGCCGAAGAGCGGCGAGGTGCGGCTGCGCCAGACGGCGGTCGGCGTGAACTACATCGACGTCTACATCCGCACGGGACTCTATCGCATGGTCGAGCCGCCGGCTGCGATCGGCATGGAAGCCGCCGGTGTCGTCGTCGAGAGCAACGCCCCGGGGTTCAGACCCGGCGATCGCGTCGCCTATGCCTGCACACCGCCGGGCGCGTACGTCACCATGCGCACGCTGCCGGCGACGCAGCTCGTGGGGCTCCCGGATTACGTCAGCGACGAAACCGCGGCCGCACTCATGCTGAAAGGCATGACGGCCGAATGTCTGCTGCACCGCACGCACCGGGTGAAGCCCGGCGATGTCGTCCTGGTGCACGCGGCGGCGGGCGGCGTCGGACTGCTCCTCTGCGAGTGGGCGAGCGCGCTCGGGGCGCGTGTCGTCGGAACGGTTTCCAGCGAAGCCAAGGCCGAGCTGGCGCGCGCGGCCGGTTGCGAGCATCCCATCGTGACGCGCAGCTACGCCTTCGCGGAAAAGACCAAGCAGCTCAGCGGCGGCCGCGGCGCGGACGTGATCTACGACGGCCTCGGGCATCAGGCGGCGCAGGAGAATCTGGCGGCGCTCGCCATGCGTGGCCACTGGGTGAGCCACGGGCACGCCACCGGCATCCTCGAGCCGGTGAACCTGAGCGGGAAGTCCGGGACGTTTTCTCAGCCGGTGCTCTTCCACTACACCGCAGAGTTCCTGCGCCAGATCGCCGGTCACGTGTTCGCGGCGCTGCGCGATGGAATCTTGAAGGCCGATGTCCGGCACCGCTATCCCCTCGGCGCCGCGGGCGATGCCCACCGCGACCTCGAGGCGCGACGCACCACCGGTCAGATCGTCCTGCTCCCCTGACGGCATCCGGCTCCGTGAGCTATGCGAAGGCGAAGCCGGCGTAGCCGTCGGCGGCGACCGCGTCACACTTCTCACGGTATCTCGGCGCGCCGCCCGCATACACGATGAACGTGCGCTTGTCCTTGCCGGCCACGTTGGAGTTGATGCCCATCATCCACGAGTCGATCTGCGTGAACAGCATGCGCCGACCGGTGTCGTGCACGTGCGCGAGCCACTCGCGCTCCGCCTCCGGCGTCGGCTCGACGCGAGTGTGGCCCCGCTCGCGCATGTACGCGATGAGCGCGGTGACCCAGTCGACGTTCTGCTCGATGCAGCGCGGGATGTTGCAGAACGTGGCGGCGTTGTGCGGCCCGACGAGCGTGAAGAGATTCGGGAATCCCTCGATCTGCAGCCCGAGATACGTGCGCGGGCCGTCGGCCCACTTCTCACGCAGCCGCCGACCATCCCGCCCGCGGACGTCGATCCGGTCGAATGCGCCGGTGATCGCATCGAATCCCGTGGCGTAGATGATCATGTCGGCCTCGTACTCCGCGTCGTTCGTCTTGACGCCGGTCGGCGTGATGCGCTCGATCGGCGTTGCCCGCAGGTCGACGAGGCGGACATTCGGCTGGTTGTACACCTCGTAGTAGCCGCTCTCGAGCGGCACCCGGCGCGTGCCGAAGCCGTGGTTGGTCGGGATCAGCTTCTCCGCGATCGCCGGGTCCTTCACCCGCTCGCGAATCTTGCGGCGCATGAACGCCGTGATGATGGCGTTGGCCTCGCGGTCGACCAGAATGTCGCGGAAGTTTCCCATCCAGATGCCGAAGCCGGGCTCGCGATACAGCTTTTCGAAGAAGGCCTCGCGCTCCTCGGGGCTCACCTCGAGCGCCTTGCGCGGGTCGGCGTCGTGGATAAAGCAGCCGAACGATTCGCGGCACCGCGCGAAGATCTCCTCATACGTGGCCTTGATGCGAGCCTGGGTGGCCGCGTCGATCGGGCTGTTGTGCAGCGGCGCGCACCAGTTCGGCGTGCGCTGGAACACCGTGAGGTGGCCGACCGTCTTGGCGATCTCGGTGATCGCCTGCACCGCCGTCGCGCCGGTGCCGATCACGGCAACGCGCTTGCCGGCGAAGCTCACCGGCTCGTGTGGCCAGAGGCCGGTGTGGTACGCCTCCCCGCGGAAGCTGTCGACGCCGGGGATCGTGGGCATCGTCGGCGCCGACAAGGGCCCGATCGCGGTGATCAGAAACCCGGCTCGGACCCGGCGGCCGTCCTCGCCCTCGATCTCCCACTCGCGGGCGGCCTCGTCGTAAACCGCCGCCGTGATGCGGCACCCGAACTGGATATCGCGACGCAGGTCCAGCTTGTCCGCCACGAAGTTGCAGTAGCGCAGCGTCTCCGGCTGCGGCGCGAAGTGCTCGCTCCACTCCCATTCGCGCAGGATCTCGTCGGAGAAGGAATAGCCGTAGGTCCACGACTCGGAATCGAACCGGGCGCCGGGATAGCGGTTCCAGTACCAGGTGCCGCCGACGCCGTCGCCGGCCTCGAACACGCGCACGTGCAGACCGAGTCCGCGCAGCCGGTGGAGCTGGTACATGCCGGACATGCCGGCCCCGACGACGATGACGTCGTAGCGTGCTGCCATCGACGATAGAGAAATACACCATCCTGAAGGTCGACGAGGCTGAACGTTACGCTCTGGGGAATTCGACGCCGGAAGCGTCACGGCTCCGGCGGCGACCCAGGACACGCCCGAAGCCGGCCCAGCGCCTGGTCACGCTGCCGACATCCACGAGATCGATGGGAATACCGAGGCCGAGCAGCAACAGGAGGCTCAACACGCGCGTGACTTCTCGCATGGCTCTTCAGCCGGGGTTCGAGCCCACGATCGTCATCATGTAGGCATTGGGAAAGGATTCCACGATGTCGAACCCCGCGGCCGCGAGGTCGGATTCCAGCTCCGCCGGTGTGTACATGTACCAGTAGACGAGCCGCGTACCATCACCGCTCCAGGCAGGACCGAATCGGTCGCCTGGTTCCCAATCGCTCGCCGCCCGACCGACCAGGCCCAGCAGCCAATGCACAAGCCGCATCGCGGCAGACCATGATCTGAATCTCCACGCAGATTCTCGTGACGGCGTGACCACGAGGATCTTGCCCCCGGGGCGGAGCACGCGTCGCGCTTCGCGCAGCACGTGCCGACGATTTCGCCGGCCGCGGATGTAGCAGATGACGGAGCCGACGAGGAGTACCGTATCGAAGGACTCGCTCCGAAACGCCAGCAGGCGGGCGTCCATGACTTGGACGGGAACCGTGAGATCCGCGTCGGCAAGCAGCTTCGCGGCCTGGCCGACCATCGCCTCATTCAGGTCGACCCCGAGCACGCGAAAGCCCGTCCGACCCAGGGCGAGACTGACGCGCCCGCCGGCACAGCCGACGTCGAGAATGCGGGCCCCAGGGACCAGATGTCGCCGGAGCAGGTCCCACTCGCCCCCCGTGAGGCCGAGGTTGGCCTGCTGGCGGGCCGTTTCGAGCTCCACGTGCTCGCCGTACTTTTCGCGGATGCCCTGCTCCAGCTCCGTCGAGGATTTGCGTCCGGTGACGAGCGCCAGCGAGCCGCTGAACGTTCGCCACAGTGTTCCGAACGCCGCCACGCTGACGCCGGGGGTTGACATCGCGAGCCTAGCGATTCATCCGCGCGCGAATTTTCCAGGCGAGCTCACCCCCGCGGCGTTCCGCCGTTCGCAGCAGACGATACGGACCTGGCCGGAAGACGCGATCGTAGTAGCTGACGTACCTCACGCACTCCGACCCGAAGCTGCGCTTGAACTGGTACACGCCATATCCTGGATCGCCGGGGTTCGGCGGCAGTTGCGTTCCGCTGCCACCCCAGTGGATCGAGTCGCTGCCATTCGCTCTCGCCCACCGGATGAAGTACCAGTACAGCAACGCGCCCGGGTGAAGGCTGTCGCTCCTCGTCCCGCCGCCGCGGCTCGTGGCGGCATAGAGAAAGTACGCGGTGCGACCCAGGCTCGTACCGATCAACCCACCTACGATCTCGCCGCGATATCGGGCCAAGAGCAGGATCCCGGAACCCGACGCCCGATACTCGCGCCATACCGCCTCGAAGTGCCGCCGGCGCCTGACGGGATAGGCCTTGCGTCTGCCCATCTGCACGAGCATTGAATACAGAGGCCCCAGGTCGCTGGCGTCAGGCGATTCGACGACGCGGACACCCGCTGCCTCCGCGGCCTTGATCTCGCGTCGTCGGGAGCCGCTGATGCGCTTCCACACCGCGTCGTCGCTACCCTCCAGCGTCAACGTCATCACGATCCTCGGAGCGTTCCAGATCGTCCACTCCTCAGGAAGCCGAACGAACCCACCCTCGATGAGGGATGCATGGAGGTCGTGACGGTCGGGCGCCGCTCCAGGGCTCACTCGCAGGAGTACGGCTCGGGTCGCCCCGGCGGTGTTCTGGACGGCGCGCCAGAGAGCACGTCGAGCCGGACCGTTGTCGGGAGCGATCAACGGCCCGCGCGGCGCGTAGAGGACGGACGACCGCAGCATCGGCAGACGCCAACGGACCATCGCGATGGCGCCAACACAGGCGTCTGCATCGAGGACGGCGTACCGATACGGCTCCCAGCCCGACTCCTTCAGGATTTCTCCCCACTCGAAGCCTTGCTCGAGCGCACAATCGGGCAGACCGCAGATCAAGTCGTTCCATGCGTGTCGACTCGAGACGGGCTCGACACGAACCGGGCCGAGTTGCCGGGCGCTTACGACGGCCACGCGCGTATGTTGTTCATCAACCGTGCCGCAATCAAAGTGTCTCGTATCGCCGCGGGACTTCTGGGGACGCGCCGACTCGGCCTGGTCCAAAGGCAAGGGACAGCAGACGCCTCAACCCTGGAACAAGCTTTCCGAGATTTGGTATCTGCGGGACGTCACCCCCGTGGTGTCCGAGCGACTACGCCGACAGAGCCGAATCACTTGAATCCGCAGTCCGCCGCCGTCGCCCCGACCGTGGCCCATGTCTCGCCCTGTTGGAGGCAGCCGTTCGTCCAGGTTCCGGTGAACGTGCGGCCGTCGGAAATCGTCTTGGAGCCGAGGCCGTGCGCCTTGCCCTCGCGGAACTCGCCCTCGTAGCGGTCGCCGTTGCTGAACGTCTGCACACCGCGGCCGTTGAACCTGTCGTCGCGGAACTCGCCCTCGTAGCGGTCGCCGCTGCTCGACGTCTGAACACCGCGGCCGTTGAACTTGCCATCGACGAACTCGCCCTCGTAGCGCGTGCCTGTGCTGAACGTCTGAACACCACGGCCGTTGAACTTGTCGTCGCGGAACTCGCCCTCGTAGCGGCCCCCGCTCGCGAACACGTAGACGCCACGGCCGGCGAACTTGCCGTCGGCGAAGTCGCCCTCGTAGCGGTCGCCGTTGCTCGACGTCTGGACGCCGCGCCCATTGAACTTGCCGTCGGCGAACTCCCCCTCGTAGCGGTCGCCGTTGCTGAACGTCTGCACACCACGGCCGTTGAACTTGTCGTCGCGGAACTCGCCCTCGTAGCGACCGCCGCTCGCGAACACGTAGACACCACGGCCGGCGAATTTGCCGTCACGGAACTCGCCCTCATAGCGACCGCCGCTCGCAAACGTGTAGACACCGCGGCCGGTGAACCGGCCGTCGCGGAACTCACCGTCGTAGCGGTCGCCGCTGCTGGACGTCTGCACACCGCGGCCGTTGAACTTGCCGTCGGCGAACTCCCCTTCGTAGCGGTTTCCGCCGCTGGAGGTCTGGACACCCCGGCCGTTGAACTTGTCGTCGCGGAACTCGCCTTCGTAGCGGTCGCCGTTGCTGGACGTCTGCACGCCGCGGCCGTTGAATTTGCCGTCGGCGAACTCACCCTCGTAGCGGCCGCCGCTCGCGAACACGTAGACACCACGGCCGGCGAACTTGCCGTCGGCGAAGTCGCCCTCGTAGCGGTCGCCGCTGCTGGACGTCTGCACCCCGCGGCCGTTGAATTTGCCGTCGGCGAAGTCGCCCTCGTAGCGCGCGCCGCTCGCGAACGTGTAGACACCGCGGCCGGCGAACTTGCCGTCGGCGAAGTCGCCCTCGTAGCGGTCGCCGCTCGCGAACGTGTAGGCGCCGCGCCCGTTGAACGTGTCGTCGCGGAACTCGCCCTCGTAACGGTTGCCGCCGGCGTAGGTCTCGACCCCGCGGCCGCTGCGCATTCCGTTGCGAAGCTCCCCCTCGTATCGCGACACTTTCTGCTCGCCGTTCTCCTCCCAACGCCAGTCGCGAGCGCCCCGCCCTGTGGCAGGACCATCCGGACCACACGCGCCGTCCCAGGAAACCGTCGCCCCGGGGCGCGGCTCAGACGTCCACACCCAGCAGCCACTGCGCGCGTCGACCGACCAGCCCGGATGTCCTGGGGCGGCGACGTGATCAGCGGGTGGCGGCGTCGGCCGTGTCTGGCTCGAGGCGATGCTCATCGGAAGCGACGCCATGAGCATGGCAAGCACGGCGGTCGGGACTCGCTTCACGGGTCGCCCTCCTGCGAGATGCCCGCGTCGGTACGACGCGGGCAAACTATACCGCCGTTCCCCGACTTCTCCTGACGTTCCGGCGGAATATCCGGCAGAAACACGGCAGAACGCAACAAGCTCGATCGACGTGATATCACCGAGCGGCACAGCGCCGATGTCGCCGTCGTCCCGAGCACATCACCACTATGACACTGGCGTTGGCTCACTCGGCAACTCGCCGGCCCGGGCAAATCCCCAGACGGCTCTAGACGTCGGCGATCCCGTTCGATAGCGTTCGCACAAGGGATCTATCCGCCTTCCCTCACTGTCACGGAGGACACCGATGACCATGCGTACGATGATCATCGTTATGCTATCCGCCATGCTTGCGGCCGGTTGTGCAGTTCACACGCCGCCCGCGCGTACCGACAGCCCCGAGTACGTCACGGCGATCGGCCAACAACCCGGCACGGACGATAAAGTCGGCGCGACTGCGGCAAACATCGTGTACGTCCCCGGCCGGGGGCTTCTGTGTGGTACCGCTGGGCTGATGTCCGGTGTGATCATGGTGCTCACCATGGGTCAGAGCTACGATTCAGCGTCTCAAATAATGCATGGCGCGTGCAGCGGCCCGTGGTGGGTCCGTCCGAGCGATATCCGCCAGACTGTCCCCTAACGACGTAGGGAGTCAGCGGACGGGGCGGCTTCTCGCCGCCCCGCAGTAGTTTCAATTACTTGCATGCAACTCGCTGATCGCGCTCGCGTGTGGCTTCGCTCAGGTCGAGGACCGAGCGGGACGCTGAGTGCGCTACGGGACTGATGTCGGCCTCTCAGACGCTGCGTTCAGCGCAAATCAGCGCAAGCGTGCAGATGCGAACGACCCCCTGGTTAACAGTGGCCTGCTAGACGATCCACGTTCGTCTTCCCGTCGCGCAGTTGCGCGAGGACGGTCGTGTGCGCGCGTACTTCGGCGGCATCGCGTGGTGACTCGCGCAGACAGCCACTGACAGCCACTGACACTGATCTCGTTCTTCTTGAGCGAGATTGAGCAACGCGATGTTGCTCAAGCGGCCTACTGATCGCGGCGGCCGTCGGTGC
>Ga0075428_100005253_pt1 | contig 14399 bp, 12 predicted proteins | sample RhiMetdeltSRZDD2_FD_75291 | JGI IMG/M metagenome (GOLD analysis project Ga0075428, IMG submission 75291) | Populus rhizosphere microbial communities from Tennessee, USA - Rhizosphere MetaG P. deltoides SRZDD2 | ecosystem: Host-associated > Plants > Roots > Rhizosphere > Soil | place: USA...
CTGCCGAGACGAGCGCGCCGGTTTTCGGTTCCGCCGCGCCATACACCACTCCGCGGACGCGCGCATGGACGAGCGCGCCCACGCACATCAGACACGGTTCGACGGTGACGTAGAGCCTCGCCCCATTCAACCGGTAATTGCCGGCCCCCTTCCCCGCTTCCCGCAGCACCAGCATCTCAGCGTGAGCCGTGGGATCGGAGGTGGAAATGGGCTGGTTGAAGGCGCGCGCGACGATGCGACTGTCGACGACGAACACGGCGCCAATCGGCACTTCGCCCGCGGCCAGTCCCCGGCGCGCCTCTTCCAGGGCCATTTCCATGAACTCCTGGTGTCCGGGCCCTGAGATGGTCTTCATGGGAGATTCATGTGTCGAATGCATAATTCTCCCACCATGCGGATTACATCCCTTTTGGCTGCTGTCTTTTTATGGGCAGCCGTCGACTCGTCGGCGGAGCAGACGCCCCAGGCAGCCAATCCGGGCAGCGTACGGGTGGCCGTGCGCGACGCCACCGGTTTGCCGCTCGCGGGCGCCTCTGTGACGCTGACGTCCCAAGCTGGTCCCGGCCCGACGTCAACCACCAACGACCGCGGCGAGGCGCTGTTCGAGCGGGTTCCGGCAGGCGGCTATAGCGCTCACATCGAAACCACAGGGTTCGCGCCGATCGACCGTCCGAACGTCGCAGTCCGCACCGGCCGCCGGACGGACCTGACGGTGGAACTCCAGATTGCCGGCATCGAGGAACAGGTCGAAGTCGTCCCGGAGCCGGAGGATGAACCGTTTACCAGCGCGCTGACCGCCGAGCAGATCCAGGCGCTGCCGGACGACCCGACCGAGCTCGCGCAGGTGCTTGAACAGCTGGTCGGCGCCACCGACCTCGACATTCGCGTGAACGGGTTCTCGGGCGGCGAGCTTCCGCCGGGCGGCCGCATCCAGGAAGTGCGCGTTCGATGGGATGGCGGGGCGGATGGCCGCGGCGACGGCCCCCGCGTCGAGATCCGCACCCAGCCGGGAAGCGACGGGTGGCGCAATCGCGTCAATTTCGGGCTGCGGGACGAGCGCCTCAACGCGCGTAACGCTTACTCGCGCGAGCGCGCATCGGGACAGACCCGGCAGTACGGGTGGACTATCAGCGGCCCGATCGTCCCCAACCGGACCGGTATTTCGTTGACGATCGATCGCTCCGAGAGTTTCGAGCAGCAGGCGGTGCGGGCCGCGAGGCCGGATGGTGTTTTCTCGGCGCTGGTGCCCCAGCCGTCAAAACGGATTGGATTCACCGCCGAGATCGAGCACGCCCTCAATCCCAGGCAGGAGCTCCGCTGGGAGCTCCGCGTCAACAACAACGACCAGCGGAACCAGGGCGTCAGCGAGTTCGACCTGCCGGAGCGGGCGTACTCACGAGACCAGGGGGATGGCCGGCTGCGGGCCGGCTATCGCGCGACGGTTCGCCAGCGGTTCGTGAACGACTTGCGCGTGCAATTCGGATGGCGGACGAGCGATACGCGGTCGTTTAGCGATCAGATGGCGATTCGGGTGCTCGACGCCTTCACTTCGGGCGGCGCGCAGATCGACGGCGGCAGCCGCTCGCGCGAGCTCGCCATCGAAGACGAGCTGGAGTTCACGCTCGGCCGCGCACACCAGGTGAGCACAGGGTTCACGATCAACGGCACCGGCTATCGCGCCGATGAACGGCGCAACGAAACCGGCACGTTCACGTTCGCCAGCCTCGACGCATTCGCCGCCGGCGTGCCAACCACGTTCACGCAGCGCGTCGGTGATCCGACGATCCGCTATTCGATGGCGCAATTCGGCTGGCATGTCCAGGACAACTACCGCGTCCATCGCACGCTGATGCTCAACCTCGGTCTGCGCCACGACCTGCAGACGCGTTTGAACGACACGGCCAACGTCTCTCCCCGACTGGGCTTCAACTGGACGCCATTCGGGAACCGGCGCACCGCCGTCCGCGTCAGCGCAGGCCGGTACTACCAGTTCCTCGACTCCTCGCTCTACGAGCAGACGCTGCGCGTCGACGGACGGCAGCAGCGCGATCTCATCATCTCGAATCCCGGATACCCCGACCCGTACGCACAGGGCGTCCCGCTGGCCCAGCGCCCGCCCAGCATCATCCGGTTGGGACCGGAGCTCTTCATGCCGTCCACGTGGCGCCTGTCGGCCGGCGTCGATCAACCGCTGACGCCGTGGGCGCGCGTTCGGGCGACCTACGCCCGTCGCACCGGTCGAGATCTGTTCCGCAGCCTCGATATCAACGCCCCGATCAACGGTGTTCGCCCCAACGCGTCTCTCGGCAGCGTCACGCAGGTCGAGTCAACCGGACGATCGCTCAATCAATCGCTCGAAACCAGGCTGACGCTCACCTACCAGCCGTCGCGCCTGTCGGCCACCGTCGCCTACACGCTGGGAGAAGTGATGGATGACAGCGACGGTGCGCTGACCCTGCCGCCCGACAGCTCGGACCTCTCGGGCCAGTGGGGTCCGTCCCGGCAGGACATCCGCCATCGTCTGCAGGGATCGATCAACAGCAACTTGTGGGCGGGGTTCCGCTTCGACGCGAGCCTGCGAGCGCAGTCGGCCGCGCCCTACACGATCACGACCGGGCTCGACGCAAACCGCGACGGCGAGCACAACGAGCGGCCGGCTGGCCTCGGCCGCAACAGCGCCCGCGGCGCCTCCAGCACCAATCTCGACATGACCCTGACATGGGGCCGGCCGCTCAGGCGCGCACCGGCGGCCGACGTCTCCCGCTCGCAAGGCCCAGGTGGACCCCAAGGCCGTGGTGGTGGTGGCGGCGGCGGACAGAATCAGCGGCAGGGCCAGAGGGGCGGACGCGGGGGAGCTGCAAATACGCCGCGCCTCGAGATCTTCGCGCGCGCCACCAACGTCCTGAACGCCGTCAACCCGCAGCGGTTCGGGGGTGTGTTGACGTCGCCGTTCTTCGGACTGCCGACGTCGGCGGCAGCCGCCCGACGCGTCAACGCTGGACTGCGCGTGATGTTTTAGAACCACGATGGCACGACGAACACGACATGTTTTGTCGTTCGTGGCCGTCGTGAGCGTCGTGGTTATCCCAAGAAAAACGAATACGCGGGGTTTTCGGTTTCAGGCGTGTACGGATACCCGAGCGCCTCGAGGAACGAGCGGAACTCGGACAGGTCTTTTTCTTCGACCTCGAAGCCCGCGAGCACGCGGCCGAAGTCGGCGCCATGGTTCCGGTAGTGGAACAGGCTGATGTTCCAGCGTCCGCCAAGCTTGTCGAGGAACTCGGTCAACGCACCTGGCCGCTCGGGAAACTCGAACCGGCACAACCGCTCATGGCGCACCTCCGGCGCGTGACCGCCCACCATGTGCCGCACGTGGAGCTTGGCCATCTCGTTGTCGGTGAGATCGACCGTCTCATAGCCACTCGCGTTCAGCAGGGCGGCCAGTGCCGCGGCATCCTGCCGCGACTGCGTCGCGACGCCGACGAAGATGTGCGCCTGCCGGCGTCCGCTCAACCGGTAGTTGAACTCGGTGACGACGCGGCGGCCGATGGCGGCACAGAACTCGCGGAAGGCGCCGGCGCGCTCGGGGATGGTGACGGCCAGCAGCGCCTCGCGCGCCTCGCCGACTTCGGCGCGCTCGGCCACGAACCGCAGGCGGTCGAAGTTGATGTTGGCGCCGCTCAGCACGGCCACCAGCGACTGGTCGCGCACCCCCTCGCGCTCGACCCATGCCTTGAGGCCCGCCGCCGACAGCGCGCCCGCCGGCTCCATGATGGTGCGCGTGTCGTCGAAGATGTCCTTGATGGCCGCGCAGATCTCGTCGTTGCTCACGCGGACGATCTCGTCCACGGTCTTCTGCACGATCGGAAAAGTCAGCTCGCCGACCTCACGCACCGCCACGCCATCGGCAAAGATGCCGACATGGTCGAGCCGGACGCGCCGGCCGGCCTGGATCGACTGGAACATGGCGTCCGACTCGTACGGCTCGACGCCGATCACCTTCACGTCGGGCCGCAGCGACTTGATGTAGCCGGCAATGCCGGCAATCAACCCGCCGCCGCCGATCGGCACGAACACTGCCGAGAGGCGGTCCTGGCTGTGGCGCAGGATCTCGGCGCCGATCGTGCCCTGCCCGGCGATTACCAGCGGGTCGTCGAATGGATGAATGAAGGTCAGGCCGGTCTCCTTGACGAGCGCGTCGCAGCGGGTCTTGGCGTCGGCGTAGCTGTCGCCCGACAGCTCCACCATCGCGCCCATGGCGCGCACCGCATCCACCTTGATCTGCGGCGTCGTCTGCGGCATGACAATCGTCGCCTTCAGCCCGAGCTTCCGTGCGGAAAACGCGACTCCCTGGGAGTGGTTGCCGGCGCTCGCGGTGATGATGCCGCGCGCCCATTCTTCCTCGCGCAGGTGCGCGATCTTGTTGTAGGCGCCGCGCAGCTTGAAGCTGAAGACCGGCTGCAGATCCTCGCGCTTGAGGAGTATTTCGTTCGACAGGCGCCTGGAGAGGCGCGGCGCGAGGTCGAGCGGCGTCTCGCGCGCCACGTCGTAGACGCGGCTCTTGAGGATGTCGTGGAGAAGCTGCGTCAGCATCGGTAGCTGGGTGACTGGGTGGCTCGGTAGCTAGGGTTCGCGAAAGGACCCAGCTACCGAGCTACCCAGCAACCGAGCTACCTCATATTACCCGGCGCTTGGCTGATTGGTGCGGGCCCAGTCGGGCAGCGCGTCAACGACGACGCGCCAGGCGCGGGCGGTGCTCTCGTCGGTGTCGCGAAGGGCGGCGCCGCTCAGCCACGGTCCGGGGGTGTTGAAGTTGCGGCTCCACACCAACGTGGCATTCACTGACAGGCCGAACGAGAGCAGCGTCACTTCGACCGGTGCCGGCGGGGTCGTGTCGAGCGGCACGGGCATTTCGAGGCGGAAGCCGCCGTAGCTCATGTCCACGACCTTCGCCTTGCGGCCGGCGACACTGGCGTCAAACCCGCCGAGAATATTCTTGCGCGCCCACCGGCGGCGACGGCTCAAGTCGCTGACCTTTTCGGCCACGATGCTGAGAAACGGCGGAAGCTCCACCGGCCTGAGGAGACAGGTGGCGCCGAGGCGGGTGCATTCCCGCTCCACCATGGGGTCGGGAGTCGCGGTCATCGCGATGACCGCCATTCCCGGCTGCTGCTCCCGGGCCAGTCGTATCAGATCGAGCGAGGTGTCGGCGCCGGGCTTGACGCCGGCGATCATCAAATCGAATGGGATGGCGCGGACCAGGCCGGAAGCGGCGTCGAAATTGAGCGCGCCCGCGGCGCTATACCCCGTATTCCGGAGAAGTTCGAGGAGCGGCCGGAGCGTACCTAAATCGTCTTCGACGACAAGAATTCCCCAGGGGGTGTCGGAAGAGGGGCGAAGCGACATGCCAACCGTAAGACATGCCGCGCGCCAGAGGTGCGCAGGATTGCTTCCAGCGAGCGCCGGCGACTCGACGTCCTCGTAAATGACGGCAGCCATGATGTTTTTGCGCGCAGTACCGGCCGCGCCAGGGGACGCGAACGAAAGGGAAAACCCTCGAAGGGACTCGCCGGAGGTGTGTAGAACTTACGAATTCGTCTTAAAAGACGCAGGGCTGAAATTCGCGCGGACGCGGCCGACCGTCGCGAACAGGCTTAGCATGATGCGGATCGAGGTCCGCCACGACAACGGACGCGTCACGACGCGCACGCGACCGGCGGCGATTGCAGCGCAAATCGAGGCTGCGGTGCGATCGGCATCGACCAGCGAATAGGTCGTCCCGAGCTGCTCGAGACGATGGACATCGCCGTTCCCCACCATCGGTTTGCCGTGGCGGCGAGCCCACCGCTCTGCCAGCCGATTGAAATTCAGCGACGAGGTGTACATCGCGTTGTACTCGACCGCGTCGAAGATCGCTGCGTTGCGCCTCATCTTACCGAGCAGGCAGGACGGCATCGGAAAGAAGGGGTGCGGCGCGACGACGAGGCCGCGAAACCGTTGTTTCAAGGCAGCCACATCGGCGAACGACTGCACGGCTTCGGCGGCCGCCGCCGGAAAGTTGAGGAGCAGGACGTGCCGCCCCTCGATCGTCCGCTCCATGCCCGGAATCAGGACGATGCCCCGATCGGCGGCGTAGGCGGCGAGCGCCCGGTCCTCGGACTGGTGATCGTGCAGCGTGATGGCGAGGGCGTCGTAGCCCAGGGCGGCGGCGCGGTCGATCAGCGCCTGCGCGGAATGGGGAATCCAGTCGCTCGGGTCGTCCGAGGTGTGCGTGTGCAGCTCGACCTTGAGCACGGCAGAAACATATTCACAAGTCGCGCCGGGGTGCGGGGGGGTCTGTGGCGGTCGGAACGCCAAGAAGCTGGGTTTTAATGTCGTCATCCCGCCATAAAGTCTCCGGATCGCCCGAATATGCGACCTTTCCTTTGCTCATGACGTGGGCAACGTCCGCCAGCGTCACAGCAAAAGCGGCATTCTGCTCCGCCAGCAGGATTGACGTCCCCCCGTCCCGCAGCCCCCGAATGACACGCCCGACCTCGGCGATCAGCATCGGCGCCAGCCCCTCAGTCGGCTCGTCCATGATGAGGAGCGCGGGGCGGGCCACGAGCGCCCGCGCGATCGCGAGCATCTGCTGCTCGCCGCCGCTCAACTCGTTGCCGCGGTTGCTGCGGCGCTCCGCCAGGCGAGGAAAAATCGACAACACTGTGTCCAAATCGCCCTTCGCGGCGATTGCCAGGTTCTCGTGCACGGTCAGAGACGAGAAGATCCGCCGCCCCTGCGGCACGAGGCAGACGCCCCGGTCATAGATGCGGTGCGGCGGCAGCGCCGTGATCTCTTCTCCGTTGAACACCACGCTTCCCGCCCGCGCCGGCGTCAGGCCGACGATCGAGCGGCACAGCGTGGTCTTGCCCACGCCGTTCCGGCCGAGCACGGCTGTCACAGTGCCCCTCTCGACGCTCAGCGTGACGCCCTGGAGGACGTGGCTGTCGCCGTAATACGTGTGGACGTCAGTGAGCGTCAGCATGCGTCCCGAGGTAAATCTGCTGGACCGCCGGGGTGGCGCTTACCTGCTCGCGCGTGCCCTCGGTCAGCACCCGTCCCTGGTGGAGCACAGTCACGCGCTCGGCAAAGGCAAACGCGATGTCCATGTCGTGCTCGATGAGCAGCACGGCAATCGATCGGTCGATCTGCTCGAGGATGGCGTGCATCGACCGGCTTTCGCCCGCCGAGAGTCCCGCCATCGGCTCGTCGAGCAGCAGCAGCCGCGGGCGGCCCGCCATCGAGAGGGCGACTTCCAGCTTTCGCTGCTCGCCATACGACAGGTTGCGGGCGTAGTCGGCCGATCGCCCCGTCAACCCGAACTGTTCGATGAGCGCGCCGGCGCGGGCGGTGAGGTCGGCATAGGACGACACCCTGCGGTGGACGACCAGCTTGCGCCCTTCCAGGGCCTCGCAGGCGAGCAGCAGATTCTCCATCACCGTCAGGTTGGCGAAGAGCTTGGTGATTTGAAACGTGCGGGCGATCCCGAGGGCAGCACGCCGGTGAGGCGCCATGCGCGTGACGTCAGTGCCGAAAACGGTGATGCGCCCCTCGGTGGCCGGCAGCTCTCCGCTGATGACGTTGAACAGCGTGGTCTTGCCGGCGCCGTTGGGACCGATGAGAGCGTGGCGCTCGCCCGGCTGCACGGTGAGCGTGACGCCGTCAACCGCCTTCAGGCCGCCGAAATGCCGCGAGACATGGTCGAGCGCCAGGCACGGAGCGGTCATCGGGCGTAAAGCGGCTGCTTCAGGTACTCGGCGGGGTTGTACTTCCAGAACTGCGACACCGCCGGCAGGGTGGCAATCACGGTGTTCTGCAGCTCGCCGTTGACGCGATCGACGCGGCGCACGTAGATGTTCTCGATCGGGTTGCCGTACTCGTCGATGGTCACGGGCCCGCGCGGGAGGTCGGAGGGTGTGGCCTTCCGGATGGCGTCGAGCAGCACGCCGCGATCTTCGACCTTGCCGTTGAGCGCCTCGATCGCCGCCAGCAGCCACTTGCCGCCGGTATACATGCTTTCCGAGTAGTAGCTGGGCACCCGCTTGAAGCGTGCTCGATACGCGGCGGCAAACTTGCGGTTCGCCGGAGTGTCGAGCGCGCCGCTGTAGTGGAGCGCGGTGACGACGCCGGTTGCCTCGTCGCCCATCGCCGGCAGCACGTGCTCGTCGGTCGTCGTCCCCATCCCGATCAGCTGGACGCGCCCCTTGAGTCCGTACTCCTGATACTGCCGCATGAACTGCAGCGCCGTCCGTCCGAGGAAGAGCGCGTAGACGCCGTCGAGGTCGCGCGACAGCTGCGCGAGGTACGGCCCGAAGTCGTGAACCGACAGCGGCACCCACAGCTTTTTCGTGATCTGGCCGCCCTGCTCCTCGAACGTGCGCTCGAATCCGCCTACCGACTCCCATCCAAACGCATAGTCCAGCGCGATCGTCGCGATCCGACGCATCTTCATCGTCTGGTACGCGTACTCCCCGAAGGGATGATTGGGCTGACTGCTGGTGTAGCCGGTGCGGACGATCCATTTGCTGCGCCGGCGCTGCGTCAGGTCGTCGCCCGACGCGACCGGGTAGACCATCGGAATCTGCTGCGAGTCGATGTACGGCGCGATCGCGTATGCCGAGGACGCGAGCAGCGGCCCGCCCATCATGTGCACCTGGTCCCGCTCGACAAGCTTTCGGGCTTTCGTCAGCCCGACGGCGGGAATGCCTTCGTCGTCTTCGACGATGAGCTGAATGCGGCGGCCGCCGGCCTGGTATCCCGCCTCCTCCAGCAGCATCACGAAACCGTTCAGGATGTCGCGCCCGTTCTGCGCGTTGGCGCCGGACAGCGGAACCATGAAACCGATCTTGATGGGATCGGTCGCCGATTGACCGCGGACAATGCCGATTCCAGCGATCAGCCCCAAAGCGACGACGACAACCCGAATTGTGTTCATGTTTTCACGGTCCGCCTAAAGGCGGACACTACGAATGCCATCGCAAACCAGAACGTAGTGTCCGGCTTTAGCCGGACCCTCGATCTCCCAGATTCCAGACGCCGCGAGGGGCGGCCAAGATTGCCACGATATAGACGATGCCGAGAATGAGCAGCCATCGCGCCGTATACGCGCTCATCACGTTCTTGAGCAGGACAATCGCGCCAGCGCCGAGCACCGGCCCGATGAGCGTCGACGGTCCGCCCAGCGTCACCATGAGGAACAGCTCCGAAGACGCGGTCAGATCGAGGTAGGTCGGGCTGACGAAGCCGTTGTAGTACGCCCACAGGATGCCCGCCACGCTCGCGAAGAATCCGGACACGATGAAGCTCAGGTAACAGTGCAGCCAGGTGTTGAAGCCGAGGCTCTTCATCCGGGCTTCGTTCTCACGAATCCCACGCAGCGTCAGCCCGAACGGCGATCGGACGAGAATCGCGATCGCGAGCGCCGACGTCGCAAATACCGCCAGGGCGATGTAGTAGAACGTGTTTGGTCCGGCAAACGGCAGGCCGGCGTGAACCTCGAGCCGCGGGATCCCGCTCAGCCCGTTATCTCCTCCCGTGACAGGGATCCACCGGTAGCTCAAGCCCCACAACACCATGCCAATCGCCAGCGTGATCATCAGGAAATACACGTCCCTGACGTGCGAGACGACCAGCCCGATCGCAGCGCTCAGCAGAACGCCGACGACGATGCCGCCGAGCACGCAGCTCCAGAATCCCATGTGGTACGTCGTCGAGAACACTCCCACGGCGTAGGCCGCGACGCCAAAGAGCGACGCGTGGCCGAGCGACGGAAGCCCCGTGTATCCGAGCAGGATGTCGAGGCTCATCGCCAGCATCGCCAGAATGGTGATCTCGGTGAGCAGTCCCACCCAGTAGGACGAGAACACGAACGGCGCGACCAGCAGCACCACTGCCAGCGCGACGACCACCAGCCTACGCACGCCCATACAACCCGGTCGGCTTTACCGCCAGCACGACCACCATCGGCGCGAACAGCGTGAAGTACGACAGCTCCGGGGCAAGCGCCTTGCCGAAGTTGTCGATCATGCCGACGACGATGCTGCCGACGAGCGCGCCCTTCAGGCTGCCCATGCCGCCGATGATCACCACGACGAACGCCAGCGGCAGCAGGTCGAAATCAATGCCCGCGTAGCCGCCGAGAATGGGACCGCCCATCACGCCCCCGAACGCGGCAAGCGCAGCGCCCGCCGCGAATACCAGGCCCGACAGCCGCGCCACGTTGATCCCTGTGGCAGACGCCATCTCCGGGTCGTCCACGGTCGCGCGCAGGCGCGCGCCGATCAGCGTTTTCTCGTTGATCGCCCAGAGCGCCACCCCGACCAGGGCGGCAACGAAGATCACGAACAACCGGTAGAGCGGGAACACGACGTCGCCGGCTTCCAGCGATCCGCGCAGCGGCCCCGGGTACTGCAGGGTAAACGGATCTCCGCCCCAGATCATCAACGCTGCGTCCCTGAACAGGAGCGCAAATCCCATCGTCATCATCATCTGGGCGAGCGGGTCGTTGCCAAACCGGCGCAGGAAGAAGCGCTGCATCACGAAGCCCAGGGCGCCGACGACGAGCATGGCGGCAATCGCGCCGAGCAGCAGGCTCTGCGTTCGCATGATGACGGTGTAGGCGACGTAAACGCCCAGCATGTAGAAGGAACCGTGCGCGATGTTCACGATCTTCATGACGCCGAAGGCGAGGGTCAGCCCGCTGGCGATCAGGAACAGGAGTGCTGCGGAAAACAGACCGTTCAGCGTCTGGGTAACGAGATACGTCATAAAAAGAAGGGCCGCCTGAAGGCGGCCCCTACGTAGCACAGTGAGTTCAGCGACTTTACTGACCGCCGCGACCGCCGCGGCCGCCGCCGCCGCCGGCTGGCGCGCCAGCGGTCCCAGCACCGCCGCCGCGCGGGGCCGGGGGTGGCGGAGTCTGGATCCCCAGCACCTGCTGGAGCGCCGCATACGCGCACGGCTCGTCCATGTTGCCGCCGCCGACGCCGATGGCGCCGATCAACTGGTTCTGCAGCACGATCGGCACTCCGCCGGCGACGAAGTAATACGACAGTCCCTGCTCGCGGCCAAGGTCGGTGCGGATCAACCGGCCCTCGACGTCGTTGAAGCGCTCGGAGACCGCGCGCGAGGTGGAGCGCGCATACAGCGCCGTCTTGGCCTTCATCAGGCCGGTCTCGACGCCGATCGGCACCACGCCGTCCATGACGTGGGCGGAGATGATGTCGCCGTTCGGGGCGAGCACGAAGATCGCGTAGTTGCCCGGCATCGGCGTCTGCTTGCGCGCGAAGTCGATACAGGCCTGCACGATCTGCTGGGCGAGATTCGAGCTGAGCTGGTACTTGAAGAGTGTCCGCGCCGCCACGTCGTTTGACACGACCGCCTTCTCGAGCGGCATCGGCGACGCGCCCTGCGCGCTCGCCGTAGAGGGCGCGACAAGGAAAGCGCCCACGAGCAAGATACCAACGATTGTCTTCATCATGTTCGTTTCCCTCACGTCAGTTAACTCCATGTTCGAGAACAATCTTCATGCGCTGGGCGCCGCCATCGGAACCGAGCATCCCGATCGCCGCCTTCAGCTCCCCGAGAGGCATGACGTCGCTGATCAGCGGCTCGAGCCGCACCAGGCCGCGCTCGACCAGGCCGATCGCGCCCGGGTAGTCCTCGCTCTTGGCGACGCGCGCGTTGATGAGCGAGATCTCCTTGAAATAGAGGTCGTAGAACGGCAGCGCCCCTTCCTTGGCGGTGATGATGCCGAACATCAGCACGCGGCCGCCGGAGCGGGTCATGTTGATGCCGGCCGCCAGCTGCGGCACGAAGCCGGTGGTTTCGATGACCATGTCCGCGCCGCGCCCTTCCGTGGCTTCGCGCACGGCTTTCACGGCGTTGTCGTCGCCGGGAATAGTGAGGTCGGCGCCCAGTGTTTCGGCCAGCGCCCGCTTGTCGGCGCTGCGGGTGACGCCGATCACGGTGGCCCCGCGGGCCTTGGCGAGCTGCACGTGCAGCTGACCGGTCACCCCCAGCCCCTGCACCACCACATACTCGCCGGGGAAAATGTCCACCTGGCGCTGCGCGTGAAGGCAGGTGGTCAGCACCTGGATGATCGGCGCCGCGTTGCGGCCGATGCTGTCGGGCAGCCTGAACACCTGGCTTTTCGGCGCCGCCAGGTACTCGGCAAACCCACCGTTGGCATCGCGCCCGAGCAGCTGGCCGTTCGGACACAGATGCGTCTGGCCGATGCGGCAGTGGAAGCAGTTGCCGCAATAGAGCTCGGGATCGACGATGACACGCTCACCGACGCGCAGGTTGCTGTCGCCCGCGTCGACGACTTCTCCGGCCATCTCGTGGCCCATGATGCGCGGGTACCGGACCGGGATCGAGCCGTTGAAGATCTTGTAGTCGGTGCCGCAAATGCCGCTGTGCGTCACCTTGACCAGCACATCGCTTCGGCCCGCCGCCGGCTTCGCGACCTCGTCGAGCTTCAACTCGCCGGGCGCCGTCAGGACCATCGCTTTCATGTTGTTCATAGAAGTAAGAAGTCTGAAGTGTGAAGTAAGAAGTAAGTGTGAAAGTGTAACCGGCTCACTTCCAACTTACTTCTCACTTTCACTTCTTACTTTCAACTTGCAGCGCCTCGGGATTCACCGGATTACGAGGTTCCTTGCCGCTGAGGACCGCGACGACCTCCTCGGCGGCCTTGGTCTGCAGATCGACGAGCGCCTCTTCCGAATAGAAGCTCGTGTGCGGCGTGATGATCACGTTGTCGCGCCCGAACAGCGGCGACTTGTCGCCCGGAGGCTCCTGCGTCATCACGTCGAGCGCCGCGCCGGCAATCTCGCCGGCGTCGAGAGCCGCCGCCAGCGCCGCTTCGTCGACGATCGGACCGCGCGCCGTGTTGACGACGTAGGCCGTCTTCTTCATCTGCCTGAACGCATCGGCGTTGAAGATGCCCTTCGTTTCGGGCACGAGCGGGCTGTGGATCGACACGTAGTCCGACGTCTTGAGCAGCGTCGGAAAGTCCACCTGCTCCACACCCAGCCTGGCAAAAACATCCTTCGGCACGTACGGGTCGTAGGCGATGACCTTGATGCCGAACGACTTCGCCTTCGGCACCACCAGTTGCGGGATCCGGCCGAAGCCCATGAGCCCGAGCGTGCTGCCGCGGAGGCGGCCGATTGGCACGACGTTCGGCATCTTCCAGGTGCCCTTGTGCACCTGGGCGTTGATCATCGGGATCTTGCGGACGACGGCGAGGAGCAGCGCCATCGCGTGGTCGGACACTTCGTCGATGCAGTAGTCGGGCACCTTGGTCACGACGATGCCCTTTTTGGTGGCTTCCGGGATGTCGACGTTGTCGACGCCGATGCCGAAGCGCGAAATGATCCGGCACCTGGTGAGCTGCCGGATCATGTCGCCGGTGATCTTCGCGTAGGTGACGAGGATCGCGTCGGCGTCCTTCGCGATCTTCATGATCGCGTCGGGCGTGGCCTCGGGTGCCAGCTGGAGGTTGGCCCCGATCCTCGACACGACCGCGGTGGCCGGGTCGAGGTTCGGGAAGACGGAATCGGCGACCGCAACCTGATAGGCCATCCTACTTGGCCATCGCCTCTTCCATGTGCTCCATCCGCGTGAAGATCACCGGACCGTCGGCGCTGACGAGCACGTTTTCCTCGAGCCGGCAGGTCTGCGGGAGATACGGATGCCCGGCGAACGTCTCGATCGCGAAGTACATGTTCTCCTTGATCTCCGCCGGGTACTTCATCGAATAGGCGCGCGACATCCACATGCCTTCATAGAGGGTGATGCCGATGCTGTGGGCGAACTGCTGCAGCGTCACCGTCCCGTACTTGTCGTCGTCGTACTCCGGGAACTTCTTGGCGACGTCCGCGGTGGTGTTGCCCGGCTTGAGCTGTTCGATGCCGGCATACATCGAGTCGTAGACCTCACGGTAGAGGTCGATTTCCTTGCCGCTCATCTTCACGCCGTACGGGCCGCCGCACTTGAAGCAGCGCACGAAGTCGATGAAGTAGCCGGAGGGGCCGACCGCATTGATGTCGACGATGACGAGGTCGCCCTGGCGAATGAGCTTGTCGGTCGCCCAGCGGCGGTACGGGCTGGTGTTGCCGCCCGAGGCGACGATGATGTCGTAGATGATCTCGCAGCCGCGCTCGAGCATGAACTCGTGCACCTTCGCTTCGATCTCGCGCTCTCGCACGCCCGGCTTCAGCCACTCATACTTGATCTTCCACATCGCCGCGTCGCCAATGCTCGACGCCTGCTTCAGGAGCTCGACCTCGTCGCGCGTCTTGACGGTGCGCGCGCGCGATACCGACGGCCAGCCGTTCACAATCTTCAGACCAGCC
>Ga0075428_100005254_pt1 | contig 14396 bp, 18 predicted proteins | sample RhiMetdeltSRZDD2_FD_75291 | JGI IMG/M metagenome (GOLD analysis project Ga0075428, IMG submission 75291) | Populus rhizosphere microbial communities from Tennessee, USA - Rhizosphere MetaG P. deltoides SRZDD2 | ecosystem: Host-associated > Plants > Roots > Rhizosphere > Soil | place: USA...
GGGCCGAAGGTCTGCTTTTGTGTCCAGAGTAAACGCGCCAAGGCGATCTCCCGACTTACATTGCAACTGCTCGGGATTATAGCGTCACGCGCAAAAGGCGTGGACTTCCTCGGCGTCCATTCCAGCGCGTAATGTCCGAGAACTCGATCAACTCGTTGTCAAGGCCTTGGTGGTTTCGTTCGCCGTGATAATGGGCGACGTAGTCGGTGAGCGTTCGTCGAACATGCCGTTCCCCGATCGGAATGATGCGGTCGAGACATTCCTCTTTGAGTGAGCGCACGAAGCGCTCCGCATGCGCATTGCAGTTTGGCGCATGGTGCGGAGTCCGGATCACCCGGATGCCCGCGACAACCACCGACAAGATCTGAACGCGACGACGCAACTGCTGCACGAATTGAACGAGCAGAAGTTGCTTGCGCTCGTCAAGCGTTAACCTCGATGGAAAGCCGACACCCTCACATCGTGAGAATGTGGGCAAGAGGGTGAGCGAGGGTCTAGTCTGATTTTATTGACCGTTAGCCGCAAGCGTTCACGACTGCACACAAGAAGTAGAACCCAGTATCGATTTCCTGCGCGATACCAGCGGCGATGATTGCATCGACAGCAGCCTCCGACAGACACCTCAACTCGGCATCGCTTCTCCGCGCAAGTGTTGACTGTTCTCAGTGAGCCGCACCCGGGGAAGTAATGGTCCCGTCGAAGGAGCCGGAGGTGAAGAACGTTATCGCACTTGCCAAGCGCTCCACGGTAAAGCTCCCCTGGGCTCCCGCGAATCGACCCGTTCCACCTGTAATGGTGTGAACGTCCGTGATGCTAATTTCACCGGGTGTTCCCGTCGGGTGACCCGACCCGGCAACTGTCGTATCGATGCTGTCTCCATTAGCCGCGAGGAAATGAGCAGACCCTGCGGAAGTACCGGTCGTGAAGTTCACCGTAACTTTCTGGGTGAATGAGAATCGACCGAGATGCGTGCCGTTTCCCGGGCCGCTGGTAGTGACCACTACTGTGGTGCCGGTGAAATCGCTGTCGACGTCATCCCCTTGCAGCCTCCCCTTGAAGGGCACTTGCTTGTGTGCCGCCGCCAGGAGGCCAAGCGACGACGGTGTGACGGACGCCGTCATGGACGGAGCGGATGTCGGAATAGTCGGTGAAGGGATAGTTGGTGACGTGCTTTGACTACACCCGACCGCGAAGAACAGAGTTTCGATGAGCACGCTGACGGCAGTTAACGAAGCGCGCATTGAAGACTCCCTTCGTGTTCGTTATGACGTGCAGGGTCACCGGCGGGACCGCACTTTTATCAAATTCCACGCCTAGCCCGCAACACCGAATCTGACGCGCCACCTATTCGTGTTCGGCGCGTGAAGGACAAGGTCGCAATTCAAGGTGCGAGCACGGGTTCGCAGACAACGAACCTCCCCAGCGACATTGGCAGCGTCGTCGCGTTCACGACGTGGAGTGCAGTTGACGCCGCACTAGAGGCTGCGGATCGAAAGGGAAGGACATCTACGCCGCCTTCCGGCTTACGAAGATCAACTCACCGGGATACTTCGACCCAAACGGACTCCGATCAAAGTCGCCATACACCTGTTCAACGACGAAGCCCACTCGATAGAGTAGGTGTTCCATCTCGAACTTGAAGGTGTAGCGCATCGAGAAGCGGTGGACGATGCGCTGACTGCCATCGCCCTCATCAGTGACGTAGTAGATGAACTCGTTATCACTGATCTGCGTAAACTGGTTTCGTTCAAGGATCCTCAACCGCCGTTGAACGGTTCGGCCATCGGGAAGCGTAAACGGCGGGTCCGCATCGAACTCCTCTCCCGATTTCGTGTTCACCAACATTTCAAGTGACGGATTGTATGCGTCAACGATGAAACGTCCGTCGTCCGCAATGTGACGACGCACGCACGTCAAGCAGGCTATCTGATCCTCCACGGTGAGGAGGTGTTGAAACGCTCTGAAGGGGAGAGTGACCAGAGCGAACTGTCGTCCAAGATCGAATTCACGCATGTCGGCGTGAACCAACGTCACTCGCTCCTGCACCTGTTCGGGTTCCCGCTGAAGCGACGAACGACACTTCGCAAGCATCTGCGCGGATGCGTCCAATCCCACGATGTTGCACCCTGCGCGGGCGGTTGGGATCAGCACTCGGCCCGATCCGCTCGCCACCTCCAATACCGGCCCGTTCGCATTTAGGGCTTCTTCAACGTAGAAGAGAACGTCAGCTCGGTCCCTGTAGAAGGGAACGTAGTCGTAGAACTCCGCTGAAGGAGCGTAGTCGTCGGTCGAAGGTGTAGACATTGGTGCCTGCAACGTAATTTTGCATATTGCTGAGTGGTCAGGGCCGGAGTATTATCGCGCCTTCCCACGGGTCTTTTTCTGCCGATGCCTGGAGTTGCGAGGCGCTTCGCCTCCGTCCGCTGTGTCGCTCTCGTCCTCGTCCTTCTGGTTCATTCGACGGCCAGCGCGCAGTCGGCTCCCCGTTTGAAGGTATGTGGTCCGGCGCGTGTTGACGTACCGCGGATCTGGTTCACTCGTATTGTTCGTGCTGATGGCACCCAATTCGGCAACGTCGGTGCAGGTGCGGCAGCGAGATCGAGCGCGTAAGCCGAGAACGTGCACGTCAACGGGGGCAGCGAAAATAGTCTGTTGCGATTGTGGCAGCCCGCTGAATTATTTCTTTGCAGCTCGCCTCGCCGCCCAAAACTTCTTCATCCTCGTGCTGACCGCCTTCCGCTGGGCGGCACTCATCGTTCTCCGGCGACGACGCTGACGAGGAGCCGCAGCACTACTACTCGCTGCTGCACCTGATCTGAGGTCAGGAAACTGGCGGTAAATCTCCTCCGCCTCCACTCGTAACTGGAGGATCCGTTGTTCGGCACCCAGGCGGGCAAGGCGGCGCATCATGTCAGTTGGTCGGGGCATCGTTGGTTCAGACTACTGCAAAATCCCAATAAATCTTGGCCGGGTTGCACAGACTATAAATAAGCAAACCAGGTCTGCACACGTGTGGGAGGCGTTCTCATCGCCCGTTTAGGGCGTCCTAACGCGAAATAGAGCCATGCCAGGCCACGGAATGCCACCTCGCAGTTGCCCCCGAAGTTAGGCATCGGTGCGCGCGCAAAAAAGTATTTTTCACTCACCCCGCAGTTCGGTTCTGAGCTGGAATGGAAGCCTCACTTCATTGCTATATGAAAGGACGAGGAGATCGTACGTATCCGGCTCGACTTTCGCGAAGACGTGAGTATCCACCTGGTGCCATTCCGATGTGGCAAAGCGGCCCGACCGCTGAACGAGCACAACCTCTCCAATGAGGTTCACGTCGAACCCTGGAGCCGACGCATCCCAGTGAAGAAACCCATGAAGCCATCCATCGGAAGGCACAGAAATGACGAATCTCTTGCATGCTCGCGCCCCCCGCTGCCAATAAATATCCGAAACACACAACTCGCCTGGTTCGACCGCGGCATTGATAGTGACGTTGAGACCAAGCGGCGGACCGACTCCGGGTTGCCACGGAACCAAAAACCACGGAGTCCAATTGTCAGCGTCACGACTCGGACGCGGCGGACTGGGAGTGACAGCAGGCGTGGGGGCAACAGGAGCAGTAGGTGGCAGCGGAAGATTGTTGCCGCTGCATCCGTACGCGGACATCACAAACGGGAACCACCGAAGCGACTGGCGCATGACGGCCTCTGTTGGCGGAAACGAGAAACCCTTGCCAGCCGAACATCGGCGGGTTCGAAAAGGTGAACGGCATCCTCTTTTCTGTGCAAGGCTCACAAGAGAAGGGCCTTAGTCTTCCTGGTTAGTTGTGGCGGAGGGACGAAGCACTGACTCCGTCGGTGGCGGGCGGCGACGCTACGTTTTGCGGAGCGTAAGTGCCAGCCCACCAGCGACGAGAGCGTCGAACGCGATGACCAGCGGCGTCATCACGGCCACGCGTTCTTAATGCGAACTCACGCTGACGACGGCGATTACCGGTTTCATCATGTAGCTGCCGTTGCCGGTCTGAATGATTGAGTGGTCTCCGTCGAAGTCGAGCGACATCAAGGTGGTGCCTCCCTCGGGCACGTCGAATTCCCGATTGAGTTTCACCTCACCCGATGGAATCGTCAGTGAATTAGGGGTACCCGCTGGCGGGATGAGCCCTGGGCCGCACGCATCGCCCGTCGAGGGAGCTCCGAGATACAGCTTCGCTTCCGCCACGGCCAGCCGCACCTGTGTGTAATGGCCAGCGTCGAGCGTGCCGATGCCGAGCACATCCTGCGCGTTGTCCTTCTGGAGCCTCAGCAGATCGCAGGTCCGCGATGTGGCATCGGCGGCAAATTTCAATGGCGTGAAGTCCGCGTCTGTATCCTGGTGCACGCTCACTTCGTTGAACGTCACGAGAACCGCCGACGCGTCGTGGAACGGGCTGTCCTTCAGCATCACTCTCAGTGAGCCGCTCCCAGAAGGGCCGGAGGGTGAGCCACCGCACCCTATTGCGCCCGCCATGCAGCCAACGACCGCTGCTGATGCCAGATAGCTGAGACGTCGTTTCGGAACCATTGTTGGTTGCTCCTTTTGGGGGTCAGTCTCTGGGGGGTAGACGAATGGCGCCCGCGCTCCGTCACATGTTCGGGCGTTGTGACCCGGAGCCCCGTTGTTGGTCTATGCAACAGCGGTCAAGTCCGCGCAGACGGTGCGACAGACTCTCCCATAAGGAAATGTGGACTTAATCTGCGGGCCCCTGAGAACGGTTAAGGCAACCGAAAGAAGCCCTGCGTAATATCTCTGACTGTGACACTCGAAGTACAGCATCCGCAACGTGTAGGCGGGTGCCCTCACTAAGCCACTTCACGACGGGGTGCCAGTGGCGACCGGTGGACACCGGAGCGGATCGCCAACTCTTAGCGCGCGTGGCATTCCTGCAGCATGCGCAATCGGCGGGACAACCGAGGGCAACCCCGGGGTTCCGCTCGATTCGAGCAGCTCAGGTCACTTCGAATCAGTAATGTGGCTCAGTCCCGCGCGTGTCTCTCCGGGGTCGCGATTCCACAGCCGGTTCACCAGGAGCGGTGGAAGCAGCGCGACGATTACCAGATAGAGCCAGCTTCGAAGAGACGACGCCTCGACGACCACGAACGTCGCGAGCACGAGTCCGATCCAGCCGATGGAGATCAACAGCGGAGTTGTTGGACGTGTCATGACCTGCACCTTGGGAAGGCTTTGATCAGAACTGACATCAGCTAGGACGCGCTGCTGCCAGGACTCAAGAAAGCAGATTACCGACCGAACCCACCTCAAATCTTCTGCACGGGCTTCTTCACACGGTCGCGCTTCGATCGCGCAGGTTTCACCGGCGCCACAGTTGCCGATTCTTCGAGATGCGAACGCTGCGTCGAGAACGTCCGCAGCCCGTGGTCATCGAACTCGATCTGGGTGTGGTATTCGTTCGCCCTCAGAACGGTGCCGTGGCCGTACTGGGCCTGACTGACGCGAGCGCCCGGTGTAAACAGTCGCATTGAGATACCTCATTCAGGTCGATAGTTGAGTGCGTATGCGTTCCGCCGGCGTGGAAATCCGCGCGGCCGGCGTGGCGTCCGCGCATCAGTCGTGAATTGCCGTGTCGTGAGCGCCGAGAAACGCCCGCAGCTCCTGGTTGTCGGGAAAGCCGCGAGCGAGATCGCGGGCCGTGTCGACCGCGCCCGTGATATTGCCTTCACGTATCTGCATATCCCACAAGGCGAAGCGGGCCTCGGCACGCACGAACAGATCGCCATCCGCATCCGCGGCTTCGCGTACGGCGAGCAAGCCTCGCTTTCGGTTGCCACCGCCAAGAACCCAGCGGGTTCCCCTCGGCATCTGCGTGTCGACGATGTAGTCGATCCAAGCTCGCGCGACGCGTGCCCGGACGTTGTCTGGGTTCTGCTCGAGGACCATGTCGAGCGACCGTCTGGCCTCCCAGTACTCGCTCCAGCCTGTCCTGTGTCCCAGCGTCCCGAGCTGAAGCCACACGTAATTGAGGTCGAGCTTCCCGAGGAGGAACCGCGTTCCCTCATCGGTCGGTTCGACCCGCAGTCGCGCACGCGCGACCGTCTGCCCTGTGGATGTTGTGGCGCGGAACACGGACATCAGGTCCGGACAGACGGCACAGTTCGCCCATGCCTTCTTCCGGTCGGACGGCTTCCCGACCAGACTCTTCATTTCGAACAGTACTGTCGACGAGAGCAGCTCGCAGGCGGGAAGACTCGCAAGATCAGGTGCGCAGAGCGGTCGCGTCAGCGCGTCGGCCGCTCCATAGCGCCCGTTGTAGAATAACACCCGCGCTTCGTCGAGCACAGAGGTGGAGGCGTCTGCACTGACCGCCGGAGATGCCAGAATCGCCAGCGCGATCACGATGAAAGAGACGGTCGCAGACGAGCGACCGGAAGGATCCGTGGAATACGGCCTCGTTTGTTGTGGATCGAGTGACTTCATGATGGCTGGCTCCTCGGGTCGAAACGACGCCTTTGGTGAGGAACCCGCCAGTGCGGATGGCTCAGGAAAGTTGAGACAGTGTACGTCGTTTTCGTACGAACCGCCAACTGGCGGCGGTCGCCGCGATCATTCGCACTTGTGCCAGCATTTTCACGTCGGAATGACGCTCGCAACCGATCGATCTGAGAATCGCCATGCCGACGAGCAGACCTAAGGGGTTCGTTTCTATTCGCTGGCTGCCTAGCGCAGCGTTGATGGGCCGTGCAGCGGTGCGGGAGGCCGTTGTGGACGTTGGAGCGTTGCCTCCCGCCAACGGAGAGGTGCCGGTCGGAAGATAGAGACCGTAGGAGGCGACCAGGTCCACACGTTCGAGACGCCATCCGAGCAGTGCCGGCTGAATGTAGATGTCTGCCAGCCCAAACCGGTCAAAGCTCGCTTCGGGCCGATCGTGGATGTTGAGCCTCAGGCGAGCGAGCGGCGCCGCGGCTGTCATCGTGAACGACGTCGTGCGGCGCGGAAGCTGAATCGTATACGAGAGACCCACGGCATTTGAACGTCCCAGCAGCTGCAGATCCGCAACTGGAATGAGCGTCCCTCTACGATCGCGCAACTCGTCGGCCTCGTACGAGACGAGGCGATCGATGAGGTAGAGTCCGGGTGGAGGAACCTTTCCCGCCTCGAGTCCGATCAAGCCTGGCAGCTTGTGGCCAAGATCCTGCGCATCGACTCTATCTGCCACAACCAGCAACTCGACACATACGACGAGAAGGAAGAATAAGCCGCCCCAACACTTGCGCGCCACGCAGATCCAGATTATTTGACGTTAACGCCACGTCAGGGAAGGCAGCACATCATCAAAGCGATGGAGTAGGCTTGCGTCGTGACGACCCAGCCGCAGATTACGACCGATTGGTTAGACGCCAAATGTCATTGGCGAAAGCCCCCAGTTATGGCGCTGCGCCGGCTGGAGGGTTCAGCAGATCGCGAGTAAGAAACGGCGGATACACCTCGCTGCGCGGGTCTTCGACCGTGCAGTCCTGAAATGGCGTCTCGCTGATGCCCACCATCGTGAAGCGGAACCCCGTCTCCCATCGCACGCGGTAGTAGCGCATCGGGCCGTCGAGTACGGTTCTTTCAGCGCCTCGGACGCGGCGCGGGTCCGGCTCTCTTCCCACGGGGCGCTCAGCCATTCGAGCGCGAAATCATGCGGCCGCCCGGCGATCGGATCGACCTGCACCGCGACGCCATCGCGCACCTCGAAGTGCCTCACCGCCGTATGCGTATCCCCGTCAGCGAGACCGCCTGTCGCGTATTGCACCAGATCGTCGGGTCTGATGCGTCCCTGAATCACCGGATAGCCGTCGTCGGCGTAGGCGCTCCAGTCAAGGACGCGTGTCGAGCCGAGGGCGGGGTCGAGCCGCCGGCACCGGGAGGCGAGATGAGTACGTAGTTGACCTGCTGCGGTCGATAACTCTCTTTCGTGTAACTGTTCTGCTCGCGGTCCCAGAAGCGTTGCCAGCGCCCGTTCTTCCAGGTGTAGGCGTAGGCCGACTCGTCGTAGCCGCAGTTGATGCCGACGGCCGTCACGACGCTGATGAACTCGCCCGCATGATTGACCCGCACGTCGTCGACGTAGCCAAGCGGGTTCGTCGGACAGTCGCCCGTCATGTCCAGACACAGGAACTGATCGTCTCGGAGCGCCACGTGCAACGCCGCAGCGAACGCGCGCGTGTCCACGCTCTGCGGCGCGGCCATCAACTGCGATTCAACCAGTCACGCAGGCCGTGCTTGACGGTCGTCAACGCTTCGGTCGCGCCGAGCGTTTCACGGTCGAATCCGCTGCGCAGTTCCTGCAGCACCGGCCGCAGCGTCGCCGGGACTGCCGGTTGGGCGGTGCACGGCGGTGCGATCGACAGGACGACGATCAGCGCGGCAAGCGTCTTCACAGTGATCGATCCCCGTTACCGAACGCTGAACGGGACGCTGACTGTGCGCGTCGTGAGGTGCTCGGTGACCTTCTCGAAGACGTCGATATCGAACGGCTGATCAATCCGATTGCCGGAGACATCTTCGAGGTCGGTGTCGACGGTCAACTGGTAGGCGCCGGCGGCCCATGGCATGCGTGGCGTGAATCGCCAGGATGTTTCGTTGCCATCAACTCGGGACAGTTTAGAAGCAACTGTCCCGAGAACACGACGCGTTACCGATTGTTGGCTAATCGCGTGACGCCGAGCACCCGTGCGACCGCCGCTACGACGTCGCCCACTGTGGCTGGGCGGTCGATCACGGTGAAGCCAAGACGCTGCACGTCATCCTTTGCAAGCGTGCCGAGCGCCATGAGGACGACGACACGATCCGGCGGCATGACGAAACGCACCTCGTCGAGCGTGGTTCGCGGCTCCGCGAGGCCACGCAAATCGATAATCATCGCCCGCGGCTTCATCGCTGGTCGTCGATAGAGCCTCGGAATCGGCCAACGATCGATGGCAACGACTTCATAGCCCTGTTCGATCAGTTGTGCGCGCAGCAGGGCGCGTTCGGGCCATTGCGGACCGAGCAGTATGACGTCCGGAGCGTCCGTATCCATGTCGTCTGGCCTACGAGTTGAATTTGCAAGAAGGAGGGCAACGCAGATTTATTCGCCTGCTCAGTGCGGTCGCGTCGTTGCGACCACATGTGATCGCAGGCTTCGCAGCGGAACCACTCCTGGTCGCTGCCCGGATTATTCGGCGGAAGTGCGGCGGTCCGCTCGCTGCTGCAGCGCGGACAGACACTCTGGGCTTTTTGCGAGAACTGTGGACGCTGACCGGTGGGCATTCAACGATCGGATTCTAGGCGAGTTTTCGGGTTCCTGGGACGCCGCGTTCTCTGGCGCCTGAAAGCGCTATCGTTGAGGCGCGGGAGCGCTTAGTTCCTATCGGCACCCAGCCGCCCGTCCGACCCGCCCTCGGTACGGTTGAGTCGTTGGCACCAGTCACGTGTCGTTCTCAATTCGAGTAGACGGTTCCACTCACCCGCGCGAACGGTGTCAGCATCCGTCGAACAACGTGTTGCCCAGCGAGGCCGCGCGGTGGCGGAACAATTGCCAAGACGTGACGCGGAGGAGCCCATGCGTCACCAATCGATCATCGTCCTGCTGGTTCTTGTCCTGACCTCAGCTTCGGTACTTGCTCAGGTGGCGCCCAACCCAACGCAGCATTCTCCGGCGTCGCCGCAGGATCCTGTCACGCTTTACCGGGTGACTGTGGTCAGCCATACGACGCCGGCGATCAACTACCGTCCGCGGCACGACGACACGCCGCTCGACTTTGCAGGTACGTCGCTGCTACCAAGAGCGGAAGGACGCGCCAACATCAGTGGCGAGAAAGGTTACATACGAATCGACGCCAAGTTCGACAAGCTCGAACCGGCGACGCGGTTCGGACCCGAGTACCTCACGTACGTGATGTGGGCGATCACGCCTGAAGGCCGTGCGGCCAATCTTGGCGAGCTGCAGGTGAAGGGCGACGACGGCCGCTTGAAAGTGACGACGGAGCTGCAGGCCTTTGCGCTCGTCGTCACCGCGGAGCCGTATTTTGCTGTGACCCAACCAAGCGACGTCGTTGTCATGGAGAACGTCGTCCGAAAGGGTCTGTGGGATAACACCAGCGGCCGTGTCGAGCCGCTGCAGGCGAAGTACGAGCTACTGAAGCGCGGCGCGTATCTGATGAACGCCGATGTCGGCTTGGTCAGACGGCCGGCGCCTGAACCCGGTGTGCCGCTGGATCTGGCGCAGGCACGCAACGCCGTAGAGATCGCGCGTCTCGCGAGAGCGGACCAGTACTCCGGTGACACGTACCACAAGGCTGCGATGCTTCTCGCCGATGCGGAAGAAGCCCGCGCGCGCCACAAGGACAGAAACAAGATCATGATGCCTGCCCGGCAGGCAGCGCAGACAGCGGAGGACGCCCGGATCATCGCGCTGCAACGGCAGGAACAGTTGTATCAGGAGCAGCAGCGCGCCGCAGCCCTCCAGCGCGAGAACGAGGCGCGCGACCGGGCGCTGGCAGAGCAAGAGCGGCGCTTGCAGGCGGAGCAGGAGCGCCTCGTGGCCGAGCAGCAGCGGTTGGAGGCTGATCGGCAGCGGCGAGAGGCGGAGGAGCAGCGTCAGCAGGCCGAGCAGCAACGGCTGCTGGCCGATCAGCGCGCGCAGCAGGAGAAGGCTGCTGCAGATGCGGTCCGTGCCGCGGCGGAGCAGGATCGGCTCGATGCAGAACGCCAGCGTGCCGACGTTGAACGGCAGCGTGCCGACGCAGACCGCGTGCGTGCGGAGGCGGAGCGCGCGCGTCTTGATGCCGAGGCTGCGCGTGCCGCCGCCGAAGCGCAGGCACAGCAGGCACGGAGCATTGCGGAGCAATCCGAGCGTGAGAAGGCGCAGCTCCGCGAACAACTACGCGTCCAGCTGAACACGATCCTCGAGACGCGCGAAACCGCGCGCGGCCTGGTCGTCAACGTGTCCGACGTGTTGTTCGATTTCGACAGCGCCAATCTCAAGCCCGGAGCGCGCGAGAAGGTCGCCCGCGTCGCCGGGATTCTCAAGTCCCATCCGGATCTGAAGATTGAGGTCGAGGGGCATACCGACAGTATTGGATCAGACGGCTACAACCTGCGATTGTCCGAGCGCCGCGCCGAATCGGTGCGCACCAGCATGGTGCAACAGGGAGTCAACCGCGACGTGGTTGGCACCGCGGGCTTCGGCGAGAGCAAGCCGGTGGCAACCAACGGTACGGCTGCCGGACGTCAGCAGAACCGGCGGGTAGAGATCGTAGTATCCGGCGAGTCGATCGGTACTACGGCGCAACGTTAGAACGCGCTGGCTAGTATCGGAACCCAATGTGAAGGATCGGCGGGAGCGTTGAAGGTGCTCCCGCCGTACCTCTCATTTCACCTTTGCCTGAGCTTTTCCGCCGCTTCGCCAGTACTTGTTCGCCGTCAGCCGTCCCGCGTTTGCTATCGGACCGCGGGCGAGTTGTCACGACGCGGCCGGCGGATTGTCAGATCGAAATGTGCCTGGATGACTTTCACGCCCCTGTCACTTCTGCTGAAGTACGGCACGCTCTTTATAGCCATCGCTTACATGGCCTCTATCTCGTTCTCGCCTGGTTCGCCTTAGCTACCCATTGGAACTCGAGTGGATGGAAGGGGGGTCAGTCGAGCATGTACGAAGACTACTGGTCGGGCAACAGATATATGTGGCACCTTCTTTGGATTTTATTCCCTACCCATACCCTTCCTTCCACTATTACGTGTCCGCGGCCGCCGCTCAACTTTTCGGCCTGAAATTAGCATCGTTGCGACTTGTTTCGCTCATTGCGTCGCTGATCTCGTTCTTGACTATTTTCCTCTTTGTCAGGCAGGAGACGTGTAACGCGTATGCCGCGAGTCTAGCCACCGGATTGTTAGCTGCGACCTTTCGCATTGGCGGAGCGTGGTTTGACATAGCGCGAGTTGACTCGTTGTTTCTTATGCTGGTATTGGTCGGCCTCTATATTGTCCGCTTTCAACGCGCATACGCGCTGCTAGTATGTGCCGGGCTGCTGTTCTCAGTGGCGATCCTGACAAAGCAGACAGCGTTGATAGTGACAGCGCCGGTGATTTGCTGGCTTGCGATCACCGACCGAAAGAAGGCTTTGGTTGTCGTTGCTGTAATTGGAGTAGTCGCAGGCGGAGGCACGTTAGTTCTCCAGCCGATGTCAGGTGGGTGGTACAAGTATTACGTGTTCGATCTCCAGTTCGGAGCATTATTGTACAGTCCGCGTAAACAGATTCCGACCAACGACGATGTCAATGCTGGCCATGCTCTTGTTGCAATGCTAGAAAATATTCAGGGCAGACTGTTCATGCCATATCACAGCGGCTGTTATGTGCGGCAGTTGCGTGAGAGGTGCGGCTCAGCACAGCAGATGGCGATCCAGGACATCATTCAATTCGGCGGCCAGGAACCGAGGACGATATTGGAGGCAGACTACCGGAGGGCGATGGCCGAAAGAAGATATGCTGCGATCGTGATGGAGGGTGGTGGGAGTTTCTTCCAGTCGGAATTCGAAAGACATTATGAAAAGCGGCGATTAGATCTTGGCGGTCCAGACGCGTTGTGAACGCTTACAGGTTACAGGACTAGGCCGGAGTTTATTTTCGTTGGGAATGTGCCGTAGCCACACTCGCGCCATTTCGCTGCTTTCCAACCGACGAGGCGGAGATAAGGCGTCATTGACGCAGCTCTCTGCGCAGGATCCGTCGGATACGCCTCGCCACCGCATCAAAATACCGCCGGCTGCCGCCCACGGTTCGTGACGTGGCAAGGGCGGACCGCACTGCCGGTCCGTCCGGAAGGTCCTCCCAGGGCGTGCTGTTCATCAGAGGGGCTGAGGAAAGCCTGGCCCGTCTACCAGCGATTGCGACAAAAGTTGACCAATCGAGACCCTCCGTCGGCTCCGGGTACTCGTAGATTGTTTCGGGAGGAATGCGGCACTGGAAGACGCTAGTGAATCCTGCATGCGCAAGGAGGTTGTAGAGTGAGCGCTTCGTGAGGACGAAGCTCCTGACATTGTCGAGCGAACTCCATAGGTTTCGCTCGCGCTCCTCCCGCGAGGAGTCTGGCGCATGTTCTTGCGTCCAAGACCCCCAATAGTTGCGCCCTTTGTAGGTCTCAGCCGCGACAGGAGCCAGGCTCGTGTGCGTCGCGATAATAGCGAATCCTGAACACACTTCAGCGACATGCTCCAAGAACGTGAAAACGTCAGGGGCGTCGAGGTGGTACAGGATGCCAAGGCAGAGGACGATATCAAATTCGCCGTGCTGCTCGCGAGAGAGGTTCCGTACGTCGTCGTGAATCAAGTGCATCCGTTCGAGATTCAGCACCCGCTTCACAAAAGCGGCCTTCGCTAGATTCGCCTCACGTCCTTCGATAGCAAGGACGCTTGCGCCTATGCGGGCGAGCTCCACCGAGTACATTCCTTCGAGACACGCCAGGTCAAGAACCCGCAACTTGTGCACCGGTCGAGAGGCCAGGTCGTTGACGATCTGCATGACGCGCCGCAACCTGAACTCGTCTCCAGTCACGCCGCTCTGGATGGTGTACACGTCTCCGATGAGGTGAATGTTATGCGCGGTCCATGGCCCGTACCGGGCCACGATATCGGCCTTCTCCGCTTGTATCGTGTCGGGATGGACTGACATATGTGCTCCGGAGTTGGCTGTATCCCGCAAACGCCAAGCGTGGCTACGCAAGCTGAAACCGAAACTCTCGCGCGAGGTTAGCTCCTGGCTCTCGGTCGTCAAATCATTACGGATCAGCGACTCGCCGTGGCGGACGAGGTTCGCATTATCCGCGGCATCCCGTTTCACATTTCGGATTCAACCGGCGATCTCAGGTTGCCAGTCGCCACGCGCTTACCGGCTTCCGTTTCGCTTGGCGAGACGACCATGTCGATATAGTTCGGGACCCTCCATGCAAACTCAAATGGGTGGACATATGGTGGCCCGCCGGCGACGTCACGGTGTCGCAGGAAGTACGTCAACAGCGCCGCTGAAGCCAGGAGGACGATCAATCCTACGGTGATCACCACCCACCGCGGTATGCCGAGACTCGCTTCAGCACGACCGAGGTTGCCGTGTGTGCCACGTTGAGAGGATGCCGCGTTTTGTCGAGGCGGCATCGCGTGACCGCTGACACGTGGAGAAGGCGGTGACGCAGCCGACTCGTGGTGCCGCTGCGAGTGGCGAAGAGGGGACTGATCGTCGACGTCGACACGTCGCCGCGTGATTGGTCGGGGGCGGCGGAAGTCACGGGCATGGGGATCACGTGAGAGGTCGATCTCGTCGAGATCGAAGTCCACAGGCCATGAAAATGCGGGCTCAACGGAATCCAATGCGGGAGGCGAAGCGACCGC
>Ga0075428_100005255_pt1 | contig 14393 bp, 14 predicted proteins | sample RhiMetdeltSRZDD2_FD_75291 | JGI IMG/M metagenome (GOLD analysis project Ga0075428, IMG submission 75291) | Populus rhizosphere microbial communities from Tennessee, USA - Rhizosphere MetaG P. deltoides SRZDD2 | ecosystem: Host-associated > Plants > Roots > Rhizosphere > Soil | place: USA...
TGACCGAGACGCCGCTCATGATGCCTCCCGACGTGGCGCTGGCTTGGCGGTTCGCGCGTGCGACGCTCGACCACGATCCGTCGGCGGATCAGTATCGCGAGGAAATCACCAGACGCTGGGGACAGAAAGCGCTGATCAGTCTCGCGTTCGCGATGGTGGCCTCGCGAATCTATCCAACGGTGAAGTATGCGCTGGGACACGGCAAGGCCTGCACGCGCGTGGTCGTCGGTGGCGCGCCGATCGCGTTCGATAAGGCCGTCGCGCACGCTCAACACGGATGAACACCGATCCTGCCGCGACCTTCGAGCCGCACCGGCGGCGTCTGCTCGGCCTGGCGTATCGCATGCTGGGTTCGATGGCGGAAGCCGAAGACGCGGTGCAGGAAGCGTATCTGCGCTGGCACGATACGGATCGCGACGAGATCGCGGAGCCGAAGGCCTTCCTGATCACGGCGACGACGAGGATCTGCCTTGACGTGCTGAAGTCGGCCCGGGTGCGGCGCGAGCAATACGTCGGGCCGTGGCTGCCGGATCCCATCACCGATACAGCGACGCTGTCGCCCGATACGCAAACCGAGATGGCTGAAGATCTCTCAATCGCACTGTTGCTGGCGCTGGAGCGGTTGTCGCCGCTCGAGCGCGCGGCGTTCATCCTCCACGACGTGTTCGATTATTCCTTCACGCAGGTCGCCAACACGCTCGGGCGCAACGAAGCGGCGTGCCGCCAGCTGGCGAGCCGCGCGCGGTCGCGTGTGCGCGAGGCCCGCCCGGCGGGCACGAGTCCAGCGAGTCACAACTCGAATGCAATCGACGAGAAGCATTCGAAGCTCCTATCGGCGTTCCTCAACGCATCGAGGTCTGGTGATGTCGATGCGCTCACGCGGCTGCTGGCGAGTGATGCGAAGATCGTGACCGATGGCGGCGGTAAGGTCGTTGCGGCGCTGAACGCGATTCACGGCGCCGATCGTGTGGCCGCGTTCCTGGCCGGTGTCGTCCGCAAGGGTTGGACTGCGGGCATCACGGTCGACTCAGAGATGATCAACGGCCTGCCGGGACTGATTCTGCGCTGGCCCGATGGATTGGTGCAGACCAATGCATTCGAAATCGAAGGCGACGCTATCAAAGCGATTTACGTCGTGCGGAATCCAGACAAATTGCGGCACCTGACGGTATAGGATCCGGTCGTCGAAGCCCCCCACTTTGACGAGGGGGCGGAAGACATGGCGCTGTACGCATTCGACGGCACGTGGAACACCGAGAAGACCAAAGACAATCTCAACACCAACAACAACACGAACGTGGTGCGCTTCAAGAATGCGTACCGGGACAACACCGGCGTCGAGCCGTGCTATGTCCCCGGCGTCGGCACGCGCATGAGATGGATCGGACACATCCTCGGCGGCGCATTCGGCGCCGGTGAATTGCCTCGATTGAATGAAGCGTACAAGAAACTGTGCGAAAACTGGCGCGACGATGATCCGATCATCGACATCGTCGGTTTCAGCCGCGGCGCCGCGACGACATTGGATTTCTGCCATCTCGTTCAAGAGCGCGGCGTTCAAGATCCCGCGAATGAAACTGTGATCGTTGAGCCGAATCCGCAGATTCGATTCGTGGGCTTGTGGGATGTCGTGCCGGCGTTTGGTCTTGGGTTCCTGGGCAACCAGGTCTTCAACTTCGGTCACGAGCTGACCGTGCCGACCACCGGCATCGAGTACTGCTTCCACGCCCTCGCGCTCGACGAGCGCCGCCCGTCATTCATTCCAACGCGTCTCGACGGCGCGTATGAAGTCTGGTTCCGCGGCGTGCATTCGGATGTCGGCGGCGGCAACGGCAATCTCGGCCTGAACGACATTGCGCTGAAGTGGATGATGAGCAAGGCGAAGGACGCCGGCCTGCCGATCACTGATGCCGACATCGCGACGCTGAATCCGCGCCCCGACACGTTGCCGAACAACTCTCCGAAGCTGCTCGATATCCGCAACATCCGCCCCGCGGATCGCAGCCACTACACCGTGGCCGATCTCGACGACTGGCGATCCATGCCTCCTGGATCCCCCGTTGAAACCCCTGACGACGAACGAACCGCGCAGCGCGTCGGAGACGACGGCATCGAGACGCTGACTGAAGCCGCTCGAAAGCGCGTTGAGATCTTATGGTCGACCGCAGTGAGACGCGCGATCAATAAACATGCGGTCGTGCTCGACGCCGTCGAAGACGCGTTCCTGGGATTGATCCTCGGCCGGATTGCAATCGTTGACGATCAATCGCTCGACAAGGCGATCAAGGGCACGATTGCGATGGTCGACGGCTTGATGCAGATCGCGCGCGAATCAGGGTTTGGACAACCGGCGCCGGTCTTCCTGAACCTCGCGTTAAACAAGTTCCGGCACGTATTCCCCTACACCAACTAGGGCGGAGGAGTTTAATTCGCGCGTGAGTGTGCGAACTTCGCGTGCAGGCGTTCTCGACCGCTAGGCAGGAGATTGCACGAATCGGAGGTAATCGCCTGGCCGTACATCACGTCCTGGGGATCGTCGGTGTGGTAATACCCCATCGCGTGACCGAGCTCGTGGCGCACCACTCGCGGGTAGACACGCGTTGCCATTCCGCAGCTGCAGGCGCCCGAAACATTGAATTCGAGAAAGCCGCCGTCGACACCAACCGTTGAACGACCGCAGCGATTCATCGGGCTGGTGGTCGTCCACTTGACGGTCAGCCAGCCCGCAACTTTTTCGCGCGTGCCGGTGCCGCGAGCGATCTCGGCGATGCCGAAGGTATCTCCCGACCAGATCCGCGCGCTATCGCTCAACACGGCGGCGGTGAGCGTGAGCGTGGCACCATCAACCGGATTGCCGGCATCGTCGTCGGTCTTGATGTAAACGCGAAGCGGTGACTGGAGCACGCGTATCGGCTCGAGACGATCGGGTGATTCATACGCGTTCTGCACGAACGCGCGATAGAAGTCGGGCTCGAATCCGCCTCCGGAGGCGGCGGCAAGCGCGTCAACCGTGAGCGCAGCCGTCGGCGCCGTCGGCGAGGGCGCGACCGTACAGGCGCAGAGCGACAGTAATGCGCTCACTGTAAGCGCGGCGAACGAAAGTTTCACGAGGGTGAATGATGATAATGCGCTCCACGCCAGGAATAAAGCTCTAGCGTGGAGCGCAGGAATCCTGTCCTAGCGGATCTGGAATTGCACCTGGTGAGGGTTGGGATCGCCGGTCGCCGTGAAGGTCAGCGCGTAGGTTCCGGTGGCCAATCCCGTGGTTTTCAGGTTGAACAGATATTCACCCGATGACACGAATCGGAAGGCATTATCCGGATTTGCATTGCCGGAGTCGTTCAGCGGGCCGGGCGCGCTGGTCGACAGCTGGATGACGCCGGTCGCGGTCACCACGATCGACTCGGCCGAGACATTCGCGCCGCTCGCATCACAAAGGCGAATCTTGATCGGCACGGTCGCACCGGCACGATGCGCCGCCGTCTGATCGTACTGCGCGCAAATCGCGAACGAAATGTTGTACGGATGCGGCACCACCACGGTGTGGCCGACGTTGTCGATGCCAGTGACCGTAAAGGCGAACGTTCCGACGCTCGTCGTCGCGATCGGAAACGTGCTGAGCACCGGCGCCGAGCAGCTCGCCACGCCCGAGCCTCCATCGGTGCATCCGTAATCGGCATTGACGACCGCATTCAGGATGTAGGTCGGCGTGCCGGCTTCAGGGGTCGTCACGATCACGGTCGGATCTTTCTTGTCGACGTTGATGCCGCCGATGGCCGGGATGACGCCGGTGCAGTTGGGTTCGTCGTCGCAGATCGGCGCGTGTGTGCCGGTGAAGGCGTTACCGGTCTCAGTTCCATCCGGCACGCTCGTGCTCAGCGAGAAATTCGCGTCGGTCGGATTGGCGAGTCCCCAGCCGAAATCAAACGACAGGCACGGCACAGTCACGTCAGCGGCGTGCCAGTCCTCGCCGACCGTTCCGCATCGCACCGTCGGCGCTTCGTTATCGTCAACTCTTTCCCACATGCGAACGTACCCCTCGACGCCACCGAGGAGCGGCGCCAGCTCCTCGTCCGACAAGCCGATCGCCTTGAGGTCGGCGAGGAAATCCGGATACATGCCGACGTGAGCGAAGCCATGCACGTTGAAGTCCCACGTGCGGCTGCCGAAGGAATATTGAGACAGCGGCGCGCCAAGGTAATTCGTCGCCGTCGCGTAGTCGAGTCGTCCGCTGGAGCTATTGGGGTCGTAGCCTCCGGCCATGTCGCCGCTGCAGGCTTTCGATCCAAACCGCGGCGCGATCGAACCGGCAAAGCCGTTGATGTCGCTGCCAATTCCCACGGCGGTCATATTGAGCTGCTTGGTCGCGTAGAGATAGACCTGCGCGAACGCCTGCGAGGATCGACCGCAATCGAACGCGACCAGATCGGAGGAGCTGAAGTCGCGGGTGTTCTTGCGCCCGCCCTGGTTGAGGCCGATGGCAACAAAGCCGCCGGCGTCGATCACGCGGTGCACCTGCGCATCGGTCTTGGCGGCTTCGCTTCTGCTGCTGTCGGAAGCCTTGAACGCGCCGCCGAGCTCGGCGCGCGTCAAGCCGCTGCCGTTCAACCCGGTGTGCCCGGTGACGATACCCGGGTAGTGGCGGGCCTCCGCGATATCCATGATGTCGTCGAACATCACCGCGTCGGTGTGATCAATGTCGATGATCATCTGGTGATCCATCAACGCGTTGATCAGCGTCGTGCCATCGGCGGTGAGGCCGCGCATATTGCAGTTGCCCTGCGTGGCCGATCCAACCTCGCCGGGCGCCTGCATGATCAGCACGCCCGCGACAATCGCCAGCGCTGCACCACCGAGGCCGGGAATCGCGAGCAGCAAGGCGATGTCTCCGAATAGCGGTGCGAGTACCGGCAGCATCGCTGCGAAGATGGGCAATGACGCGAGCATGACGGCCGCCGCGGCATCGAGCACCGGCAGCGCTCCGAGAATTGCGGCCGGACCGAGTGCAAATAACAGCCCGATGGCAACACTGACGCCGTCTTTCGCATCCGAAATGACTTCCCGAATGTCGCTGCGCCACTCAACTGGCGAATCGCATCCATTCATGTCGTACCACGTTCCATTGATCAGGAAGTTGTTCAGCTCGAAGAGTCCGTTGTAGACCGCGGAGCCGCCAAACTTGTTGTCGATCAGGTGCACCGGGTAGACCACGCGAATGCCGGCGTCGTGATACGCCTGCACCTGGGTGTTGATGAATCCGTCAGTGCAAAATATCGCGTCGGGCTTGCAGCCCCAGGCCGTATCGACTTCCGTCCCAAGCACCACCGCGAGTTTTCCCGCCTGGATCGCCGTGCGCGCTTCGTCGGCCGAGTAGACGATGCGATAGAAACCCTGGCCAGCGCCTCCGGCGCGCGCGTCGATGTAATCCTCGAGATCTTTGGCGCCCTGGATCTGCCGGTTCACCGCGCCGTCGTCTCCGCAGCCAAACGACGCGCGATGCACGGCGAGCTGACACAGCAGCGCGTTGTTCACGGCGAGCATGACCATCAGCTTCAGGCCGTTGTCATGCGCGCGTTGCAGCCACTCCCAGTACGCCTGTTGCGCGGTGTGGACGTCGAATGCCGGCCAGCCATTCATGTCCGGATACCCCATCACTCCGTGACCGCTGGAGCCGTGTGGAATGAGCTGGTTCAGCAGATCGCTGCTGCCGCCGGAACCGTGGACGGTAATCTTCGCGCATGTGCCGGAACCGCTTGGACACGGCACGGTGTCGTAGCCAATCGGGTCACCGCCGATGGCGCGGTAATCCGACGCGTCCGAGAGCGGCACGTAGATGAAGTCGCTGTCGGGCAGCGCCCGCGCTCGCGCCGTCTCGATCGGGGCTAACGCCCCGCCGGGTGTTGGGTCCATTGGCGAGCCAAACACTTCGAGCCCGCCGAATCCGAGGTTCGAGAATTGATGGAGGTGCGTGTCGACGAATCCAAGAATCGGCGGCCGCGGCGGTGGTGCGACCGGAGGTGTCACGTCATTGGCGCGAAGCAACGCCGGTTGAAATAGGAGCGTGACGAGAAGAACGACGAGGGGCCGCGCCAACACCGCGCGACGGAATCCAGGGACTGTCATGCCGACTCCTGGGGGGGAGCGGGGCGCTGCAGTTATAGCATCAGCCACTCTCAACGCATGCACGAATTCGGTCGAATCCCTCGTTCGGGTTACGCGCGGTTCGCAAGTCCGTCAAGCGTTGCAACATCGACATCAACTCCTCCAGCGGCGGTCCGCTCGATGTGATGCCGGCGGAGTGCGCGCTCGTCAGCGATTTCGACGGCGCCTCGACGTACGCCTTCACGAGTCGATGATGGTGATGGGCGTAAGCGGCGCCGTGTGCCTTGCAGACGCGGAGGAAACGAGCGGCGTTGTTGCGCCAGTGGCCGGTCGCGCCGGCGGTGTCGAGTTCCTGCAGGAACAGATCGAGCAAAGACTGCCGCCGATCGAGCGTGCGCAAGGCTTCTTGATCGTCCGGTGGCACGTGACGGAACTTTTCAGTGACGATCGCGCGGTAAAACGGATCGTCCATCCTGCACAGGCCGAGCGCGACGTCGATCTCGTTGATCGCCGAAAAGTCGCCCGCGTTGGCGCCGCGATATTCGCGATCGCCGACGCGATACGTCTTGAAGTACGGACGGATGTTGAGGAAGAACCGATCGACGTTGAGCTGCCGGCTCAGGTCCTGATTGAACTTCAGGACGTCGAGCAACGCGACCTCGGCCTCGTCGAACAGATATCCGGCGACCTCGCCACTGACACCGACATCGGCGAGGCCGCGCAGTGCATGAGCGGCTCGCTGGTAGGCAATGACGCCAAGCGCATTCAGGCGAACGAAGATCTCTTCGTCGGGCAACGACGTGAAGGTGCGAAATCGGCCGGCGATTGCTTCGTTGAACAGGGATTGATGCGCGAAGACGAAGCGCGGCACGACGCCGAGCGCGGTGCCGATTCGGATCGATACATCCCACGCGGCATCGCGGCCGCCGTCGTGCTCGGACAGAGGCGCTTCATGCCGCCGGCAGGCGGCGAGGTAATGACCGATCAATCCCAACAGGCGATACGCGGCTCGTGGATTCTCAGGAAGAGTCGGCATTGCGGCAAGGCGGACCATCAACGGTCCGCCGCCGGCCAGCAGTTCCATCTTCAATGCGTCGAGATCAGCGCGGCCGCAAATGACGTCGACGCGTTGGACGAAATACGCTTCTTCGAGCGCCGTGTTGATGCGGACGAAGTCGCTCCGCAGCCACTCGTCGAGATCGTCGATGGGATCTTTCACAAGCGCTGATTGTGCGATATCACCGCGCGGGCGTCTTGAACGAAATTGCGTATCGTCCCGGTGTGATGCCGAAGTGCTTTGCGAATTCGCGGGTCAGGTGACTTTGGTCCGCGAAGCCGGAGCGATGCGCGGCATCGGCGGGCGATGCACCTGACGCCAGCAGGCGCCGCGCCTTCCGCGCACGCAGCTGCATCACATACGCGTGGGGCGTGGTGCCCACTTCCCGGGCGAAGCCGCGCAGCAGCTGGAACCGGCTGATGCCAACTTCTGACGCAAGCTCGGCGAGTGAGATCGGCGTTTCAGGAGCCGCATCAAGGTGGCGAATCGCTTTCACCACCGACGGTGACGCGCATGCGACCGCAGCGCGATCGACCCGGTGACGGTGCGCCACACGCATCAGGCACGACACCAGGCTCTCTTCTGCGGCCAATGGATCGGCGCACGATCGCTCGAGTTCGGCGAACAACCTGGCCACGGCGCGAGCGAGACGCGGATCGCGGACGACGGGCCGAACGATCAGCTCGCCGTCGACGCTCTCGCCCGCGAGCTCGCGCGCAACCAGTGACGGGTCGATGTAGATGATCCGCCAGCCGCGCGGTTCATCCGTTGCGGGCAGGCCGTCGTGCATCTCGCCGGGGTTGCACATGATCACGTCGCCGGCCCGGGATTCGACGTGGCCGATCACGCTCCAGGATTTCTGCGCGCCGGCCGTCATGATGCCGATGCCGTAATGATCGTGCGTGTGCCGCGGAAACGAGTGATCGGAAAACAGCGTCATCGCCTCGATGCCAGGCATTCCCGATCGATGCGGCGTGACGCGGTGAATCAATGCTGGCACCTCGGGCAGTAGAAGGTCGAGCGGCCGGCTTGCCAGAGGCGCTTGATGCTGCCGCCGCAGCCCGGGCGCAAACACTTCAATCCTTCGCGCTCGTAGACACGAAACCGCGCTGACTGGTAGGGCGATTCGCGGCGTTTGATCGCGCTCGTCAGCACGGCCTTGATCGATGCGGCAAGCTGTTTCGCTTGCGGTTTCGGTTTACCCGTCGTCGTGGCGATCGTCGCGGCCTTGCGCAGCGGCGACAGGCGGGCATGATGCAGCGCTTCACTCGCGTAGATGTTACCGAGGCCGGCCACGACGCGTTGATCGAGCAGCGCAACTTTCAGCGAGACCTTCTTACCGTTGACCGCGCGCGCAAGCGAATCGGCATCAAACGCTTTCGATAACGGCTCGGGCCCCATCACGCGCAGCGACGGATAGTCGTGCAGCGCATCCACCGCCGCGAGGTCCATGAAGCCGAAGCGGCGCGGATCGTTGAAGAGGACCGTCTGCCCTGACGACATCACGAACGCGACGTGATCGTGTGGATCGGCCTCGCGCGAGCGATCGCCGATCGGCGCCACGTGAAACCACCCGGACATGCCAAGGTGCATGATCAACGTCTCGCCCGACGAGAGTTCGACGGTCAGGTACTTGCCACGCCGCGAGACTCTTTTGACCGTCGTGCCTCGCAACCGCTCGACGAATCGATCCGGAAATGGAATGCGGAGGTTCGGCCGGTTGACGATGACGCGGCGGAACCGCGCGCCGCGCATCGCCGGCTCGAGCATGAGGCGGACCGTTTCGACTTCAGGAAGCTCGGGCACCTGCTTCTTGTAGCATGAACGGATTCTCGTCCGCTGTTGGACCGTAGACCGACGGCAGCAGCACGTCGTGCATGCGCAGGTAGACGAGCAGCTGGCCGCGATGGTGATACCAGTGGTTCAGCATGATGGTGCGAATCACGGCCGCGCGCGGCATCGCCATCAGCTCGGTGTTGCCGTGCATCAACCGCCATGTCGCCGTCAGCTTCGCATCGTCCATGCCGCCGAGCAGCTGGCGCGCCTTCGCGAGGCTCGCCTCCAACGCCGGCACGAGTTCGGCGGAAGTCGCGGCCTCCGGTTGAACAAACTCGGGCGGCTCGGGAATGGAATCGACGGCGGCGAGCCCGGCGACCAATCCCGGAATGGTGGCGACGTGGAGCGCGAGCTGCCCCAGCGACATCGACTTGTGATGCGGGCGCCACGACAATTGCTCCTGCGGCACCCGTTCGAGGACGCGACGCGTCGCGTTGGCTTCCTGATCCATTTCTGCAAGCAAGGCATCGATCATCTTCATGAGGTTTCTCCTAACCTTTCGCTTCCGCCAGCTGCTTCACTCGCGCGTGGATCGCCTGCCAGCCAAGCGGCATCTTTTCCTCGAAGTCGTCGGGCACCGATCCAAGCAGCGTGTGCTTGAAGGTGATCAGCGTTCCTCCGTCTTTCTCGGACAGGCGATAGATCAGGTTGTTGCTCGTCGCCATGGAGATGAACAGCGGCCCCCACAGCTCGAGCAGCGCCGGGCGCTTGATGCTCTGCACGAATCCCCACAGGTGGCCGTTGTCGCCGCCGAGATCGCGGTACCACCGGCCGCCAGGCCTCGCCTCGAGCACCATCGACAGCGGCTTGCCGTCGGGCGTCTCGTTGCGCGGGCCCAATTGCTCGAGCAGCGAGGCGAACGTCTTTTCGATCGACGCGCGCACGAAGATCTCTTCAGAGATGGTGATGGTCGGCAGCTCGCCGGCCTGAACTGTTGTCGTCATTTCTGTCCCTCCGCGTGGTCCTTGATGCGGCGCAACTGATTGCGCCAGTACTTCTCGAACATTGCGCTCCACTTGTGAATGGCGCGCAGCTTGTCGGCATTGGTGCGATACATCGTCCGCCTCCCGTCGCGCCGTGATGACACCAGGCCCACTTCGCTCAGCACCAGCAGATGCTTCGACACCGACGGCTGGTTGAGCTCCAGCGCGTCGGCGATTTCCGAGACCGAGCGTTCCTCGCCGGCAATGAACTCGAGGATGTGCCGGCGGCGCGGTTCGGCAATCGCGTTAAACGGGTCCGAGGTGGTGGCTGCCCTGGCCATGGGTTATTTATATATTCCTATATGGGAATATGTCAAGCCGGGCCTGTCGTCTTCCCGCGGCGATTCCCGATCTAGTGGGATGAGGGCAATATCCATGGCGTTCCAGGAGCGCGCTAGTATGAACGGGTCGAGGAGGCTTCATGACTCGCCGGACTGGCGTCACAGTTCTGATTGGTTTCGTACTCGTCGGCAGCATCTTCATCGCGCGCGTGCCGGCGCAACAGCAGGCATCGACTCAGACGGAGCTGCTCGCGGAGGTGCGGTTGCTGCGTCAGGCGATCGAATCGCTGACCGGCGTGAACGCCCGGGTGCAGATCGTGTTCGGGCGATTGCAGCTGCAGGAGCAGCGCACGTCGAGCGCGGTCCAGCGGCTTGATCAAGCGCGCGAGGCGGCCGCGAAAATGGCGAGCGAGATCGCGAGCCTCACCGATCAGCAGAAGCTGATCGAAGCCACGATCAACGATGGCCGCCGCACGCCGGAGGAGATCGAACACGCCAAGGCGGAGAGCGCAATGACCGCGCGGTTGATCGAGCGGCTGGAACGGGAACGGCTGCGGCTCGTCACGAATGAGAACGATGCCGCGAATGTTCTCAATCAGGAACAGGGCCGCTGGTCAGACCTCAATCGCCAGCTCGAAGAACTCGAGCGGGCGCTCGCCAGGCGCTAGGTGACGGCGGCGCGGGTGGCAAATTTCGGATCGCGCCACTCGCCTGTCGTCATCACCTGTGTCAGGCGATCGATCGCGTCCCACACGTCGACGAAGCGCGTATAGAGCGGCGTGAATCCGAAACGGAGGATGTCGGGCGGCCGGAAGTCGCCGATCACTCCCCGTGCGATCAAGGCCTGCATGATCGCATAGGCATCATCGGCATGCGCGACGGAGACCTGGCTGCCGCGTTGGGACGATTCGCGCGGCGTCACGACTTTGAATGCGTCATTCGGCAGCCGTTCGTCGATCAACGCGATGAACATGTCCGTCAAGGCGATCGATTTCCTGCGAATCGCATCCATCCCGCCGAACTCGTGTGCGGCGAGCAGCGTGTCGACGCCGCACTCGAGCGAGGCCATCGACACGACCGGCGGCGTGCCGCAGATGAACCGGTTCATGCCGCTCGCCGGTTCATAGGCCGGGCTGAAATCAAACGGCGCCGCATGACCGAGCCATCCTGACAATGGCTGGCGCCAGCGTTCGCGATCCATGCGCGCGACGTGTTGCGGGTGCACCCAGATGAACGCGGCCGCGCCAGGCCCGCCATTCAAGTACTTGTAGCCGCAGCCGACCGCGATGTCGGCGCCGGCGGCATGCAGATCAACAGGCACGGCGCCGGCGGAGTGGCACAGATCCCATATCACGATCGCGCCGGCATCGTGCGCGGCGCGCGTGATCGACGCCATGTCGTACATGCGGCCGGTGCGATAGCTGGCGTGCGTCAGCATCAGCACCGCCACACGATCATCGAGATGCGATGTGATCGCCTCATGATCGACGAGCGTGAGCTCGAGGCCGCGATCGCGTGCGAAGGTCTCCGCGATGTAGAGGTCGGTTGGAAAGTTCGTCCGCTCGGACAGGATTCGACGGCGGCCACCATTCATCGCCACCGCCGCGTTCAATGCCTTGAACAGGTTGACGGACGTTGAATCGGCGACGATCACCTCACCGGATCTGGCGCCGATCAATCTCGCGATCTTGTCGCCGATGCGTTGCGACAGATCGATCCACCCCGCCGCGTTCCAGCTGCGAATCAGTCCGACGCCCCACTCGGTTTCGACGACCTCCCTGATCCGGCCGATGGCGGCCCTGGGCAGCACGCCAAGGGAATTGCCGTCGAGATAGATGATGTGCTGCGCATCAACGCGCTCGAGCGCAAACAAATCGCGCAACGAAGCCAGCGGATCGGCCCGATCGAGCTCGAGGCATTGGTTTCTCGTCATCGCCACTTAGCACACAATAGCGCGGATGAAATCGGAACGGGAGTCACAACCGGAAACGCTAACTCGCGCGATCGGCACGTTCGGCCTGGCGGCCGGCATCATCAACGTGATGATCGGCGGCGGCATCTTCCGCGTGCCGGCCCTGGTCGCGGCCTCGCTCGGGCCCGCGGCGCCGATCGCCTATGTGATGTGCGCGGTTGCGATGGCGCTGATCGTGTCGTGCATTGCCTCGGCGGGCAAGCGCGTCACGCTGACTGGCGGGCCGTACGCGTACGTGGGCACGGCGCTCGGTCCGTACGCCGGGTTCATCTCCGGAGTGCTGTTGTGGATGATCGGCATGTTCGCGACGGCCGCTGTCTCGTCGGTAATGGCGTCGAGCATCGGCGAGCTGATTCCCGCGCTGTCGGGCACGGGGATGCACAGCGCGATTCTCGCCGTGGCGTTCGGATTCTGGACGGGCATCAACATGCGTGGCGTCAAGGTTGGCGTGAGCCTGAATACCGTCGTCACGATCGCCAAGCTGTTGCCGCTGCTCCTGCTCGCCGGCGTCGGCGTGTTTTTCGTGCGCGGGGAGCATCTGCAAATCGTGACGTCGCCGGCGCCCGCCGATTTCGCGCGCATGTCGCTGATTCTCGTGTTCGCATTTGCCGGCATCGAAGTCGCGTTGATTCCAAGCGGCGAAGTCCGTGATCCCGAACGCACGCTGCCGCGCGCGATCGCGCTGGCGATGATCGGCGCGACCGTCCTGTACATCGCGCTGCAGGTCGTGGCGCAGGGCATTCTCGGACCCGCACTGGCGACATCAACGGTGCCGCTCGCAGATGCGGCCGGCGCCTCGCTCGGTGGATGGGCGCGCTCGCTGCTGCTGGCCGGCGCCGCCGTTTCGATGTTCGGTCATCTCGGCGGCATGACGCTGTCGATCCCGCGAATCCTCTACGCGATGGCGCGTGACGGCTACCTGCCGCGCGCGCTGTCAGCGGTCGATGCGACGTATCGAGCGCCGCAGCGGGCGATCATCACTCAGTCGATCTTGACGCTGGCCCTGGCGATCACCAGCTCGTTCGAGCAGCTCGCCGTGATCGCGAATGTGTCGGCGCTGGCCTTGTATCTCGGCTGCGCGATCGCCGCATGGAGGCTCGGACAATCACCGATTGTGCCGGCGCTCGCATGCGGTGTGATCGCGTGGCTGTTGACCGGAGTGACGCCGAACGAATGGATGGCATTCGCCGTCTGCGTCGGCCTCGGATCCGTGATCTATTTCCTCAGGCGGCCTGCAGGCGCTGCCAGCGCCCACGCGCGATCGTGACGGCGATGATGCCGACCACGAGCGGCATCACGGCGCCCGACACTTCGCCGGTGATCGCCGTGAGCATCGTCGCGCCGATCATGATGATCACGAGACCGGCGGCCGCCAGCGGCGTCAGCTCGCGGTGAATCCGAAACAGGCCCGGCAGGATCAATCCGATCGCGCCGGCCACTTCGCACAGCCCGATGAAGCGCAGGAACGGCACCGGCAGGATGACCGGTCCCTGCGTCATCATCTCGGCCGGGCCGAAGAGCTTGAATCCGCCGGCGAACAGGAAGAGCGCCGCCAAAAGACCCTGCCCCGCCCACAACGCCACGCTGCCGAAGTCCAGATTTCCCTTTGAATTACGTCCGATCGTCGCCATGTTCTGTCCCCCTTCTGTGAACACGTCGAATGCCGTGGCCAGAAATCGACACCGTTGAATGCGGCGTCAGGCGCCGGATTCAACACACGCCGGATTCAACACAACGGGAACCTTGACAGCCGTATTACTGTATTATATCAGTAGTACAGTTGTGATTCTCCTCAAGCCCAACCCGTCGTCGGGGGTGCCCATCTATCTCCAGCTCATGGAGCAGGTGAAGCACGCCATCGAGACGGGCGCGCTGAAGCCAGGAGAACAGTTGCCGAGCATCAGGCCGCTGGCCGAGGAGCTGGTGATCAATCCGAACACGGTGGCGAAGGCGTACCGCGAGCTCGAGCACGAGGGCGTCATCGAGCTTCGGCAAGGCGCGGGCGCGTTTGTTTCGGCCGGCGCGGCGACGAAGAAAGACGCGGAGCGGCTGCAGGCGGCACAGGGGCTCGTGGCGCAGGGGATCGAGCGGCTGCGCGCGCGCGGGATCACTGATGAAGAGATTCGCCGCCTGGTCGAAGCCGAGCTCGCGGGAATGAGGAC
>Ga0075428_100005256_pt1 | contig 14393 bp, 11 predicted proteins | sample RhiMetdeltSRZDD2_FD_75291 | JGI IMG/M metagenome (GOLD analysis project Ga0075428, IMG submission 75291) | Populus rhizosphere microbial communities from Tennessee, USA - Rhizosphere MetaG P. deltoides SRZDD2 | ecosystem: Host-associated > Plants > Roots > Rhizosphere > Soil | place: USA...
ATCGCCACCATCTTGCGGATCTCGCCGAGCTCGCCGCGTTCCTTGATGAGCGACCACATCGACCCGTGACTCGGGTACCAGGTGGTCTCGAAGTTCACGAGCACCTGGATGCCGCCCCGCTCCGCCGCCCGCTTGATGCGTTGCGCATCGGCGTTACCGAGCGCCAGGGGCTTCTCCATCATCACGTGGATCCGACGCGGCGCTGCCGCCTCGACGACCACCGGGTGATCAGCGGTGTTGGTGAACGAAGCCACCGCTTCGGGGTTCGTCTTCGCGAGCATTGAGGCCAGGTCGGTGAACAGGACGCTGTCCGGGATCTTGTACTGCTTGGCGTACCCCTCGAGCAGGGTGCGATCGGGGTCGAACACGCCGACTATCTGGACATCCTGCCGTCCCTGGGCGCCGCGGAGGAACCCGCCGACGTGCCCATGGACGAGCCCGGCAATCGCAAGTCGGAGAGGCGGAGGTGGTTGAACCGCAGAGCCGGCCGTGATGGATGCCAAAATGCCGACCGTTGCCAGCGCAGACGTCAGGATGGTTCGCATGAGGTGCTCGCTCGCGGGAGTCTACCGCATTGCCCGCTCGGCCCCGGTTCTTCGATCTCGCGCGCCTACGCTGGTCGACAACTTCGAGCGACCCACTACGGCGAGGTCTCGCCAAAGCGCCAGGCGAGACTGCGGCGCGGAGGCGGACAATTTTGGCCGTCTGCCACCGACCTGTGGCAAAATTTGCCCGCCGGCCAGTCCCTCGACCCGGACCGCCAGCCCGCCCTCCAGGCGGTTCTGAACGACAGGCATTCACAGGTGCAGCGATGAACCGACGACATTTTCTGATGAGTACCGCGGTGATGGCGGGGAGCGCCGCCGTGAAGGGCTTCGCCCAGAGCCCGAACGAGCGCGTGCGGATAGCGGTGATCGGGCTCGGCGGCCGTGGCGGCAGCCACGTCAACGCGTGGTCGCGCATGGCGAACGTCGAGATTGCGGGAATCTGCGACATCGACGAGTCGCACATCGGCGAGAAGTTCAAGCTTCTGGAGTCGCGCGGCGTCAAGTCGCCGACGACGTTCGTCGATTTCAGGAAGATCCTCGATGACAAGAGCATCGACGCGGTGTCCATCGCCACGCCGAACCACTGGCACACGCTGATGACCGTGCTCGCCTGCCAGGCCGGCAAGGACGTCTACGTCGAGAAGCCCTGCTCGCACAACGTCTTCGAGTCGCAGCAGATCATCGCGGCGGCCCGCAAGTACGACCGCATGGTCCAGCAGGGCAGCCAGAGCCGGTCGTCACCCGCGCTGAGAGAGGCCGTGCAGCGCCTTCGCGACGGAGAGTTCGGCGAGGTCTACATGACCCGCGGGCTCTGCTACAAATGGCGCGACACCATCGGCAAGACCCCGGTCGAGCCGGTGCCTCCTGGCGTCGATTACGACCTCTGGACCGGCCCGGCGCCGATGCGGCCGTTCACCAAAAATCGGTTCCACTACAACTGGCACTGGTTCTGGGACACCGGCAACGGCGACCTCGGCAACCAGGGTATTCACGAAGTCGACAAGTGCCGCTGGGGCCTCGGCGTCACGCATCCGACCAAGGTCACCGCGATCGGCGGCAAGTTCATGTTCGACGACGACCAGGAGACGCCGAACACGATCTCGGCGAGCTACGAGTTCGACGTCGACGGCAAGAAGAAGATGATGACCTTCGAGGTCCGGCACTGGATGTCACCGCACGAAGCCGGAATCCAGGAGGGCAAGCCGGGCAACACCATCGGGAACCAGTTCTACGGCTCGAAGGGCTACCTGGTCATCGACAACTACAACAAGTACTACTCGTTCCTCGGGAAGGACCAGACCCCGGGTCCGACCGCCACGGCACCGGACACCCACTGGCAGAACTTCATCGACGCGGTTCGCAGCCGCAAGCGCCAGGATCTCAACGCCGAGATCGAGGAAGGAGCGCTCTCCTGCAACCTGGTGCACCTGGCGAACATCAGCTATCGCCTCGGACGCACCATTCACTGGGACGCGAAAAACTGGAAGTGCATCGGTGACGACGAGGCCAACAAGATGCTGACCCGGGATTACCGGGCGCCTTACGTCGTTCCGAAGATAAGCTAATCAGACGAAGCGGGCGGGGGCTCCTCCGCCCGCTTCACATTGCCAACATTGCCAAGATTGCCAACATTGCCAACATTCTGGGGGCAATGCGCAGCGATGGGTTAATTTGAAAATCCCGAGCCTTCGGATGTGCCCGAGCATTTTCAATGTTGGCAATGTTGGCAATCGTGGCAATGTTGGCAATGAACTAGGTCCCCCCCGTGTTCTATTTCTTCCAGCGTGGCCCCGATTTCGTCCGGTGCGAAATCAGCGGGGATCAGACCTCAGGCTACCGAGTGATCGTGACCCAGCCGGACGGCACCGAGCGCCTGGAGACCTTCACCACGTCTGACGCTGCCCACGCGCGCTTTCTCGAAATCCAGGAACAGCTGACAAACGAAGGTTGGTGGGGTCCTCACGGACGAGACTGAGTCAGCCCCTGCCGACGAGGGGCATCTTCGTCGCCATCACGGTCATGAACTGGACGTTGGATTCCAGGGGCAGGCTGGCCATATAGACCACCGCCCTGGCAACATCGTTCACGTCCATTCGGGGCTCGACCATCGTCGTGCCGTTAGCCTGGCGAATGCCTTCGGCCATGCGCGCAGTCATCTCGGTGGCGGCGTTGCCGATGTCGATTTGTCCGCAGGCGATGTCGTAGGCGCGGCCGTCGAGCGACGTGGACTTCGTGAGACCGGTAATCGCGTGCTTGGTCGCGGTGTAGGGGGCGGAGTTCGGCCGCGGGGCCTGTGCGGAGATCGAGCCGTTGTTGATGATGCGGCCGCCGCGCGGCGTCTGGGCCTTCATCACGCGAAAGGCCTCGCGCGTGCAGAGGAAGGCTCCGGTCAGGTTCGTGTCCACGACCTTGCGCCACTGCTCGACGGTGAGGTCCTCGAGCGCGACGCCCGGCGCCGACATACCGGCGTTGTTGAACAACATGTCGACCCGGCCGAACGCCTCCACGGTCCTCGCGAATAGCCGCGCCACCGAATCCGGATCCGTGATATCGGTCGGGACCGCGAGCGTCCGATCGGCAAGAGCGGCTTCACCCGCTGTCTTGTCCAGTTGCTCGGCCCGGCGCCCGGCCAGCGCTACCGACCACCCTTCCTTCACCAGCGCGAGCGTCACCGCGCGCCCGATGCCGCTCCCCGCTCCCGTCACAATCGCAATCATGGGCCTTACTTTACCCGCCTTCGCGCTTGCCGCTTCGGCGAGGTAGGCTCTTCAACTCAAGGGGAGGCGTGAAGGTGGTACGATCGCGGTTCCGACCGGGCGCGCCAAAGGCGCGCCCGCCGGAGCGGAGCGGGGCAACGGGGCCCCCGCCCTTTCGGCAAGCTCAGGGCGCCCTGAGCCCGTCGAAGGGCGCGAGCGACGGCGTAGGGGGGTCCGGCGGGGCGAAGCCCCCCGGAATAAAGAGGAGGTCAACCGTGCCCAGCAACACAAAAGATCAGGACGGCTTGACGCGCCGTGATTTCACTACGCGAGTGGGGGCGGCCGCCGCAGGTCTTGCGGTTGGCGGGGAGTTCTTCCGCGTCTCTGCCCAGGGCAGCGGCACGGGGCGCGTCCTCGGCGCGAACGATCGCGTGGTCACCGCGAGCATCGGCGTGCACGGACAGGGCAACGCGCTCAAGCAGGGTTTCGCGCGACTGAAGAACGTCGAGATCAAGACGCTGTGCGACATCGACGCAAACCTCGAAGCGTCGCGCGTCAACGACAAGGAACTGGCGGACGTCCCGACCTTCAAACCTGGCTTCGTCCAGGATCTGCGCCGCGTCCTCGACGACAAGGACGTCGATGCCGTCGTGATCGCGACCCCCAACCACTGGCACGCGCTCGCCAGCATCTGGGCGCTTCAGGCGGGCAAGCACGTCTACGTCGAGAAACCGGCCTCACACACGATCTGGGAAGGCCGCCGGATGGTCGATGCGGCCACCCGCTACGGCAAGGTGGTCCAGGTCGGCACGATGAACCGGAGCCGTCCGGCCGTTCGCGCCGCGATCAAGTACATCCAGGATGGCGGCCTCGGCAAGGTCTACATGGCCCGCGGCCTCTGTTTCAAGCCGCGCGCCGGTATCGGCAAGTATCCTGACGGCCCCATGGCGCCGGGCGAACAGTACAAGTTGAGCAGCACCGCCACCAGCTTCGAGCCTCCTTACGATGCCGCGTACCTGTCGAAGGTCGACTACGACTTGTGGCTCGGTCCCGCGCCGAAGCGGCCGTTCAATCGCAATCGCTTCCACTACAACTGGCACTGGCACTGGGACTACGGCAACGGCGACACCGGTAACCAGGGCCCGCACCAGTTCGACATCGCACGCTGGGGGCTCGGCAAACAGGAACACCCGGTCAAGGTGGTCTCGACGGGCGGCTACTTCGGGCCGGAATCGTCGCAGGAGACGCCGGATACGCAGACGGCCCTCTACGAATACGCCGACGGCACGCTGCTCGAGTTCGGTACGCGCGGCGAGCACACCAACGACGAAGGGGGTGTGCGGATCGGGGTCATCTTCCACGGCTCCAAGGGCTGGCTCTGGATCGATGAGACGGGACGCAACTGGCAGGCCTACCAGGGACCGGTCGGCGAGAAGAACGAGAAGGGACCCGGCTCAGGCACAACCGGCGGCGAGGTCGGCTTGACGACGAGCGAAGGCAACCACATGCAGAACTTCGTGGATGCCGTGCGAGCCAACGATCCGAAGATCCTCGCCTGCGACATCCTCGAAGGGCATCTCTCGGCGGCGCTGCCCCACCTGGCGAACATCTCGTATCGCGTGGGTCATCAACTGCGATTCGACCCGAAGACCGAGCGTTTCGAGGACGACAAGAAGGCCGACGCGCTGCTCAATCGCGACGGCGGATATCGGAAGGGGTTCGAGATTCCGAAGTCGTTCACGTAAGTTTCAGTTCCGGGATCCGGGATCCGGGGTCCGGGATCCGGGGTCCGATTCGAGGCCGGTCTCGATTATCGGATCCCGGATCCCGGACTACCGGATCCCGGCCGAGCTACTTCCCCCTCCTGCGCCCATGCGCCGCGACCAGCTCCTCGTAGAACCCCAGCGTCTGCCGCGCGATGCTGGTCCAGGAAAACTGGCGCTCGACGCGGAGCCGCGCCTTCTCGGCCATCGACTGGCGGAGCTCGGGATCGTCGAGCAGCACGTTGACGGCCGCCGCCAGATCACGTGAAAACTGCTCTGGATTCCGCGGCTCGACCTCCGTGGCGCTGATCGCTTCCGGGACCACCAGCAGCCCGGTCTCGCCATGCTCGACCACTTCGGGGATTCCACCGACGGAGGACGCCACGACCGGCGTTTCGCAGGCCATTGCCTCCAGGTTGATGATGCCGAACGGTTCGTAGACCGAAGGACAGACGAAGATCGCGGCGTGGGTATAGAGCGCGATGACCCGATCCTTCGGCAGCATCTCCTGAATCCAGACGATGTCGTGCTGGCTCAGCGCGCGCGCGCGCTCGACAGCCTGGGTCATCTCCACCGCGATTTCAGGAGTGTCCGGCGCGCCGGCGCACAGCACGATCTGCACGCCGGCTCGAAGGTGACGAATCGCGTTGACGAGATGGATGATGCCCTTCTGCCGTGTAATCCGGCCCACGAACAGCACGAACGGCGCGTCGGACCGGATGCCGTACTGCGCGAGCACGCCGGGATCGGGCCGTGGACGGTACTGCTGCAGGTCGATCCCGTTGTGGATGACGCGGACCCGGTCAGGATCGACGTGATAGATCGCCTGGACGTCGTTCTTCATGGCGGCCGACACCGCGACGACACCGTCGGCGTTCTGGTAGGCCGTCCGCTCCAGCCAGCTCGAGGCGTGGTACGCCGTCCCCAGCTGCTCCACCTTCCAGGGCCGATGCGGCTCGAGCGAGTGCGTCGTCAACACCAGCGGCACGTTCTGCAGCTGCTTGACCAGACACCCGGCGAAGTGCGAATACCAGGTGTGGCAATGGACGATGTCGAGGTCCGTCGCCATCCCGCTCATCATCAGGTCCTGCATCAAGGTGTCGAACAACTTGCTGTGACGCGGATCCTGCGCCGCAATCCTCGCCGGCGGCTGAACCCCGTTCACGGCCAGAGTCGGCGAACGTTCCGACTGATCGCCGAACGCGAGCACGCGCACGAAGTTCCGCCCGTCGTCGAGCGCGGCGAGCTCGCGGGTCAGGTATTCCACATGCACGCCGGCTCCGCCATAGACGTTGGGGGGGTATTCGTTCGTCAGGATGCCGATTCGCATGGGGGGATGATAGGACAATCGGGATCCGGGATCCGGGGTCCGGGGTCCGGGATCCGGGGTCCGGGATCCGCAGGTTCGGGCTGGAGCGCCGAATCTTGCGGATCCCGAACTACCGGACCCCGGATCCCGGACTACCGGACCCCGGCCGCCGTCGATAAATCTCTATCGTCGGCCCCGGCCGCTCGACTTCGTCGAACCCCGAGAACGGCACGAAGAACGCGTCCTGCTGGTCGTACATCCCGCGAGCCGGCAGACGCGTCGTGCCGTTGACCGTGTACACGAGGTCATAGCGATCGGCGACGAGGCGACGGACACGAGGGTCAACCCACACGTAATGGCGGACCGACGAGTTGGGGATGACGATCCAGTCCGGGGTCAGGCCCTCGGGATGGCCGAACGATCGGGTCGTCGGATCGAAGCGCCACTCGTGGTAGCGCCGATCGCGAAGATCGAGGCGCGTGTAGTCGCCTCCGGCATCGTGCAGCGTATGTTCAGGGCGGAGCTGCGGTCCCAGCCATTCGGCGGCGATCACGCGGGTGTCGGTCCGCGCCAGCACGAGGTCGATCCGGGCGCTCGTCAGCAACGATGGTCCAGCGACGAACGCAACGAGCACGACCAGGATCGACAGGCGGGGCGTTTCGAAACCTTGGTGGCTTCCGGCTTCAGCCGGAAGGCTGCTTCTGAACCTCGTTCCGAGCAGATCGCCAGCCTGCTTCGTGGCGACTGCCGCGAACAGGCACACGATCGGCACGAGCGGCATCACATATCGAAAGAAGACGGTGTAGCCGCTTCCGACCACCGCGTAGTAGGAAACCCCGAACGCAGCGACGATAAAGGTGTGCTGTGGATGACGGCGCGCTCCGATTACCAGTCCGGCCAGAGCGACGACGAGCAGCAGCGCACCGCAGCCGTACGGAAGCGACCTCGTTGCATGCGCGTACCAGCCGCGGCCGAGCGGCATGGCGTGGCCCCCGGACAGGTGAGTCAGGTCGTAAGTGAAATCGACGGAAAACGCCGGGAAGTCGAGGACGGCGTACGGGGTCGCGGCCACGAATCCGACGGCGAACGCGGCCGCGAAGATCGCGCCGGGCACGAGCGATCGCCAGCGCCGGCTGGCCCACGATCCGGGCCCCGACAGCGTCAGCAGGAGAATTTGTGCCGCGGCCATCGACATGACGGCCAGACCCGCGTTGTATTTCGTGGACGTGGCCAGTCCGCCCAGCAGTCCGGCGACGGCAAACTGCCGATCCCCCTGCCCCGGCGTCACTCCCCTTGCCATGTCGTACGCGGCGACCAGGGCAGCCAGGCACATGGTGAACAGCAGCGTCATGAGGACGTCGGTCATCGCGAAGTGCGAATCGCGCACGTGGAGAGGGACGACCGCGAGGAACGCCGCCGCGAGCAGCCCTGCCGTCTGCCCCGCCATGCGCCGCCCGAGCCGGAACAGCGGGATGACCGTGAGCGCTCCGGCGAGCGCTACGACCGTCCGCGCGATGATCAGCGCTACGTCAACGGGGACCGCCGGGTCGATCCCGAAGAGTGACCGGAGCCGCGACGCCGTCCCGAGCGCCGCGGCAAACACGTAGAACGTGAGCGACGGCCAGTGGAAGAAGTGTGGATTCAAGTCGCCGGCGAGGACGCCGACGGCGCGGCTGATCGATACCGCTTCGTCCGGTCGTGCGTAGAGATACGGCAGGCCGAACCAGACTGGAACAATGCGAAGCGCTGCCGCAATCAGGATGATTCCCCACAGCCAGGCCTCGACTGGGCTCGGCCTGCCCTGAGCGGAGTCGAAGGGCAAGACGTCGACTGGGCTCAGCCTGCCCTGAGCACGGTCGAAGGGCCAGCGCGTAGACGTCATCTACGCGCCGATTTTACATGCGGGGCTATTTGGCGCCGACGCGCTTGCGCCAGGTGGCGTAGAACGTCTCGGGCGGCACGTTCAGCGTGCTGAGCGCCTGATCGACCGTGTGGCCGCCGCCGACCATCTGCAGGAAGACCCCGAGATTCGGCCCGAGGCGCTCGATGAGGATCTGCGCGGCCACGGCACTTTCCGCGTACGCGACCAGCGCGTCACCGCCATTGAGCTGGCCGAACCCGTCCGCGAGATCCTCGAGCGGAAAGATCTCGCTCGTCCGATTCAGCACCTGGTTCACCCAGGTCCGATCGCCCGACTCGAGAACGCTGGCCAGCCCTTCGTTGACCCAGGCCGGCACGTTCCGCGGCGCCGCGTGCTCGATGACCGCGTGCACCAGCTCGTGCCGGACGACGCGATCGAGGGCGGCGGGAGTGCGCATGGCGCCCCCGACCGCGAGACGGATCCGTCCGTCGAACTCGCCGCCTGCCCATGCCGGCGCGCGCGTCACGTCCTGGAACTGCTTGTTCGTGTAGAGCACCACCGTCAGCGTCTGGCTCGGATAGCTGTTGAGCGTCTTGCCGATGTTCCAATAGGCCGATTCGAGCACCTGCTCGACTCTCGCCCCGAGCGCCTGCTGTTGCGCCCCTTCGAAGAGGACGCGGAAGCGCGCGCTCGGCCGTTCGTCGAAACGCGCGTGCAGCGCCGATTCCTTGCGCCACTGCTCGAGCTGCGCCCGGATGCCGACGTCCCGCGGCGCGAGCGCCGCCGCCTTCTCCATCGAGCGGATGGCGAGATCGAGGTCGCTGTTGGCGTACGCGACGATGCCCAGGAGCCGTGCGGCCTGGACGAACTTCGAGTCGTACTCCAGCGCCCTCTTCAGGGACGCGATCGCTGCATCGTTCCGGCCGAGCGTGTATGCGGCATAGCCGGCGCCGAAGTGAAGGACGGGATTGTTCGGACTTCGCTCGAGGGCCTCGCGAAACAGGCCCGCGGCCTTGGACGCATCCCCCTGGTTCAGCGCATTCCACGCTTCCGGCGCGGGAAGCTCCTGGCCGGCGCTGAGGCGCGCGCCGAAGATCGTGACCAGGAACACGAAGCACCAGAGCAGGCGGAGACGGGGCCGGCGGAGTCGCATCCCTCGGCAGAGGGCAAGGGGCGTTCCTTCAGGGAAATCGCGGTTCTTCGATGCTCGACGGCCCGAGCCGAATCCCCCCGATTACGGTTCTCGTGCGGGGGTGCGGATTCTGGTCAACTCCCAACCTCCAGCCTCACTGTTGTCCCCCAGGGATCGTCGGCGGTCACCGTGGTTTCCGTGCGACTGACTCGATAGCCCGCCGACTCGAGGCTCCGGCCGGCCGCCTCGACGTCTCCAGTCGAGGGCAGCGCAACCGTCCACGACAACAGGCGGGCGTCCTCGTCGGTTGCAGGAGGCCCGGACGACCAGGTGTTGGTCCCGAGGTGATGGTGATAGCCGCCGGCCGACAGGAAGAGTGCGCCGGGATAACTCCACACGATTTTGTCGAGGCCGAGGCCCTCGTGGTAGAAGGCGGCGCCCTGATCCAGATCGCCGACGTGCAGGTGCACGTGGCCGATCACCGTGCCGCTCGGCATCCCGGTCCACGGTTGCGAGCCTGCCGCGTCAAGAAGGTCACGGAGGTTCAGGCGCTCGGTCGTCAGGTACAACTGCCGGCCCTCGGTCCGCCAGGCCGATCGCGGCCGATCGGCATACACCTCGATCCCGAGCCCGTCGGGATCGCTCAAATACAACGCCTCGCTCACCGCGTGATCCGCGCTGCCCGCGTACTCTCCCAGTTCGCTGAGATGGCGCACGAACCGGCCGAGCGAAGCGCGATCCGGCACCAGGATCGCGAAGTGGTACAGCCCGAGCCGCCCACCGGGCGGCACCGGACGCGCCTCGGGCCGTTCGTGCAGCCAGACCACTGGCTGCCTGTCTCCTTCCGCGCCTAGACCGATGTCATCACCCGACATCGCCAGCCGCCTGAGCCCAAGGACTCGCTCGTAATACTTCACCGATCGGGCGAGGTCGGACACCTGCAGCCGCACGGCGGCAAGGCACGTCCGTTCCGGGAGGCGATAGGCCGGCGGCGCGATTCCGTAGTCGGGCGGCAATTCGGCCCTTCGACGAAGCTCAGGGCGAGCTATTGGAACAACTGCGGCACGAACTCGTTGAGATAGTTCCGCCAGTTAATCCAGGTATGGCCGCCCGGTGATTCCTTGAACACCGGCGTGAACCCGTGCTTCTTGAGCAGATCGACGGTCGCCTGCGTCGTCGTGATCAGGCCGTCTTCCTTTCCGGTCGCGAACCAGAGGAGCTTCAAACCCTTCTTGAGCGAGGGATTGTCCAGCATCCTGGCATTGGCGGTCTCCCAGTCGGCCGCAGCCATGGCCGGTGGGGCCGCGGGCGGCGCGGCTGGGGCTGGCGCCGCGGCGGCAGCAGCAGGGGCGGGAGCAGCGGCGGGCGCGGGAGCAGCGGCGGGCGCCGCGCCGCGGCCGCCACGCCCGGTCAGGCCCGGAAAACCGCCGAGGAGCCCCGAGCTGTAGACGCCGATATAGGCGAACCGATCGAGCCGCGGAAAGGCGACCTGCAGCGTGTGGTTGCCGCCCATCGACAGCCCGGCGATCGCGGTGTTCGCGCGATCGGTGAGCACGCGGTAGTGCTTTTCGACGTACGGCTGCACGTCCGTGTTGAAGTCGTTCACGAACTCTTCGGTGCCGGTGCGTCCACCGGTGCCACCCGGGCCGCGCCGCGTGTGGCCTGCCGGCATCACGACGATCATCGGCTTTGCCTTCTTGTCCGCCAGCAGGTTGTCGAGAATGAACCCGGCGCGACCCACGCTCGACCACGCGTCGTCGCTGTCGCCAGCACCGTGCAGCAGGTAGAAGACCGGGTACTTGTCGTTCTTCATCTCGTAGCCGGGTGGCGTGTAGATGTGCATCCGCCGGAACATCTGCAGCGCAGTCGAGTAGTAGGTGACTTCGGCAATGGCCCCGCGCGGCACGTTGCGCGTGTCCATGAACTCGGACCCCGGCACGTACATCAAGCTCCAGACATTGGTGTTCGATTCGCTCGTCTGGTGATTCCGCGGATCGATCGTCGTCACGCCGTCCACGTTGAAGTTGTAGCGGTATGCCCCGGGATCGATCGGGCCGATCGTGACCTGCCACACGCCGTTGTCTTCCTTGACCAGCTGTGTCGTCTGGCCGACGCCCGGGATATCGCCCGCGGCCAGGCGGATCGCCTGCGCGTTGGGGGCGTAGATCCGAAATGTGACCTTCCGGTCCGCGGCAATCTCTGGAGAGATCACCGAGGCTGCGGGCGATGCCCCGCCGCGGCCCTGCGGCGCGGGTGCCGCGGGCGGCGCCTGCGCGAATGCCACGTGGCCGGCGCAGATCGCCATCGCGGCCAGAATCGCCGCACCTGTTCTTTTCATGAGTGCCTCCAAAAGAAGGCACATCTTACCTCGCGGCGTTCGACAACAGAGCATGCCGCGTACCGAATCTCAGGAGAATGGGCTCAGCCGGGAGGCGTCCTGAGAGCAGCCGAGGTCTTCTTCTTCGCGCGGCTGTATGCAGTGATCGCGGCGATGACGTGACAGATCCACCCGAGCAGGCCGCCGCTGCCGATCCAGAGGCCGGGTGTGACGATCAACCAGAAGATCCCTCGCAGAAAGTCGCCGTTGTAGAACTGACCAATGCCAGGAATGAGCGCGCTCCACACGGCCGCGACGCCGGGGTTTTTGATCTCGGGCACTTCTTGGTTTCTCCCTTCGATCCTTGAGGGACGCTAACCGGACCTGTCAGGTTCAGATCGCGGCCCGCGGTCCGCGGTCTGGCCCCCGAAACAGACCTGGCTCGATCGCCGGCAACGGACTGCGGGCTACGGGCTGCGGGCTGCGGAAAAACGATATCGTGAACCCCCGAATGGGTAGCGCAGACTGTGACGTGCTGATCGTCGGCGCCGGTGCGGCGGGCCTCGCTACGGCGATCTTCGTCCGAATGCGCAACTCGTCGCTTCGTGTGCGGCTTCTCGATGGCGCGAGGGCGCCCGGCGCGAAGATCCTCGTCAGCGGCGGCGGCCGGTGCAACGTCACGAATCGCGTCGTCACCGAGCGCGACTACTGGGGCGGGCCATCGGCCATCATCCGGCGGGTGCTGCGGGGCCTGCCGGTGGACGCGACGGTCCGCTTCTTCGAGTCTGCCGGCATCACCCTGCACGAGGAGCACGACGGCAAGCTCTTTCCGGACTCGAACCGCGCCCGCGACGTGCTCAACGCGCTCCTCGAACAAGCCACGTCCCATCGTGTCGAGCAGTACTGGGCGCATCGCGTCTCGGCGATCGCGCAGGGTGATGGAGGCTTTTCGATCACGACTCCGGCTGGCGAGTTCACCGCATCGCGGGTCGTGCTGGCCACCGGCGGACAGTCGCTGCCGAAAAGCGGGAGCGACGGCACCGGGTACCGCTTCGCGCAGGATCTCGGCCATCAGCTTGTGCCGACCACACCGGCCCTTGCTCCGCTCCTCCTCGCGCCGGACATGCCGGACCATGGCTCGGAGATGCACACTGAGCTCTCAGGCGTGTCTCACGATGCCACGCTGACCGTCTGGCTCGATGGCCGTGCCGCTCTCCGCCTGCGCGAATCGCTCCTGTGGACGCACTTCGGCATCAGCGGACCGGTCGCGCTGAACGTGTCGCGCCACTGGCTGCGCGCGAGGCTCGAAGGACAGACCGTCGCCGTGACCGCCAGCGTTGTGGGTGATATGGACTTTGAGTCCGTCGAGCGCTTCTGGATGGATCGCGGCCGCGCCCGGCCGTTGTCGTCGATTGGAACGACTCTGGCCAGCCTGGTACCGGCCTCGGTTGCTTCTGCCCTGCTCCGCCGGCTCTCGCTGGATCCGCCGATCACGCTGGCGGCGTTCCGGCGCGAGGACCGGCGCCGGCTGACGGCGGCCCTGACCGGGTGGCCGCTTGCGATTACCGGCTCGCGTGGCTACAACTACGCCGAAGTCACCGCTGGAGGCGTCGACCTTCGCGAGATCGATCCGGCAACGATGGAATCACGCCGGTGTCCCGGCCTTTACCTGGTCGGAGAAATTCTCGACGTCGATGGACGGATCGGCGGCTTCAATTTCCAGTGGGCGTGGTCGAGCGCAGCGGTAGTCGCAGCGGCCCTGGCCCGCAAGCAGCCGGTCAGCTGATGGTGTCGAAGATCCCGTCAGCTGTTCGTGTCCAGGATGCGGACCACGGATCCCGGACCCGGATCCCGATCCACTCTTTTTCGCTTGAGCTACGGCCTGGTACGGTTATCGCAGTCTCTCGGCCCGGAGGGGAGTGATGGACATCATCAGCACAACCGTGGCACGGCGCGCCGCGTTGGCAATCTTACTCAGCGCCGCCGCGGTTCCAGCTGCGTTCGCACAGAACCAGCAGAACCAGCGGAATATCCGCTTCGCAGCCATGGACACCAACCGGGATGGCGTGATCACCCGGAAGGAGTGGAACGGCAGCGATCGATCGTTCCAGGTCCACGACTGGAACAACGACGGCATTCTCTCGGGCGAAGAGGTTCGCCCTGGTGCGCGCCGTCAGAACACGAACGACGACGAGTTCGATTACTCGGAGCGCGAGTATCCGTTCAACGACTGGACCGCACGCGGCTTCTCGGCGCTCGATCACAATCGCGACAACCGCGTGACGCGCGATGAGTGGCACTTCGACCCCGAGACGTTCCGGCGCACCGACCGCAATCGCGACGGTGTCCTGTCCCGCACGGAGTTCCTTGGCGAGGACAATCAGGACGACGACCGCGGCGATCGGTTCGACTACCTCGATACCAACAACGATCAGCGAATTTCCCGTGCCGAATGGCACGGCACCATCGAGCGCTTCGATGCTCTGGACGACAACCGCGACGGCACAGTGACCCGTGCGGAGATGCGCGGAACCACGGAGCCGCCTCCGGATCTCTTCACGAGCGTCGACGTGAATCGCGACAGCCGGATCAGCCGGGACGAATGGCACTGGTCGCGCGGAAGCTTCGACAACCGCGACGCCAACCGCGACGGCATGCTCACGCGTGAGGAATTCGGCGACTCACCGGCGGCGAACCGGAGTCAGGCGTGGACGCAGGGGCGCGATCGCGGCCTGACCGAGGGGCGCCAGGCAGGCAAGGAAGACAA
>Ga0075428_100005260_pt1 | contig 14391 bp, 11 predicted proteins | sample RhiMetdeltSRZDD2_FD_75291 | JGI IMG/M metagenome (GOLD analysis project Ga0075428, IMG submission 75291) | Populus rhizosphere microbial communities from Tennessee, USA - Rhizosphere MetaG P. deltoides SRZDD2 | ecosystem: Host-associated > Plants > Roots > Rhizosphere > Soil | place: USA...
GCGCTCTGCTACATGCCGACGCTCGCGTTGAGTAACTCGCTGTCGTTTCATCAGATGAGCGAGCCGTCGCGCCAGTTCCCCGCCATCCGGGTGCTCGGCACCATCGGCTGGATCGTGGCGGGCCTCGTCATCGGCTCGCTCGGCCTAGAGGCCACAGCGGTGCCGATGCGCATCGCCGCCGGCGCATCGGTGGTGCTCGGCCTGTTCTGCTTCGCTCTTCCGCACACGCCGCCGCGCGGACGCCAGCGCACGACGATCGCCGACATCCTGGGCCTCGACGCGCTGAAGCTGCTGCGCGAGCCGTCGTTTGCCGTGTTCGTGCTCGGGTCGTTTCTCGTCTGCATCCCGCTGCAGTTCTACTATGCGTTCGCCAATCCGTTCCTGAACGAGATCGCGGTGACGAACGCCGCTGGGAAGATGACGTTCGGCCAGATGTCCGAGGTGTTCTTCATGCTGGTGATGCCGGTCTTCTTCCGGCGTCTCGGGGTGAAATACATGCTGCTCGTCGGCATGGCGGCGTGGATGACGCGCTACCTCCTGTTCGCGTACGGCAACAACGGCGCGCTCGTGTGGATGCTCTACGCAGGCATCCTCCTGCACGGGGTCTGCTACGACTTCTTCTTCGTCACGGGTCAGATCTACGTCGACCAGAAAGCGCCGAAGGATCTCCGGGCTGCGGCGCAGGGCCTCATCGCCTTCGTCACTCTCGGCGTCGGAATGTTCATCGGATCGTGGGTGTCTGGCCGCGTGGTGGATGCCTACGCCACGGGCGCCGGTGCTCACGCATGGGACCGCATCTGGATGGTGCCGGCCGCGGGAGCCGCCGCAGTGCTCGTCCTGTTCGCGCTCTTCTTCCGCTCCGCCGAAGCGCCTGGCACCGCCAAGGTCGGCGCCTCGTCGCTGCCCTCGGAGGTGTAGCGAAGGAGGACGGCGCCGTCCCATGAACGGACACCGGCGCTTGCAGCGGGAGCGGGCGCCGCAGCGTACGCCCCGAAACGGGCTGGCGCTGCCTCGCGCACGCGTGGCATAGCGTTTGACCTCAGGGATACCGCCCATGGTCGACATTGCCCGGGACCCCGCGATTCTCAAACGCCGCCGCCGACGGCAGGTAGCCGCCGGCATCGCGGGCGGGCTGGCGATCATCGTCGTATCGGTCAAGCTGTCGCAGATGGAGCCGGCGCCGGTGTCGGTGGAGCGCGCCACGCTGCTGCTCGACACCGTCAAGCGCGGGACGATCATCCGTGAGGTGCGCGGTGTCGGCACGCTCGTGCCGGAGGACACACGCTGGATCTCGGCGACGACCGACGGTCGGGTGGAGCGGATCCTGCTCCGCCCCGGAGCGGTCGTCGCGCCCGACTCGGTGATCGTCGAGCTCAGTAGCCCGAGCGTCGAACAGGAAGCGCTGACGACGCGACTGGCGCTTCAATCGGCCGAAGCCAGCCTCGCGAACCTGCGGGTGCAGAACCAGAACAGCCTGCTCAACCAGGAATCCGCAATCGCAGCCGCAGAAGCGGAGTTCAAGAAGGCGAAGATGCAGGCCACGACCGACGCTGAGCTGGCGAAAGAGAAGCTCATCTCGCAGCTCACGCTGCAGACGTCGGAGGTCAATCTCGAACTCTCCAGGACACGACTGGAGATCGAGCACAAGCGCCAGGCGACGGCTCAGGAGGCGCTCGACGCGCAAGTGCGCGTGCAGCAGGCAGCTGTGGATCAGGCGAAGGGGGCGGCGGCGCTTGCCGCGAAGCGGCTCGCGTCGCTGAAAGTCACGCCGGGATTCTCCGGCGTGCTCCAGGTCGTCGGCGTCGAGGTCGGCGAGATGATTGCGCCCGGCAAGAGCGTCGCGCGCGTCGCCGATCCCATGCGGCTCAAGGCGTCGTTGAAGGTGCCTGAGAATCAGGCCAAGGACGTGGACGTCGGCCAGCCGGCACAGGTCGACACGCGTAGCGCCGTGATCGCCGGCCGGGTGAGCCGGAAGGATCCAGCTGCGATCAACGGCACCATCACGGTCGACATCACGCTCGTCGATCCCCTCCCGCGCGGCGCCGTTCCCGATCTGAGCGTCGACGGGACCATTCAGCTGGAGCTCATGGCCAACGTGCTCAACGTCGGGCGGCCGGCTCTTGGGCAGGAAGAGAGCACCGTCAGCCTGTTCCGCGTCATCAACGGCACCGGCGATGCACAGCGCGTGCAGGTCAAGCTCGGTCGCGGCTCCGTGAGCTCCATCGAGGTCAAGTCCGGCTTGAGCGAAGGGGATCAGGTAGTGCTCTCGGACATGTCGAACTACGATTCGCACGACAAGGTGAGGTTACGGTGATCGTGGATTGTCAGGCCCCGGAGGCCGTAGACCGGAGCCTGTAGCCGCAGGCGAACCCTGGTTCGCCCGCCAAGGAGAGCGATGGAGCCGTTGATCAAGCTCGAAGCCGTCCGCAAGGTCTTCTACACCGACGAAGTAGAGACTCACGCGCTCGAGAACATCAACATCGAGATCCAGCGTGGCGAGTACGTGTCGATTGCAGGGCCATCCGGCTGCGGCAAGTCCACGCTGCTGTCGATTCTCGGCCTGCTCGACACCCCGTCGGAAGGCACCTACGTGCTCAACGCCCGGCAGGTGGCGACGCTGTCGCTCTCGGAGCGCGCTCGCGTGCGCAACCGCGAGGTCGGCTTCATCTTCCAGAGCTTCAACCTGATAGGTGACCTCACGGTGTTCGAGAACGTCGAGCTGCCGCTCACCTACCGCGGCATGCGCGGTGCCGAGCGCAAGCAGCGGGTGACGGCGGCGCTCGAGCGGGTGGGCATGGCCCATCGCGCCAAGCATCTGCCGAGCCAGCTGTCCGGTGGTCAGCAGCAGCGCGTCGCCGTTGCCAGAGCCGTCTGCGGCGAACCCTCGATCCTCCTCGCCGACGAGCCGACGGGAAACCTCGACTCGAAGAACGGTGAGGCGGTGATGGACCTGCTCGGCGAGCTCCATCAGAGCGGCGCCACGATCTGCATGGTGACGCACGACGCGCGCTACGCCGCGCACGCCAAGCGCACGATTCACCTGTTCGACGGCCGCGTCGTCGAAGAGTCGCTCGCCACGATGCATTGAGGCGCTGACCCTCGCGCCGCTGACGGCTGAATGTCTCTCTTCGCGTCACTCGCCGGAGATCTGCGTCATTCGCTCCGCCTCTTGGCCAGGAGTCCCGGCTTCGTGGCGATCGCCGTGCTGTCGATCGGTTTCGGCACTGGCGCCAACGTCGCGATCTTCAGCGCCACCGACGCGTTACTGCTGCGTCCGCTCCCGGTCGATCGGCCAGACGAGCTGATGACGGTCGGGACTCCCGTGCCGCGCGGGATGGATACGCTCTCGGTCGTCTCCTATCCGGATTTCATCGACATCCGCGATCGCAGTCGCAGCTTCGCCGGCCTTGCCGCGTTCATCTCCCGCGCGATTCCGTACGCGGCGACGCCCGACGCGATTCCGCGGGCGCAGGTGGCCACCTTCGTCAATGCCGGTTTCTTCCGCGCGCTCGACGTCGTTCCCGCCCTCGGGCGCGACTTCGGCCCACAGGAAGACGCCGTCCCCGCACGTGCGCACGTCGTGATGCTCAGCCACGGTCTGTGGCTGCGCGATTTCGCCGGTGACGCGGAGGTCATCGGCCGCACGGTGCGACTGTCCGGCGTCGACTTCACCGTCATCGGTGTCCTGCCCGAGGAGTTCACCGGGATCGAGCCACGGTACGTGCGCGATACCGCATACCTGCCGTTGCCGATGCTGCCCGTGATGGTCGAGCCCGAGATGGGCGATCCACTGGAGCGGCGCGACCTGCGCGTGCTTTTCGTCAAGGGCCGCCTCAATCCCGGTTCCGGGCCGGCAGCGGTACAGGCCGAACTGCGAGCCATCTCCCGCGATCTCGCGCGCGCCTATCCGAAGACCAACGACAACGTCAGCTACATCCTGCAGACCGAGATGGAGGTGAGGTTTCAGCAGGAGCCGTTCGACGTCGGCCTGGTTGTGGCGATGAGCGTGCTCTCGATCGCCGTTCTGTGCGTCGCCTGCGCCAACGTCGCCGGCCTGCTCGCCAGCCGCGCCGTGGCGCGCGGCCGCGAGATCGCGCTCCGTCTCGCCATTGGCGCCGGCCGCGGGCGGATCGTCAGGCAGCTGCTGGTCGAGAGCCTCCTCATCGCGTCCGCCGGCGGAACGCTGGGTGTCCTGGTCGGCTACGCCGGTATCGGGTTGTTGCGCCAGGTGCAGATGCCGACGGACGTTTTCGCCTACCCGGAGTTCCGCCTCGACCAACGAGCGCTGACATTCAGCCTGATCGCGGCGGTCGCCAGCGCCTTTCTGTTCGGCCTCGTGCCGGCGATACAAACGGCCCGCGTGGACCTGATCGCCGGCCTGAAGTCAGCCGAGACAGGCGTCGGTCGCAGGCGCCTCACCGCGCGAAGCGTGCTGGTGGCGGCGCAGGTAGCACTGTCGCTGGTGCTGCTGACAATCGCCTTGTCCGTCTTCGAAACCTTCCGTCAGCAGCTGGGACAGGGATCGGGCTTCCGCGTCGAGCGCAGCGCGAAGGTCACGATCGACGCCGGGCATCGGCGAACAGGGCCCGACATTGCGCGATTCTACGAGCAGGCCGCCACTGCCGCACGGGGGATCACCGGGGTGACATCCGTCACCCTCACGTCGGCCATGCCGCTGTTCTCGTATCAGCCGGGCACCTTCGTGCCCGATGGGTACGAATTGCCCCGTGGTGAGACGGCGATCAAGACGCTCTTCAACTGCGTCGACGAAGGGTACTTCACGACGATGGAGATCCCGATCGTCCGCGGCCGCGCATTTCTCGCGACGGACAGCGCCCTGGCTCCGCGGGTCGCCATCGTCAACGAGATCGTTGCCGGCCGCTTCTGGCCCGGCCGCGACGCCGTAGGCCAGAGGTTCCGATTGAACGACGGGAACGGGCCGCTGGTGGAAGTGGTGGGTGTGGCGATAACCACGAAGTATCACTATTTCCTCGAGCCGCCGCAGGAAATGGTCTACCTGCCGTTCCGCCAGCAGCCGCGAGCCCAGATGGTGCTCGTCGCCGCGACGTCGGCGCCATCGGCCTCGGTGCTTCGTCCGCTCAGCCGCGCGATCGCACGCATCGACGCCGACGCGCCGCTGTCGGATGTGCAGACGATGGAAACGTTCTACGCCGCGCGAACGACGATGTTCAGCGTGCTCGGCATGCGGCTCGTAGGCGCCATGGGCATCATGGGCGTCATCCTGACAATGGTGGGACTCTACGGGCTGGTCTCGTACGCGGCAAGCCGGCGCACCCGGGAAATCGGCATCCGCATCGCCATCGGCGCCACGGCCGCACGGGTGATTCGCCTGATTCTCAGCCACGGCTTGCGGCCGACGGCGGTCGGTCTCGCCGCCGGCCTGGCGATGAGCGCCGGCACGATCCGGCTCGTGCAGCAGCTGATCCAGGTGGAGCGGTTCTACGATCTCAGGGCGTTCCTCCTGGCGGTTCCCGGCCTGCTGGCGATCTCGCTGCTGGCTGCGTTCGTTCCGGCGCGGCGGAGCGCACGAGTCGATCCGACGGTCGCGCTGAGAAGTGAGTAGGATGCGGACGCTGTTCGCAAGCGGGACGTGACGTCCCGCTTGCGGGCAGATGCGCCGCAAGCCGCCTGCCGCGCCGAAGCCGAGGTGCGGCGAAGGCGGGAGGCACGTTCCTTGATAGACGCCAGGGCCTGACGCCCGTTACTCTTTGAAGCCATGCTGTTCAAGCGCTCATCCTCGATCGCCTCCGAGCCGGCGTGGGAACCGACCGGCAACATGCCGCTCATGTCGCTCCGCGGCATCGAGAAGTCGTTTCCCGTCGGCGCCGGGCAGTCCTACGTGCTGCGCCGCATCACGCTCGACATCAAGCCGGGCGAGTTCATCTCCATCATGGGCCCTTCGGGGGCCGGCAAGTCGACGCTGCTGCACATCCTCGGCATGCACGACAGCGCCTGGAGCGGCGAATACTCGCTCATGGGACACCCGATCCACGCGCTGCCGCAGAAGGAACGATCGGTGCTGCAGAAGCGCTACATCGGGTTCGTCTTCCAGAGCTATCACCTGCTCGACAACCTCACGGTCTACGAGAACATCGAGCTCCCGCTCTCCTACCGCGACGTCCGTCGATCGGAACGGCAGAGCATCGTCGCCGACGTGCTCGATCGCTTCGGCATCGTGGCAAAGAAGGATCTCTATCCGAGCCAGCTGTCGGGCGGCCAGCAGCAGCTCGTGGGCGTTGCGCGCGCCATCGTCGCGAGCCCGTCGGTGATCCTGGCGGACGAGCCCACCGGCAACCTGCACTCGTCGCAGGGCCAGGAGATCATGGAGCTGTTCAAGACGCTCAACGATCAGGGCACGACGATCGTGCAGGTGACGCACTCCGAGGCGAACGCCGCCTACGGCAGCCGCATCATCAAGCTGCGCGACGGGTTCATCGATCCGAGCTGATCGAGTACGGGGGTCCGCCATTCCACGAAGACGTCCGCCTGAAGGCGGACACGACTGCGGACCAGCGAGAATGACGCACACATGCCTGCCGCCGCTCGAATCCTGATCGCCGACGATCAGGCAGACGTCCTGGAAGCACTCCGGCTGCTCCTCAAGGGCGAGGGATTCCTCATCGACGCCGTGGAGTCGCCGGCCGCCGCGCTGGGCGCTCTCGAACAGCGCGACTACGACGTCGTCCTCATCGATCTCAACTATGCGCGCGACACCACCTCGGGGCAGGAAGGGCTCGACCTGCTCGCCCGCATTCACGCGGCGGACGAATCGCTGCCCGTCGTGGTGATGACGGCGTGGGGTTCGGTGAACCTCGCGGTGGAGGCGATGCGGCGGGGCGCCCGCGACTTCATCGAGAAGCCGTGGAACAACGAGCGCCTCCTGAGCGTCCTGCGGACGCAGACCGAGCTCGGCCGGGCGCTGCGCCGCGCCACGAGGTTGGAGGCGCAGTCGACCCAGGGCGAAGGCCGCCCGACGCTCATCGCCGAGGCGCCGGTGATGCAGCCGGTGCTGCAGATGATCGCGCGCGTCGGGCCCTCGGACGCCAACGTCCTCATTACCGGCGAGAACGGCACCGGCAAGGGCCTCATCGCGCAGGCGCTGCACGCCGCCTCGGGACGGGCCCATCGTCCCATGGTCACGGTCAACTCCGGAGGCGTCTCCGAAGGGGTGTTCGAGAGCGAGCTCTTCGGACACATCAAGGGCGCCTTCACCGATGCGCGCCAGGATCGGGTCGGACGCTTCGAGCTCGCCGATGGCGGCTCGCTGTTCCTGGACGAGATCGCGAACGTGCCGCTCAGCCAGCAGCAGAAGCTGCTGCGCGTTCTCGAGACCGGGGAGTTCGAGCGGCTCGGATCATCGCGCACCCGCAAGGCTGACGTGCGGCTGATCTCGGCGACCAATGCCGACCTGCACGCCGAGGTCGCCGGCGGCCGCTTCCGCCAGGATCTGCTCTTCCGCCTCAACACCATCGAAGTGCACCTCCCGTCTCTCCGGGAGCGCCGCGAAGACATCCCGCGTCTGGCCAAGCATTTCCTCGGCACCCACGCGCAGCGCTACCGGAAGAATCTCACCGGGTTCGATCCCTCGGCCATGCAGTCCCTCGTCGATCACGCCTGGCCCGGCAACGTGCGCGAGCTCGATCACGCCATCGAGCGCGCCGTGCTCATGGCGCAAGGCAACGTCATTCATACGAGCGACCTCGGGCTGCGCGCGTCGGCGGCCGACACCACGCGGCTCGACGAGATGAGCCTGGAAGATATCGAGGCAATGTTCATCCACAAGGCGATGGCGCGGTACGGCAACGTCAGCCATGCCGCGAAAGCGCTGGGCCTGAGCCGATCGGCGCTCTACCGGCGGCTCGAGCGCTATCGCCCCTCATAAGGGTCGATGAGCCGCAACTCTGGCCCGGCCGTCCGGCGGATCCCTGGCGATGTCTTCCCCGGGATCGCGGCGGTCCCGTGCTGACCTACGACCGCCGGGTCGTGCTGCTGGCCGTCGCGGCCGGCCTTCCAGGTCTGATCCTCTCCCTTGCGCTGCTCTGGCTCGGCCACTACTCGTGGCTGGCGCAGACGACGCTGGCTCTAGTGGTCGTCTCGCTCTGGACCAGCATCGTCGTCATGCTGCGCAATCGGATCGTCCGGCCGTTGCAGACCGTCTCGAACCTGCTGTCGGCACTCCGCGAGGACGACTTCTCCATTCGCGCGCGCGGCGCCACCGGCGACGACCCCCTCGGCCATGTGATGCAGGAAGTCAACTCGCTCGCCGAGACGTTGCGCGCGCAGCGCCTTGGCGCCCAGGAGGCTACGGCTCTGCTCCGCGCCGTCATCGCGGAAATCGACGTGGCGATCTTCGCGTTCGACAGCCACCGCCGTCTGGCTCTCGTCAACCAGTATGGCGCCAGGCTCATGGGGGTCGCCCAGGACGATCTCGTCGGCCGCCAGGCAGCGGAGCTCGGGTTCGACTCGGCACTGCGCATCGATTCCGGCGTTCAGGATGTGAGCTTTCCCGGCCGCTCGGCGCGGTGGGAGATCCGCCGCCGCCAGTTCTGGCAGGGCGGCCAGCCCCACGAACTGCTGGTGCTGGCCGACGTGAGCCAACCGCTGCGCGAGCAGGAGCGGCAGGCCTGGCAACGCCTGATCAGAGTGATCGGGCACGAGTTGAACAACTCGCTCGCACCGATCAAGTCGATCGCGGGAAGCCTCGGGGCGCTGATCTCGCGCGGCGCGTTGCCCGACGACTGGCGCGACGACATGCAGCGCGGCCTGGCCGTGATTGGCGGGCGGGCCGATGCCCTCGGGCGCTTCACGGTGGCCTACGCGCAGCTGGCGCGCCTGCCCGCGCCGCGGATCGGTCCCACGCCAATCGCCGCGCTGATGCGGCGCGTCGTGAGCCTCGAGACGCGGCTGCCGGTGACGCTCGAAGAAGGTCCGGAGCTGGACGTTCCCGGCGATGCGGATCAACTGGAGCAGCTGTTGATCAACGTCGTCCGAAACGCGGTCGATGCCGCACTCGAGACCGGTGGGAGCGTGGCGGCGGGATGGAGCCGGCAGGACGGGCGTGTGGAAGTCTGGATCGAAGACGAAGGGCCCGGGCTGCAGAGCACCGGCAATCTGTTCGTTCCCTTTTTCACCACGAAGCCTGGCGGGTCGGGCATTGGCCTGGTGTTGAGCCGCCAGATCGCCGAAGGGCACGGCGGCTCTTTGACTCTCGAGAACCGGTCCGGCCATCGGGGGACCCGCGCCACCCTGACACTTCCCGTGTGAGCACGATCGCTGCGAGCTGGGCAGTTGCCGATTCGCCAGCTGGCTTCGGCTCGCATCCGCCGTGTGACATATTGGGAGGGTGACGGAGGTCATCCGCGTCAATGCCGCGCAGCCCGAACCGGCTGTCATTCAGGCCGCTGCCGAGCGTCTTCGCGCCGGAGACCTGGTGGCCTTTCCCACCGAGACGGTTTACGGGCTCGGTGTGCATGCGCTGAAGCCGGCCGCGGTCCGGCGGCTGTTCGCGGCCAAGGGACGCCCTGCCACCGACCCACTGATCGTTCATGTGACATCGCTCGACGATGCCGTGCCGCTCGTGGCGGGGCTTCCCGAGGAAGCGCGTCGCCTCGCGGCACGGTTCTGGCCCGGGCCGCTGACGCTGGTCATGCACCGTTCGAGGGATGTGCCCGACGAGGTGACAGCCGGGCTCGAGACGGTCGCGATTCGTGCACCGGCTCACCCCGTCGCACGGGCGCTGCTCGCAGCCGCGGGCGTGCCGATCGCGGCGCCGAGCGCCAACCTCTTCTCCCGGCCGAGCCCCACACACGCCTCCCACGTTCTCGACGACCTCCGCGGGCTGATCGATCTCGTGCTCGACGCCGGACCCACCGCAGTAGGTGTGGAATCCACCGTGCTGGACTTGACGAGCGATCCACCCGTCGTCCTGCGCCCGGGCGCGATCACACTCGAGATGCTGCGTGACGTGCTGCCGCACGTCCGGGTCTTCGCGCGGGCGACGCCGGCACCGGAACTGCCGAAGCCGTCACCGGGAATGCTGGAACGGCACTATTCGCCGCGCACCCCGCTGACCCTGTATGAGGGGCGCGCGGATGCGGCCATTGCCTGTCTCCTTCGGGACGCCAGGGGAGCTCGAGCGCTTGGCCACACGGTCGGTATCGTCAGTGCCGACGAAGACCGCGATCGAATGCCGATGCAGGAGTCCGGATTCCGCGTGATCGAGCTCGGATCAAGCGCCGATCTTCCCACGGTCGCGTCTCGTCTCTACGCGGCGCTTCGCGAGCTGGACGCGTCGAGCGTGGACGTGATCCTGGCGCGTGCCTTCCCCGCCGCCGAAGGGCTCGGGCTGGCAGTGCAGGACCGGCTTCGCCGCGCCGCAGCCGGCCGCATCGTCAACGCCGACGAACGGGAACCCACCCATCATCGAAGCGGGCGCGGAGAATGAGGTTGACCACCTCGCCGTAGCTGCGGATGCCTTCCTCGACGCCGTTCGCCCGCAGATACTGGTCGTACACCCGCCAGCTCACGCGGCGCAACAGCGGAAACCGGCCGCGGCGCACCCGATCGACGATCGCCTGAATGTCCTTCTGCGGTCCTGCGTCGAGAGCCGGCGACACTCGCGCCCAGTCCGCAGTCGAGACTTCCGACGCGAGCTCCCAATACAGAAAGAGCCAGCCACTGTACTGTGCCGGCGCCTCCCCGCGCACGCACGCGAGCCATCCCACGAAATTCGCCTCGGCCTCGTCTGCATACCCGGCCAGGTGCGCCCATTCGTGCGCCGCGACGAATGGACGCTCGAAGGGCAGCAGGTCCGGATTGGCGAGCACCTCGAGAGCCAGGGGATCGACCATTCCGTCGACGCCAGTCCAGCGGAAGTAGGGGCCGAAGATGGTCTGCTTCAACCGCCCGGGCCTGGCTGGCGGCGCATCGCCGAGCGTCGCCTGCGTGGCTTCGAATGCCCGCTGCAACTGCGGGTCCCGCCATTCGTCGCCGCTCCAGCCCTTCTGATGGGCCGCCGCGTAGAGTCGATTGGCCTGCCCGATCGTCTCGACGAGCAGCGTCTCCACGGCGGCGCGATCCGGCGGTCCACCTTCGATGATCAGGCGATCGTGCATCGGCACACGGCGGTAATTGAACCCCCACAAGACGAGAAACGCGAGGTAGAGGGCAGCGGCGCCGGCGCAGAGGGTGGCGCCAGCCCGGAACAGCGGCGACAGGCGCCGGCGGCGGCGCGACTCGACGACGCCTCTCCACAGCGCGGCAATGACGAACACGACCACGGCAATCACGATGACATCGAAGAACGCAAAGGGAACGAGGTTCGAGACAGGGGTCACCAGACGCTGCACTGCCGGGTACCACCCATTCGAGTACCACTTCTCCACGGAGGCTGGCGATACCGGCAGCCACGCCGCTGCCAGGGCAACCGCCACGAGCCCCGTCTGGGCAATCCTCAAAGACATATTGCTGTCGAATGGTAGCCCTACGAACGGCCGCCAACCGCGCCTTGACGACCTGAGCTGATGAGACTACCGTTACGGCACGCCTCTGCAAAAGGAGCAGCCGTGATGTTGCGCCGCCTACTTCTCGCCCCGGTCATCGCGATCCTCGGCGCGGCCCCGGCCTTCGCCCAGCAGAGCACGGATCGCTGGGAATCGGCCATCGCGGCGTTCGAGGCGGCCGATCGCGTCTCCCCGCCCCCGCAGGGCGAGATCGTCTTCGTCGGCAGCTCCAGCATCGTGCGCTGGGACACCGTCGCATCCTTTCCCGATCTGAAGATCATCAACCGCGGCTTCGGCGGCTCCGAGCTGGCCGACGCCGTGCGCTACGCTGACCGGATCGTCATCCCCTATCGGCCTCGTCTGGTAGTCGTGTACGCCGGCGACAACGACATCGCCGGAGGACGGCTGTCCGAGCAGGTCGTGGTCGAAGCCGAGCGCTTCGTGAGCAGGGTGCGAGCGGCGCTGCCCGACGTCCGCATCGTCTTCATCGGATTGAAGCCGAGCATCCTGCGCTGGGCGCAGGTGGATCGCATGCGGACCGTCAACGCGATGCTCCGCGCATTCTGCGAACGCGACGACCGGGTGGCCTACATGGACGTCGACGGCGTGATGCTGGGGTGGGACGAGAAGCCTCGCCGCGAGCTCTTCGTGGAGGACGGGCTTCACATGTCGGCCGACGGTTATCGCCTGTGGACGATGCTGCTGCGTCCGCTCATCGCGCCGGCTGCTGTACCGACAAAGCCGTCAGCGACGACCAGCACCCTCACTCGCTGAGGTTCTGCCACTTTCGGCACCTTCGCACCCTCGCACCTTCGCACCCTCGCACCGTCCGCAGCACCGAGCTTCAGCTCGGTGCGATCCCCCGCTAGAGCTCTCCCCATTTCGCGAAGACGGCAGCCAGCGCCACCACCGGCATCGCGTCGGCGCGAAGCGTGGGGCCGCGCAGCGTCACGAGACAGCACGTGTCCTCTGCGGCCGCGATCTCGCTGGGCGTCCAGCCACCCTCGGGCCCGACGATCACGGTAGCCGCTCGCGGCGGCGGCAGCGCGAGCTCCCGCAATGGATCGGCCGCCGCTGACGCCGATGGCTCCACGAGCATGATTGCGGTCACCGCCGGCCTGGCTTGACGCAGGCCGGCCAGCAGCGACTCCAGCGTGCACGGCGGCAGCACCACGGGCAGCACGGCGCGTCCGCATTGCTTGACCGATGCCACCGCCACGCGCTCCCATCGCTCCCGGCGGCGACCGCGCGCGAGGGCCGCCAGCGTCGTCTCGCTGCGGGCTGACACCACGGGCTGTACCGCCGACACACCCATCATCGCGGCGTCTCGGATGACGTCGTCCATCTTGTCACCCTTGAGGACCGCCTGCGCCACCGTCACCGAAACGCGACGCTCCGGTGCCGCCTCCCGAGCCGCTCCGAGGCGGACGTGCACTCCGGACTTGCCCGCCTGCTCGACCACCGCGTCGAACTCGCGGCCACGACCGTCGAACACGCGAATGGCATCACCAGATCGCAGGCGAAGCACGCGCGTCAGGTGAGCGCCCTCGTCGGCTGGCAGCGCGACGAGCGCACCCGTGGCGTGCGCGTCGGGCGCATAGAATCTCGCAGGCATCGCGACGATTCTACCGTCGCGCGATCGAACTCGACCGCTCGACGCCGGTAGAAAGTGGCCGCGCGGTATACTCCTTCCCACCTCAATGTTCTTCAGGGGTCAGACCCTCGGAAAGTACCGCATCCTGTCTTCTCTCGGCAGCGGCGGATTCGGCAGCGTCTACCTCGCCGAGGACACCTGGATCGACAAGAAGGTCGCGATCAAGGTTCCGCACAAGCAGGACGTCGACTTCAGCGATCTCGTCAAAGAGCCGCGGCTGCTCGCCGCGATGAGTCATCCGAACATCGTCACCATCCTGACCGCCGAGAAGGAGGAGGACCGCTTCTTCATCGTTATGGAGTACGTGCAGGGCGAGACGCTCGAGCAGTTGATCAACCGCCAGGGCGCGCTCGAGCTGGCGCAGGCGCTCGACTTCACCTGTCAGATGTGCAACGCAGTCGACCACGCGCATCGCGCCGGCGTCCTGCACCGGGACCTCAGGCCGGGCAACATGCTCGTGTCGGACTCGGGCATCCTCAAGGTCAGCGACTTCGGCACCTCCCGGTTCCTCGAGATTGCCGCCCACGGGACGACCGTCATCGGCAGCCCACCGTACATGGCGCCCGAGCAGTTTCACGGCAAGGCCGTGTTCGCGAGCGACGTGTACTCCATCGGCGTCACGATGTACCAGATGCTCACCGGCGAGCTGCCGTACACGACGCCGGCGCCGGCCGACCTCGATCGCCTCATGCGCGGCGAGCTCGTCACGGCGCCGCGGCTCAAGAACAGCAAGATCCCCAAGGCGATCAACGACATCGTGCTGCGCGCGCTCGCGCCGGACCTGTCGGCGCGGTACGCCCGGGCCAGCGATCTGCTCGACGACGTGCTGGCTGCGCGGGAGCCGCTGCCGAGGCGCGTAGGTCGGGGCGGATCGGCGGGACAGAGCACCGACGACCAGGTCGCAGAGATTCAGTCGCGGCTGAAGGCGCGCGAGACGCCGACGCCGCGCTTCTGCTGGCACTGCCGCAAGCCGCTGCACGCGCGGAGCGACCGCTGCCCTTTCTGCGGGGAGCAGCAGTAGGACGCTGAGCCTGTCGCGCAACTCAGGACCGATTCGCAACCGGCTCGTTCGATTTCCGTGGCTTCGAGCCCCGAGTCCCGGATCCCGAATCCCGGCTCCTGTACAATGTTTCAAAGGAGACCTCGATGGCCGCTTTCCCTGAAACCGGCAAGATCTGGATGAACGGCAGCTTCGTGGACTGGAAGGATGCCCGG